>Ga0116143_10002685_pt1 | contig 18987 bp, 18 predicted proteins | sample AD_UKC034_MetaG_FD_89745 | JGI IMG/M metagenome (GOLD analysis project Ga0116143, IMG submission 89745) | Active sludge microbial communities of municipal wastewater-treating anaerobic digesters from USA - AD_UKC034_MetaG | ecosystem: Engineered > Bioreactor > Anaerobic > Digestate | place: USA...
AAATCAATCCGGCAACCACACGCCCGCAGAAATATACGTCTTTCGTGACTCTGACAATTACCTGGCTTACAAATCCCCTGTCATACGAAGATTTGTCTCCAGATATCGGTTGAATCCAAGCCACTCCCTGCTCTCCGTATTCTCCAATACCTCGGCAAATGTCTCCATCTTCGCGTCTGTATTATCTGCAAAGGACAGAGCAACTGCCTCGATTAATGCCGGTTTCTTGGGTGAACCATATTCAAGCTCTCCATGATGCGACAGGATGCAATGCTTCAATTCGCCAAGTAACTGCGACGGGAAATCTAAGATTTCTTTCGCATGCTCTGTAATCATCTCCGAGCCCATAACGATGTGTCCGAGTAACTGGCCTTCGTCCGTATAATCATTTTCCGGAAATCCTGAGATTTCCTTAATCTTACCAATATCATGTAACAGCGCTGCGCTGATGAGCAGATCCTTTTTGAGCATCGGATAAGCGCCACAGTAATAGTTACACAGATTCGTAACACTTAAGGTATGCTCCAGCAAACCGCCAATAAATCCATGATGTACACTCTTGGCTGCGGATGCATTTTTAAATCTCTTTGCCAATGTCTCATCTCCAAAGAAGGACAACAGCAACTGCTTGAGATACGTATTTTCAGTTCCATTGACGTAGGCCATCACCTGCGCATACATTTCCTCGATATTCTTCTTGGTACACGGCATATAATCAGCAGGATCATACTCGCCCTCCTGACATTTACGGATTCTTGTCAGTTTCGCCTGCTTCGCACCGGCAAATGTAATGACATCTCCGGCTACCTCAATGTAATCTCCAGTCTCGTACTCGCCAATGCCCGGGCTATATGGCTCCCAGACTTTCGTATCCAGGGTTCCGCTCTTATCCTGTAGGATCAGACTGTCATATGGCTTACCGTTCTTGGTCTCTGTAGATAATTTGTTCTTGCAAAAATAAATACCGCGGATGTTATTTCCTTCCGCCAAATCCTTAATATACTTCATCTTAAATCCTTCTTTCTTATATTTTCTATCTTTGATTCACTATTCAAGCGTGCCTAGTTCCGCCTCAACCGATATCACCTTATACTCTGTACCACTGAGTCTGGAATAAGTAACAGTTACCGTATCTCCCGGCGAACATTGTGACATGGTTGTCATATAATCTTCTATCGAGTAAATGGCAATTCCGTTGATTGACTGAATCACATCCCCCTTGGCGATTCCTTCACTCATAGCCGGCGAATTCAGCTCCACCTGATCAACATACACGCCCTGAGGAATCCCCAGTTCTGTACGCGTCGTTTCCGACACATCAGACAGACAGAGGCCAAGATATGGTGATGCAATATCATTGGACATCCTTTCAATCATGGACCTGATGCTACTGATTCCATATGCGTAGATCAGATTCTCCATTCCTTCCCCATTATATTCCTGACAAATGATTCCTACAACCTGCCCTCTGGTATTTATAATAACTCCATTGGCCGTCTGACTTCCATAGATATCTGTGGAGAGCAGCTGGTAAGAGGCATCCGCAAGGCTGATTCTTCGGTCCGCAGAAGTCACCGCTCCATAACATACTGAACTGGTTCCAAGCGGACATCCTATTGCAATCACAGCATTTCCCAGAACAGAAGATGCATAAGAACTTCCGATGGTTGCCGTTGTGATCAGTTCCCTCGTCGTCGTATCAATTGCAGCAAGACGAACTGCATAAACAGCCAGATTCGTATTGGAATCCAGTCTCTTTAACTCCGCTTCGGCACTGACTCCGTTGACAAATGTCACTCGGATACTATCAGCATTTGCAAAATTTTTTTCATCTGCCAGAATCAGTAATTCATATCCGTTATTGGCCAGGATCAGACCCGTGGTCTGATTCGTACTCAGATAAGTCTCGTTCATCCAGTCAACATCTGACGTAATTCCGGTCACCGTCACGATGCTCTTAGAGACCTCCTGGGACATCGCATAAAGCTTACGATACAGGAGCTGATAATCTGTCAGTTCCAGTATAAAATCATCCTCTGCTGCAGTAGAATAATTGGCACTTGGAGAACCGGCTCCAAGATTCTGGCTAAGGCTCTGGGAATCATCCAGATTCATCTCCTCAATGGGTGTCTCTACAAGAACCGGGTCCAGCGGAATCTCTTCATTCTCTGCTTCCGGAAGCGTCACCAGCTGCAATTCTTCCATATCTTCATCTGAGCTTAGTAGCTTACCAAATACCGGTTCCAGGCACATAAAAGTCAGACAGGCAAATAATCCAAACACGACTGCCATACCCGCCGTAATAATCATTTTTCTCATCAGCTTACGCTTATTAATTGGACGATCTTTAATTTTCTCCTGGATAAATTCATAATCGCTGCTCGACTGAACAGCGCCTTGCTGCTCTTTTTCAGAATTCTGGTTAAACGAATCTGTATTTTCACTAATGTTTTTCATGGCACTCTCCTACCAAATTGATCAGTTCCCGTACTACTGATATCTAAGTATAGCCGAATCATTGAAATTATTCAAGAAATGCCTCTGCTGTTGCCTGTTCATTGATTATCCACACTTTTACTGGTACGCAGCCGCTCATTAGTATGTTATAATGGGGTACAGAAATATCAACATGGAGATTGAAACAAAATGAATGAAAAAGTATTAAGAACTCTGGAGTTCTTTAAAATAACAGAAACACTTGCATCCTATGCCGGAAGTACACCCGCCAGGAAGCTTTGCGAAAAGCTGCGTCCCTCAAGCAATCCCGAATGGATCAATGAAGCGCAGGCACAGACAGAGGCTGCCCTGACTCGACTGTTCAAGAATGACCGGCTTTCTTTTGGTGCCAACAGTGACATCCGTAATCTGGTGAAGACGTTAGAGATTGGGCGAACGATTTCCGCCAGTGATCTGCTTGCCATCGCAAGACTTTTAGAATGCGCAGGTGCCATCCGCACCTACGGAACCAGAGAGCCTAATGACACTCAAACAGATGTCCTGGATGATTATTTTCTAAGACTGGATCCACTTCCGATTCTGTCTCGTGAGATTCTTCGCTGCATCATTTCCGAAGACGAGATTGCAGATGAAGCAAGCAGTGAGCTCTCCTCGATTCGTAAGTCCTACCAGATTATCGGCAACCGTATACACACCCAGCTTAACAACATGGTTAACTCCACTTACCGTACCTATCTGCAGGATGCTGTGATTACCATGCGTGACAACCGCTATTGTATTCCGGTTAAGGCCGAATACAAGAATCAGGTTCCCGGTATGATCCACGACCAGTCCTCCACAGGCTCCACCCTGTTCATTGAGCCTGCTGCCGTAGTCAATCTCAATAACCAACTTCGTGAACTGGAGCTCAAGGAGCAGCAGGAAATCGAGAAAATTCTGACCGGCTTAAGTGCACGTTGTACACAGCATTGTGATATTATCGCAGAGAATCAGAAGACTCTGACCATGCTGGATTTTATCTTTGCCAAGGCCAAATATGCTATGAAGTTAAATGCGACCAGACCTGTATTTAATAAGGATTACCGCATTCGTCTTCGTCAGGCAAGACATCCTCTTCTTGACCAGAAGACCGCCGTTCCGATAGATGTTCATCTGGGTGAATCCTTTGACCTGTTGATTGTTACCGGTCCTAATACCGGTGGTAAAACTGTCTCTCTAAAGACCGTCGGACTACTGACCTTAATGGGACAGGCAGGTCTTCATATTCCAACTCTGGACCGTTCTGAATTATCTGTATTCAAGGAAGTATTTGCCGATATCGGAGATGAACAGAGTATTGAGCAGAGTCTGAGTACGTTCTCCTCACATATGACTTCCATTGTTGAGATACTAAAAAAAGCCAATGCCTCCTGCCTGTGCCTGTTTGATGAACTTGGTGCCGGAACTGATCCTACGGAAGGTGCTGCTCTTGCGATCTCAATCCTCAATTATCTGCATGATCGCGCTATCCGTTCCATGGCAACAACGCACTACAGTGAATTGAAGGTATATGCACTTTCCACTGACTTTGTGGAAAATGCGTGCTGCGAATTTGATGTGGAATCCCTTCGCCCGACCTACCGCCTGTTAATTGGCATTCCGGGCAAGAGTAATGCATTTGCCATTTCAAGCAAGTTAGGACTTCCCGATGCTATCATCGCTGATGCTAAGACCTACATCAGCAGCGAGGAAGAAAGCTTTGAAAATGTTATTTCCGATCTGGAGAATCAGCGTGTCCACATTGAAAAAGCCAAGGAAGAAATCGAATCCTATAAAGCAGAGATCGAGCATCAGAAATCTCTGGTTGCCAATCAGGAAGAGAAGCTGCAGGAACAGCGGGATAAGATTCTTAAGGCCGCTCGTGAGGAAGCGCGTGATATACTTAAAGAGGCTAAGGACGTTGCGGATGAGACCATTCGTGCTTTCCAGAAGCAGGGCACCCAGATGACCATTCAGACAATGGAGAAAAAGCGTCAGAATGTCCGTCAGAAGATTGCAGAAAAGGATGCCGCTCTTGCCCCCAAAATGCATACCAATCAACCAATTTCCAATACTTTGACAGAAAAGGATGCCATTCCGGGAACTTCCGTACATGTTATTTCCATGAATCTGGATGGCACCATTACAATACGTCCGGATAGCAGAGGCTTTGTCAGTGTTCAGTGCGGTATCATCACCTCCAAGGTTCGTCTAAACGACCTTGTTCGTGCCGAAGTTGTTGCCACACCGAAGAAAAAAGGACACGGCAAAGTAAATATCAGTAAGGCTTCCAACATTTCACCTGAAATCAAGGTAATTGGAATGACGGTGGATGAAGCCTTAGCCGTTATCGATAAACATCTCGATGATGCCTATCTGTGTCATTTGCCCAAAGTACGAATTGTACATGGTAAAGGAACCGGTGCCTTGCGTAACGGTATCCATGCTTATCTTCGTACCTGCCCGTATGTCAGCAGCTTTGCACTGGCAGCGCACGGCGAAGGTGACGCAGGTGTCACAGTTGTAGAATTTAAATAAACAGCCAGTCTAAAATCAGGAGGAACTATATGTCAGCCAAACAGAAAATACTGATCGTCGATGATGACAGTAACATTGCTGAGTTAATCAGCCTTTACCTTACAAAGGAATGCTTCGAAACCATGATTGTCGGAGATGGAGAATCTGCGCTTGCCGCAGTCACAACATTTGAGCCCAACATTATTCTGTTGGATCTGATGCTCCCCGGGATCGATGGGTATCAGGTCTGCAGAGAAGTACGTGCAACTTCACAGATTCCCATTCTGATGCTTTCTGCAAAGGGAGAGGTATTTGACAAAGTGCTGGGACTGGAGCTGGGTGCCGATGATTATATGGAGAAACCATTTGACTCTAAGGAATTGGTTGCCAGAGTAAAGGCGATCCTTAGAAGATATAAACCCGCTTCTGCGGCTCCTGCTGCATCCAATCTAGAAGAAGTTCGCTATCCGGATCTGGTGATCAACCGTACCAATTACTCTGTCCTCTATATGGGCAATAAGATTGAGATGCCTCCTAAGGAACTTGAGCTTTTGTATTTCCTTGCAGCTTCACCTAATCATGTATTTACCAGAGAGCAGCTCCTTGACCAGATCTGGGGCTATGAATATCTTGGCGATACCAGAACGGTTGATGTTCATATCAAGCGTGTTCGTGAGAAAATCAATGATCACAGTGACTGGAAGATTGCAACCATCTGGGGTATCGGTTATAAATTTGAAACTACAATTACACCCTGATAAGAGGTAACTATGCGTAAGACCCTATACTTAAAATTCGTAATTGCATATTTGATTTTTGCCGTGTTCGGCTTTATTGTCGTTGCAACCTTTATGCAGGAAATGACGCTGGAACAATTGCAGAAGGATAAGGCAGAGGAACTTTACCGTGCAGCCACCATGCTGGCAGAGGAAGATGCCGCAGCTCTATATAGCAACAACATTTCCATTGTTTCATTAAAAGAAGAAATTGACGATATGAGTTCGATGCTGGATTCCACAATCTGGATTATTAACCCCTCCGGGTTAATCGTAATCAGTTCTGCCCAGCCTGTAAATATTTACAACCCGATTACAATTGAAGGTTTTGATCCGACTGCTCTGGCAGGCTCCTTCTATACAGTTGGTGATTTTCATGGTGTATTTAGCAGCAAGCAGTTATCCGTAGCAGCACCGATTACCTCCGGATATTCTGTTAAAGGTTATGTCATTTTCCATTATGATCTGGCTCTTCTGCAGAATAATGTTAACAGTTTTCTGAATATTGATTATCTGATGTTAGTGATTCTGTTTTTGCTGTCTCTGATTATCCTGATTTTCTTCACCGAGATGGTATATCTTCCGCTGCGCAAGATTACAGTTGCGACAGAACAGTACGCAAGTGGTAATCTTCATTATGAATTTCAGGTAGAAAGCGAGGATGAGATTGGCTATCTTGCCGCGTCTCTGTCTTATATGGCCAAGGAACTGGCCAGGGGTGAGGATAACCAGAAGCATATTGTTGCCAATGTCTCACACGATTTCCGTTCTCCGCTGACCTCGATTAAAGGATATCTGGAAGCCATGCAGGATGGAACAATTCCAGCTGAACTTTATCCAAAGTATGTGAACACCGTTCTCAATGAGACAGATCGACTGATCAAGTTGACCAACAGTCTGTTAACCCTGAATAACCTTAATACGCAGGGAATGATTCTGGAGAAATCCGACTTTGATATAAATGAAATTATCCGGCAGACAATCTCTACTTTTGAGGGAAGCTGTCGTAATAAAAAAATAGCAATCGAATTGACACTGACCGGAGAGATTCTTCTGGTCAATGCGGATATGTCAAGAATTCAACAGGTGCTGTATAACCTGATTGATAATGCAATCAAATTCAGTCACCGAAACTCCGTGATTAAGGTTGAGACTACCGAGCGACATCATAAGATCTTCGTCTCAGTCAAGGACAGTGGCATTGGAATTCCCAAAGACAGTATTAACATGGTGTGGGATCGTTTCTATAAGACAGATATTTCCAGAGGCAAAGACAAGAAGGGAACAGGCCTTGGACTTTCCATTACGCGTGAGATTATCCGTGCCCACGCAGAGAATATTAATGTAATCAGTACTGAGGGTGTAGGCACGGAATTTATCTTCACACTTCCAATCTCCAACCATATGGCTGATGAGACTGAAGAAGAGGAGTAGAGATTATTGCAGGAACATGCGAAGCAGGTTCTCATGAAGTTTCTTATATGGCTGGTTTCTCATCGGGAGATCCAGCCATGTTTTTTTATCCAGGATACTCTTCCTGTGGGAAAATGTCTCAAATCCAGCCTTGCCATGGTAAGCACCCATACCGCTCTCGCCCAATCCACCAAATGCCATCTCAGAGGTTGCAATGTGAACCACCACATCATTGATACATCCGCCACCGTATCTTATGCGTCTTGTGATGTTTCTTCTTTGCATAGGATTGCAGGTGCTTTAGCATATGGCTAATCTCGCTAACCGTAAGTCCTACCTCACACATGTAACCTTCCATTGCGCCTTTGCCAAGGTCCTCCTTCAAGGCATGTCAAACTCTTTGGTGGCGGTATTCTCACCGAGAGCTACTTGCTGAATACCAATTTTCGTGAGCATATCTCTCCAAGCGATTATCCCAGGGTCCAAAAGGATATCCAGACAGCTATTATAACGAATGAAGAAGTCATTGACGAAATTGAATTCCGTGATTTTCTCGACTCTGATACTCCAATCTATGTCCGTTCGATGATTCGTGTAATTGCCAAATCAGGGGAACGTTACCTGTTTTATTGCATGATGGATAACATCACAGAACAGCGAATTGCAGAACAGCAACATCAGTCAATTGTCAACGATATTATTACGGAGAAGGAAACAAACGCCCAGCTTCAATTTGTAAATGATATCACACATGAGATATTGTCTCATACTAAGATTTCAAAAGCGCTGGATGCAACTGTAAAACTCTTAACACAGCATTTCTGCAGCGATCGTGCCTATATTGTAGAATTTGATTATCACAACGAAACTTCCAGCAATACTTATGAGGCATGTGCTGATGGTATTGAGAGCAAGCAAAAGTATTTGCAGCAGATTCCACTGGAGAATTCCAGTCAATGGATGAAAACACTAAAGAACAACGAGATGATCTATCTTACGGATGTATCCTCAATGACAGATGGACGAGACGAAATCCTGCAAATGCTGGTGCACAGAAAGATACGTTCCATCATTATTGCACCACTCATGCTCGCCGGCAGACTGATCGGTTTCTTTGGTGTGGATAATCCCAAGCAAAAGCTTAATAAGTGCGAGCGTTTAATGTCCCTGGGCGACATCATTGCAATCGTGTTAGAACGACGCAATCTGCAAAGTATAGCACAAGAGGACAGTACTTCTATTGCCCGGCTTATGACAGATACACCGGGTGGTTTCTGCAGAATTCAGATTCACCCCCATAAATCACCTGAAATCGCCTATGTTAATGAAGGTTTCTGCAACCTTCTGAACATGACCAAGGATGAAGTAATGACCGCATTTGGACAAAATGCACTTCTCTTCCTTCATTGTGAGGATGTGAATTACATTGAGGGAGAAGGCCAGAAACGAATAGCAGACGGCAATCATTTTAGAGTTAAATGCCGTCTGCTTAAGAAGGATAAAACCAGCCTTCCAGTTACTGTATTTGGCCGATTTACCAAGACTAATACCGGAGAATGTTTTCTGAACTCTTACTACACTGACATGTCATAGATCATTGATTCTAATTAATTGCAAACTAATTATGCTTCGCCACGATTCTATTACTCCTTCCAGTGCAGGTGATGCAGTTCTCCCTGCTTCTGAAATGCCTGGAATCCATTCTGCCTCAGTGCCTCATAGAGAACAATACTAACAGAATTGGACAGATTTAACGAACGAATACTATCTAACATCGGAATACGGATACAGGTGGCCTCATTATCTACAAGGATTTCCTCCGGAATACCGGCACTCTCCTTGCCAAACATAATGAAATCATCTGGTCCGTATTCTACTTCTGTATACATTCTTTTGGCTTTGGTCGTTGCCATAAAGATCTTAGCACCCGGATGCTGCTCCAAAAACTCCTCATAGTTCACATATCTCTGATAATCGAGTTGAGACCAGTAATCCATTCCGGAACGCTTCAGTTCCTTCTCGTTTAGTCGAAATCCCAGTGGCTCAATTAAGTGTAATTTGGACCCTGTTGCAACACAGGTTCTTCCGATATTACCTGTATTGGCAGGTATCTCCGGCTGATGTAGTATTATATTCATTTCTTCTCTTCTCTCAGTCTTTCAATGAATCGCTTCATACGATCCAATGCAATCTTTAAGTTCTCAATAGAATAAGCGTAGGAGATTCTAAGATAGCCTTCTCCACAATCACCAAATGCGGTCCCCGGTACAACGGCAACTTTTTCCTCTTTCAGGAATCTTGTAGCAAATTCATCAGAAGTCATACCGAATTCTTTAATACATGGGAATACATAGAAAGCACCAAATGGTTCAAAGCATTCCAGTCCCATTTCCCTGAACACATTCATGAGGAAACGTCTTCTCTGATTATAGGCATCACGCATCATAAGAACATCCTCATCACCATTCTTCAATGCCTCTACCGCTGCATACTGACTGGTTGTCGGTGCACACATAATTGCAAACTGATGAATCTTTATCATCTGTTGGATAATTGGCTCCGGTCCACAGGCATAACCAAGTCTCCAGCCGGTCATTGCATATGCTTTGGAGAATCCATTGATCAGAATCGTTCTCTCCTGCATTCCCGGTAAGGATGCGATGGATATATGATCACCTTTGTAGGATAACTCCGCATAGATTTCATCTGAAATAACAAACAGATCCTTTTCAATGATAACCTCTGCAATTGCCTCAAGGTCTTCCTTCTCCATAATGGCGCCGGTTGGATTATTCGGAAACGGCAGCACCAATACTTTGGTCTTATCTGTAATTGCATCACGTAATTCCTGTGCCGTTAATCTAAACTCATTCTCCGCTTTTAAGTTAATGATAACCGGAACTCCACCTGTTAAGACGGTACACGGTTCGTAAGATACATAACTTGGCTGAGGAATCAAGACTTCATCTCCTGGATCAAGCATAGCACGAAGTGCGATATCGATTCCCTCTGATCCTCCAACCGTTACGATAACTTCATCATTATAGTGATAGGAAACACCAATACGACGTTTCAGATAATTGCATATCTCGACTTTTAATTCTTTCAAACCTGCATTGGAAGTATAGAAGGTTCTTCCCTTCTCTAAGGAGTAGATACCCTCATCACGAATATGCCATGGAGTATCAAAGTCAGGTTCTCCAACGCCAAGAGAAATCGCATCCTTCATCTCACTGACAATATCAAAGAATTTACGAATTCCGGATGGTTTAATGGTTACTACTTTTTCTGATAATGGATTTCTCATGGGGTAATCATCATCCTTTCATCTTCATTTTTCTTAGACATAATTGTGCCATGGTCCTTGTATTTCTTAAGAATAAAATGAGTTGCTGTACTTAAGACAGAATCCATTGTTGATAATTTGTCTGACACAAAATTAGATACTTCTTTTAGTGATTTGCCTTCCAGAATGACCATCAGATCATATCCACCGCTTATCAGATAGACAGACTTTACTTCCGGGTACTTGTAGATTCTCTCTGCAAGAACATCAAATCCCTGTCCACGCTGTGGCGTCACCCGAACCTCAATCAGAGCCGTTACCTTTTCCATGGAGGTCTTCTCCCAGTCAATCATGGTATGATATCCGCAGATTACACCTTCTTCTTCCATTTTATTCATTTCACTTACGACAGCTTCTTCCGTCATTCCGAGTCTGATTGCCAGTTCCTCAGAATCTACTCTGCTGTTTTTCTCAATTGCACTTAAAATTTCTTCACGCATCACAATACCTACCTTTCTTAGTTGTGGTTATCTATTACTTTATATAGGGCATCCGGCTGTGGCGGTGTCAGGAAACGCTTCTCTTCCTCATTCACAATCAGTCGATCATTGTCTGCTGTTGTTTTACCAATGACCACTGCCTCGATTCCTTCAGCTGATAACCTTTTTACCAAATCCCCTCCATTCTCTGTTGTTATTAATAAACTTCCAGAGGACAACAGTTCATAGGGATTAACATCATAATAATTACAAATTTCAACCGTCTCCTGACGAATTGGAATCTTCTTTAGCTCTACTTTCAGTCCAACGCCGGAACGTTCTGCCATATTCCAGAGGGCACCAAATACTCCGCCTTCTGCAATCAGTGATATGTCTCCCGCGTCGGACTTGCCGGCGAGTGCCGCCTCAGGTAATACAGAGAGCCATTGCTTTAGACCTTTGGCTTCTTCAATATAATCGGTTGAAAAACGAGTACGTAACTCATCCTCTTTTAAATGTGCGATGATTGCAGTACCTTCTAACCCTATCCACTTGGTCACTACAACATCCTGTCCCGCGACTGCGCCGGAAGTCAGAAGATAGCAGTTCTTTGCTGCTTTTCCTATTCCGGTTATATGTATCACTGGCTGATTCACTGCCTTTGTCACCGTTCCATTTGCACCCACAATCTGAATTTGTAACTTAGCAGCAATTGCTTCTGCCTGTTTCATCCATTGGTGAAGTTGTTCCTCCTCGTAGTTCTCTGGGAACATACTACCGGATAAATTGACTGCAACAGGTTGCGCTCCTCTAACTGCAATTTCATTGGCAACCCGTTGGATCGCATAGCCTCCGGCATCTGTTACAGGTGCAGCTACTGTAATACTCTCAGTAACTAAGATTTCATCCTCATCTAACGATAAAATGGCGCAATTATCCCCCAGGGTTGCGCCACTTAAAACTTCATTCCTATGATATTGTATCTCACGTAGTACTGAGCGTTTCATTACACTCTCAGTTAATTGTCCTATTTTCATATCTATCCAGCGTCTTTCTTACGTATTCATCGTATGAGATTCCACGGATTGACCGACTAGCTTAGTTGGCAGGTGGAGCCTGCTGTCCTTCCTGCGGCTGTTGCTGCTGTGCATCCTGTTGCTGCTGCGCCTGTATCACAGTTGCCTCCGCAATAATCTGATCTGCGGTTGCTTTACACTGATCAATGCTGCCTGTCGCGACTGCTGCCATCATTCGGTTATAATAGTCCGCATTAGCAGTGTTAACACCAACTACGGCGGTTCTTGGAGATGCACTATAGCTACTGCTGTTTACCTCAGTACGGCTTACCTCAACTCCATCTTCATATACGACTTTCCATAATTTGGCTTTATAGCCTATATGTGCTGACTGTATGCTGAAATAGCCGATTCCCTGCCCGGGATCTGCTACAATTGTCTCTGTATCCGGCACTGTCTCAGAAAGCGTCTCACTTACAAATTCTATCGTACGATTGGAAGGACGTGTCTCTACACCATAAATATTAAAAGTAATCTGCTTGTTCTCTGTATAACCTTCAATATAAATAGGATAATCCGTATTATTCACAAAGGTAAAATCTTTCCCTGATGATTCTGCAATTGCTGCATCTGCTGATCGCTGCACATAGCTGACAATCATAGAGTGGGAATGACGCTGTGTTACTTCCAACTCTGCACGCAATACTGCATTATAAAGCGTGGAAGATACCTGACAGATTCCGCCACCCAGACTGTCGACAACCTGACCATTTAAATATGATCCTGCCAGATAGTATCCGTTTTCCTCTGTAAAGGGCTTCACTGTTTCGTATGTAGAAAATTCTTCTCCCGGGTACAAGGTGATACCATTAATCAAATTACAACCATTCGCAACGTTATTACTGCGATTGCTTCCGGAGGTTGAATAACTGGTTGTAAAAGTACCAAGCACATCCGTTACCTGTGCAAGCTCTTCTTCATTACCTTTTGGTTCAACTTTATTTACAATCAGTGGAATACTGGTTGTTCCTTCTTTATAATAAGTAAATAAACTGTTCTGTAAGTCGGTCGCTGATGCAACAACATCAAGCATTTCGCCACTCTGTCCACCAACTACGACGAATTCATCATTCTCTCTGGCAAGTGTTGCGTTCTCAACTTCAATATCATAGACAGAACATTGCTCTGTCAGGAATGTCTGCATGGCAGTATCATCAAAAGAAATCTGTAATGGCAGAACCATTCCATTCATTTCAATATCTTTCTGCATCTTATATCTGGCAATAACATTACCTTCGTTAATAAGTGTAGTTGCCTGCTCAACAACTTCAGGATTGGTCCAGGTCGGTCCAAAATCTCCAATCTTCACCGTAACAGTCTGACCTTGCGCAACAATCAGACTAATCTCGCTCTCACTCATAGTTGCAAGATATTGTTGTACTGCTGCAGTTGCTTCTTCCGGTGTCATTCCGGAAACATCAATATTCTCTATATAAATGCCTTGATAGATTGTATCCTGTGCCGCTTTTACCGGCAACACAAATACTGCTGCAATACTTAATACTGCTATCAGCATTGTTGTAATAAAGCAGAGCTTTCTATTCATAATAAGCCTCCGTATTGAACTTTACTCTTTTATTTGCAAATCAATCTCTTGTTTCGTATAATCAAAATAGAAAGATTGAAATAATGATTAACGTAATAATTACATTAGAAATGATGCGATTGTAGGAACAACCATTGCAAGGACAAGTAAAACAATAATTACAGTTGAAATCGTCTTTTTAGTTTTATTACTATGCATATTTAACATTTCGGCACCTCCATGGTGTACAAACAATAGTTACCTGACATTAATTTCGAAAATCCCAGTACCTTCGGGCTTTACTTGAAAGGATATTATATATGAAAATTCCCGTAATTGCAATAGTTCTGCTTTTTATCATAATCCTTACGGTCGCTATCAAACGTTCTGATCGTGTCATGAGTAAGCAAAATGAATCTTTCTGGGAAAAAGAGCAATTAGCCAACTCCGTTCGTAAAAAAACCCTTGATAATCTTTCTTATATTACCATTCCTGCAGATTTTTTCAATATACATTTTGACAGTTCTGATGAAAACGCAACGGAAGCGTTACGTATGCTTCATTTTCTTAACGATCAGAAAATAGTTAATTTTACTGGAATTACCAACACCGAGCTAAAGTTAACCTATGGCACAGCCAATATTACTGTTTTAACAGAATATGATCAGAACTATACCATGCTCGCCAGAGCTTTACAAAAACTGGCAGATTCACTAATGAAGGCCGATCGGATCAGCGAAGCAAGAACTGTCCTGGAATTCTCAGTTGAAACCAAAACCGATGTCAGTGCCACATACAAGATGTTAGCAGAAATCTATCTTAAGGATTGTACCCCTGAGAAAATCGATTCTCTGATTGCAACTGCAAGAACTTTGAACAGTGCGATGGCACCTTCTATTCTTCGTTCCTTAGAAGCTCTACGCCCGGTGCAATAGAAAGCGCAGGCAAATCCCTGCCGTATTGTGCAATCATCTGATCAATCAATCGACTTGCCTCATTCTTCGTCAGTCTCTCAATCGAAATCTCTGTATTAATCTTATGCACTTCCCTCATTCGATATAACCTTTCCTTCTGTGCATTTGTTGCCGGTCCCTCTCTTTTGACCTTATAGCACAAGGAATGTGGTGTAAAATTCTTTTCTTCTTTTTCCTTATAAAATGTCTGTAATAATTTCTGATAGAGTTCATGTGTTGCAATTGCATCTTCTAATGCACGATGCTCTTTGTGTTCTATCTGAAAATGCAGACAGAGCTGATGCAGATTACGGCTTGGCAAATCAGCAAGATAAATTCGGGATAAATGTAATGTATCAACAGCTTTCTTCTCAAATTGCATTCTCTGATTAACTGCTACACGTTTTAAAAACGAATAATCAAACAGCACACTATGTCCCAGTAAAATATCCTCTCCAATGAATTTTAGTATGTCCTTAATCTTGTCTTCCACGAACGGGGCCGCTTCCACATCATTTTGACTAATGCCCGTCAGTTCCTCAATTCTTGAAGAAATCTCTCTTCCTGGTTGTATCAGCGTCTGATATCGATTTACGATCTTTCCATTCCTCACCCTGACTGCGCCAAATTCAATAATCTTATCATTCTTTGGTTCCAGACCTGTTGTCTCAAGATCCAATGCTACATAGTCATTGATCATTTCTTCTTCTCTCTTTTCTTATAGTTCTCACACAGATCCTGAAGAAAACATTCTTCACAACTCGGTCTTGGTGCAGTGCAGATACTTCTTCCCAGGGCAATCACCTGTATGTTGAATAGAATCCAGTGTTCTTTCGGTAGTACCCTCATCAGGTCACGCTCCACTTTCTCAGGTTCTTCCTCTTTCGTCAGACCAAGTTTACCGGCAATTCTTTTCACATGTGTATCCACTACAATACTTGGTTCATGATAAATGTTCCCACGAATCACATTGGCCGTCTTACGTCCCACTCCCGGTAGTGCTACCAGTTCCTCTATTGCACTTGGCACCACCCCGCCATAGTCTCGTAAAAGTGCCTGTGCACATCCAATAATGTTCTTCGCCTTATTATGGTAGAAGCCGGTAGAGTGAATGGCCCTCTCCATTTCCGGCAAAGAAGCTGTGGCAAATGCTTCCAACGTCGGATATCGTACAAATAAATCCTTTGTCACAAGATTCACTCTTGCATCTGTACACTGCGCACTCATTATTGTGGCAAACAGTAACTGCCAGGGTGTCTCATAATGCAGATAGCAGACAACTTCCGTCCCATATTGTGCATCCATTCTTTTCAACAATTCTTCTATCTTCTTTTTGGTCATCCGTTCTCTCCCGTAAGCCTGACTTCCTTATGCAGCGGTATTCGAATCAGTGCCGCCGCTTTTGTAATGGGATGAATCCTTTTATAATCAAAAATGATTTTACACGGTGTTTCTGATGCATCACCCGACAGGATATGACAGAAGGTTTCTGTATGCGTCATCTTCTGCAATTGCTTTGCATCATATCCTTCATAGCCATGAAGGAATTCATGCATCTGTGCCTCCTCACGGAAGAAATCTATCACTTCCTGTTCACGTCCTTCTATCACAGGTGCGAAGTCCGGCCGTTTCTTCGCATTCTCCCTTAAGTAATAATCTAACGTCAGCAGTTCCTTGTATGTTTCTATTCTACAAGATTCTCTGTCCCTTAAGTTGTACTTAACAGCAATCTGTCGATCATCCTTCTCTTCCAGGTACTCCAGTAAGATTTCATATCGTCTCAAACGCGATACACTGATAACCGGATAGCCCTTCTTCTTGTAAAATGCAGCAAGGTTCTCAAATAATGCAAATGGAGATTCCTCTTCCTTTAGGAGCTGTCGAAGCGTATGATTAAACTGTCCACTATTAGAATAATTTTCCAGCATTTCCTCAACTTCCTTTAGATGAAGTACGTCATCATAAGAAAGATATTTTGTCATAAGTATCTCATAAGGTGGCTCGTCAGTACTAAGAATTCCATGCTCTTTCGCCATGTTTTTCATTGGTGCTCCATTTAACAGCTTGAGAAATCCCAGTTGCAGTTCATCACCATTCATTGCAAAGACTTCATTAAATGACTGTGCAAATCTTTCCCTATTTTCATAAGGAAGTCCTGCAATCAGATCCAGATGCAAATGGACATTGCGGGGTTCCAATAGCAGCTCACAATTCTTCTTTAAGATATCAAGATCTGTTCGTCTGTCAATTGCTTCTAACGTCTTTGGATTCGTACTCTGCACACCAAGTTCAAGCTGCACAAGTCCAGGTCTGAGCGAACGGATTAATGTGATCTCTTCCTCTGTTAAAATATCGCCGGCAATTTCAAAATGAAAATTAGTGACACCGTTGTCATTTTCCTGTATAAAGCAAAGAATCTTCATCGCATGCTCATGATTACAGTTAAATGTTCTGTCCACAAATTTTACCTGTTTAACATTATTATTCAGAAAAAAGGTCAGCTCTTTAGATACATTGGTCATACTGCGAAATCGTAATTTTTTCTCAACCGAAGAAAGACAATAGGCACAGGAAAAAGGACAACCGCGGGAAGTTTCGTAATATATAATACGATTGTCAAAATCCTTTAAATCTTTATATGGAAATGGAATCTCATCCATCGCAAGAACCGGTCGAAGCAGATTCGTCACAGGACTGTCTATTTCACTGGGGCGATACACAATCCCACGAATCATGGACAGATCTTCTGCCAGAGTCAATGTCTCACATTTCCAATACTGATCTATCAGTTCTGCAAATGTTGCCTCACCCTCACCATACATAATGCCGTTAATCATGGGAAAGTGTTGCATTTGACTCTCAAGGTCAAAGCTCACCTCTGGGCCACCTAACCATAGCTTAGCCTGTGGTAATACCTTTCGTAATTCTGGCAAAAGTCCCTCAATAATCGTTCGATTCCAGATATATACAGATAGCGCAATCACATCCGGACGTTCCAGATAGATTCCTTTTAAAATCGACTCTGATTGCTGATTAATTGTATATTCCTTTATCACAAGCTGAGGTGTTGAAGATGCATTAGATTCCCTGTTCTCTGTGAAATATCTGTCTGCATATGCTTTCAGACTATAGATTGCCAGATTGGAATGTATGTATTTTGCATTCACCGCTACTAATAAAACTTTCATCTTTCACCCTCTTCTTCATCAAATATTATGCCGTCCAGTCTATTGTATTCGTTATTTTCCAATCAGGCAAGTGTACGCTTTGTGTTTATCCATCTTGCATTGGTACTGCTACAATTCCAGATTTGCCCCAAAAATGGCTGTTTTTTAGACAATTATACAATAAAACGCTTATTTTCCAGTGATTTATTATTGAATATATAAATAGAAACCGTTTTCTATTTATTATATACTTATGTAAATTCTAAATCAGAAAGGATATAATATCATGACTTACGAGAAAATCGTTGAGAATTTACAAAAGAAATTTGCAAAAGCCGATGTTAAAGAAATCAAAGCTCATGTAGCTGTTCAGGTTGACATCACAGGGGAAGGCGAAGGCGCATTCTATGTGGAGATCAGCGATGGTAAGCTTGCCATAGAACCCTACGAATATTACGAGCATGACGCCAAGCTTATTGTTTCTGCAGATAATCTCACCGCAGTTGTTGACGGAAAGCTTGACGCATCTGTAGCATACAACGAAGGATTACTTCAGGTAGAAGGCAATCTTGAAAGCGCTGCTGTTTTGAAGGCTCTGATTCCTGCTAAGAAGGCTGCTGCTGCTCCTAAGGTTGAAGCTAAGAAGACAGAAGTGAAGCCTGCTGTAAAGAAGGCTGAAACTCCTAAGAAAACTGCTCCTGCCAAGAAAACTGCTGCTCCTAAGGCTGAAGCTAAGAAGACAGAAGTGAAGCCTGCTGTAAAGAAGGCTGAAACTCCTAAGAAGGTTGTTGCTCCTGCCAAGAAAACTGTTGCTCCTAAGGCTGAAGTTAAGAAGGCAGAAGATAAACCTGTAATTAAGAAATAATTTGAGTTTACTTATTAAAGTAACGAAGCAATCCATAAGTATTGATTAGGGAGACAGTTCTGTCTCCCTTTTTTTTACTTGCTCTATCGTAAGACCTGTCAGTTGTGCTACTTTTTCTGGTGACATGCCATCCTGTAACATGTTGACTGCTGTCCGTTCTATTCCTTCCTGTCTGCCTTCCTCTCTGCCTTCCTCTCTTGCCTCTTCGCGTTCCTGTCGGATATGCTTTTTGGGATTGTATTCCGTTAATAACATACGTTTTACCTCCGATTGGTGAAAGCATCCTGATAGGAATATCCTTCGCCTTCTTTATTTCTGATTAAATCGATAAAATAGGAATATTCATATAAGGGTCTGCACTGTTGCAACAGTTCCTTATTGTGTCCCATGTTGATATTGATCACCGTTGCAATACATTCCAATGCCGGTGTCTCTTCTTTATTTTGAAATGCGTC
>Ga0116143_10002690_pt1 | contig 18973 bp, 13 predicted proteins | sample AD_UKC034_MetaG_FD_89745 | JGI IMG/M metagenome (GOLD analysis project Ga0116143, IMG submission 89745) | Active sludge microbial communities of municipal wastewater-treating anaerobic digesters from USA - AD_UKC034_MetaG | ecosystem: Engineered > Bioreactor > Anaerobic > Digestate | place: USA...
AAAAAAAAACAAACAAATCAAATGAGCCAGAGGCGAGAATCGAACTCGCAGTCTCTTCTTTACGAAAGAATTGCTTTGCCGTTAAGCTACTCTGGCAATAATTCTTTAAACCAATTAATTACTTTATCAATAAAGCTTCTATTTTCTATCTGCTCTGTACTTTCTGTATCGCCTTGTTTCTTGATTATTATAATCTGCTCTCCTTCTTTTTGAAGACCCAACTCTTCTCTAGCTATTTCTTCTAGATACTCTTCTGTATCACTTTTGCCTAATTCAAAATTATATCTGTCTTTTTCTTTTTCTTTTGTTTCTATCTGCACTTCTATTTTTTCTAATTCTTTTTCTGCTCTTTTTCTTTCTTCCATAATCTTAATATTTGTATATAGCAAAAAAATAACGGAAAACAATAAGATACCGAAAATAACTCTTCTTTTGAATTCAGCAATAAGGGTCTTCACTTTTTTATTCTTTTTTGCTATCATGTTAATATGTCTAAAAAATCTAAAAAACTTTTTAAAATTATTTGGATTACATTGGTCGTGCTTGTTGCCTTATCAATGATCGTATCTCTCGCATATATTGGTTTTTAAGATCCAAATACTTTAAGGAATACTTCGGGAGGAATTCTCACCTCTCCTTTTTCTTTTAATTTCTTTTTACCTTCTTTTTGTTTTTCTAGCAACTTTCTTTTTCTAGTATAATCACCTCCATATAAAGGAGCGGTAACATCTTTTCTGGTTGCAGTTAAAGTTTCTCGACTAATTATCTTTCCCCCTATTTTTCCTTGAATGGGAACACTAAAAGATTGTTTTGGCAAAACTTCTTTGATTTTTTCAACCATTCTTCTTGCTTCGTAATTAACCTTACTTTGAGGTAGTATTCTTGAAAAAGCTTCTTCTGTTTTTCCGTTTATTAGAATCTCTAGCTTAACTAAATCAGCTTTCCTATAGCCAATTTCCTTAAAAGTTAAAGAAGAAAACCCTTGGGTAATATTTAAAAGATTTTCATAGAATTTACCAATAATTTCCCTCAAAGGCATTTCATAAATAATAGAATATCTTGTTTCTCCAAAAGGCCTAGAGTCAATATGGCTTCCCTCTAATTCATTTAAAAAATCAAAAACCCTGCCCAAATATGCTGAACCAATAATAAGTCTTACTTCAGCCCATGGCTCTAGAAAATTCTTAAAATTATCTGACCAATTAACTGGATTATATATTAGAACTTCTTTTCCTTTTGGATCCTCTGCTTTAAATAATACCTGGGGAGAGCTAATGACCAACTCTAAATCAAATTCTCTCTTTAGCCTCTCCATTGTAATTTCTGTATGAAGAGAACCTAAAAAACCGCAAAGAAAACCTCGACCAAAAACATGAAAATTTTGTTGTTCAAAAAACAAAGCTGAATCATTGAGTTTTAATTTAGATAAAGCTACTTTTAATAATTCAAAATCTTCTTGAGCTTTTGGATATAAAGAAACAAAAATCTTTGGTTCTGGTTTTTTATAACCTTCTAAAGAATGAACTATATTTTCATTGCCAAGCAAAACAATAGTGTCTCCAATTCTGATTTTTTCAGGATCTTTTATTCCTGTGGCAACATATCCTATTTCTCCTGCTTGCAATTGCTCTGATTGAATCATCCCCGGCTTAAAAACTCCTAATTCTTTAACGCTCCCCTCGGCTTTAGAGTTAATAAAGTAAAGCTTATCCCCTGTTCTTACTTTTCCATCAATAATTCTCACATAAGCAACAACACCTAAAAAAGAATCATATTTTGAATCAAAAATTAATGCTCTCAAGGGTTTACTTGAATTATCTTCTGCTTCTGGAACTTTTTCCATTACTTTATTTAAAAGATTAGGAACATTCTCCCCTGTTTTAGCTGAAATTAAAAGAATTTCTTCTTCTTTAAAATCAAGAATGTCTTTTATTTCTTTTTTAACTTCATCTATTCTTGCTTGAGGCGAATCAATCTTGTTTAAAGCTGGAACAATAACTAATCCTTCTTTCTTAGCTAGCTCTAAATTGGTTATGGTCTGAGCTTGGATTCCTTTGGTTGCATCAACTAAAAGAATTGCTCCTTCAACCGCTGCTAAGCTTCTTGAAACCTCATAATTAAAATCAATGTGTCCAGGGGTGTCAATTAAATTCAAAATGAGATTATTATATTCCATCCTAACCGGAGTCATCTTAATAGTAATTCCTTTTTCTCTTTCTAAATCCATTGAATCTAAGTACTGAGGCTTCATTTTATCTTTTTTAATAGTTTCTGTGATTTCTAAAAGACGGTCAGCTAAAGTTGACTTACCGTGATCAATATGACTGATAATAACAAAATTCTTTATTTTCATCTTTTTAACATATTAATACCCAATAAATAGCTGGTTGTAAGATATAGTATAAAAGCAATCAAACAAGCAAAACAAAACCAAGCAAAATCATAAAAGAAAATCAAGTGACTTGGCCAAAATTTCATTACAAGTAATATTCCTAATGCCATTACAATTGAAGATAAAATAATTTTAATGAAAAAAACTATAATCTCTTTGATCCCGAAATCACCTACTTTTTTATAGAATAAATAGAGTAATAAAATAAACTCAACAAATAAACTTACATTAAAAGCAAAAACTAATCCTAATGTTTTAACTTGAGATAATTCAGATATTCCAAAAACTATTTTAGAAATATTTATAAAATAATCAGCATAAGAAACAAATAAATAACAAATCAAGGAATTGAAAATAACAAAAAACAAAGCGATAATAGTCGGTGTTCTTGAATCTTTCAAACTAAAAAACCCCCTTAAAAGAATTGGCCCCAAACATTGCGCAACCGTACTTAAAAAGTATAATCCTAAACAAGCAGAAGTAACAATCACTGCTTCTTCTCCAAAAGAGCCCGTTTCAAAAACAATCCTCACTATTTGCTCTCTTAACATAAAGATTATAATCCCCACTGGAAAAGAAAAATACAATACAGAATTAAAAACTGATCTAAATTTATCCAAATACTCTTTCCTTTTTTCTTCTACCCATAATTTGGACAAAGAAGGAAAAACCGCTGTAGCAAATGGAATACCAATTACTCCAATTGGCAAATATCTCAAATTATTAGACAAATTAAAAATAGCAATTGCTCCAGCTCCTATTCCTGAAGCAATTAAGGTTACCACCGCCATTCCGAATTGAACAGAAGAGGAAGAAATAATCCTTGGCCCAACCATATTGAAAAAATCTTTAATCGCTTTATGTTTAAAAGAAAAAATGAACCTATATTTAAAACCATTACTTATTGCTCCTGGGATTTGAACTAACAAGTAAAGAAGAGCGCCCAGAACAACACCAATTCCAGCTCCAAATATTCCAAAATACGGAGAGAGAAAGATTATTCCAAATATGATTCCTATATTATACAAAATAGGAGCAATTGAGAATGCAAGAAAATTATTGAAATAATTAAGGATAGCTGCCATTACAGAGGACATACCAAAAAATAACACACTCAAGAATACTAATCTCGTTAGATCAACTGTTTTTGCTTGAGCCGCAGCATCAAAACCAGGAGCTAAATATGATATCAACTGAGGGGTAAAAATAATAAAAATCAATAGAAACAAAAAATACAATATAAAAAAGAGATTTAAAACATAATTGACTATTTTCCATGCTTCTTCTTTGTCTTTTTTAAAGTATTCTGAGAATATGGGAAGAAAAGAAACCGTTATTCCACCAGCAAATATTATACTATAAACAAGATCAGGAATTCTAAAAGCAGTAAAATATATGTCCAAATCAACCGATGCACCAAAATATCCGGCTAAAAACCTATCTCTTAACAATCCCAATACCCTGCTAATCAAAACCGAGACAACCATTATTAGTGTTGCCTTTTTGATTCCTGCTTGCTTTGAATTTAGAATCTCATTAAAATCCATTTTTAAGTCATTATCTCATAATAACTATCAATTTTCAAACCTTGACATAAAGATACATATTAGTTAAAATTAATTGCCTTAATAAATCGGGTGATTGCTCCAATTTGGAGAGGAAAGTCCGAACTGCCATTCCTGATTCAAGGTCTAAAAAACAGTGGGTAACGCCCATCGTCAAGGGAAACCTTGATAGAGATGCGAACAGAGACGCTTTAATTAGAAATAATTAAAGAATCCTGAAAAGGATTAGGTTGGAAGTAATTCCAATTGTGAAACGGCTAAATTCTTGTTGGCAGCAAGAACAAACTCTTTTTTAAGAGAAAAAGTAGTTCGCTTGAGCCAAAGAGAGATCTTTGGCCTTAGATAGATAATCACCTATAACAGAATTCGGCTTATAGATTTATTAAGGCAAAAGAAACATGAAAAACATCCTTTTAATCAAGGATGTTTTTGTTTAGAATAGGGTTTTCTTTAAATTCTCATCTAGTGCTTGATTAGCCAAAGCATCTGCTTCTTTATTTCTCTCTCTTGGAATATGGACAAAATCAACTTTTCCAAACTCTGTTTTAAGGTTCCAGATTATCATAAACAAATCTTGAAGGTGTTTTTCTGAAATCTTATACTTTCCATTCATTTGATTAACTAATAATTCTGAATCAGACCTAAATTCTATTTCTATTTTTTTAACCTTATCTTTGCCAAACAAAAGCTTCATTTTCTTAAAAGAAAATATCACTGCTTCATATTCAGCTTCATTATTAGTAATTCTTTCTCCTAAATATTCTCCGTATTTCTTGAGGATTTCACCTTTTTCATTGGAAATCACAATACCAACCGACCCAATACCTGGATTTCCTCTTGAAGCACCATCTGTATTAATGATTATCTTCATGTTGACAATTATTTTATTATTTGTTATAATATTATTAGTTGATTAAAATGACTAAAGAAAAAAAAGATGGTATCTTCATCGACACCGATGAAGAAAGAAAAAAAGAAAAGATTCGCAACCAAATCGAGGCCTCCCAGCTCGCTTTCAAATGGGAGAAAGAGCGAAAAGACGTCATTGAATGTAAGTGATAATTCTGCTCTTTTTTATTTCTTAAAGTACCCTACTAAACATTTTTCAAACTTCTCAATATTTTCATTCTTAATTGTAAATCCTGCTGCTGGAGCATGTCCCCCAAATGTTTTCAATAATTCCTTGCAGCTTTCCATTGCTTTGACAGCATCCTGTGTTTTTGGAACCCTTACTGTTCCCCTGCTTAAGTTTTCATATTTTTGATATATAAAAATTGGTTTATTAAAATAGTTGCAAAGCCTTGAAGCAACAGAACCAAGATATTCAATCTCCCAATTAGGACTTCCATCAAATATGATTTCCGATTGATTGTTTAAAAACTTATTCTTAATATTTTCCGTTAAAGCATCTATTTCTCTATGTTTACTCTCTGTTTCTTCAATTAATTCTCTAGCAATAATCTTTGCTTTATCTAAGCTTGATTCTATTAAAAGCAAATAAGAAGCAATTATGTGATCGTTAATTCTTGCTGAATTAAGCACGCTATTTATTTTCGCAATCATATCTCTTTTTGACTTAAATTCTCCCAGAAAAGACATTATTGCTTTTAAGGCAGGCCTTTCGCTATTTTCAATATTCAATAATCCCTGAATTATGAATTCTTTATTATCCTCTGCCTCTATCATCATATCAGAAATAGTAGCTAAAGCAACTAATTCTAAAAAGCTTTCTTTAAGCATCTTAGACATATTCTCTCCTAGTATCTCTTCAGCCAACCTAAAAGTAACGCCCGCATTAGCATATTCTTTAAAAAAAGACTCATCTGCTTTTTGTTTGGGATTAACAATAATGTCTGCTTCTGGTAATTTGTCTCCAACCTCTTTATGGTGATCAACAATAATTATGTCAAACCCTTTTTCTTTAGCAATTTTTACTTCTTCGTAATTGGTAATACCGCAATCTAAAGTTATTAAAAGCCCTTTTTCAAACTTAGAAAAAATAATTTCTAAAACGTCCTTGTTTAAACCATAGCCCTCTCTTCTTCTATCAGGAAAAAGAACTGCGCTGCAAGAATAATTCAAATTATCAATTGTTTCTTTAAGGATTGTAGCTGAAGCTGCTCCATCCAAATCAGAGTCAGCAAATATTATTATTTGCTCTTTTTCAATAGTTGCTTTTTTTATCCTTTCTGCTGCTTTATCAATATTTTTAATTTTCATACTACTCTAATGCTTTAATCCCGGGCAAATCACTATCAGCTATAAAATCTAGCATAGCGCCTCCTCCAGAAGATAAATGATCAAACTTTTCATCAAGCCCTTCTTTCATTATTATTTCTGTTGTTTCTCCTCCCCCAGCAACAGTAAATGCGTTTTGACTAATAATTGCTTCCATTATTTTTGTTGTTCCTTCTTGAAATTCAGCTTTTTCGTAAAAACCTAAGGGCCCATTCCAAATTATTGTTTTAGCTGTAGAAATAATTGACTTATACTTTTCAATTGTTTCTGGCCCTATATCAAAAATGTCTTCTTCTTGCTTTAAGGTGCCCACTGCTCCAATTCTTAAATAATTTTCTTGAAGAGATGATAAAGAGATGACTCCGTCAACGGGCAAGTGGAGCTTGGGGCTAGCTAAGTTTAAATTCTTTAAATCTTCTTTTAGTTTAGTTTCTTCTTCTTTCCATTTATCCCTTACACAAATTCCCTTAACTGTTAAGATGGAATTAGCAATCTTTCCTCCAACCAAAACATAGTCTGATCGATTAATAAGCTTTTCTATTACTCTTGTTTTAGTTGAAATCTTTGCTCCACCAACAATAGAAACAAAAGGTCTCTCAGGCGTAGTCATAAGCCATGACAAAATATCTATTTCTTTTTTAAGTAAAAATCCAGGAAAACTGATTAAAAACTTTGGAATGCCTACTACTGAAGCATGTTTTCTGTGGCACACTCCAAAACCTTCTTCAATGAAGAAATCTCCTAATTTAGAAAGCTTCTTAGCAAACTCTAAATCATTTTCTTCTTCCTCTTTATAGAATCTCAAATTCTCCAAAACAACCATTTCTCCTTCTTTTAAAAGATTGGTTTGTAATTCAACTTTAGTACCAATAGTTTCGTTTATAAACTTCACTCCCCCTATTAGCTCCCATAATTTTTTAGCAACAGGCTTTAAAGAATACTTTAGATCTCTTTTTCCTTTAGGATCGCCCAAGTGACTGATGATCACAACTTTTGCTCCCTCGTCTCTCAAGTATTTTAATAAAGGCAGTATTTGAATAATTCTAAAATCTTCGGTAATCTTTCCGTTTTCGTCCAAGGGAACATTTAAATCGCACCTTACCAAAACTCTTTTTCCTTTAATATTAAAATCTTTGATGTTTTTCATTATTTAATAATACCCAATAAAATTATGTTAGTCAAACTTTATTGTTTCTCCTGGATGAATAATTCCTTTTTCTTTTTTAGTTTCTTGTTTTGCTTTTTTAATAACTTCTTTTAGTCCTATTAAGTCAATTTCTTTTTTTGTCCCCTCTTCTTTTTTCTTAACCAAGGGAACAAAATCTTTTGCCGATTCTTTCAAAGAAATTGTTGGTAGAGAATTAAAGCTAGCGCTACTTTCTTCTTTATTCTTTAAGCAGGTCTTACAATAAACCGGTCTTTTGCCATCTGGTTTAAATGGTGCTTTAAATTTCTTGCCACAGCTTTGGCAAACCGCATCGTGTAATTCAATATTGTTAGTTTTTTTAATTGGAATAAAAGAATCTATTCCAGAATCATCAGAGATTTTCTTCTCTACAGCAGCTCTATCGTTACCATATTTTTCTTGTGAAAATTCTACAATTTCTTTTTCAAAAGATTGTTCTTGTTTTGTAACTGGAGGCAATGTTTCTGCTGAAAAAGGCCTCGAAGTAATTCCATTAATCATCAATTTGACTACAATATTTTGCTTAGGAAGATTAACCATATCTTCAATAAAGAACTCTGGAGAAAACTCTTTTTCTAAGAATTCTGCATCTTCAGCTCCGATTCTAAAAGTAATCATTGTGCCTACGTTTCCAAAAACAGCATCTCTAACTCTTTCTTCCATTTGAGCAATATATTGATGAGCTAAAACTAAAGACAAGCGATACTTTCTTGCTTCAGATAAAATATTAGCAAAAGAATCAGTAGAAAAGTTTTGAAATTCATCAATATACAAGACGAAATCTTTTCTCTCATATTCAACAGTATCTACTCTAGACATTGCTGCTAGCTGCAATTTGGTAACAAGCAATGCTCCTAATAATCTTGAGTTGTCCTCTCCAATTTTTCCCTTAGACAAATTCATGATTAGTATTTTTTCTTCGTCCATTGCCTGTCTGATATCTATGGTTGATCTTTCCTGTCCAATAATATTCCTAATTAGTGGTGTAGAAATAAACTGACCGATTTTGTTTTGGATTGCTGCTGTTGCTTCGACTTCATATCTTTGAGTATATCTTGCAAACTCTTTTACCCAAAAAGATTTAACAATCGGATCTTTAATTTGATTTACTATTTTTTCTCTCCATTCAGGATCAGATAAAAGTCTATTTACTCCAAGTAATGTTGATCCAGGAACTTCTAATAAGGCAAGGATGGAATTATTTAAGATATATTCCATTCTTGAAGACCAAACATCTGGCCAAATCTTTTTAAATACGCCCATCAATCCTCCTGCAATCAAGTGTCTATACTCAGCACTAACATCTTCCATAATATTGAAAGCAATTGGATTTTCAATATCAGAAGGATTAAAGTAAATAACATCTTTGAGTCTCTCTTCAGGAACAAACCTTAAAATCTCTTCAGCCGCTTCTCCATGAGGATCTATAAATCCAACTCCTTTTCCGCTTAAAATATCTTGAACAATCATATTCTTAAGCAACTCGGTTTTTCCCATGCCTGTTTTACCAATGATATAAACATGGCGCCTTTTGTCATCGTCTTTTATTCCAAATTTCTTTTTCTCACCTCTAAAAGTTGTCTTGCCAAAAAATGTTATTGTTTCTTTTGCCATATTATTATTCTTCAATTGGTAATGTTACTGGCGGAGCACTTCTCTTTGTTTCTATTCTCTTTAAGGCTTGGGTTGGAGCAACCTCAATACCTGGGAAATGAAATATTGTTGCTAATTCTTCAGAACTTAAAATAAAGGTACCCCCTGGAAAAGGATCGAAAGCAGAATTTCTATTAACATAATTTGAAAACAAATTTCTTTTTCTTAAATAAAGCCTTCTTTTCGTAAAAATATCAGGCGCCTGAACTTTGGTAATTGTATCAGACCAAGGCTTTAAACCATTTAAATGCTGAGTACCAAATTGAGAAAAAAAGCTTGGACCGTATCCTTTAGCTCCTCCAAAGAATACTGTTTTTTTTGCTAAATAAATATATCTTATACGAGAAACATAACATGTTTTTGATATTTTTCTTTCAATACCAGCAATAACATCTCTTTCTCCTGGAGTTAAGCGTAACTCAAAAGGATATTCTTCTAGTTTCTTCTCTTCTTCTCTTTTTTCGGGATTTAATCCTGTCCATAGCCAATGTAAAAACGTATAAATCGTTTCGAGAAATATTGGATAAGGATCTTCTTTTTTTTCTAATTTTTTCCTTTGCAAAAGAACCTCTATTATCTCTTTGCCTCTTTTAACATAATTATTTTCCTTAACGCTAATAGGAACCACTGTTACTTGGATCCATATTTGTTCTCCTTTTTTAAGGGTTGATATAATCTCTAGCAGAGAAGATATTGGATCTAGCCTTTTCTCGTCTTTTGCTTCTGGATTTTCTTCAAAAAAATCATTATATGTTTTAAGAGGATAAACATCTTCTTTTAAAGGCATAAAATCACAACCCCACATATCCCAATCTTTATTAGGAATGTCCTGGGGAATGTTTTGAGTATAATCAGGAACTTCAACTATCTCCACATCAGGATACTGAGCATAAATTGCTGATTCAACCATTTTCCTAGCTCCCTCGGGAACTCTGATATAAAAATGAGGTTCTCCATTAATCCCAGCTATTTCAAAAGATAGACTAACCAATGTTTTTCCTTCAAAAAAAGTCGCTCTCCAATCCTTGGGTGGGTCGTAAATAGGCCAAATATTATTAAAAACATTTTCCATTGCTTTTAAGGGCTTGGTTATATGTTGGGGAATTTTAACCTCAAGAAGAACTCTTTTAAAGCTCATATTCCATTTAGTTTCTATATAAAGGACAAAAATAAATCTTAATGGTTTGTATAAAATAAAAGGCAGGATAATCCAGCCAAATTGCAATAAGAGGTTAAAAGAAAGAGACAATCCGTCTCCAAGTACGTCTAAAACTTGAATTGTTTGAAAAAAAGCTTGTTCAGACATTAAAATATTTTTAAGCTTCTCGTATTTTATATTTTCCTTCTTGATTTCTTTCAAAAACTTTTTTATCTTGAAGGCCTAGAAAAATAGTTGATTCTTTAACCATTCTTTGCTTTAAAACTTCTGAAGTAATTTCTTCTTTTGATAAAGGAGAAGAAGAACATTTTAGAACATTAACAATAACATCTTTAACTCTTCCCGGATTAAACCCCCAATCTTTTAAAGCATATAATCCCCTACCCACTAAAACAAAATTGTTGCTTCTTATTAATTCATTGTGAACTGTTTGAGGGTGAAGATTAAAAGAGCGACTATCTCTTTTCTCTAAATCTTTATTCAAAGAAAAAATCAAATCAGTTATTTCTCTAAAATGAAGTGGCTTTTTCTTTTGATTCAAAACTAAAATAATTTTATCTTTTACTGTTTTTGGATTAATCTCGGAAAAAGTAACTAATCCTATTTTCTTATCATCAACAGACCTTGATATGTGTTTTGAAATTTCTAAATAAGAAAATAGAGCTTCTTTGCTAATCTTTTCTTTCTTAGAAAATTCTTTGAAAACATTTTCAACGCTTTCAGGTTCTCTTTTGTCTTTAAAACTTTCTATAAATTGAGAAACAACTTTCTTGGCATTGTTTGCTTGCTTTGAATCATTGTACCAAAAAGCATAAAAATCATTATCAGATTTTTCTCTTTTGAAATCATCTATTAAATTTAAAACAAAAAATGTTTGGTTTTTTGAGGAAAACAAATTTAATTCTGAAAGCAAGCTTTCTTCCTTTCTAACCCCTCCGTATTGCTTTAATTTCTTTTCAAAAATAGCTTCTATTTTTTCGAAGTCTTTTTTAAATTCAGGAGATCCTATTATTTTCTTAACCCTTTTCATTCCATCTCTTTCAATTTGTCTTACCCTTTCCCTTGTTATATTATAGCTTTTTCCTATTGCTTCAAGGGTTTCGCTATCCTTTTTATCTAAGCCAAACCTGCGGGTTAATACCTTTTTTGTCCTGTCTGGAATTTCTTTTAATATTTTTGGGATAATATCCCCATAATTTGTTTCCATATTATTAAATACTTATAACATGTTATTTGTTTTTTGTCAAATGCTTGCCTTCCCTGTATTTAAGCCAATAAACCAATAGCGGACTGGCTAAAAACACGGAAGAGAATATTCCCACAAAAACACCGATTCCAGCGGTTAAGGTAAAGTATTTTAGAGATTCCTCATTAGCAAAAAAGTAATAAAGCGCGCTTAATGTAAACAATACTGTAAGAGAAGTATTAACACAACGAGTCAAGGTTTCATTCAAACTTTTATTAACTATATCTTCGTATTTCATTCCTCTGTTTTTGATTAAATTCTCTCTAATTCTGTCAAATACAACCACTGTATTATTAATACAGTAGCCAACAACAGTTAAAAGAGCTGTGATAACAGGAATGGTTAATTGAGCCCCAGAAACATGACCTAAATAAGCTAAAACCCCTAAAGGAATAATAATATCGTGGAAAAGCATTAATGTTGAAGAAAAACCGTATTGAAAAGAAGTAACAGGTTTTGACACGTTCTTAAATGCAAAAGCAATATACAAAAGCATTGCCAAAAGAGAAACAATTACAACAATTATTGTTTTTTGCTTTAATTCCTTTCCAATCAATGGACTTATTGTTTCAATACCAGCTGAAGAATGATCAAACTCTCCTGTTTTTTCTAACTCAGTAATAACATTATTATATGTTTCGCTAGAAATGTCTTTTTGAGAAATTTTTATGATAACACCTAATTCTCCTGTTGGTTGAACCTCAACACTGCCAAGATCTTTAACTTGACCCAAAGCTTCCTTAATTTTAGAATTATCTGGTCTTTCTGTTTTATATTCTACGCTTAGAGAACTTCCCCCCTCAAAGTCTATACCCAACTTCAAACCATAGTAAAAAATACTAAATAAACTTGCTACTATTAGTAGTATTCCGATTGTGAAATATATTTTTGAATATTTTAAGAAATCCATATTATGACCAAATAAATTTTATCTTGCTTAGCTTTCCTCTTGCAAAAATCTGAAGGAAAATATTGGTAACAACAACAGCTGAAAACATACTTACAAAAATACCTAAAATTAATGCAAAAGCAAATGCTTTAATAAAGCTTGTTCCTAAGAAATAAAGAACAAATGCAACAATTAAGGTGGTAAAATTACCGTCTCTAATAGATGGCCAAGCTCTTCTTAGACCTTCTTCAATACTTGTTAAAACACTCTTTCCCTCCTTCAGTTCTTCTCTCATTCTGGAAAATATTAAAATATTAGCATCCACTGCCATACCAACAGACAAGATAAGACCACCTATGCCTGCTAAAGTTAAAGTAACGGGCACCATCTTCATTAAAGAAAGTAACATGATAATATATAGCCCCAAAGCCAATGATGCTAGAATACCAGGCAAGCGATAAAATATTATTAAGAAAATAATTATAGCTATAGCTCCTACCATTCCAGCCCTAATAGCATTTTCTAGAGAAACTGCTCCTAATGTTGGTCCTATTTTTTTCTGGGCAATTGGTTCTCCTAATGGAACAGGAAGGGCTCCTTCATTTAGTCTTTGAACTAATGTCTTAGCTTCTTGAACATCCATGTTCCCAGAAATCATTGCCTGACCCCCGCTTATCTTTTCATTTACCCTTGGAGCATATAAATCATTAGCATCAATTTTCCCATCTCCAGTTGTATCAATTATTGATAAACCATCTAAATATATGGCCAATGTTTTTCCAGTATTTCTTTCCGTTATTTGTTCGAATATTTTTGATCCCTCGTCATTAAACTGCAATTCAACTATTGGAGCGTAAGTAATTTGATCGTAAGCAAGAGTTGCTTTTTTCAAATATCCTCCATTTAATTCTGTTTTCTGATAATATGCTTGATTTCCTAAATAAACTAAAATCCAGTTGTCTATTTTCTGTATTTCGGCAAATATTTCTTCTTGGGTCTTGTCCTTGTTGTTATTATAGACATCAGATACTTTTTGCCTAACCTCATCTACCTTGACTCTTTCTTCTTCTGGCAATTCTTCCCAGAATTCAAGCAAAGGAGTTTCTCCAATCCATTGTATGGCATTTTCAATGCTTTCTACTCCTGGTAATTCAACAGCCACTCTGTCTTGACCATAAACTTGAACTATAGATTCAGTAACTCCAAAAGTATTAATTCTTCTTTCAAGAAGATCTCTTACCCCTTCCATAACTTGCTCCTTTTCTTCTTCAGGAACAGTGCTTAAATCAGCCTGATATTCTAGATGAACTCCTCCTTTTAAATCTAGACCTAGCTTAAAGCCGTTATCTGGTATTTGAGGAATAGACCAATTATATTTTTGGTTTGCTTGGTTGATAAGATTATTAGGATATTGAGGAAAACAATAACAAGCAGAAACAACTGCCAAAAGTAGTATTAAAAGAAAAGATATGTTGATCTGCTTTTTTGTCATATTGTTGAAATATAAACCAAAATTTAAATTTAGTCAAATGATTTTTTATTATTTTTCAACAGGCCACTATTCTTTATAATTTATTAAAATAATTTTCTTTTATCAAACCAAAAAACACAGTGTTAAATTAACCTTTTTTAAAAAAATTTACCTAGGGATTAAAGATTACTTTTTTAAGGCCTTCTTGACTTATATAATACATACTTCCATTTCCTATAGAAACAGGAGTAGAAGAGAAATACCCTATTCCCCCTACTGAAAAAATTATATCGTTTACGGGATTATCGTCTGATATTTCTTTTGAATTATAGCCTTTAATTTCTGCTCCTTGATTAAAATAAACATTATTTCTATTATCTGAAACAATAAATGATCCAGAATAAACCGACGAACCGTTAGAGGCCCAATGTTTGTTCCATTTTTCTTCTCCAGTTAGAACATCAAAACAATGCAAGTAAAGATGATACCAGCCATAATCTCCAGAAGCTAAGCTTTGAGTAAAAAGATCTTCCCCGCTAGATCCAGATAATAAATGCGTCGTTCCTTCTTTGCTCCAAAGAAAATCACCATTAATATTATCTTTATTAATTGCGTATAATATACTATAACTTTTGTTAGAACTATCATATTTTCCATCCCTAAAATTGAAAATGATTATTCCATTCGAAGTTATTGTTAACTCTAAGTTATTAACCCTTCCTATTTTGTCTTTTTCTCCTTGGTATTCTTCTTCATATATAGTTTCTATTACCCTTTCTCCCATTTTTGCCATACCATTAAATTTAAACAATTTATCCTCTCCAAAAAAATAAACATTACCATTGTTGTCAGGAACAATATTTGATAAAGATTCATAATGCTTTTCAAATTCATAAGAATTAACTTGTGCTGAATCGCCCTTATCTTCAATAACATTTAAAATAGCATTACCTGAATTTTTAAAAATATATATTTTTTCGTTTGAATCAAAAACCATCTCTTCCCTATAGCACTCACCTAAATCTTCCTGCCATTTCAATTTTCCAGAAGGGCTCAATGCTGTTAATTTCTGATCACAGAAAAGATAAAGAGTTCCGTTAGAAGATAAAAACATTTTCTCTGAAGCAAAACAAGCATATTCCCATTTTTTTTCACCTTGTTTATTAAAAACAGAAACACCTCTAATCCCATCTATTTTCCCCGAGATATATATGTTTTCATTTTGGTCGATAATCGGCAAAGAAAACTCATTGTTATTATTGGAAGAGTCTTTACTTTTCATAAACAAAACTGTTTCTATGGTATTTTCATTTGTCGGACCAGGCAAAAAGCTTTTATTCCTTAAACCAAAATCAAAATAATAGAACGGCTTAATGTGTTCTGCTTTTAGAATAGAAGTATTCACAATATTTGATATTTCTGAATAATTTAATTCCTTATCTTTTGCTTTAATCGTGAAATAATAAGTAGAATCATAGTAAAGATCTTGAATTAAAACAGATGCTTTTCCTTCTTCCTTTATAATACGTGTTTCTACATAATCGCTAATTGGCAATAAATTATTTGAGTCTATTTCTTTATTCAAAGAATAGTATATCTCATAATCTAAATCTTCTTTGCTTGTATCTGGATCAAGTGGGGAAGTCCATGATAAAATAACTGAATTTTTTTCATTTCCCTGAGCAACAGAAAGATCGTTCACTGATCCTGGTGGATAAGTAGGATTAATTTTGATACTTGGTTCTTGACCTTCAATATCATTAATATTATTATTGCTATCTACATATTTTCCAGAATAATATTTTCTTCCTAACGTTTTTTCTTGACTAATAAAGAAAGCCCCACCCTCTCTTACTTCTGGTTCCTTATCACTATCTCTCCAAGCAACAGCATCTACTTTTAGGGATTGAGCATATGCAATTTTCTCTTCTTTATTTTTTTCTTCTTCTCCATCATAAATAGGATTATTTGAAAATAAAGACAATGAACCAGAAGAATTACTTAATTTTTGAGAAGAATATTCTCCTACTTTAAAGTCTCCCCCACTATTACCATATATATCAATTAGAATATATGAGTTTGGAGTAATTATTAAATTTTCTGGAAATTGCCAATTATAGCTTGGATCGTCCCAAGAATGATTTGCCACGCCCTCGTCATTAAAAGTACTGGCAAAGTATGAAAGATAATAACAATTGTTTTCGTCTGAACATAAATTAATTTCGCTTTCTGTTTGGTTAAATATTTCCACATACTCATTGCTATCTTCTTTGCCTAAACTTATTTCTGTTATTAAAAGAGCCTGAGGCGTAATTAATTCTTCTTCATTATTGTTCTGCTCTTCTTGCTCTTCTTCTTCGACATTGCTTTCTTCCATCTTTTGACTATTTTCTTTTTTAGGAGTTCCCCACAATCCACTAATTCCATCATAATTGCTTGAAGAATAAGTATGCCATCCTTGAGAATCTCTTTCCATTGTTTTCTTTAAATCACTATCCCCTCCCAACCATGCACTGTCAGCAATTGACTGATCAATTAGCTGACAATTCTGATTAAATAATCTTAGTGATTCATTTGCATCAGACAAAGCACCAGAATATATTTTATTCCCCCCAACATTAGGAACACTTGTATCGTCTGTTCTTTCAAGTAAATAAAAATCATTGGCTGGAATAATATCTGAAGAGTCAAAAATAATCTTAATCTGATTATCCTTATCTAATAGTTGCCATCCGTTCATATTAATTTCTTCTTGCGAAATGTTTTTGAGCTCTATCCATTCATCGCTAGAGCTTACTTCTGTTCCCATCCAAGCAATTTCATTAATAATAACTGGGGATAATAATGGTTCGTTCAAATTGCTTTGAGAACAATAGCTTATGCTTATACCTCCGCCACCACCAGTATTGCTAATAGTATTATTTATTGTATTTGAATTTGTCTTTTCTTCTTTAACTTCTACATTAGCTGCTTCTCCTATGCTATTCTCCTGTTTTGGAGTGCCAAATATATTCATATATCCAGAACCATTGTATTCGTGCCACGTTAAATCTTTGCCTCTTTCCATAGTCAATCTTTGCTTTGAATTGCCGGCGGGCCAGCTAGGACTAGCCTCTACAAAATCTTCTAACTCACAGTTCTGATTAAATAAATAAAGAGATTCATCGGAATTAGAAATCGTTCCTGCATAAATTTGATCTGCTTTTACAAAAGGAACAGAATTGTCATCTGTTCTTTCTAAAAGAACAAAACCTTGAGGGGGAATAGATAAATCTTTCTCAATCAAAACACTGATTTGCTTATCTTTATCATAAAGACTCCAATTCTTAAGATTAATTTCTGAAGAAGAGATATTCTTTAATTCTATCCACTCATCATTAGAACTATTCAAACTACCCATCCAAGCAATTTCATTAATAAGCACTGCGTTTCTTTTTGGATTATAATTATTCAAAGAACACTGAGGCATTGACTCTTCAATAATCTCTTCTTTTTTCTGTGGTTGTTCTTGTTCTTTGGGTTGTTCTATTAATTTTTCATTAATAACTGTTTCAATATTCTTGATTTCTGGCTCTTTCTTAATTTCTTCTTTTTTTTCATAATTATTAATTCCATTAATCATTTCTTCTGCTTCTTTCTTTGCATCTTCATTCGGAGTATTGGATTCTTCAAGATTAATATACTCTATTATGTTCCCTACTGAGAATAAACCTGTTATAGAATCAATCATTCCGTTAACTGATCTTTTTATTGGATTAATAATATATTTGTCATACCAAGGAATAGATTTAAAACCAAAATCAGGAACATTATTTGGGAAATATACTTTTATTTCTGGTTCACTTTCCCATTGATAATACCAAGAAAAATTCTTATTAGTTATCACACCCTTAAATTCAACAACAAAAGGAGGGATTTTTTCTTCTGACTTTAAATCATTCACAACTCCCATGGCTAATCCATAAGAAGTACTTGTTTGAGGAGGACTTAATTCATAGGGAGAATATATTCTAGTTACAAGATTGCCCTTTGTGTCGTCAATCGGAATATATGCCATAATGTACTGAAAATTAGTATCAACCTTTTCCTTTCCTGTATCATATTTTACTTTTGTTGCTCCAAAAGCAGTTTTGACTTCTCTTTTGAATAACTCTTTTTTAATATAATCGACAGATATTTTTACTGATCCTTTTTCTATCTTCTCCATAGCTAATTTCATTGAATTATCAGAATTCATTACTTGAATAATTTCTCCCAAGGCTTTCCCAACCTTAATTGATGTTTCAATGGGAAGGTCTTGAAAGATATAATTCCATACATCGTAATTGATTGCCTGCCTAAGAAAAGAAAGGGTTGTAGCTTCTCTAGGATCAGAATATGCATTAGATTTAACAATATTCCAATAGTTAAATATTTTTTTGGAAAATTGGGTTAATATGTTTTTAGCTTGAAATTCAGAAAAAGTTTGAGGATTTTCTTCTTTTGAAAATCCAAATAAATTAAATTCGGCTAAAGCCACTGACGGTATAACTAAAAAACCAATTAGCTCTACCGCTAACATGGCACCGAAGAATAAATTTTTAAAATTCATTTTACTTTATAGAAATTGAATTAATAAAGGAATTAAATGTTTCCGAACAATTCTCTTTATCTTGACTAGTTAAATATGTATCAAAATTATAGACTTTATTTTTATCAAAAGGTATTTGAATTGAAATAATTTCTCCTAGATTATTATCTAGAATAAGTGTACTTTTTACTGCTTTTTTACCATTAATTTCAATTCTTTCATATTTATCTTTTTCTGTACTTTGTCCCTCTGCGAAACCTTCTGTATGTGCCAAATTGTATACAAGATTATAATCAAAACCATTCATAGAGTTTTTTGAAAAGTTAAAATCTATCCAGCATCCTTTATTTAACAATGGCAACCTCTCCTCTTCTCCCATAAAGGGCTCGTAATCAAAAGTTCTCATTGATACATTAGCCCAATTAGTATTAACAAATTCCCAACCCTGAGGCAGTACGAAACTAAGACCGATTTCTTGGTTTTCTATAATGGTTTTATTATCCATCTTTCTTTCAATAAAATCGTTGATTGTTATAAAATTAAGGTTTTCTTCTTTCTCTTTATTAAATTCAAATATTTTGTAAATTATGAATACAGATATTAA
>Ga0116143_10002696_pt1 | contig 18941 bp, 22 predicted proteins | sample AD_UKC034_MetaG_FD_89745 | JGI IMG/M metagenome (GOLD analysis project Ga0116143, IMG submission 89745) | Active sludge microbial communities of municipal wastewater-treating anaerobic digesters from USA - AD_UKC034_MetaG | ecosystem: Engineered > Bioreactor > Anaerobic > Digestate | place: USA...
CGCGACGGTATGGACGGCGCGCCCGGCAAGGACGGCGTCGACGGCAAGAGCATCACCGTCGACGACGTGGCGCCCATGCTCGAGCGGAAGATGGCCGAGTGGGCGCTGGACTTCGAGCGGCGCGCGCAGGAGACGCTTCAGCGCGCGATCGAGCGGATGCCGGTACCGAAGGACGGGGCGCCCGGCAAGGACGGTCGGGACGGCGTCGACGGCAAGGACGGGCTCGGCATCGAGGACTTCCATTGGGACTTGGATGTCGATGCCGGCGAGATGGTGCTGGTGTTCGAGCGCGGCGACGTGCGCAAGGAGTTCCGCAAGCCGGTGCCGGTCATGGTCGACCGCGGCGTGTTCAAGGCCGGCGAGCAGTACCGGCAGGGCAACTCCGTGACATGGGGCGGGTCGTCGTGGATCGCGCAGAAGCACGATCCGGCCGGCAAGCCGGGCGAGTCGGCCGATTGGCGCTTGTCGGTGAAGAAGGGGCGCGATGGGAAGGACGGCGCGCCCGGCAAGGACGGCAAGGACGGCAAGGACGGCCAGTCCTGGGTCAAGACCGACGACCTGAACCCGCGCTGATGGGTTACTGCGTTCCGAGGATGTGGGAAGGCCAGACGGTCGCTGTCATGGCGTCCGGGCCCAGCATGTCGCAGGCGGTCGCCGACCAGGTGCGCGCCGCCGGCCTGCGCGCGATCGTGGTGAACGACACCTATCGGCTGGCGCCGTGGGCGGACATCCTCTACGCCGCTGATCGTCGGTGGTGGGAGGCGAACCCGGAGGCGGCCACGGAGTTCTCAGGGGTGAAGCTGGTTGGCCAGGCCGGCGTAACCCTGCCTGGGGTCCAGGTGATGATGCGCAGTGGCACCACAGGATTCGATCCGCGCCCGAATTTCGTGCGAACCGGGAACAACTCGGGCTACGCCGCCGTCCACGTCGCGATCCATGCCGGCGCGGCTCGGATCCTGCTCTGCGGATTCGATATGCACGGCACGCACTGGTTCGGGTCGCACAGCCGCAAGACCCCGAGCGGGAAGGCGCTGGCCAATCCGCACCCGAGCAGTTTCGCGGCGTGGATCGGCAGGTTCGCAGAGTTGCGCGGCCGCGGCTCAGAGATCCTGAATTGCACGCCCGGCAGCAAGCTCACGGCGTTCCCGTTCGTGGCGCTCGATGAGGCGCTTGGAGTTGCAGCATGACGCCGACGATTCTGACCGACGTGACGGACGAGCCGATCTCGCTGGAACTCGCCTGGGCGCACCTTGCGATCGACACCGAAGGGTCGCCGCCGGAGTCCGCGTTCGATGTGTGGCTCGAACAGGTGGGCATCCCCGGTGCGCGCGAGGCCGCGGAGAACTTCACCGGCCGCGCCTTCGGGGTCAAGACCTATCGGATCGTGATGACCGAGTTCGATGACGAGATCGAACTGCCGATCGTTCCTTTCCGCGACATCGAGGAGATCACCTATCGCGACGAGGATGGGGTCGAGCAAACGCTCGGGACCGGCGACTTCGAGGTCGACGAGTCCGGATTGATCCCGGTCCTCAAGCCGACCGACTCCTGGCCGGCAACGGACGGCTCGGCCAATGCGGTGACGATCGACTTCTCGGTGGGCTACGACAGCGTGCCGAAGGCGGCGCTGTGGGGAATGCTCCTGCTGCTCGGCCACGCCTTCAAGAATCGTGAGGCGATCACCGACAAGCAGGCGTTCGAGATGCCGCTCGGCGTCGAGGCGTTGCTGCGGCCCTACCGCGTGAAACTCGGGATGGCGTGATGGGCAAGGTCGCCGCGGGCCGTCTGAACCGTCGCGTGACGATCCAGAGGAAGTCGACGACGCTCGACACTTGGGGCCAGCCGCAGGCGTCCTGGTCGGACGTGGCCACGGTCTACGCTCACGTCAAGACGATCAGCGGCTCTGGGTTCGTCAACAACGAGATGCCGGCCGGCGGGACGGAGATCTCTCGCACGACGGCCAGCATCAGGATCCGCAGGCGCCGCGACGTGACGCACGGCATGAGGGTGCTGCTCGGCGACTTGATCTACGACATCCGCGCCGTGCTGCCTGACGAGGAAGGCGACGAGTTCGTGGATCTGGCCTGCGCGCTCGGCGCGAACGAAGGCTGATCGTGGCCAACGGGCGCAATCCAGGCGCGGCGCGCGCGGCGCGGCGAAGCAAGATCAAGCTCTACGAGTCGAAGGCAATCGCGGTCACGATGGAAGGTGACATCGCGGGCGCCATCCGCATGTTGAGCAAGGAGTTCCAGACCGAGGTCATCCGGCCCGCCACTTACGCTGCGGCCAGGATCATCTACGAGCAGATGCGCAGGAACGTGCCGATCGACTCGGGTGAGCTTCGGAACGCGATCTATCACTGGTTCGACGACAAGCAGTCGACGCCGACCCACCCGATCTACATGATCGGCCCGAACAAGGTCAAGGCGCCGCACTGGCACCACGTCGAGTACGGCCACTGGCGCTACAACAAGATCGTGAACGGCAGGTTCCAGAAGTCGAAGGACGGCGGGAAGGTGCGGATCAACAGCAACACGATCCCCTTCACGATCACCGACGATTGGAGGCGGGTTCACAAGCTGGACGGCGCGCTCTCTGCGCCGAAGTGGGTGCCTGGCCAACCCTACATCCGGGTCACGTTCGATCAGAACATCGGCCGGGCGCTGGAAGCCTCGAAGAAGCGAGCCGCGGAGAAGATCCGCGAGGTCATCGCGGAGATTGCGCAGTGATCGAACCCGACATCGTTGCAGAGATCAGTTCGATCTTCTCGGGCAGGGTCTACGCCGACACCGCGCAGGCCGGCGCCGCGCGGCCGTTCTGCATCTACCAGATGGTCGGCGGCAGGCCGTCGAACACGATCTGCGGAGACACCGACAAGCAGAACGCCAGGGTGCAGTTCTGGGTGTGGGCGGAGACGCGGTCGGAGGCGAACATCCTGATGCGATCGCTGGCTGACGCGCTGACCGGCGGTCCGCTGAAGGCCGTGTCGCTCGGCCCGCTGACCTCGACCTACGACGACATCACGCGCACCTACGGCGCGCAGCAGGATTTTTCGATCTGGTGGGACACCACCGCAACCTGAGTTTCACCGCCCACTTCGGGCAACCGCAACTGAGCCGCCTTCGGGCGGCTTTTTCTTTGTCCGAAAGGAGTCAAGCATGAGTTCCGAAGTTCTGCTCGTACAGGGCATGTCCATCAGCATCTCGGACGGTGAAGTGACCGAGCTCACCCCGAGCCCCGAGCCCACCTGGCACGTTCTCGACTGCGTGTCTCGCGAGATCACCTACAACGGCGGCACCGCGACCGAGAACGACGTGACCACGATCTGCTCGACCGCCAAGGAGTTCCGGCTCGGCCTGCAGGACAGCGGCACGATGTCCGTGACCGGCCACTGGAAGCCCGGCAACGCGGCGCACGAGGAGATCAAGGCGGCGGCGGCCGATAAGCTGCGCCGTCTGATCGAGGTCGAGTTCGAGGACGGGTCGATCTTCCGCGCGCTGGCCTACGTCTCGCAGCGGTCTTGGAGCGCGGCTGTCGACGGCGTGGTGACGGCCACGTTCAACTTCCGTCTGACCGGCGCGACGAGCGAAGTCGCCGCGACCTGATGAAGCTCTGGGCGCTCGATCCCTACGAGAAGTGGGGGGCCGCGCTGATCGCCTGCGCGAATGAGCGGGGGTGGTCGGCGCGGCGTGTTCGCCGCGGCGCGGACGTGGAGCGCGGCGGATACGGGTTCATCCGGCTTTCGATGGAGACGGCCGAGCTTGCTCGCAACCGCCAGGACTATGCCGAGATGCGCAAGCGCCTGACGATGGTTCAGGATCAGGCGCAGATCGACGTCTACGAGGACAAGTCCGAGCAGTGGCGGCGGTGGGGCGCTTGGATGCCGGACACCTGGCGCTTCACGAAGCTGGACGACGCCTTGGCCTTTCTCGCTGGCGCCGACTTCCCGATCGTCAGCAAGGCGGACACCGGGGCATCGAGTCGCAACGTGCGCGTTCTCGGCTACCGAGACGAGGCCGAGGCGCACGCCGTCCAGGTGTTCAAGCGCGGCATCCCGATCGAGCGTGGCCGTGTTCAGCGTGGCTACCTGCTCCTCCAGCGGTTCATTCCGCACCGCATCACCTACCGGGTGAACGCGCTCGGTAACGCGCGCGCAGCATTCTTCCGGTACTGCTATCCGGATCGGCCGGTCGCGCAGACCGGCAATGTGGATCCTGCGATGGAGATGACCGAAGAACTGGAGTCCCTGTTCGAGTTCTCGGACGGGTTCTTCAGGGCTGCCGGCACGAAATGGTGCGCCATCGACGTTCTGAAGGATGGCGACAAGTGGAAGTTGCTCGAAACGAGTGAGGGATGGCCGTGGCCGAGTCCGGGAACCTGCAATCAAGCGCCGATCTTCCGGTCGACGCGGAGCCGACGCTGGATCGAGATGATGGATCTACTGCTGGACGAGATCGAGGAAGGCGCGTTCTCCAGTTCGTAGGCTCGCGCGCGTTCGTGCTGTACGTCAACTCGAACATGATGGTTTGCTCGATCGTGTTCGTTGCGTGGGCGCTGCCGCGCGAGACGATCAGCGGGCTCCTGGGCCGGTGGAAGGCGACCGGATCGACGTGGCAGCGGCGCTTCGCGATGCCGGCGGCGTGGGTGGTCGACCGGATCTACTTCTGGGAACCGAATCACTGCTCAGAGGTCTACCGGATGGAGAAGGACGCCCGCAAGGCGCTCTATCCTTGATCTCTGTCGTCACGTTCAAGTGGTCGACGCCAGGCTACCGCGCAACCTTCGAGGCGCGGCACGTCAACGTGCTGGCGGCGATGGTGGCAAGGCACTACCACCGGCCGCATCGCTTCGTCTGCTTTACCGACGACCCGACCGGGTTGGCGTCGAACGTCGAGGCGCTTCCGATCTGGGATGACCTGGCGGCGGTGCCGAACCCGACCGGCGGCGGCCGGCCGAGTTGCTACCGACGGCTGAAGCTCTGGTCGCCAGGGATGCGAGGCGTGCTCGGCGAGCGTTTCGTCTGCCTCGACCTGGACGCGGTGGTGGTCGACGACCTCGCGCCGCTCTGGGACCGCACCGAGGACGTGGTGATGTGGCGCGCCCCGCGCGTGCGCTGGCCATACAACGGGGCGATGTTCATGGCCGAAACCGGGGCGCGGCCGCATGTCTGGACGGACTTCGACGCCGTGGACTCTCCGCGCAGGACGGTGGCGGCGGGCTACCGCGGATCGGATCAGGCGTGGATGTCCCTGGCGCTCGGCGCCGGCGAGGCGACCTGGGACGAGTCGGACGGGGTGTGGTTCTACGGCGCCATGCCGAAACCGCGCGATCGTTTGCCGGCCGGTGCTCGCATTGTGTTCACGACGGCCAGCACGCCGCCGTGGGCGTTGACGCACCAGTGGGTGCTCGAGCATTGGCGGTGAGCGGGAATGCTGACGGTCGTCTGCTGGATCTGGCGCGGTGAGCGCATCTACCTCCCCGAGCACGTCAACGTGCTGCGCAGGATGCTCGCGCGGCACCTTCATGTGCCGCATAGGGTGGTCTGCATCACCGACGAGCGCGATGGGTTCGACTCAGGCATCGAGGTCGTGCCGACGCCGGCCGCGGCGCGGCGCGTGGCTGCCATGAAGTCTCCCGAGGGGGAGCAGATGCCGAGTTGCTACCGCCGGCTCTGGATGTTCTCTGACGAGGCCCGAGCAATTGGCGACCGGGTGCTGCTGACTGACGTCGACCTCGTCGTGACTGGCGACATGACGCAACTGGTGGCGCGAGCAGAACCGTTCGTGGGCTGGTTGCCGCGCGGCAAGTGGGGCAATCAGAAGCACCGGATTGCCGGCGGCTTCTACCTGATGACGACCGGCGCTCACATGGATGTGTGGAATGACTTTGGGCCGGACGGCGTTGCTGCGGCGCGCGCGGCCGGCTACCGGGGGTCCGACCAGGCGTGGCTCAGTCACAAGCTCGGCGCCAGAGCGGCGCTGTGGGGGAGCCGAGACGGCATCTACGCGCTTTCGGACTTGGGGCGCAGGCCCGTTGGCTTGCCGAATGACGCGCGCCTGGTGCAGTTCGCCGGGCATCTGAAACCGTGGGACGAAGCCGCAATGAAGCTGCGGTGGGTCGCTGCCAACTACCACTGAAGGAACGCATGAACTTCGACATCAACGCGCTGGAAGCGGCGGCAAGCAAGACCTTCGACGTGAAGGTTGGCGAGCGTGACGATGGAAGCCCGGTCGGCTTCCGGGTTCTCGGGCCGTCCTCCGAACAGTACCAGCAGGCCGAGCGCGAGATCGAGATTCTGGCCACGAAAGAGTCGGCCGCGCGCAAGAAGATGGTCGACATGACCACTGACGAGGGCGCCGAGGTCGTGGTCGACGGCATGGCCAAGTCGCGCGACCTGCTCATCAAGTCCTGCGTCGTCGGCTGGTTCGGTTTCACCGAGGGCGAGACGAAGCCGCTGGACTTCACGCCGGCCAACCTCGAGCGCGTGCTGCGGGCGAAGCCTGTGTGGCGCAAGGTGATCGTCGCGGCGATCGAGAGCGAGGCAAATTTCGCCGAGGGCTGACGGAAGCCCTGCTGGAGTACGCCCGCGCGCACTTTGCGTTGTCAAGGCCCGATCCGCAGTTCAAGGGCAAGACCCGGCTCCAGGTATTCCTCGATGTCAAGAAGCAGACAGGCAGGATCGCGCCGGAATTGGAGGCGCTTCCTGCGCTTCCTGTCGAGGCGGCATATCTGTGGCGTTGGTTCTGCGATCTGGGCGGCGCCAGGACATCAGGCATGGCGCTCAACCCGATCGCGTGGGCCGACATGGCGGGGTACTTCGACCTGATTCGAGTGCGTCCGGAGCGATGGGAAATCGAGGCGATCCGTGCTATGGATAGCGCCTATCTTGCGAGTCGTGATGATAGGCAACCGCAGACGGCCGTGACTGGCGCGAGCGGAATGAAACGGGTGGCGCCTGGCGAGAAGCCGAGGCGCAATCGAAAGGACTGAGCGATGGCTGACGAAATTGCCCGCGGCGTAGTGAGGATCGACGGTGATGCGTCGGGCCTTGAGGCGTCGATGGCGAAGGCCGCGCAAGCCACCGAGCAGGCGCAGCAGAAGGTCGCCAGCGCCGCCGGCAAGATGGGCAAGTCGCTCACCGATGCCGGCCAGGATGCGGAGAAGGCCGCCGGCCAGATGGACCAGGCCGGCCGGCGGTTCCTGAATAGCCTGGAGCGCCGCACCGTCGAGATGGAGCGCGGCAGGGTCGGCCTGTTCGAGTACCGCGCGCAGCAACTCGGCATCTCTCAGGAGGCGGCGCCGTTCATCACGCGGATGCGCCAGTCGGAGGCGGCCGTCGGCAAGCTCGGGATGTCCGCGAAGCAGACGACACAGGCAATGCGCCTTCTGCCGGCGCAGATCACCGACATCGTGACCGGCCTCGCCTCCGGCCAGCCTGCCTACCTGGTGGCGATCCAGCAGGGCGGTCAGTTGAAGGACTCGTTCGGCGGGATCGTGCCTGCTGCGAAGGCGCTCGCCAGCGTGTTCACTCTGACGCGCGTGGCCATCGGCGGCGGCATCGCCTCAATTGGCGCTCTGATCGCAGCGTACAACCAGGGCGCGCAAGAGGCCGATGCCTTCAACCGGGCTGTCGTGATGACCGGCAATGCGGCCGGCGTCAACGCAGGCCAGCTCGCCGAGATGGCACGCAGCATCGACGGTGTTGTTGGCACGCAGGCGCAGGCCGCGGAGGCGCTGGCCGCACTGGTGAGCACTGGTCGCGTGGCCGGGGCGAGCCTGGAGCAAGTCGGCACGGCCGTCGTGAACATGGCCCGCAATATGGGCATGTCGATCGCGGACGCCGCCAAGCAGTTCGCGGAGCTCGGCAAGGATCCGCTGACCGCTTCTGAGAAACTGAACGAGTCCTACCGATACCTGACGCTCGCCACCTACAATCAGATCGCCGCGCTGATTGAGCAGGGCCGGGAGGCCGACGCCGCCGCCGCCGCGCAGCAGGCGTTCGCCGATGCGATGAATAGCCGCAGCGGCCAACTCGAGCAGAATCTCGGATACATCGAGCGCGCCTGGCGCGGCATCAAGGATGCCGCGAAAGAGGCGTGGGATTCGATGCTCGGCATTGGCCGGCAGGATACGCCCGAGGCGGCCCTGCGGCGTGCGCAGGCGGACCTTGCCGATCTTCAGAATCAGCGTGACAACGGGTGGGGCTTCACGTTCGGGATCGACGGCGCCATCTCGCGCCAACAGGAGGTCGTCCGTCTCGCCCAAGAGGCGGTCGATGCCGCGAAGAAGCGCGCCGACGAGGAGAAGCGCGCGGGCGATGCGCAGAAAGCAGGCATCGACGCACAGAAGGAGAACGCGAAGCTATATGAAAGAGCTCTCCCGAAGGCGCAGCAACTCGCCAATGCCCTGAAGGCGCTCGACGAGCGCAACGCCAAGATCCTCGCTGCTGGCGGAACGGTCGACGCTGAGTTGGACAAGAGGGCGCGCGAGTACCTGCGTAAGCAGTACGCGGAGCGCGGCGGCGGCGCGGGTCGCGCGTACACCGACGACGCGGCGACCCGGATGCTGCAGAGCCTCCGGGAGACTGGTGCGGCGCTGCAAGCGCAGATCGACAACGAGGAAAGGCTCGGTGCCGCGGCGCGCGCAAGGGTCGAGTTCGAGCAGAAGATCGCCGATCTGAAAACGAAGGGCACGCTTACGGCCGAGCAAAAGAGTCTGCTCGCCAACGAGGACAAGATCCGCGCGCAACTCGAAACGAACGAGGCGCTCGAGCAGGAAGTGGCGATCCGCAAGGTCATCGCCGACCAGCAGAAGAAGGAAGCCGAGGCCGAGGAGAAGTTCGCGCAGCGCGCGGCGCAGATCAGGGAAGAAATCGCGACCGCTCGCGATGGCCGGCTGGAGCAATACGACCGGCAGCTCGGCGCTTTCGGTCGGAGCGACCTGGATCGCGAGATGGTCGGCGGCCAGGCCAGCATCTTCCGCGAGTTCCAGCGGCGCCAGGCGCAGCTTCTCAGGGATACGCCCGAGCACTTGCTCGGATCGGACAAGTACATCACCGAGTCAATGGCGATCAAGGCTGCGCTCGACCAGGCGCTCGCCGACCACGAAACCTACTACGCCCGGCTGCGCCAGGAGCAGGCGAATTGGGAGAACGGGTACAAGCGCGCGATGGCCAACTACATCCAGGCCGCGGGCGACATTGCCGGCCAGACCGAGCAGTTGTTCGGCAATCTGTTCAAGGGTCTGGAGGACGTGTTCACGCAGTTCTTCACGACCGGGAAGGCAAGCTGGCGCGACTTCGGAATGGCGATCGTCGAGGAGATCAACCGCATCATCATCCGCTCGCAGATCATCGGGCCGCTTGCAAAGTCCATGCAGGCAGGCGGCGGCGGCGGTTTCCTGGCGAATTTCATCGGTTCGATCGTAGGCGGCGGCAAGAGCGCGGCGCCGGTTCCTGTCGCGGCGTCGGCATCCAGTCCATTCGGCATGAGTTGGCACGCATCTGGAGATGTGTTCGGGCCGTCTGGAATCGCTACCGGCCCCACGGTGTTCTCATACGGCGGCGGACGGATGGGCGTTGCTGGCGAGGCGGGCTACGAGGCCGCTGTTCCGTTGGCGCGCACCGCCAGCGGCGATCTTGGCGTGAAGGTTGCCGGCGGCGCGCGCGCATCCCAGCCGACCGTCGTCAACATGACTGTCGTGACGCGGGACGCTGAGTCCTTCAGGCGCTCAGAGGGACAGATCAAGAGTCGCCTCGCCGGATGGTCGAGCGGCGCGCAGAGGTTCGCATGAGCTTCATCGACGTTCGCTTTCCGAAGCAGCAGGGCTACGGGTCGGTCGGTGGGCCGGGGTTCCGAACCGAGGTCGTCGAGACGGCAAACAAGCGTGAGAAACGCAATCGTGTCTGGACGGACGCACGACGCCGCTACGACCTGACGATCACCGCGCGCACGCAGGACGAGGCCGAGGACATCCATGAGTTTCACGCAGCGATGGGTGGCCGTGAGCACTCGTTCCGGTTCTGGGATCCGCTCGATTACAAGCTGACCAATCAGTCGATCGGGCCGGGCGACGGCACGACCAAGGCGTTCCAGGTCGTCAAGACCTACTCGCAGGGCTCGGCAACCCATACCCGTACCGTCGACAAACTCGTCGCCGGCATTGTCGTGAAGATCAATGGCGTCACGCAGACGATCACGACGCACTACGCCGTTGACCTGAACACCGGGATCATCACCTTCGGTACGGCGCCAGCCGACGGCGCGACGATTACCGTGACCGGCGAGTTCGATGTGTGCGTGCGCTTCGCCGAAGATGAGTTGCGGTGGGTGGTGGTGGACAGTGAAGGCACGCCTCCGGATCGCTATCTCTGGCGCCCAGAGTCGCTGAATCTGATCGAGGTCATCGGCGAATGAGGACCGTCCCCGCCGCCATCACCACGGCCCGCCAGTCGTCGGCCTCGCGCCTGTGCAAAATCTGGAGGATCGAGCGTACCGACGGCACGGTGCTGCGCTTCACCGAGCACGACCGCGACCTGGTCGTCGATGGCGAGACGTTCCTCGCGACGGCCTCTTTCGATCCGTCGAGCATCAAGGTCAACGCCGACCTGTCCGTTTCCGACATGGACGTGCAGGGCGCGTTCGACAGCAGTTACATCACCGCCGAGGACTTGCTCGCGGGCCGGTACAACGGCGCGTCGTTCTGGGTGGCCGAGTGCCTCTGGGACAACGTGGCCGCCGGCAAGGATATCCAGAAATTCGGCTGGCTCGGAAACGTGAAGGAGGCCGGCGGCCAGTTCGTCGCCGAGTTGCTTGGCCCCGAGCGCATCCTTAACCGAAACATCCTGCGGCTCTACACGGTGGCCTGTGCCTGGACGCTCGGCGATTCTCGCTGCGGGGTGACGCTGGCCGGCTACACGCAGGCCGGCACCGTCTCGTCGGTCACCAGCCGCCGGGTGTTCGGCGTGACCGGCATCAGCGTGCCGGGTGGCGAGGAAGCGGACTGGTTCACGTTCGGCAAGGTGACCTTCACCAGCGGCGCGAACGACGGCCTTTCGATGGAGGTCAAGAACTTCGACGGAACGGAAGTTGAGTTGATGCTGCCGATGCCGTTCGACGTGGCCCCAAGCGACACCTTCGACATCGTAACCGGGTGCAACAAGTCGCTTGGGGCCTGCCGGTATCGGTTCAACAACGTGCTGAATTTCGGCGGGTTCCCGCACGCGCCGCAGTCCGACGACGTGATCAAGGGCATCGTGAACACCGAGACGGCGCCGACGAACAACGCCATCCTTGACCCGAGCCCGACCGATGGGAGCGCGAGCGCATGACCGTGACGCGTGAACAGTGGATCGACGAGATCCGATCCTGGGTCGGCGTGCCGTGGGTCCACCAAGGGCGCAACCGGCACGGCGTGGACTGCATCGGCCTGGTCATCGCCTCGGCGCATGCGCTCGGGCTGACGGAGTTCGACACCCGCGCCTACGGCCGCACGCCGATGGGCGACTTCCTGGTCCGCATGTGCAACGAGCATATGACCCGAAAAGCGAGAGCGGAACCCGGTGACGTGCTGCTCATGCGCATGTCGAAGTTTCCGCAGCACTTCGCCGTGCTGGTCGAGCCGGGCCGGATTGTCCATGCGCGGGGCGAGGACGGGCGCGTGGTCGAGACGAACATACCCGACGCCTGGTGTCGTCGGGTGGTCGGCGTGTACGCGGTTCCGGGGGTGGCGTAATGGCGCAACTCGTTGTCGCTGCTGCCGGGGCCGCGATCGGCGGGGCCATCGGCGGGCCTGCCGGCGCTCGGATAGGATGGATGATTGGCTCGATTGCCGGCGCTGCCCTGTTCGCGGAAAAGCAGGAAGGCCCGAAGATCGAGGACGGCAAGTTCTCGTCGTCCATCTACGGCCAGCCGATCCCGCTGAACTACGGGACGATGCGCCACGCCACGCAGCTCGCCTGGTGGTCTGGACTCATCATCCGCACGGAGGATGTCGGCGGCAAGGGCGGCGGCGGAGCAGAGGTCAAGAAAGCGCGCATGAACCTGCTGCTCGCGGTCTGCGAGGGGCCGCAGGCCGCCGTGCTGCGCATCTGGGCCAATGGCCGACTGATCGCAACCTTCGACGGCATCGGCTACGACGTGGACGAGGAGGTGCTGCCCGCCGGGGAGGTGCGCGTCTATCTCGGCACGTCGACGCAGGTCGCTGATCCGACCTATGAGGCAGCGGTCGGAACCGAGAATGCTGTGCCTTATCGCGGCACGGTGATGATCGCGATTGATGGGCTGGAAGGCGATGCATTCGGGAACCGGCCGCCTAACGTGGAGTGTGAGGTCGCGGGCGAAATCGAACCGGTTGCGTGTCCTGTCGATCCGATCCATGCGACCGGGGCACAGCAGGCCGGGCTTTACGTTCAGGGCTACGGATTCTCAAATCGCACGTCGAGTGCGGCCTACGATGCCGCGACGAGCACCTATTACATCGTGACCGAAGGCACCGACGGCTCGGTGCGGCAGATCGAGGCCTACGATGTGAGCGGTGCTGCGCCTGTGCTGTCCCGCGTGATCGACCTGGAAAAATGGGGGATCGCGACGGATAACATCTTCGTCGCGGGCATAGGATTCGATCCTGAGAACGGTCTACTGCGGGTGTCGGCTGGATACACCTGGGCTGGGTCTATTGTTGGTGCGCCGACCGAGTACATATGGGACGGCGAAATTCTGCACGAGTCCGCCGCGAAGCTCACAAACGATTCTTGGGGCGATTTCCCGGTCAGCGGGCAAACCGCCTCAAACGGCGCCCGCCACGGCATCCAGTACGCGATTTATCCGTCGAGCCCAGCGGGTGGGAGCGTCCTGCGCGGCGAGGTTGGGTGGTGGTCGCACACAAGCTCGATCATCGGATTTCGTCTCGCCAGACTCGTAAATGGGTCGCAGGGCGGGGCAGACGAGTATGCGTGGTTCCAGCAGTCGGACTTCTCGCGTTACACGAGGACTTCCGATGTCATCTACATCCCGAAGCGTTCCGGGGTCTGGAATGGGGGCGGGTTCAACCTTGCGATAAGGTGGGAGGAGAACGCGATCTACCTCGACAACGAAGGCGCGGTCAGTCTGTTGCCGTGGGACGGCGCAGGCGGCTACAGCCTCTCGATGAGTCGCAGCCTCGTCTACGCGCCGCGCAGGAAGAAGGTCTATATCGTAGCGGACGGCCTTGCGGTCGGCGTCGGGTCGATAAACATTGACGCCACGCAAGTCTACGCGCTGACCGTCGATGGGCCGATCCAGCCGTGGCCGGCTGAAATCACCAATAACCCGAACTTCTCGGTCTGGAACGAGGCGGGGGATTGCCTCGTCGTCGGTCGCACGGTGGGCGCTGGCCTGGTCTATTGGACGATTGACCCGGACACGATGACCGTTCTGACCGGGCCTTGCTCATACGACGAGGACCGCCGTGTCGTGGCCGCGAAGGATCTCGGCGACGGGCGGTTTGCCTGCATCCTGGAGGATACGGGAGAAGTTGGGTCCGGCCCTGATGCCGTTGCAATCATCGACGTGCCCGTCGGCGGTGCGACTGGCCAGCCGATCACGCTGCAGGAAATAGTCGAGGATCTGTGCGAGCGCTCCGGCCTGCCTGCGGGGAATCTTGACGCGAGCGCCGGCACGGATCTCGTTTCTGGATTCAAGGTCGCGCGACAGACGAGTGCGCGCGCTGCTATCGAATCGCTGCGGCCCGCGTACTTCTTCGACATGCCAGAGGTCGGCGAGCAGATCGTTCTGACCAAGCGCGGGGCCGCGTCTGTGGCCACCATCGACAGCGGCGAGCTCGGAGCGTCGATCTTCCAGGTGACGCGCACCGACCCCGAACCGGCCTACGAGTTGGAGCACGTCGAAGAGCAGGAAATCCCGCGCCGGCTGGAGCTCACCTACGTCGACGCGGGGGCAGACTACGACCCCGGCGTGCAGATGGCCGAGCGCCAAGTTGGCGAGTCATCCGCGCCATTGCAGATCGAAGTCCCGGTCAGCTTGACCGCCGAGCAGGCGGCGCGGATCGCCTGGGTCAACCTGATGCTGGCCCACGCATCCAAGCACAAGCTCAGGATCAAGCTCTCGCATGCCTACGACGCGCTGATCCCGTCGAACTGCATCGATGTTCCCCACGCGAGCGGAGACACGCTGCGGATGCGAATCGATCAGATCACGCGCGCACGGCCGCTGCTGGAGGTCGACGGCGTTTTGGATGAGCAGAGCGTCTACACCTTCCAGATCGGCGGGGTGCCGAGGTATCAGGGGCCGCGGCAGTCGGGAATCGGCGCGGTCGGATCGTCGCTGCTTGCCATGCTGGACGTGCCGCCGCTGCGCGATCAGGACGACGCGCTGTTGCGTTACGTCGCGCTCGGCCCGAGCGAGAAGGGCAAGGCCTGGGGCGGCGCGGCTCTCTACAAATCGGTCGATGGCGGCACGTCGTTCGGATCGGTGCTGACGACGACCAGTCCCGTGACGCTCGGTGCGACCGTCGGCAAGCTCGGCGACTGGACTGGCGGCAACGTCTGGGACGACGAGAACACGGTCGATGTCGCTTTGTCGTCCGGCACGTTCAGCAGCGCGACCGATCTTGCCGTACTCAACGGCGCGAACGCGATTGCCGTCGCGGCGGGTGACGATTGGGAGATCGTGCAGTTCACGACCGCCGAGCTCGTCGGCACGGACACCTGGCGCCTGTCGAGGTTGCTGCGCGGTCGTCGCGGGACCGAGCGGTGCATCGACGGTCATGCCACAGGGGATCGGGTCGTGCTACTGTCGACCGCCTCGCTGCGGGTGGCCTATGAACAGTATGCCGAGATCGGCGTCGAGCGCCACTACAAGGCCGTCACGTCTGGCGGCGCGGTGTCTGATGCGGCATCCGTGCCGAGGACGCTGGCCGCGAACAGCCTGAAGCCGTTGTCGCCGGTTCACATCTCCGGGGCGCGTGACGAGTCGAACAACCTGACGATTTCCTGGGTGCGGCGCGCGCGGATCGCTGCGGAATGGATTGACGCGCGGGATGTTGCCTTGGACGAGCCGACCGAGGCATACGAGATCGACATCTACGACGGCACGAGCATAGTACGGACCATTGAGGCCAGCACGCCCACGGCCATCTACTCCGCAGCCGAGCAGACTGCGGACGGCCTGACGCCGGGCGATCCGGTCGTGTGCGCCATCTATCAGATCAGCAGCCGCATCGGTCGCGGCCACGCGGGAGAAGCAACTGTATGACCACGACGACGAATCTTGGGATCGACCTGATCGAGACGAACCAGACGCAGAAGGAGGTTACGGCCAATGCCGCGACGACCGCGCTCGAGGCTGCGCTCACGGATGCGGTGGAGATCGCGGTCGAGGATGGATCGAATGCCGTTACAGACGCGGATTTCCGTGACGGCGTTGCTCTGGTGCTGACAGACGGTGGCGTCACCGCCGCATTCGATGTCGTGCTGCCGGGTTTGAAAGGCATCAAGGCGGTCATCAATACGACCGGCGAAGATGCGACCATTGCCTGCGCCAGTGCGGCGCCGGGAGCGGAAGAATCGACCATCCCCGCTGGCACCACGGCAATTGTGTATTGCGACGGGACGCAGGTCTGGCAACTGACGGCCGGCCTGTCTGCGGCAGTCGAAGCGTTCACGGACCTTCCCGATGCGCCGTCGAGCTATTCGGGCGAGGGTGGGAAGCTCCTGGCGGTCAACAGCGGCGAGACTGCCATCGAGTTCGTCGCGGCGCCTTACGACATCGGAACGTTTGTCGCGGGCTCGCCAGAGGCCGATGAGGTCGTGCTGCGATTCGTCGCCACTCGCGCTTTCACGCTGCCAGCGGGGCTTTCTGGTTCGCAGGTGAAAGCCGGAACGGCTGCGGCTGCTGCGACGGACTTCGACGTGAAGAAGGGAGCGTCGTCGGTCGGCACGATCAGCTTTGCGGCATCGGGCGATACGGCCACGTTCACGATGGCGAGCGCGACATCGTTCACTGCGGGCGACATCCTTTCCATCGTCGCTCCAAGCACCCCGGATGCCACGCTCGCAGACATTTCGTTCACACTTGCTGGTACGAGGGACTGATCATGGCTCTGTTGATTATCGAGAACTTCTACGACTGGCCGTCGTCCGCGCCGTTTTCTCCTGAGAACATCAGCGCAGAGTACTCCGTGGCCCGGACAACCGGGACGGTGCATCGCGCCGGCACGGCATCTCTGGAGTTGAATAACTACAACGATTACATCAGCTTCCCGCTCGACGGTAGCCACTCGACGCTGCGCTTTTGTCTGCGCATTCGGAAAAATTTGCAGTCGTATCGATTGGCGCTGATAAGTTTCGGATCGTCGAGCGGGACGCAGATGAACATCGGCATCTCTAGTACAGGATACCTTTACGCGGCTCTGAACGACTCGACTTCTCCGCCTGTCGGGTGGACTGCCACGACCGATTCGATTCCACAGGACACCTGGACATACATCGAAGGTCGCGTCGTCATCCATGCAAGCACTGGCGCGGTGGAACTGCGAGTCAACGGCAGCGAGACGCCCGCTCTAAGCCTGTCCGGCGTTGACACAGAGTATTACGCCGGGCAGTTGGTGACGAGTGTGTGTCTCGGCGAATTTAACGGCAACGACAGCTTCCGGGGTTACGTCACGGACTTCTGTGTCTGGACAGAGGACGGAGAGGCACCGACCGGCTGGATCGGCGAATGCCAGGTCGATACGCTGCTTCCGACGGGAGCCGGGTCGTCGACCGACTTCACCGCGAGCGCGGGCAGCAACTACCAGTGTGTAGACGAAGTGCCGAACAATCTCGGCACGGATTACGTCGAGTCGTCGACGGACGGGGATGTCGACCTGTATGCGATGGCTGATCTCGCGGAGGAACCTGCGACGATCCATGCGGTCGCGGTCGCGGTCAGCGCAGCGAAAACCGATGCCGGAAGCGGGTCGATCAAGTCGGTCATGAAGTCCGGGGCCACGACTGCCGAATCCGGTGCGCGTGCGCTGTCCAATGGGGCGTATCTGCGCAACGTCTACGCCCGAGGGGTCGACCCGAATACATCTTCGGCATGGACGGCTTCGGCGGTGAATGCGCTTGAAGCCGGGTGCAAGGCGGTGATCTGATGGCCGTCCGCAATACGCAAACGACTGTCCGGGCTCTCGTCACCCGCAACGCAGAGGTTCGCGCAAGCCAAGTCGTCGTCCGGGTTCTCGTCACCCGCAATGCAGAGGTCCGCGCCGGCCAGGTCGTCGTGCGGGTGCTGCGCACCGTTGCGACGGCGCCCCCCCCTTCTACGGGTGCCAGGCGTCGTCCTGTGTACGTCATCACATCGTGAGGTCAACATGCTGATCGCTTCCATCGCTGCGCTCGCCGCGGCTTTTTTCTGCCTGCGGTTCGTGCGGTCATGGCGCGACCGTCGGCACATTCGTCAGCGGCTGCGCTCGATCTGAGAAAGTCGTGCAATGACTGATCCTGGACAATCCCTAGCGATAACGGAGTGGCTTGCGCTACTCGGCTTCAAGGCAGTCACTCTGGTGGCCGCTTTTTTTGGTGCATCGGTCGCGCTCGTCGGCACGCCGCGGCTGACGTGGCCACAACTCGTCGTGTCGGTGTTCGGTGGCATGGCGACTGCGATCTATCTCGAACCACTGATCTCCTACTGGCTCGGTCTGCCGATTCAAGTGCAGGGTGGCGTGGCGTTCGTGCTCGGGCTCGCCGGCCTGGTGGTGGCCGCCGGCATTCTCGAGGTGTCGCGCTCGCTTCCGGCAATCGCGCTCGACTGGCTGCGCCGCAAATTCGGGGGTGGCGCATGAGCGTGCTGTACTCGCTGATCTGCCTCGGTATCGTTGTGGTGGCGCTCCACCGGCTCAACTCGCTGCCGCCCGAGGCGGCAATGCTGCGCCGGGTCGTGCTGGTGCTCCTCGCCGTCGGCGCGTTCGGTGGCGTCCTGCGCCCGGTAGCTCCCGAGTTGATCTCGGGATGGTCGGACGTGCTGTTCGCAGGCGGCGTGCTCACGTCGATGGTCGTGCGCTACTACCGGCCGCAGTGGTACGCGAACAGCCCCATGACGCTGATCGAGCGCCTGCTGGACCGGGTGCGATGATCGACGCGCGCCTGCTCATCGCTGCCACCGGCTGCGCGCCGGGCGTGGCCTATCGCCACTCGGACTGGCTGGCGATGGCGGCCGAGCGGTGGGGGATCGACACGCCTGTCCGGGTCGCCGCGTGGCTCGCGCAGTGCGCGCACGAGTCTGGGCGGTTTCGGATCGTCGAGGAGAACCTCAACTACACCACGCCGGCCCGGCTCATTGCCGTCTGGCCGACCCGTTTCCGGCTGCCAGTGACCGACCGCGAGGCGCGCCTCGACGTGTTCCCGGACGGCAAGAGGAACCCCCGGCGCTACGTGCGCAACCCGGAGAAGCTCGCCGAGTTCGTCTATGGCGGGCGCATGGGCAACGCGCCGGAAGGCGAGGGCGACGGCTGGGCGTACATCGGCCGGGGCTTCATACAGATCACCGGCCGGGCCACCTACCGCGCCTATTCGCAGGCGTCCGGCAACAATGTCGAGGTGGTGCCTGACCTGGTGACCTCGCCGCGGCTGGCCGCCGACACGGCTGGCTGGTACTGGCACGACCGGGGCTGCAACGCGCTCGCCGACGCCGAAGATTGGTACGGGCTCACGCGCAGGATCAACGGCGGCCTCAACGGCATCTCAGGGCGCCTCGCGCTGCACCGTCGGGCGCAGGAGGCCATCGCATGATTGCTCGGCCACAAGTCATCGTCGGCCTGGTGCTGGCCGCCCTGTTCGTCGGCTGGACCGTGATCGCCTACCGGCACGGCGTCAAGGTAGAGCGCGCCGATTGGGAGAAGGCCCAGCGGATCGCCGAGGCCGCGGCCCGGCAGACGGAGCACGACCTGGCCGACCTCGCCGC
>Ga0116143_10002697_pt1 | contig 18939 bp, 18 predicted proteins | sample AD_UKC034_MetaG_FD_89745 | JGI IMG/M metagenome (GOLD analysis project Ga0116143, IMG submission 89745) | Active sludge microbial communities of municipal wastewater-treating anaerobic digesters from USA - AD_UKC034_MetaG | ecosystem: Engineered > Bioreactor > Anaerobic > Digestate | place: USA...
GACGTGATTGCCGACAGCGTGGAATACATGGTCAACGCGCATTGCGCCGACGCCATGGTCTGCATCAGCAACTGCGACAAGATCACCCCCGGCATGCTCATGGCCGCGATGCGGCTCAATATCCCCGTGATCTTCGTCTCCGGCGGCCCGATGGAGGCCGGCAAGGTCAGGCTGAGCGTGCCCGGCCAGGCGACGGTGACCATCACCAAGAAGCTCGACCTGATCGACGCCATGGTCATGGCCACCGACGACAAGGCCAGCGACGCCGACGTGACCGAGGTCGAGCGCAGCGCCTGCCCGACCTGCGGCTCGTGCTCGGGCATGTTCACCGCCAACTCCATGAACTGTTTGACCGAGGCGCTGGGCCTGGCGCTGCCGGGCAACGGCACGGTGGTGGCCACGCACGCCGACCGCGAACAGCTGTTCAGGCGCGCCGGCCGGCGCATCGTGGAGCTGGCGCGCCAGTACTACGAGGGCGGCGACGACCGCGTGCTGCCGCGTTCGGTGGGCTTCAAGGCCTTCGAGAACGCCATGACGCTCGATATCGCCATGGGCGGCTCGACCAACACCATCCTGCACCTGCTGGCGATCGCCCAGGAGGCCGAGATCGCCTTCACCATGCAGGACATCGACCGCCTCTCGCGCGTCGTGCCACAGCTGTGCAAGGTGGCGCCCAACACCGACAAATACCACGTCGAGGACGTGCACCGTGCCGGTGGCATCTTTGCCATCCTGGGTGAGCTGGAGCGCGCCGGCAAGCTGCACACCGACGTGCCGACGGTGCATGCCCCCACCCTGGGGCAGGCGCTGGCGCAGTGGGACGTGCTGCGCACCCAGGATGCGGCGGTGCACCACTTCTTCAAGGCCGGCCCGGGCGGCGTGCCCACGCAGGTGGCCTTCAGCCAGGACGCGCGCTGGCCCAGCCTGGACCTGGACCGCGCGGGCGGCTGCATCCGCTCCTGCGACCACGCCTTCAGCCAGGAAGGCGGCCTGGCGGTGCTGCGCGGCAACATCGCCCTCGACGGCTGCGTGGTCAAGACCGCGGGCGTCGACGAATCCATTCTGGTGTTCGAGGGTCCGGCCCATGTGGTCGAGAGCCAGGACGAGGCCGTCGAGCACATCCTGGGCGACCAGGTCAAGGCGGGCGACGTGGTCATCGTGCGCTACGAAGGCCCCAAGGGCGGCCCCGGCATGCAGGAAATGCTCTACCCGACGAGCTACATCAAGAGCAAGGGCCTGGGCAAGGCCTGCGCGCTGTTGACCGACGGGCGCTTCTCGGGCGGCACCTCGGGCCTGTCGATAGGCCATTGCTCGCCCGAGGCAGCGGCCGGCGGCGCCATCGGCCTGGTGCGAAACGGCGACCGCATCCGCATCGATATTCCCAACCGCAGCATCAACGTGCTGGTCAGCGACGACGTGCTGGCCCGCCGCCGCGCCGAGCAGGACGCCGTCGGCTGGAAGCCCGCCCAGTCGCGCCCGCGCAAGGTGTCGGCCGCGCTCAAGGCCTACGCCAAACTGGTGACCAGCGCCGACAAAGGGGCGGTGCGCGACCTGTCGCTGCTCGATTGAACTATCAAAAATATAGCTTCTGGCGCTTGCCCATCAAGCGCTGGAAGCTGTTTTGATTCGGATCGTGGGGCGAGGCGTCGGTGGGGCGCTCTCAGTCGACTCGGGCCTGGCTCTGCAGGTAGTTCTGCAACCCGATCTGCTCGATCAGGCCGATCTGCTTTTCCAGCCAGTAGGCGTGGTCTTGCTCGGTGTCGCGCAGCTGCGCCAGCAGCAGGTCGCGGCTGACGTAATCGTGCAGGCGGTCGCACAGGGCGATGGCCTGGCGCAGGTTGTCGCGCACCTGGTACTCGGCCGCCAGGTCCTTGCGCAGCATGTCGGGCACGTCGACGCCGGGGTTGAGCTCCCTGGGCCGCATGTCGGGCTGCCCGCCCAGCAGCAGGATGCGGCGCAGGATGGCGTCGGCGTGCTGGGTTTCCTCCTGCATTTCGTGGTCCATGCGCTCGTACAGGCGCACCAGGCCCTGGTCTTCATAGATGCGGGAATGCAGAAAGTACTGGTCGCGCGCGGTCAGTTCGCCGCGCAGCAGCGCCTTGAGGCAATCGATGACTTCGGGATGGCCTTGCATGGGGGTTCTCTTCGGGAAGGTCAGGGCCGTCAGTATCGCGTCATCGGCGTGGTCAGACCCTGTGCTGGCGCAAACCGTGTTCACGGCACCACGCGTCGGTGCGCAGCGGTGGCGCCACCGGGGAGGATGCCGGCTGGCCTGCGGCACAATCGCCGCCATGCTGGTGCACCCCCAGATCGATCCCGTCGCGTTGCAGCTCGGCCCGCTGGCCATCCACTGGTATGGGCTGACCTATCTGGTGGCGTTCGGCCTGTTCATGCTGCTGGCGCTGCGGCGCCTGCACCACCCGCCCTACGCAGCCATCACGCAACCGGCGCCGTGGACGCGGCGCGACATCGAGGACATGCTGTTCTGGGGCGTGCTGGGCGTGATCCTGGGCGGTCGGCTGGGTTACTGCCTGTTCTACAAGCCAGCGTACTACGCGGCCAACCCGCTGGAGATCCTGGCGGTGTGGAAGGGCGGCATGAGTTTTCACGGCGGCATGCTGGGCGTGATCGCCGCCATGGCGCTGTGGGCGCGCACGCGCGGGCGGCCCTGGCTGCAGGTGACCGATCTGGTGGCGCCCTGCGTGCCGCTGGGCCTGGCTTCGGGACGCGTCGGCAACTTCATCAACGGTGAGCTGTGGGGGCGGGTGGCCGACCCCTCGCTGCCCTGGGCCATGGTGTTTCCCGGCGCGGTGCTGCCCGACGGCAGCAATCCGCCGCGCCACCCGTCGCAGATCTACCAGTTCCTGCTGGAGGGTGTGCTGCTGTTCGCGCTGCTGTGGCTGTACGCGCGCCGGCCGCGCCAGACCGGCCAGGTCAGCGGCGCCTTTCTGCTGGGCTATGGGGTGCTGCGCTTCGTTGCCGAGTACTTCCGACAGCCCGACGCCCACCTGGGGCTGCTGGCCCTGGGCATGAGCATGGGCCAGTGGCTGTGCCTGCCCATGATGGCCGCCGGCCTGGCCCTGTGGGCCTGGGCCGGGCGGCGACCGGCGCCGCTGGCGGGCACGCCTTGACGGCTTGCGGACCATGAGCGATTTTCGGCTTCGGCGCTTATCCATCAAGCGCCAACAGCTATGAATATGGAAGCAGATCGCGACCCTGCAGCGGCCACCGGAGACCGTCCGGGGCTCAGCATGCGCGAGCGCCTGAGCGCCATGCTGGAACGTGGCGTCGATGCCTTCGGCGGCTGGAACGCGCGCCGCTTTCTGCGCGAGCTGCAGCAGGTGCTCGACCCGGCGGTCAGCGAGGTCGAGGGCGGCCGCCGCGCCGCCGCGGTGGCCGAGGAATACGCCCGCGCCACGCCGCAGCAGCGGCGCGCATGCTGGCTGCTGATGAGCGAGCACTTCAGCCCCGACGTGTCGGCGATCCAGGCCGCACACGCCGCCTACCAGGCCGCGCGCGGCAGCGAAGACGAGTCGCGCGCCGAGGTGCGGCTGCGCCGCGCCTTCACCGCGCCGCGCACGCGCCTGCTGCAGCGCTTTTCCGCCTATCCGGGCGGTGTGCGCTTTCTGGTCGACCTGCGCGCCGAGTTGTTGCCCCATCTGGCCCGGGACAAGCGCCTGATCGCGCTCGACGACGAACTGCAGGAGCTGTTTTCCACCTGGTTCGACGTCGGCTTTCTGGAGCTGCGGCGCATCAGCTGGGATTCGCCCGCCTCGCTGGTCGAAAAGCTGATCCGCTACGAGGCGGTGCACGACATCCGCAGCTGGGCCGACGCCAAGAACCGGCTCGACGAAGACCGGCGCTGCTACGGCTTCTTTCACCCGCGCCTGCCTGACGAGCCGCTGATCTTCGTCGAGGTGGCGCTGCTGCACGACATGGCCCGCAGCATCACCCCGCTGCTGGACGAGCAGGCGCCGGCCGCCGATCTGACGCGTGCCCACACGGCCATCTTCTACTCCATCAGCAACACCCAGGCTGGCCTGCGCGGGGTGAGTTTTGGCGACTCGCTGATCAAGCGCGTGGTGGAAACCCTGCGCACCGAGTTTGCGCAGCTGAAAGTGTTTGCCACCCTGTCGCCCATCCCCGGCCTGCGCCGCTGGGTCGACCAACAGGCGCCGGCGCTGCTGCGCGCCACGCCGGCGCGCCTGCGGCAGGCGCTGGAGCGCGAGCTGGGCGCGCCGCTGGCGCCCGACGCCGCGGCCCTGCTGAAGGCGCTGGACGGTGTGGCGACGCTGGACGAGCGCTCGGCCGCGCGCCGCTGGCTGCTGGCGGTGGCGGCGCGCTACCTGGGGCGCGAGCTGGCCGACGACGGCCGCCCGCTGGACGGCGTGGCGCGCTTTCACCTGGGCAACGGCGCGCGCATCGAGCAGCTCAACTGGCTGGCCGACCCTTCGCCCAAGGGCCTGCGCCAGTCCTGGGGCCTGATGGTCAACTACCTGTACGACCTGCGGCGTCTGGATCGGCATCGGGCCCAGCTGGCACAGGGAAAACCCCCGATGTCGCACGCCGTGCAGGCATTGCAAACTGATCTGCTTTGACTTCAAACGAAAGAGGAGATGCGCATGATCACGTCGTTCACCCGTCGGCAACTGCTGCTGGCCACCGCCGCCGTCACCGCCCTGCCGGGCGGCGCCCGCGCGCAATCGGCCTGGCCGGCGCGGCCCGTCAACCTGGTGGTGCCCTTTCCGGCCGGTGGCGGCACCGACGCCTTTGCGCGCCCGCTGGGCGCCCAGTTCACGCGCCTGACCGGGCAGAACCTGGTGATCGACAACAAGGGCGGTGGCGGCGGCACGGTGGGCGCCGCGGTGGCGGCCAAGGCGCCGGCCGACGGCTACAACTTCTTCATGGGCGGCGTGCACCACGCCATTGCGCCCAGCGTGTACCCCAAGCTCCAGTACGACCTGCTGCAGGACTTCGTGCCTCTGATTCTGGTGGCGCGCGTGCCGCAGGTGGTGGTGGTCAACCCCAAGCGGGTGCAGGCGCGCACCGTCAAGGACCTGATCGAGCTGGCCAGGAAGAACCCGGGCAAGCTCAACTACGCGTCGGCCGGCAGCGGCACCTCGCACCATCTGGCCGGCGAGCTGTTCAAACAGCAGACCGGCACCTTCATCACCCACATTCCCTACCGCGGCGCCGGCCCGGCGCTGCAGGCCCTGATCGCAGGCGAGGTGGATCTGATGTTCGACGGGCTGGGCTCGTCGGCGGCGCACATCAAGGGTGGCCGCATCCAGCCGCTGATGATGGCCGGGCGCAGCCGAAGCCCCGCCTTTCCGGACGTGCCCTCGGCGCGTGAGTCGGGGCTGTCCGACTACGACGTCAGCACCTGGTACGGCATCTGGGCCCCCAAGGGCACGCCCACCGAGGCCCAGGCGGCCATGATCGAGGCCGTGCGCAAGTCCGCCCAGACCCCCGAAAACAAGCAGGTCTGGGCCGGTCAGGGGGCGGAATTCGCCAACCTCGACGCCGCCGCCTTCGGCGGTTTCGTGCAGCTCGAAATGGCCAAGTGGGCCAAGGTGGTGAAGGCGACCGGTGGCGTGCGGATCGATTGAGTTGACCGTCGACGGCGCCATCGCGACCGTCGTGCTGTCGCATCCCGGCAAGTTCAACGCCATGTCGCGCGCCATGTGGCGCCGGCTGCGCGAGCTGTTCCTGGAGCTGCCCGCGCGGGCCGACCTGCGCTGCGTGGTGGTGCGTGGTGAGGGTGCGCAGTTCTGCGCCGGCGGCGACATTGCCGAATACCCGGCGTTCCGCTTTCAGCCCGACCGTCTGCGCGCCTTCCACGAGGACGAGGTGTGGGGCGCGCTGGGCGCGCTGCTGGACTGCGACCTGCCGCTGGTGGCCGCCATTGCCGGCCACTGCATGGGCGCGGGGGTGGAAATCGCCAGCTGCTGCGACATTCGCGTCGCCGCCGCCGATGCGCGCTTTGGCGCCCCGATCGCCCGCCTGGGCTTTCCGATGGCACCGCGCGAAGCGCAGCTGGTGGCGCGGGCGCTGGGCGAGGCCACGGCGCGCGAGCTGCTGCTGGAGGCGGCGGTGCTCGATGCCGCAGAAATGCAGGCGCGCGGCTTTCTGCAGCGCGTGCTGCCCGACGCCGCGGCCATGCACGCCCATGCGCTCGAGCGTGCCCGCCGCATCGCCGCCCTGGCGCCGCAGGCGGCGCGCCTGAACAAGCAGACCCTTCGTGCACTGAATGGGCCTTCGGCGCTTGCTGGGCAAGCGCCGGCAGCTATCGAAAACATAGTTCATTGGGCCTACGACTACGCCGACAACGCCGAGCACCGCGAGGGCATCGACGCCTTTCTGGCAAAGCGCCCGGCGCGTTTCTGAGCTTCCCTCCTACCCCTGAACCCCATGTCCCAGCAAAACCTGTTCGTTGCCCTGCGCGACGCCTTTCCCGCCGATCTGGACGCCGTGGCCGTCGAAACCGACAACGGCCTGTGCTATTCGTGGCGCGACCTCGATCGCGCCAGCGCCATGGTCGCCAACCTGCTGGCCTCGCTGTCCATCCCGCCCGATGCCAGCGGCGCGCCGCCGCGCGTGGCGGTGCAGGTGGAAAAGTCGGTCGAGGCCATGATCCTGTACCTGGCCACGCTGCGTGCCGGCTTCGTGTTCCTGCCGCTCAACACCGCCTACCAGCGCGCCGAGATCGAATACTTCATCGGCAACGCCAGGCCAGCCGTGGTGGTGTGCACCCGCGGCAACTTCCCCTGGGTCAGCCAGATCGCCTTTCAGGCCGGCACGCGCCACGTGTTCACGCTGGACGACGACCGCAGCGGCAGCCTGCTGGAGCGTGCCGCGCACTGCAGCGACCGCCAGCAGCCGGTGGTGCGCCAGGCCGACGATCTGGCGGCCATCCTCTACACCAGCGGCACCACCGGGCGCAGCAAGGGCGCCATGCTGTCGCACGGCAACCTGCTGTCCAACGCCGCGATGCTGAAGGAGTACTGGGGCTGGAGAACGCCGGAGCAGGGCGGCGACGTGCTGATCCATGCGCTGCCGATCTTTCACGTGCATGGCCTGTTCGTGGCCATTCACGGCGCCCTGCTCAACGGCAGCCGCATGCTGTGGCACGGCAAGTTCGATCCCAGGAAGGTGATTGCCGACCTGCCGCGCGCCACCGTGTTCATGGGTGTGCCCACGCTGTACGTGCGCATGCTGGCCGAACCCGCGCTGACCCGGGCGCAGGCGGCCCACATGCGGCTGTTCATCAGCGGTTCGGCGCCGCTGCTGATCGAAACCTTCAACGACTGGCGCGCGCGCACCGGCCACACCATCCTGGAGCGCTACGGCATGAGCGAAACCATCATGCTGACCAGCAACCCCTGGCAGGCCGACGCCCGCTACGGCGGCCAGGACGAGCGGCGCGGCGGCACGGTCGGCTTTCCGCTGCCGGGCGTGCGCCTGCGTGTGCAGGGCGAAGACGGTCGCGATCTGCCGGCGGGCGAAATCGGCGGCATCCAGGTCAAGGGCCCGAACGTGTTCGCCGGCTACTGGCAGATGCCCGAAAAGACCGCTGAGGAGTTCACGTCCGATGGCTTCTTCAAGACCGGCGACGTCGGCCAGCAGGACGCGCGCGGCTACGTCACCATCGTCGGGCGCAGCAAGGACCTGATCATCAGCGGTGGCTACAACGTCTACCCGGCCGAGATCGAAGGCTTTCTGAACGAGCTGCCCGGCGTGGCCGAAAGCGCCGTGGTCGGCGTGCCGCACCCGGACTTCGGCGAAGTCGGCGTGGCCGTGGTGATCGCCCGGCCCGGCGCCCGGCCCGACGCCGATGACCTGCTGGCCGAGCTGAAGGCGCGGCTGGCCAACTTCAAGATCCCCAAGCGCTGCTTCGTCGAAACCGAACTGCCGCGCAACACCATGGGCAAGGTGCAGAAGAACCTGCTGCGCCAGCGCTACCAGCATCTGTTCGTCACGGCGTGAAGCTTGCGACCGTCAGGCGCGGCTGTCAGGCGTGGCAGGGGCACGGGTAAACTTGCCCGCTGATGGTCACGCGAGCCGCGTGCAGATTCCCAGGAAGGAGCCCCACCGCCATGTCCCTGCGAGCCCTGCTTCTGCTGCTGGTCGGCACCGCCATCGTGGCCTTCATCGGCATCAACTGGAGCGCCATGACGGCGCCCACCGACCTGAACCTGGTGTTCATGGAAATCCGCGCCCCGCTCGGTCTGGTGCTGCTGGGGCTGATGGCGCTGCTGTCGGCCGTGTTCGTCGGCCTGATCGCCTACACCCAGGGCACGGTGCTGATGGAAACGCGCCGTCACGCCAAGGAGCTGTCGGTGCAGCGTGAACTGGCCGACAAGGCCGAGGCCTCGCGCTTCACCGAACTGCGCGCCCACCTGGACCGCGAGGTGAGCCGGCTGTCCGAGGTCATCGCCAACCAGACACGCGAGACGCTGTCGCGCGTCGACCGGGCCGAAACGGGGCTGCGCGATCGTCCGGTGGACGCCGAGATCGGCCGCCTGGTGCAGACCGTGGAAGGCCACAACCGCGAGCTGCACGCCCGCATCGACCGGCTCGAGATCGGGCTGCGCGAGCGCCTGGCCGGGCAACTGCCCGCCCCGACCCCAAGGCCCACCGCACTGCCCAATGCGGCGCCGCTGCAAGCCGGTGGTGGCGAATCGGCGGGCGCGGCGAGCGCGTCATGACGCAGCGGGCTGGCCGCATGTGACGACGGCCCCGGGTGGCGCCCGGAGCCGTCGTTCGGGGGGGTGCGCGGCCGCGGCGGCCGGCGCACGGTCAGCGCAGCACCAGCACTGGGATTTCCGAGTGCGTCAACACCTGCTGCGTCTCGCTGCCCAGCAGCAGGCGCTTGACGCCTTTGCGGCCGTGCGAGGCCATGACGATGATGTCGGCCTTGTGCTTCCTGGCTGCAGCGATCAGGGCATCGGAGACGATGTCGGACTTGGCCAGAATCGCCTTGACCTTGACGCCCTTGGCCTCGCCGGCCTTCTTGACCGCGTCCACGGACTCCTGGCCCTGGTCGGCCCATTGCTTTTCGACGCGCGCCACGTCGTCCGGCGCCAGCGGGATGGAGCCCTCGAAGTAGCTCTGCGGGTAGCGCGGCACGACGCGCAGCGCAATGAGTTCGGCGCCACACAGGGCGGCCAGCTTGATGGCGCTGTCCACCGCTTTCTTGGACAGTTTGGAGCCGTCGGTGGCGACAAGGATGCGGTCGTACATGGTGGGGATCTCCAGTGTTGAGGTATCGGCGGGCGGCGCCGGGGAGCTTGCGCGGATCAGCGGATAGCTTAGCGCACTCCGATCGCGGTGGGCGGTCATTGGCGCGCCCTGGCCGGCGCAGGCGCCAAAACGCGTACAGTTCGTGCCGTGATGCAAGGCGCAAGTGGGACTTTCCCGGGCTCGGTGGCGGGCGATGGGCCCGGGCAGCGGCCATCGGGGCCGCCGCAGGGCGATGCCGCGTGGCAGTTGCTCGACGAACGCGACGAGTGGCTGGAGTTCAGCCGCCCGGCAGGCGCGCAGGGGGGACTGTGGGAATCCAGTGTGGTGTTCGAAGGCATGCATTGCGCGGCCTGCGCGGTGACCATCGAACAGGCCCTGCGCGCCACGCCCGGCGTGCGCGAAGCCGACATCAGCGCCGCCAGCCATCGCGGTCGGGTGGTGTGGGAGGAGGGCGCCACCCGTCCTTCCGCCTGGATGCAGGCGGTGCTGCGCAGTGGCTACCGGCCGCTGCCGGCCCACGATGCCTTCGCCAGCGAGCGCCGTCAGGCCGAAACCCGCCGCATGCTGTGGCGCCTGGGGGTGGCCGGTGTCTGCATGATGCAGGTGATGATGTATGCCACGCCGACCTACCTGGCGTCGCCCGGCGAGATCGAACCGAACTTCATCCACCTGCTGCGCTGGGCGCAGTGGGTGCTGTCGATTCCGGTGGTGCTGTTCTCGTGTCAGCCCTTCTTTCGACATGCGCTGCTCGACCTGAAGCTGCGCCGCGTCAGCATGGACCTGCCGGTGGCGCTGGGCATGCTGATCACCTTCGTGGTCAGCTCGCTGGGCACGTTCGAGCCCGAGGGGCTGTTCGGGCGCGAGGTCTATTTCGACTCGCTGACCATGTTCGTGTTCTTCCTGCTCACCGGCCGCTGGCTGGAGCTGCGTCTGCGCGATCGCACGGCGGGCGCGCTGGAAGCCCTGATGCACCGCCTGCCCGACAGCGTGCTGCGACAGGCGGCGGACGGCGCATGGGAGCGCGTGTCGGTGCGGCGCGTGCGCGTCGACGACGTGCTGCGGGTGCTGCCGGGCGAGGTGTTTCCGGCCGATGGGGTGCTGCTGCGGGGCCAGACCGCGGTTGACGAAGCCTTGCTGACCGGCGAATCGACCCCGCTGTCGCGGGGCGAGGGTGCGCCCGTCATTGCCGGCAGCCACAACCTGTCGGCAGCGGTGGAGATGCGGGTCGAGCAGGTCGGCGCCGACACCCGCTACGCGCAGATCGTGGCCCTGATGGCCCAGGCGTCGACCAGCAAGCCGCAAATTGCCCAACTGGCCGACCGCCTGGCCAAGCCATTTCTCATCTTCGTGCTGCTGGCGGCCGGCCTGGCCTGCGCCTGGTGGTGGCCCGGCGATCCGGCGCATGCGCTGATGATCGCGGTGGCGATCCTGGTGGTGACCTGCCCGTGCGCGCTGTCGCTGGCGACGCCCGCCGCCATGCTGGCCAGCGCCGGCGCGCTGGCGCGCCGTGGCGTGCTGGTGCGTCGCCTGTCGGCACTGGAAGCGCTGTCGAAGGTGGACACGGTGGTGTTCGACAAGACCGGCACGCTGACGCGCGATGCCTTCGTGCTGGAGCAGGTGCGCCTGCGCGACGGCGTGGCGCGCGCGCAGGCGCTGGCGTTGGCGGCGGCCATGGCGCAGGGCAGCCTGCATCCGCTGTCGCGCGCGCTGGTGCAGGCGGCGCAGGACGAGGGGGTCGAGCCCCTGGCGGTGGCCGATTTGCAGGAAATGGTGGGGCAGGGCCTGACGGCCCGTGGCCCTGCAACCGGGCCGCTGCGCGGTCAGGTTCGCCTGGGGGCGGCGGCATGGTGCGGCGTGCAGGGCAGCGACGCGGGCGGTCCGGTCAGTCATCTGAGCGACGAGCAGGGCTGGGTGGCCAGCTTTGAGATGCGCGAGCATCTGCGCCCGGACGCGCGCGCCGCGGTCGAGGCGTTGCGCGCGGCCGGCGTCAGGGTGCGGCTGCTGTCGGGCGACCGGCCGGACGCGGTGCGGCGCGTCGGCCAGCTGGCCGGCATCGACGATGTGCAGGGCAGCTGTCTGCCCGACGACAAGCTGGCGCAGATGCGTCAGGCCCAGGGCGCCGGGGCGGTCGTGGCCATGGTCGGCGACGGCTTGAACGACGGGCCGGTGCTGGCGGGCGCCGACGTGTCGTTCGCGTTCGGGCACGCCGTGCCGCTGGCGCGGGCGCAGGCCGACTTCGTGGTGCTGGGCGAGCGCCTGGGGCTGATTTCGGGGTCTTTTGCCGTGGCGCGCCGCACCATGCGCATCGTGAGGCAGAATTTGGGCTGGGCCGCGGCCTACAACCTGGTGGGCGTGCCGCTCGCCATGGCAGGGTGGATGTCGCCCTGGGCGGCAGGCTTGGGCATGGCGGCCAGTTCGTTGCTGGTGGTGGTCAATGCCCTGAGGCTGACCAAGGCCCCGCCGATGCCGCATCCGGAGCACTGATGGACATTCTTTATCTGCTGATTCCGCTGTCGGTGGTGCTGGTGTTTTTCATCCTCGCCGCGTTGTGGTGGGCCATCTACCGTGGCCAGTTCGACGACGTCGAGCGCGAGGGCGAGCGGATTTTCGAGCATGATTGACGCACGTCAATCAAAACCACAATAGCTTCGCGGACACTGCGTAGGGTTTTTCAAGTAAGAGGTGGAAATGACATTCGCCAACACACAGGCTACTGTCTATAACGACAAAGTGGTCAGGCAATTCGCCATCATGACGATCGTCTGGGGCGTGGTGGGGATGCTGGTCGGCGTGATCATCGCCGCGCAACTGGCATGGCCTGAACTGAACTTCGGCATTCCATGGCTCAGCTATGGCCGCTTGCGACCGCTGCACACCAACGCGGTGATCTTTGCCTTCGGCGGCAGCGGCCTCATCGGAACCTCGTACTACGTGGTGCAGCGCACCTGCCAGGTGCGGCTGTTCTCCGACAAGCTGGCGGCATTCACGTTCTGGGGCTGGCAGCTGGTCATCGTCGCCGCGGCCATTTCCCTGCCGCTCGGCTACACCACCAGCAAGGAGTACGCCGAGCTGGAGTGGCCGATCGACGTGCTCATCACCCTGGTCTGGGTGGCCTACGCGGTGGTGTTCTTCGGCACCGTCGGCACGCGCCGCGTGCGCCACATCTATGTGGCCAACTGGTTCTACGGCGGCTTCATTCTGGCCATTGCGCTGCTGCATGTGGTCAACAGCGCCGAGCTGCCGGTCGGACTGATGAAGTCCTACTCGGCCTACGCCGGGGTGCAGGATGCGATGGTGCAGTGGTGGTATGGCCACAACGCCGTGGGCTTCTTCCTGACCGCTGGTTTCCTGGGGATGATGTACTACTTCATTCCCAAGCAGGCCGAGCGCCCGGTCTACAGCTATCGGCTGTCCATCGTGCACTTCTGGGCGCTGATCTTCACCTACATGTGGGCCGGTCCGCATCACCTGCACTACACCGCGCTGCCCGACTGGGCGCAGTCGGTGGGCATGATCTTCTCTCTGATCCTGCTGGCGCCCAGCTGGGGCGGCATGATCAACGGCATCATGACCCTCTCGGGCGCCTGGCACAAACTGCGTGATGACCCGATCCTGCGCTTCCTGATCGTCTCGCTGTCGTTCTACGGCATGTCGACCTTCGAGGGGCCGATGATGTCGATCAAGACCGTCAACGCCCTCTCGCACTACACCGACTGGACCGTGGGCCACGTCCACTCTGGTGCCCTGGGCTGGGTCGGCCTGATCACCATGGGCTCGATGTACTACCTGATCCCGCGTCTGTTCGGGCAGAAGCAGATGCACAGCGTCAAGGCCATCGAAGTCCACTTCTGGGTCGCCACCGTGGGCATCGTGCTCTACATCGCCGCGATGTGGATTGCCGGTGTGATGCAGGGCCTGATGTGGCGCGCCGTCAACCCCGACGGCACCCTGACCTACACCTTCGTCGAATCGGTGAAGGCGACCTACCCCTTCTACGTGCTGCGTCTGATGGGTGGCCTGCTGTATCTGGGTGGCATGCTCATCATGCTGTGGAACACCATCAAGACGGCCACGGCGGGCCGTGTGGTGCCGGTGCAGATCCCTGCGGTTGCCGCGCACGCCTGAGGAGGAGTTGAGCAGTCATGGCACAAGAAAAAGTCACCGGCCACGCCAAGGTCGAAACCAGCAACTTCCTGATGATCGTGCTGATTCTTCTGGTGGTGTCCATCGGCGGATTGGTCGAAATCGTTCCGCTGTTCTTCCAGAAGTCCACCACCCAGCCGATCGAGGGGCTCAAGCCCTACACCGCCCTGCAGGTGGTCGGCCGCGACGTCTATGTGCGCGAGGGTTGCTACAACTGCCACTCGCAGATGATCCGGCCGTTCCGCGCCGAGGCACTGCGCTACGGGCCGTACTCGGTGGCCGGCGAGTTCGTCTACGACCACCCGTTCCAGTGGGGCAGCAAGCGCACCGGCCCCGACCTGGCCCGCGTGGGTGGACGCTACAGCGACGACTGGCACCGCGCCCACCTGAACAACCCGCGTGACGTGGTGCCCGAATCGAACATGCCTGCCTATCCGTGGCTGGAGCGCACCGCCGCCAACGCCGGCACGATCCAGGCCCACATGCGTGGTCTGCGCACCCTGGGCGCACCGTACACGGATGAGGAAATCGCCAAGGCGCCGGAAGAGGTCAAGGGCAAGACGGAGATGGATGCCGTGATTGCCTACCTGCAGGTGCTGGGCATCCATCGCAAATAAGCAGCATGGGAGCCTCCGTCATGGACATCAACCTGTTGCGCAGCATTGTCACTGTGCTGTCCTTCGTGCTCTTCATCGGCATCGTGTTCTGGGCCTGGTCCGCACGCAACCGAGAGCGCTTCGACGAAGCGGCGCAACTGCCATTCGAGCAGCAGGATTGACCCGGAGCAACCCGACAGGCAAGGAATTCAAAAATGAGCGACTTTACGAGCAATTTCTGGTCGGTGTACGTGGCGGGAATCACGATCGCCGGCATCATCGGCTGCCTGCTGCTGCTGTGGGTCAGTGGCAAGACCAAGGCCATGACCGACAGCGACAACACCACCGGGCATGTGTGGGATCAGGATCTGCGGGAGATGAACAACCCGCTGCCGCGCTGGTGGGTGGGCCTGTTCATCATCACCTGCGTGTTTTCGCTGGCGTACCTGTTCCTGTACCCGGGTCTGGGCACCTACCAGGGTTCCCTGAACTGGTCGCAGACCGATCAGTTCGAGCGTGAGGTGGCGCGTGGCAACGAGCAGGTGGCGCCCATCTATGCCGCGTTTGCCGGCAAGAGCGCAGCCGAGCTGGCCAAGGATCCGCAGGCCATGGCGATCGGCGATCGCCTGTTCATGAACAACTGCGCCCAGTGCCACGGCTCGGACGCGCGCGGCTCCACCGGTTTTCCCAACCTGACCGACGGTGACTGGCTGTGGGGCGGCAAGCCGGAGCAGATTCACGAATCCATCACCAAGGGGCGCACCGGCGTGATGACCCCGATGGGCGCGGCCGTGGGCAGTGGGGACGACGTGCGCAATCTGGCCAACTACGTGCTCAGCCTGTCGGGCGGTCCGCACGATTCGGTGCGCGCCAACCTGGGCAAGCCCAAGTTTGCGGTCTGTGCGGCCTGCCACGGGGCCGATGGCAAGGGCAACCCGCTGTTGGGTGCTCCCAACCTGACCGACAACATCTGGGTGCATGGTCCGGGCGTGGAGTCGCATGTCGTCAACATGATCAACAACGGCAAGACCGGCGTCATGCCTGCGTGGGAAAGCAAGTTCACACCCGAGCAACTGGCGGTGTTGACGGCCTATGTCTGGGGCAAGGGCGGCGGTGTGGCGGATGCCGCCGCGGCCGCCACCTCGAAGGCGGGCGCAGCCGCCGCCGATACGGCCTCCGTGGTGGTCGAAGGTGGCGTGGTCAAGTTCTTCTTTGCCACCGGCAAGGCCGATCTGGCGCCCGAGGCCGACAAGGCGCTGGCCGACATCCTGGAAGGGGTGAAGGCAGGCAAGAAGGCCGTGATCAGCGGCTTCGTCGATTCCACCGGCAATGCCGAGCAGAATGCCGAACTGGCCAAGCAGCGGGCGATCGCGGTGCGTGACCAGCTCAAGGCGCTGGGGGTGGGCGAAGACCAGGTGGAGCTGAAGAAGCCGGCCAACATCGATGCCGGCGCCGACGCCCAGGCGCGTCGCGTCGAAGTCTCCCTCGGCTGAGGTGAAACCGTGCGGCGGGCGATGGAAATCTTCCTCGCCGCCGCCTCCGGGGGCGGGTAGACCCGGTTTGGTGACCACATCACAATCACAACCCGCAGGAGACAGAGTGGATTCGGGGGGCGCATGGCGCCCCGTTTTCCTTGGTCAGGTGGTTGACGTCGGCGCCGCCTGGATCATCGCCCGTTCAGGGTCCGAATCCTGCATGGGCCGACCACTGACGGACAGGCAGGCGTGAGCAATCCAACCCCATCTCCGAAGAAGGCCGCGGCGGCGGCGGGCGAAGACACCATGGTGTCGCTGTATCAGGCGCACAAGAAGGTGTATCCCCGCAGCGTCACCGGACTGTTTGCCAAGTGGCGCTGGTTCTTCGTTTTTGCGACTCAGATTTTCTTCTACGGCATGCCGTGGCTCCAGTGGGGCGAGCGGCAGGCCATGTTGTTCGATCTGGAGGCGCGACGCTTCTACATCTTCGGGCTGGTGCTCTACCCGCAGGACGTGATCTACCTGACCGCGATCCTGATCATTTCGGCGCTGTCGCTGTTTCTGTTCACGGCGGTGGCCGGACGCCAGTGGTGTGGCTACGCCTGTCCGCAGACTGTCTACACCGAGATCTACCTGTGGTTCGAGCGCATGATCGAGGGCGACCGTTCAGCGCGCATGCGGCTGGACGCGGCGCCGATGTCGGCCGCCAAGTTCGGGCGCAAGGCGCTCAAGCAGGCGGTGTGGATCGCTTTCGGCCTGTGGACGGGCTTTACCTTCGTCGGCTACTTCACGCCCATCCGCGAGTTGGCGCAGCATGTGCTGCAGTGGAACCTGGGCGCATGGGAGATCTTCTGGATCTTCTTCTACGGCTTTGCCACCTATGGCAACGCCGGCTTCATGCGCGAGCAGGTGTGCATGTACATGTGCCCGTACGCGCGCTTCCAGAGCGCGATGTTCGACAAGGACACCCTGATCGTCACCTACGACGCCAAGCGTGGCGAGCCGCGCGGCGGGCGCTCCAAGAGCGCCGATCCCAAGGCGCTGGGATTGGGTGACTGCGTCAACTGCACGTTGTGTGTGCAGGTTTGTCCGACCGGGATCGACATCCGCAACGGTCTGCAGTATGAGTGCATCAGTTGCGCCGCCTGCATCGACGTCTGTGACGAGGTGATGGACAAGGTCGGCTATCCGCGTGGCCTGATCCGCTACTCCACCGAGCATGCACTGGAACAGGGCTGGGGCCGCAAGGAGATCCTGCGCCAGGTGCTGCGTCCGCGCGTGCTGATCTACGTGGCCATCCTGTCTGCGGTGGTGGTCGCGCTGATCGCCAGTCTGGTGCTGCGCACACCGTTCAAGGTGGACATCGTGCGCGACCGCGCCACCCTGGCGCGCCTGGTCGATGGCAACCAGATCGAAAACGTGTACCGCATCCAGGTGATGAACGCGACCGAAAAGCCGCAGACCTTCCAGCTTTCGGTGGAAGACCTGCCGGGTCTGGAAATCGCCTCCGACAAGAGCGTGACCGTCGACGGCGCGCAGAGCCTGTGGGTGCCTGTGCAGCTGCGACTGCCCTACGGCAGCGCCAGCAGCGGCTCTCACACCATTCATTTCCGCGTGACCGCGCCCGGCGTCGGCGAAGTGCGCGAAAAGTCCATCTTCATGGTGCCGAGGTGATGACCATGTCCGACCCTGCTTCTACCCCACCCAGCCCCTGGTGGAAATTCGGCCACATGTGGCTGGTCATCGCCGGGCCGCTGATCGTGGTGCTGGCCTCCATCGTCACGATCTATCTGGCGGTCCGCACGCCCGACCCGGTGTATGGGGATGCGTCCAGGGGTGCCGCCCGATCGTCGCAAGCCAAGGATGGCGGCGACGCCGGCCGCATGTCGCCCGCCATGCAGGCGCGCAACCATGCGGCCACCGGGGGCGTCGCCAGACCAGCGCCGAACCACGGCACCGGCCCGAACCAGTGATAATGATCCAGGTCAAATTCAAAGGGGACAAACCGCGATGCTGCGAGAGCGACTGATGTGGATTGCGTGGCCAGCGTTTCTGATGGCGGCCGTGCTGGAGTTCATGGTGTTTGCGGTGCTCGACCCGCAGGCGCTGACGCTGTTTGGCGAACCCTCGGGCTGGTCGCGCGAAGGCGTCTACACCGTCACGTTCTTCATTTTCTGGGCGGTGATGATGCTGTCCGGCGCCCTCACCACCCTGCTGTCGAAGTCGCCCTTCGACGTCAATCGCCGCCAGTCACGCGCCCTGCGCTGATCGCGCGCGGTGCGGCCGATCGGGTCGGGCGCCCGGGGCGCGAGCCCATCCCACGCGAATCGACGGCTGGGCTGGAACAGGAATGGGGGGTGACGAGCCTTGACCCCGGCACTGACTACAAAGTTAGGGCTGCTTGGTTCCCCACCTGACCCGGTTGGCTCCTTCACCATGCGGGAAGGCCCGTCGCTGGCTATTGTACGGCTTGCAGACGGCGTTCGGCTTCGGCCAAGCCGAAACTCATGGCCACCAGGTTCAGCACCTCGGCGCGCAACTGGCCAAGCTGTTCATCGTCCGGGTCGGCCGCCAGCCGTGCCTTCAGGCGCGCTGCGCGGGGGTGGATGCAGTCTGTCAGGGCGCCGACCAGGGCCGCGATGCGCGGATCGGCGTGGGTCTGAATGACGATCGTGTCGTGGCTCTCGAAAACGTCCATCATGGCGTACAGAGTGAACCGTGGCGGGGCAAGCCACCATGGAGCAAGCGCTTGCTGCATTGCAGCATATCCGGTTTCTGGTCCGTCGGGTGCATTCCGTTGCATTTGTGCGTCGGTATTCGAGGCGGGTCTCTAATTCGGGCCATGCTTTTCCCGCCACGTAGAATCGCCGCATGTCGTATCTGGTGCTGGCCCGCAAATACCGGCCGCGGAATTTCTCCGAGATGGTGGGGCAGGAGCATGTCGTCCAGGCCCTCACCAACGCGCTGACGCAGCAGCGCCTGCATCACGCCTACCTGTTCACCGGCACGCGCGGCGTGGGCAAGACCACGGTGTCGCGCATCCTGGCCAAGTCGCTCAACTGCACCGGCGCCGACGGGCAGGGCGGCATCACCGCCACGCCCTGCGGCGTGTGCCCGGCCTGTGCCGACATCGACGCCGGCCGCTTTGTCGACTACACCGAACTGGACGCCGCCAGCAACCGCGGCGTCGACGAGGTGCAGCAGCTGCTGGAGCAGGCCGTCTACAAGCCGGTGCAGGGGCGCTTCAAGGTCTTCATGATCGACGAAGTGCACATGCTCACCGGCCACGCCTTCAACGCCATGCTCAAGACGCTGGAGGAGCCGCCCGAATACCTCAAGTTCGTGCTCGCCACCACCGACCCGCAGAAGGTGCCGGTGACGGTGCTGTCGCGCTGCCTGCAGTTCAACCTGCGCCCCATGGCGCCCGAGACCGTGCTGGACCACCTGACGCGCGTGCTGGCGGCCGAGGCGGTGGCGGCCGA
>Ga0116143_10002698_pt1 | contig 18938 bp, 17 predicted proteins | sample AD_UKC034_MetaG_FD_89745 | JGI IMG/M metagenome (GOLD analysis project Ga0116143, IMG submission 89745) | Active sludge microbial communities of municipal wastewater-treating anaerobic digesters from USA - AD_UKC034_MetaG | ecosystem: Engineered > Bioreactor > Anaerobic > Digestate | place: USA...
CGAAGTAGACAAAAATGGTGAGCCTGTCAACATCAGGGTTGAAAAATCTCTCTGCGATAAATGTGATAAAGAAGCCATCCGGCTTATTAAAGAAGGACCCAAATGGAAGCGCAATGCCCGCAAAGGCCGTACTACGGTTACTATACCATTTAACCAGTTGTTTCGCTAGCAGGTAAAACTTGTTCCGGGTATTCATCTCATCCTCTTACCTTCGCATTTCAAAATTGCTTTTTATGAAAAAAATGATTTTCACCTCCCTGGCTGCTTTATGCTTTTTTATTGCTGAAGCCCAGTTAAAAACACCTGCTCCAAGTACCACACAAACCATTAAACAAGATTTCGGACTTGGTAATATTGAACTCTCCTATTCCCGTCCGGGAATGAAAGGAAGAAAGATCTTCGGCGACCTGGTGCCATTCGGTAATGTATGGCGCACCGGTGCCAATAATGCCACTACAATTACTTTCAGTGATGCAGTGACAATCGGTGGTAAAAAAATTACCCCGGGTAAATATGGCCTGTTAAGTATCCCTGACAAAAACAGCTGGATCCTGATCATCTCTAAACAACTGGATGTTACAAGTCCTGCTGGTTACAAACAGGAAAATGATGTAGCAAGAGTAGAAGTAAAAACGATGAAAATGGGCGACAAAATGGAAACTTTCACCATGCAGTTTGCCGAAGTAAAACCTACCAGTTGTGAACTGCACATCATGTGGGAAAATACAGCAGTAGCACTTCCCATCACTACAGATGTTGATGGAAAAGTAATGGCCCAGATCGATCAGCTGATGAATAAGGATAACCGTCCTTATTTTAATGCTGCCATGTATTATATGGACAATGGTAAAGACCTGAACCAGGCATTGACCTGGTTTGACAAAGCAGTCGAACTGAATCCTTCTGCATTCTGGATCCAGCACCAAAGGGCTAATTGCCTGGCCAAACTCGGCAAGAAAGAAGAAGCAAAAGCCGCTGCAGAAAAATCAAAAGAACTGGCAGCCGCAGCCAAGAATGATGATTATGTAAAACTGAATGAAAAGTTATTGGCTGAGCTGAATAAATAATTGCCTGAATTTAAAAATACAAGAAGCCTTGCCTAAACAGCAGGGCTTTCTTTTTGGGTGATTAACTTGTTAAGGAGAAGGCTAAAAAAGATTACTCCAAATGCACCAATAGGGTTTAACCAAAGGAACCCCATTTTAAAAATTCCTGCTTTCGTTAAAATAAAAACAGACAATACCAGCAACTCGGCCAGTATGGCGCCCCAAAAAACCACATGGCCGTTCCTGATATTTTTCATAAAGAAAGCTACCAGGAAAACGCCGAGTATCACACCATAGAAAAGTGAACCTAACACATTTACTGCTTCTATAAGGCTGTTACCTATATTGTAGGTGAACATGGCCACAATAATGCAAAAGACACCCCAGGCCAGTGTATACCATTTTGACAATTTATATTCATCCTCTCCCGATGCTTTCTTTTGTGAAAACCGCCTGTGAAAATCTACCATCGTGGAAGAAGACAATGAATTGATGGCCGCAGCAATACTTCCCCATGAAGCGAGAAAGATAATGGCGATCAGTAACCCTACAAGTCCGGCAGGTAAATGATCTACAACAAACCGCAGAAAGATATAATTAGTGTCATTGCCATCTCCTCCCACTTCTTTAGTATTCAGCCAGCTTTTCACTTTACCCCGCAAACTATCGGATCTTTTCTGCAGACTCTGCAATACAGACAATGATTGCTCCTCTGATTGCTTATCATTATTGTCAGAGGCTGCTGTGTATGCAACTACCAGCTCTTGCTTTTCTGCCGCTAACCGGTTATACTCCTGCTGTACTATTGCAAAAGAATCTTTGTAGACTGATTGTTCCAGTTTTTTCACCTGTACTTCATTAAAGAAGATCGGTGCCTTATTAAACTGGTAAAAAGTAAATACTAAAGCGCCTATTAACAGGATGGCAAATTGCATCGGTACTTTTACCAGCCCATTCATCAACAAACCAAGCCTGCTTTCCCGCAATGATTTAGCAGTAAGATAACGACCTACCTGGCTTTGATCAGTTCCAAAATATGAAAGTGCCAGAAAGAACCCTCCAACCAAACCGCTCAATAAATTATACTGATCACTCCAGTTAAATTTTCCGTTCTCAAAACCGGTAGTGATAACATTCAGCTTCCCCATTTTGCCACTTACTTCCAGTGCATCAGTAAAACTTACGTTTGCCGGCAACATGTTTACTACCATGTACCCGGCTAAAAACATTCCGGCAAAAATGATGATTAATTGCAGTTGTTGTGTATAGGCAACTGCCTTTGCCCCTCCGCTCATGGTATAAATAATGAGCAGCCCCCCCATGAAAATATTGGTATAATAAATATTCCAGTCAAACAGTGAAGAAAGAATTATAGAGGGAGCGAATACACTGATCCCGGTAGATAGTCCCCGCTGGAGTAAAAACAAAAAAGAAGTAAGTGTCCGGGTTTTACCATCAAAACGGTTCTCTAAATATTCATAGGCCGTATACACTTTTAGTTTGCAAAAAATAGGAACAAAAAAGATACAGATAACCACCATGGCAAGTGGCAGACCGAAATAATACTGAACGAACCGCATGCCATCAGTGTATGCCTGTCCCGGCGCTGATAAAAAAGTGATAGCACTTGCCTGGGTTCCCATTATGCTTAATAATACCAGGCCCCAGGGCATGCTTCGGTTACTGAGAAAGTAGCCCTCAAGATTACGGGAGGTACGGCTTTTATACAAGCCATAGGCAATGATAGACAGCAATGTTACCACCAGTATTATCCAATCCAGCTGGCTCATGCAAATCGTTTAGTGAAAAAATAAAATAGAATGATCAGCAATAACAGGAATAATATCACCAGGATATACCAGCTGTTCCAGTTCTTAAAAAATGGCGCCTTATCGTTATCCGGTGTTTGCATATGCTATTTCCGGGTGGTTCTTAACCAGCCCGTAAAAACAATTATAAATCCGAGAACAAGTCCTATCAAAATACCGATCCGTACTCTTTTGATAAGTATTCCTACCACCAGCCCAATAATGATAGCGAAAATAAAAGCCATTTCTCCTCTTCGTATATTGGGTTTCGATTGTCCCGGCATCAGAATCCTTTTTTCTTATTTAATGCAATAATATTTGCCAGTAACCGGTAAGCACCCGGCACACCGGCAGGTAATTCCCGGAAAAATACAATTCCCGTATACGTAAACCAACCCTTTCCATATCTAGCTACCAGCAAACTTCCTTCATCGGCTTTTTCGCCGGGATCTGCCATGCTAATTAATTTTTCAAATTTGCCCTCCGTATCTGCAGCATGATAAATACTTCTTTCCTGTATCCAGCCTTTGAAATCATCCTCTCCGATCTTGTTTGGAAAATTAAAGACAGGATGCTCAGGCTTCAGTAATGAAACTGCTGCATTCTCATCTGTAACCCTGGTCCTGGTAATATTAAAATTGTATGGTCCTATTTTGGCCCTTACCGGTCCGATCTGGTTGCTGGTATTATACTGAACGATCATGTTACCTCCTTCGTGCACATACTTCATTAATTTTTCATAGTGCTTATTCATCCACTCATGAGTATTATAAGCTCTGACTCCTGTTATGATGGCATCAAATTGTCCGAGATTATTCCTTGAAAGCTCTTTATCTGTAAGCAAACTCACTTCATACCCCATTTGCTCCAGCGCTTCAGGCACTTTATCACCGGCCCCGGTAATATAACCTATCTTCTTATTGTATGTTTTCAGGTCAATATACTTAACCGCTACTGCAGACTTGTGAAAGTAGTTGATCCAGGGTATATGGTCATATCTTATCTCATGCTTATCATCTGACACAAGATTCTTTCCATCTGCCGATACAGAGAAAAGTAATTCTTCGTTTTCTTTCTCTGCTTCGCCGGTATACTCAATTTCCTTTACCTGGTTTTTTGTATCAATACTCAGGTTCTTGTTACTGATAGATACATTTTTCATTTCTTTTCCAGAAATAGCAGACAATACCTCCACATTCCCATTAAATCCCTTTTTCATACCCCTGGCAGCAATTGTTCCCTTCAGGCTTGTTTTACCGGGAGATATGACTTTCACATCTTCCTGCGGACTTAGTATAACCGGTGGAACGGTTACCAATGGCTGATACAATTCACCTTTTACCGGGTCAGTAAATTTGTACCTGACTGGTCTCATAAAAGTGAAACGTTCGCCATATATTTTTACCACTATAAAAGCGAAATAACCAGGATCTATATCCGGCTGCCCTATCCGCAATTGGTCAGTTACATTAAAATATCCCTCCGCCATTTTTTTCTCCAACCAATAAGGCTGGGTGATCGGTTTTTCCGCCGGTATATACATCGTTTTGGAAAAATTCAGGTTCTTATTCTTCTCCAGTTTTCTTGCAAAAGCAGAATCAAAATTATCCACCTGTACTTTCTCCAAAACTGCATCTGTGCCAAGCCGGTTGTTGAAAGAAAAATTGATCCTTATTGAATCTGTCTGTACCGCAAATTGCTCCGTAGTGGTGGCATCTAAAAATAACCCGCTGCATTGGGCTATCAGTGTATATACTTCTTTTTGCTTTTGGGTCTTCCAATAACTATCCGGAAGGTTGTTAATGGCCTTATACAATCCCACCAGGCTCTCTACTGATTTTTCCGGGTGCAACAGGTCAAAATTCCGGGTAAGCTCATCAATCATTTTGGAGATTGCTTCACCACCGGCAACTCTTTTCCAGGTCAGTTCTACTCCATCCATCAGATCATTAACGGGCTGATCCCCTTTAGTGGCTTTAAAATATTCCAATGATTCGCCTCTTGATGCAGGCACACCAAATCCCTGGCTTTTATGCTGGCTGCGGCTTTCAGCGGCAATCTCTCCGTAACTTTTTCCAAGCAACGGATTATACCCTCCCACATCTATTTTGAACTGGTCTTCTCTTGTAGTGTTAGTACCGCCAAAGTTGAATGTATTCCACAGTACTCTTTTTGGTTGCCATACCGAAACATGTTTCAATTGCTCCGGGAAACGATTGGGGTCAGCTGCAGCAGTAAATGCTTCATTGGCAAGGATACCTGAAGCCGTATGATGACCATGCCCTCCTTCTCCCGTTTCCGGGAAGCGGTTAATGACCACATCCGGCTGAAACTTCCTGATCACCCACACCACATCACTCAATATTTTTTCTTTGTCCCATTTAGTAAAAGTTTCCTGTGGTGTTTTTGAATAACCAAAATCATAAGCTCTTGTAAAAAACTGTTCCCCGCCATCTATTCTTCTGGCAGCCAGTAGTTCCTGTGTTCGTATCAGTCCTAAGTCAATTCCCTGTTCGTCACCGATAAGATTTTGTCCGCCATCACCTCTTGTCAATGATAAATACCCGGTTCGGTACAACCTGTCTTTTGACAAATAAGTGATCAGCCTTGTATTCTCGTCATCCGGATGTGCCGCTATGTACAATACTGAACCCAGCACATTCAGTTTGCGAAGGGCCAGGTACATATCTGCCGAAGACCAGCTTTGCGGTGCCTGGCAAAAACCTGAAAGCTGCATGCATAAAGCGAGGAAAAGGATACAATATTTTCTCATCGGTAAAATTATTCAGCGAATATAAAAGGTATTTGCCAAGCCGGCAGAACCGGTCGTATAAATTATGGTTTTGAAAAGATAATTACTAAACTAAAAAGCCCCGGCAGGTATCAGGCCGGGGCTTTCTGTATCTGGATGTCTTTACTCCAATTTAAACCCATTTGCCTGTGCATATTTTTTTTGTGCCGTTTGCATATCTGAAATAGCTGCCTGTTTTTTTCCTACCAGTTTTTGCAAGTCCATTACCAATGTAGTTCTTTCTTCAGTTGAAGCAGCACGGCCTACATTTTTATAACCAGTGTAAATACTCTTCATGTAATTAAAGTATTTCATAATAGCCGCTTTGAAATTATCCGCTTCTTTGGCTTTTGGTACATCCATTGCATTGATCTCATCAATCTTATCCTGTATCATTTTTTCCATTTTCTCCCCGGCGATTGCTATACTGTCAAATTGTTCTTTATCTGCATACTTTTCTACTTTATCTTCTGTTTCAGAAATATACTTTTCAAGACTTCTTTCTTTGGCCACAACATTCTGGCTGTAATCAAAAGCTGATTTTGACTTACAGGCGATAAGGCTGGTAAACAGCAGACAGGCAATTAATAATTTTTTTCCCATAGTTGTTTGGTTAAGGTTATTTGAATGCATACAAGATACGATTATAAATTAATTCACAAATTATTGACCCACCAGGAACACTGCATTACAGAACATCAGTTTACCGCTTTCCCAAAACTGGCGGAACATCACATTATCAGTAATATAACTGATACTGCCCCCGCCCATTTCATATACACCAAACAACAGACCGTCTTTCAATTTGGGTTGCAAGCCTGCTCCTACAAAGCCGGCCACCTGGTTTTCCTTTTTGAGAACTCCTACATTCCATCCTCCCTCTTTAATGAACTCGTAAATATTATCATCCATTTTTAATGTGTAATAAAAATCAGGATAACCAAAGGCCAGCGGATGAGAATTATCCATTTTCACTTTCCAGATAGAGCCGGGTGTGAAACCGGATATAGCATCTCTTTCACGACTTTGATATTCCTTCAGTGCATCATAATTGTCAGATTTATCCTTCTCTTTTTTATCTGTCTCTTCTGCTTTCTTTTGCTTAATGCCTAATTCTGCTTTTGCCAGTTGCCCTACGGCTCCTTCCAGCGCCACCACTCTTCCTCCTTTATTGATCCATGCTTTGAACATTTCCAGTTCATCTTTATTACTGAGAAAACGATAATTGCCATCCGGCATAATCAGCACATCAATATCATTCCAGTTAGCCCTGCCTGCATCATTGCTATTGATCAGTGTAACAGGATAATCCAACTGGTCATCAAAGAAATTCCATATCTCACCTGCTGCATTACTGCCAACACCCTCTCCTGTCAGCATTGCTACTCTCGGGGCTCTCATCGGATGCACCATATCACTGCCGAAGTCAAACCCTTTATCGACAAATCCGCTGCTTACCGGGTATAATTGCACTCCGTCAGCATCTGCTGTTTCCCGAACGATCTTCCACAGGTTGTTACCAAATTTCTGATTGGCAGTTCTCAACACGATAATAGCACCCCTGTCAAATTTATTTCCGTTCACCTCAAATGACTGCTCTGCATAACGAAGTAAGATCCCTTTTTGCAGCAGGTGCCCGACCAGCTTTGCAGCCTTTACACCACTCCATGGGATCACATACCCGTAGCTTGTTTCAGGATTAGCTGCTTTTGTTTTATTACTATAAGCTCCTGCACCGGCCATTTTTTCTTTTGATGCATACGCATTTAATCCATACGCATAAGGTAATGACCACGCAGTGATATCATAGGTAACAGAGTCTGCCAATTTTGATTTTGGCTCAAACAATACTTTTACCATAGCTGAACGGGGCTGCATGGCAGTTATTACAATGTCATTTGCTCCGGCAGTAAAAGCTTCATCCTTCCCGGTAAAATAATTCAATCCTTTTCCAGCAGCACCGCTTCCTGCAGTATACTGTATACCATTCTTATCAAGCAGCTCTGCGAGTTTCTCCATTCTTTCCTGGTTTTTAGCATCATACTTCACCACATAGGTTTTATGCTCACCGAAGCCTGCACTAACCGCTTCATTAAAAAATTTACGGAATTCTTTTACCAGCTTTGCAGCATTCAGGGAAGATATTTCTACGGTGCTTAATGAAGTGGTGAAATGATGCTGCGCCCTGTCCACCAGCGTTAACGTATCATCATCTTCGTTGATAATACCAAGGCCTGCTCCTATTCCACCCTGTTCATAGGTCATGCCGATACTACCATTATAAGTGGGGTATGTGTCACCATATGAAGGATAGAGTAAATCAAATCGTTCTTTGGTAAAATATAACCAGCCATTCTGGTCAAAGTACTTTGCATTGTTCTTTCCGATCGTTGTTTGAAATTCTCTCTGCCAGGGAGTGATTACTTCATGAAATGGTTCAGCAGCCGGTGCAAAATAATAAGGCTCATTGATGCCCTGCTCATGATAATCCACATGCACATGCGGCATCCATTGATTATACACTTTGATCCGTTGCTGGCTTTCTACCTGTGTTTGCCAGGCCCAGTCACGGTTCAGGTCAAAATTGTAATGATTGGTCCGGCCGCCGGGCCATGGTTCCCGGTGCTCTCTTGCTATCCGTTGCGGGTTAAAATTTTTACCCACTACAGAATTGAACCAGTTTACATAACGGTCCCTGCCATCGGGGTTCAAACAGGGATCAATAATAACTACTGTATTCTTCAGCCATTCTTTGGTTCTGGCGACAGCCGGGTTTACCAGTTCATATACGGTAAGCATGGCCGCTTCTGACGAAGATGTTTCATTGCCATGTACATTATAACTTAACCATACTATGGCCGGTGCATTTTCCTCTATTGCTGCAGCACGGTCACGGGCCAGGTTGGCCAGCCGGATATTATTCATCCTGACCTGCTCCAGGTTCTTCATATTATCCGGCGAAGAAACAAATGCCAGCAGCAAGGGTCTGCCTTCATTAGTTTCGCCATATTGCTGCAGCTTCATCATAGAAGGTGCATTGGCTGCAACATGATTGAAGTAGTTTACAATTTTATAATGCGGTGTATACCGGGTGCCCACTTTATATCCCAGGAACTCATCCGGAGATTTTAATTGCGCAGTACTTACAAGAACAAATAAAACAGCTACAAACGATAGGATACCTTTCCGGAGCATATTGATTTTTTTAGTGCAGCAAGTTAGCAAAGGAAGCCTTAATTACCACAAATTTTGATTACCGTTAAGTGCACCGGTTTCTGTAGCTTTATTTTATTTAAATCCCGCCACATGCAAAAAAAGTTTACTGCATTTTTATTCCTGCTGCTGATCCTTGCTGCCTGCAAATCTTCGCAGAAGAATACGTCCGCTACACCCACCATTAATGCCTACAATTATTCCGGAGTAAAAAAAGTTATCGCTGAAAACGGGGCGGTTGTTTCGGCTCATCCGCTGGCAAGTAAGGTGGGTGTGGAGATCCTGAAAATGGGAGGCAATGCGGTGGATGCAGCTATTGCCACGCAACTTGCTCTGGCAGTAGTGTATCCCAATGCAGGCAATCTGGGTGGTGGTGGTTTTATGGTAGCCAGGTTAAGCAACGGGGAAACCGTGGCATTGGATTACCGGGAAATGGCGCCGGGCTCTGCTCATCGTGATATGTATATTGATGCAAATGGAAATGCTAATACCGACAAAAGTCAACTCGGGCATTTATCATCCGGTGTGCCGGGAACGGTAGCCGGGCTTTTTGCATCGCATAAATATGCCAGGCTGCCTTTTGAAAAATTGATACAGCCGGCTATTGAACTTGCCGAAAAAGGATTTACCATCTCTGCATCAGAAGCAAGAGGTTTGAACAATATCAAAAATGACCTGGTAAAATACAATACTGTAACACCGGTCTTTGTTAAAAATACAGCATGGCAAAAAGGTGATACGCTGGTTCAAAAAGATCTGGCTGGTACATTAAAAAGAATACAGCAACATGGCGCTGCCGGTTTTTATGAAGGTGAAACAGCAAGATTGATCACCGAAGAAATGAAAAGAGGCACCGGTATCATTACCACGGAAGATCTGAAAAACTATAAAGCAAAATTCAGGACACCACATTCATTTGATTATAAAGGTTACAAAATAACAGGTATGCCCATGCCCAGCAGTGGCGGACTGTTACTTCACCAAATGATGAAGATGATAGAAGACAAGAATATAAGCGCTATGGGGTTTCATTCACTCCAGGCAGTGCAACTGATGACGGAAGTGGAACGGAGGGCTTTTGCTGACCGGGCTGAATATATGGGTGATGCGGATTATTATAAAGTACCGGTGAATATGCTTACCAATGAAGTGTACCTGCAGGAAAGGATGAGAAGTTATGATCCGGCAAAAGCAACTCCCAGTACGATGATAAAACCCGGCAGCCTCTTACAAACAGAAAGTGAAGAGACCACCCACCTGAGTGTGATCGATAAAGAGGGAAATGCTGTTGCGGTAACCACTACTTTAAATAACTCATACGGCAGCAGAACAGTAGTGGGCGGTGCAGGTTTCTTTTTAAATGATGAGATGGATGATTTCAGTATCAAACCCGGCGTGCCGAATATGTATGGCGCTGTGGGCGGAGAAGCTAATGCCATCAAACCCCGAAAAAGAATGCTGAGTTCCATGACGCCGACAATTGTTTTAAAAGATAACAAACCTTATATCGTAATAGGTACTCCCGGCGGCACAACTATTCCCACACAGATCTTTCAGACATTGGTGAATATTCTTGAGTTCAACATGAGTGCCGAAGAGGCAGTATACAAACCAAAATTCCATCACCAGTGGTTACCGGATGAGATCATGATAGAAAAAGGATTTCCGGCTGCTGTGAAAGATGCCTTACAGAAAATGGGATATAGTTTCAGTAAAGAAAGAAGCGGTATCGGAAGAACGGAGATCATTAAAGTGCTGAGCGGCGGAAAATTTGAAGCCGTGGCAGATAATCGTGGCGATGATGCAGCAGAGGGATGGTGAGCAGGATGAATTTGAGGTTTATGATTTTTTGTTCAATAAAATAAATTATGAGTACAGGAAAAGAATTTTTACAAACAGCTGTCCGTCGCCTGAAGTACTATAAAGATCTCGGCGATAAAACATTTGAGCAACTGAATGAATGGGATTTTCATTACCAGCCCAATGATGAATCGAACAGTATTGCAGTCATCATTCAGCATATGGCGGGCAATATGCTCAGCCGCTGGACCAACTTCTTAATAGAGGATGGTGAAAAGGAATGGCGCAAAAGGGATGAAGAATTTGAGATACATACTTATACCAAACAGCAATTGCTGGAGCTCTGGGAAAAAGGCTGGACCTGTTTTTTTGATGCCTTGGAATCATTAAAGAAAAAAGACCTGAAGAAAACAGTACATATCCGTAAGGAACCATTAACAGTGATAGATGCTATCAACCGGCAACTGGCGCATTACCCTTATCATGTAGGCCAGATCATTTTTCTCGCCAAGATCATCAAGAATAAAAGCTGGAAGAACCTGTCAATACCAAGAGGTGATTCGCAACAATACAATAACGCTGCCGCTATAAAAGACCCGGCAAAAAAATTTTAAGAATTTCCCGCTAATCTGCGCCATCTGCGGGAAAAAAGAAAATCTCCCGCTGATCATCGCTGAGGTATTCGCTGATATCGCAGAACTCCAATCCGTGTCATCTGCGGAATAATCTGCGTCATCTGCGGGAAAAAAGAAAATCTCCCGCTGATTTTCGCTGATGTATTCGCTGATATCGCAGAACTCCAATCCGTGTCATCTGCGGAATAATCTGCGTCATCTGCGGGAAAAAAGAAAACTTCCCGCTGATTTTCGCTGAGGTATTCGCTGATATCGCAGATATGCTATCCGCTGCATTATAACAATATCTGTAATTTTAATAAAACAACCTTATGCATGAAAATGATATTTCTTACCTGGTAAGAAAAGCCATCTTCAAAGTATATAACTCATTAGAACCTGGATTATATGAATCTGTCTACGTTACTGCGCTTTCTTATGAATTGCAACAATTGGATTTATCAGTAAAAAGAGAAGTACCATTACCAATGGTCTACGAAGGAATTAAGTTTGAAGCAGGCTTCCGCATAGATATCCTGGTAAATGACAAAGTCATTCTTGAAATAAAGTCAATAGAAAATCTTGCCGAAGTACATCATAAACAGGTAATCACATACTTAAAACTATCCGGTTTAAAGCTTGGATTACTGGTCAATTTCAACTCTTCAAACATTGCAGAATCTATTTACCGAAAAGTAAACGGGCTATAAAATTTTATTCTGATTATCGCAGAACTCTAATCCGTGTCATCTGCGAGCTAATCTGCGTCATCTGCGGGGAAAAAAGAAAAATCAGCGGTTATCTGCGGACCAATCTGCACCATCTGCGGGAAAATGAAAACTCCCCGCTGATCTGCCTCATCTGCGGGAAACTGCTTCCCGCTTGCAATCCCCGGAATTAATGGCTATTTTAGCCGCCCTATCCAGCCGCTCCGTTGCGGACAGCGGTGAAATCCTTACCGAAAAGCTTATAACAACCTGATTTTGAAAAGTAAAATTCAAAAATGAAACGTATTATATCCGCCCTTACCCTTTTGCTGAGTCTGAATGCCACCAGCCAGAACCAGGTCGCCATTTTTGCGGGGCCACAGGCCAGCACGGCTAATTATTTTATTCTGAATCAAAGGCAGGACACCAAAATGAAATATGGTTTTAATGCCGGTGTGGCCATGAAAGTTCCTTTTGAAGGTTTTCTGTATTTTGCTCCTGCTGCCTACTATAGTATGAAGGGCTATGATGTTACTTATAACCTGTACAACTCTTTACCTGATATAAGTGCCACAGACAACAGCACCCGGTTTCACAGTTTCGAGATTGCTGCCTTGTTACAATTTGACCTGAGCCCTAAACCCAACCATGTTTTTATTAAGGCCGGCCCTTCATTGGATTTTATGATCTCGGCTACCGAAAAGTTCAATCTTATCTCCGGTGGCAGTGTGAGCCGTAAAATGAAATTTGGTCCCGGGGAATATGGCCGCTACTCTGCCAACCTGCTTACACAACTAGGATATGAAACAGCCGGTGGCTTTCTCATCTTTGCCCAGTTTACCCATAGCCCTGCCAACCTGAGCAACCGTGATGGCGGCCCTTCTATCAAACACAAAGTATTTGGACTTTCTATTGGCAAATACTTTAGCCGCAAGAAGATTGTTATCGATACAAGGAACAGGGAATAAATAAATTGTTGCTGGCATAAATACAAGTTGGTTATCAATAGCAACTTATGCCAGCGGTAGCGTATATTTATGTTGTATGATATAAACACCTAAATTTTAGCTATGCCATTTGACGCAAAAATTTTCAAAGTATTAATTGCTTCACCTAGTGACGTAGGTGAAGAGAGAACTGTAATTCCAGAATTAATTAATGAATGGAATGCGTTAAATGCAGTAAATACAAAATTCCTTTTAATGCCTGTTAAGTGGGAAACTCATTCTGCCCCACTTTTGGGCAACAGGGCACAGGCAATAATTAATGAACAACTAGTTACAGACTGCGACTTATTAGTTGGGGTATTCTGGACAAGAATCGGCACAAATACTGGCTTATCAATTAGTGGTACAGTTGAAGAAATTGAACAATTTGTTGCTTCAAAAAAGCCAGTAATGCTATACTTTTCTCAATCTCCAATAGACCCCGACAGGATAGATATCGAGCAGTTTTCAGTACTGAAAAACTTTAAAGAAAAAATGCGTTTGCAGGGACTTATAGAATTATATTCAAACATCCCTGATTTTAGACAAAAATTCAGTCGACAATTAGGAATAAATGTAGGAAACATAATTAATAACTTACTGCTTATAAACAGGAATACAAAGAAAGAGCCAAGCGAAGCTTTAGCTAAAAAAATCAATAAAAATAACTTATCTCCAATCACTTCCAAAGAACAAATAACCTCTCAAAAAATTGACGACTATTTAATTAAGGCATGTCAAAGTGTTTCTAATAAAGATGGATGGGCAAATGTTGCAGCTGTAGGAAGGTATCTTTACACTTTCACACCTGTAAACTATAAAGAATTAGGCTACCAAAAACTTTCAGAGTTTCTAAAATCAAGGAAGCTATTTGAAATTAAAATCGAAAAAGTATCCAAAACATCAACTCTAAACAACTATGACACTGCTATGATTAGGTTAATTGATACTTTGAACAAGTAACCACATCATACAAGATTGGTATTATCAATAGAGGGTTCGGACATTCGAAAAATCAGCAATGTATGTTCTTCTATACCGTAGTTCGGGGTTTGATGAATAATGCTGAGCAACAGAATAAACAAGGAGCTTTTGTATCTTTAATCCGCGGTGGCACCAGGCTGACAGAACATAGAAAACCGCCATTTCGCCAATGCCTCAACGTTAGCGGCAATTATATTAAACTAATCACATTTATGCAATTCATCCTAAATCTGCATCTATTCCAAAATAATTGACATGACTTTTATTAAATCAACGCTTTTTCTTTTTCTAACCTCTTTATTTTATCAAACTACTTTCGGACAGGATTTCACTTTACCCGATATTATAGAAAAAAGTAAAAAATCGATTGTTCCTATTATTGGTTCTGACACAAAATGGTCAAATCAATATCGGCATTTAGGTACCGGCATTCTCATTGGGGACAGAAAACTTGGTAAAGAATACCTTTTGACCTGTGAGCATGTTATTGCCATTAAAGATTCAACAACGGGCAAAACAGTTAGAAGTGTTAAAACCCTTTATGTAAACTTCAACTTATACAATGACTCAATTATTACAGTGCCGCTTAAATTAGTTTATTCAGACGAGAGTAATGACTTTGCATTATTGGAGTATTCATTTGCTGGCCTTCCAACTCCAAAGGACTCATTACACAGAATAAACCTTTTAATTATGCCCTTTGATAATTTTGACAATACTCAAGATTTAAAGGAAGGAGAACCTCTTTTGTATATTGGTTATCCAATGTCATTCGGGGTCGGACTAAAAAGTTATCCTGTTTCTAGACGAGGAATTGTTGCTCAAAATATTAAAGAATCGTCAACATTTTTAATTGACGGATTTGTACAAGGAGGAAATAGCGGAAGTCCTGTGTTTCGTATTAAACAAAGTGTATACAAATTCTCAGGAATAGCACAAGCTTATCCAAACGAATTCGGAGAGATTAAATACAAAAATTTAAAGGAACCAGATAGAGTAGCAATTGTGAATCCAGGATTTACCATAGTGAAAAAGATTGATGTTATTTCTGCTGTTTTAGTTAGCAAATTCGGCTTTTCAAAATAGACAAATACTACCGCTAGGACGGGATTTTCTATGCTGGCTGAAGAATAGATACTGATTGTCTCGTTCGCTTATCATCTTTAGTTCGGGTAAATGAATAAAGGCGAACAACAGAATAAAATATCAACTATATTTACTTTGCTTAGTCTCGGTTCGGACTGAAGAATCACGGAGTATCAGCACAGGAGAAAGCCCTAGCCATTGACGGCTTTCAATTCATAGATCTACCTTTCAGCCAGCCCTTAAATAATATAGGTAACATATGAAATGGAACGATAATCACCGAAACCAAACTCAATAAAAGGATGCAAAAAGAAGACTACTGGCAGATATTACTTGACATACTCATAAACATCGGCAGACAAACTGAAAAAGATAAAATCGAACTGTGTAAAAATTCGATAGACTCAAAAGAACCGGAAATGGCTTTACCATTTTCTCTATGGACCTACTTTCAGTCATGGAGAAAGTTTTGGAAGATAAATATCTCAGAAGTTTCTAACATCGTATTTAAAAGCAGAGTTGATAACAAGAACTATTTGATGATACGAGGATTAAAAATAACTATCGAGGAATTTACTGAAGAAGAGAAATTAGTGAAAATAAATGAAAATATTTGGTCTCTTGAAGAAATATTTCCAGTTGATGAAAGAGAAGGTAATTCATGGCAAAATAAGCAAGGTTGGATATATGAAAATTTCGAAGGATTAGTTGAGATAATTGAAACCATAATGCTTAACAATCTATTTATTACAGAAGGTGTGGCTAAGAAAATTTTTGAACTGCAAAAAGATTTCGATTCGAAAAAAAAAGCCGAAAATCAGCATATACAGAAGGAAATTGACGAAATGAAAAAAAGGAATCATTGGTAAGACAATGACGGCGCTACAAATGAACTGTGTACAACCAAACAAAATTTAATCTATCCAGGTCTTGCTGAGCAATAACCAAGTTGATACGTCCCCGCTTCCGCTCTGCCTGCAGCAGAAGGCTGAAGAAACTTTGCAGCAGTTGTTTACTTCAGCGTAAATCCGTCAAGGAATTTTGTATTGAAATCACCACTGCGGAATCGTTCATCCTGCATCAGTTGCAGGTGAAAAGGAATAGTGGTCTTCACTCCTTCTATTACATATTCACTTAATGCCCGGTACATGGTCTGTATCGCTTCCTGTCTTGTTTGTGCCACAGCGATCAGTTTACCGATCATAGAATCATAATAAGGAGGGATAACATAGCCGGCATATACATGACTATCCACCCTTACCCCATGCCCACCCGGCTGGTGCAGTACTGTGATCTTGCCGGGTGACGGACGAAAATCATTATACGGGTCTTCAGCATTAATGCGGCATTCAATAGAATGCATTTGCGGTATATAATCTTTGCCGGAAATACGATGACCGGCTGCAATCAGTATCTGTTCTTTTATCAGATCAAAATTGATCACCTCTTCAGTAACACAATGCTCCACCTGTATCCTGGTGTTCATTTCCATGAAGTAGAAGTTGCGGTGCTTATCCACCAGGAACTCTACAGTACCTACGCTTTCATAGTTGATGGCAGAAGCTGCTTTTTTAGCGGCCTCTCCCATCCGGTAGCGCAGTTCATCGGTCATAAAAGGAGAAGGTGATTCTTCCACCAGCTTCTGGTGACGGCGTTGAATGGAACAATCTCTTTCACTCAGGTGGCAAACAGTGCCGTACTGGTCGCCGGCTACCTGTATCTCTATATGCCGCGGCTCTTCTACAAATTTTTCCATGTAGATGCCATCATTCTTAAAAGAAGCGGCGGCTTCTGCTTTGGCCGTATCATATGCTTTTTCCAGGTCTCTTTCTTCCCATACGATGCGCATACCTTTTCCGCCACCACCGGCAGTTGCTTTCAGAATAACCGGGTAGCCCATTTCCCTGGCAATGCCTTTGGCCTGGTCCACACTCTGTAATAATCCTTCACCGCCGGGCACCACCGGCACTCCGGCTTTAATCATCGTTTCTTTAGCCGTGATCTTATCTCCCATTGAGTTGATCATCTCCGGTGTAGGGCCGATAAACTTAATACCATGATCATTACATATCTGGGCAAACCTGGCGTTCTCTGCCAGGAATCCATAACCGGGATGAATAGCATCAGCATTTGTGATCTCGGCAGCGGCCATCAGGTGGGCTATATTCAGGTAAGAGTCGCTGCTCTGCGGACGGCCGATACAAACTGCTTCATCAGCAAATTTTACATGCAGGCTGTCCCTGTCGGCAGTAGAATAAACGGCTACAGTTTTAATACCCATTTCCCTTGCTGTCCGAATAACCCGCAGGGCAATTTCTCCACGATTTGCTATCAGTATTTTCTTAAACATGCGATTAATTTGAAAATTTGAAAATGGCTCAATGGCACAATGCTCTTGTTCTAAACGAAGAAACTAAAGAGTGATTTTCTTTTTGACGTAGCCAAAATTTTACCCAATACTTTGTTTATTTCCTCCAGTTTATCAATCAATATTTTGCAATCAGGATAATTTTCTGCATGCTGACATAACCAAAGCCAATATTGTGATTCCTCAGCTTCTTTGGCTGCAATCTTCATTTTGTGGATAAAGTCTGCTTTGCTTTCACCGTTTTGTGCTTCCATAGCATTTGCTCCGACAGAAGTTCCCGATTTTAGTAATTGCCGTGCAATTACATATCTTTTTTCGGCCTCCAGTTTCTCGCAATATTCAATTACCATAAGAGAAAAATCAAATGATAACCTGAGTATTGGGTTCTTATCAAACACTTCCTTCTTCATATAGCCAGAATTAGATTTACAGAATAAGTTGGCTGAATTGAGCCATTGAGTAATTAAGAAATTGGCTAATCAGGCAGTAATCAGGCCGGTTCTACTAAGAATAAAGGCTGATCATACTCTACAGGTGAGGCATCCTCTACCAGCACCTTCACGATCTTTCCGCTTATTTCGCTTTCGATCTCGTTGAAAAGTTTCATGGCTTCAATGATGCATACCACCGTTCCGGGTGCTACATCTGAACCCACATCGGTCAGGTTAGGTTTATCAGGTGAGGATTTTCTGTAGAAAGTCCCGATCATCGGGCTTTTGATAGTTACAAGGTTGGCTGCCGGTGCTTCAATTGCTTTTGCTTTTTCCGCTGCAGGTGTAGCAGGCTGGCTGCTGGCTGCCGGTTGAGGAGCAACGGTATGGGCAGGAGCAACAGGAACAGGTGCAGAAGAAACCACCTGCGTTACATGCTCTTCTTTTTGTTTTATCGTTACACGGAAATCTTTTTGCTCTATCGTTACTTCTCCAATATTCGATTTGTTGACCATTTTGATCAACTCCTGAATTTGTTTAAAGTCCATGTTTTTCAATTTAGTAGATGTTTTGGTTTTATAAAAGCCTTACCCTGGTTTCGGGTGGGCTAAGGTAAGGAAATCAAGAAGAGAAATTGAATGATTTTTTGCTGTTTTTGGTCAAAATCAGCCCTAAATGATACAAAAATGGCCTGAAACTGTCTGTTTCGGGCCATTTTTGATATAGCGTTAATTGATCATTCTTTTACTCTTTCCACATACTCACCTGTCTTGGTATTAATGCGTATCAGTTCGCCTTCGTTTACAAAAAGCGGAACACTCACCGTTGCTCCTGTTTCCACTGTAGCCGGCTTTAAAGTCCGGGTGGCCGTATCGCCCCGCAGGCCGGGTTCTGTATAGGTAACCAGCATTACGATCTTATCAGGCAGCTCCACACTCATAGGTGTTTCTGTTTCTGTATTGAACAGTACACTTACTTCCTGGCCGTCCTTTAAAAACTGGGGGGCATCTACCATGTTCTCCTGCAGGGCCACCTGTTCAAAGGTTTCGGTATCCATAAAATTGTAACCCGTATCGTCCTTGTAGAGGAACTGGTAGTTCTTTC
>Ga0116143_10002700_pt1 | contig 18920 bp, 9 predicted proteins | sample AD_UKC034_MetaG_FD_89745 | JGI IMG/M metagenome (GOLD analysis project Ga0116143, IMG submission 89745) | Active sludge microbial communities of municipal wastewater-treating anaerobic digesters from USA - AD_UKC034_MetaG | ecosystem: Engineered > Bioreactor > Anaerobic > Digestate | place: USA...
AGGCAGTAATATCATCGAAGAATACAGTACCTATGGAACACAGGGAACACCACATGCGGCTAATAAACCCGGCGCTACCTATGCCAGCGTTTCATGGACAGATGCCAATAACAATCTCTGGCTCTTTGGAGGCTTTGGATATACCGACAATGATTTCGGTTTCCTGAATACACTCTGGAAATATAATCCATCCACTAATCAATGGACATGGGTAAAGGGTGATAAAACTATTGACAAAGTGGGAGTATATGGAACAAAAGGTGTTGAACATGCTAATAATAAACCGGGTGGAAGATATGGCAGCCGTACCTGGACAGATGCTAATGGTAATTTATGGTTGTTTGGTGGTTATGGATATGATGGCAGTTCTACGGGTATGCTGAACGATCTGTGGAAATATAATCCTGCTACCAATAAATGGACATGGGTAAATGGCGATAATGCCATTGAGCAGCCAGGTGTATATGGCACAAAAGGAGTACCAGGTACAAGCAATAAACCCGGTGCCCGCTATGTAAGCACTTCGTGGACTGATAACAGCGGTAACCTCTGGCTGTTTGGCGGATTCGGTTATGATGAAACCCTTTCAGGCAACCTGAATGATATGTGGCGGTATAACCCTGCTACGAACGAATGGACATGGATCAGTGGTGATAAAACCGTCAACCAGGTTAGTGTATACGGAACGCAGGGAATTCCGAATACAACAAACAAACCCGGTGCCCGGTATGTGAGCAGTTCATGGACAGATGTCAATGGCAATCTCTGGCTATTTGGTGGTTACGGATATGATGCGATCAACTCCGGCTACCTCAATGACCTCTGGAAATATACTCCATCCACCAATGCATGGACATGGGTGAAAGGAGACAATACGGTTGACCAGCCGGGAGTATATGGCACACAAGGCCTGCCCGATATATCTAACAAATCAGGAGCAAGAACAGCCAGTGTATCATGGACAGATGGCAATGGCAATCTCTGGTTATTTGGTGGATATGGCTTTGATGGCAGTGCATCAGGTGTGCTCAACGATCTCTGGAAGATCAGCAGTTTCCAGGTACCCTTACCATTGCACCTGCTTCATTTCAGTGGTGTGCTTACGAACAATATCACTCACCTGAAATGGGAGGCGGAAGAGGAAACAAACTTCAGTCATTTTAATATACAGCGCAGTACAGATGGTACCAGCTTTACTACGATTGGAAATGTAGCGGGAGCCGGCAACAGTAACCGGAATGATTATGCTTTTGCTGATAATGGCCTGCACAACCTGTCTCTTCAAAAAGTATTTTATCGCCTGCAACTGATGGATAGGGATGGCCGCTTTACGTACAGCAAGATCCTGCAATTCGATATGAAACAAAAGGGAGGAATGATAACCCTTTTCCCCAACCCGGCGGTACAATCAGTGAATTTAAGTTTTGATCAGTTGGTACCCGGAAAGACGATGGTGACTATCACTGATATGAGGGGAATGACAGTAAGATCCATGACTGAAAATATTGCTGCCGGAAGAATAAGCCTGAATATGGATGTGAACACATTACCTGCAGGCACTTACCTGGTATCCGTCTTGCATAACGGTGGACTGATGCAACAAAAATTCATCAAACAATAAAGAACTGCCCGACTGCTTTACCAGCCAGTTACTCCCAATAAAAAGGCCGGTCTCATTACTGAGCCGGCCCTTATTGTGGTTCTCTATTAATTGTTATTGTACTACGAACATTTTTGATTCCTTGTAATTATCACCTGTGATCAGCATATTGTAGATACCTGATCTTACAGAAGAAGGAAGAATAACAGCCTGGGAGATATTGCCACCCGGATGATTTAAGCGTTGTGTAAACAGCTCTTGTCCCCCAGCGTTAATAATACGCAGGGTGTACTGACCTTTTATTGCGCTGAAGCCTACTGTTACTTCTTTACCGGCAACAGGGTTTGGATATAAAAAGATTCCTTTTGTGATCCTGCCTATATCCACTTTCAGTAATTTACTATAGATCACTTTACCGTCTATCTCCAGCACTTTAATACGATAGAAATTAGCACCAGCCATTGGAGAAGGATCAAAGCTGGTATAGCTTTCTTTATCTGCCTGGTTGCTTCTTGGAGCTACCTGTGCTATGGCTGTGAAATCACGGCCATTAGCAGAACGTTCAACTATATAGTTTACCAGGTCTTTTTCAGTCAGGTTGGTCCACTCTATTTGTACACCAGTACCTTTTTCAAACGCTTTTACATTGCTGAAGTTAACCGGTAATGCATTACCATCATCAATAGCACTGCCTAATGCAAAAGGACTGAAAGTATTAACAGCAGTCCTGGTGATCGTACCAGTTGTATTATCACCCACAGGACTACCTGTTGTACCAGCTAATGCATTCCACGATGTACCATTAAAGTGAACTAACCGAAGCCCTGTATAATCGGAAATATAATCCCAGTTACCGCAACCACTGTTGCTGTACCAGCCTACCGTAACACTGATTGAAGTTGCACCACCTGCATCAGCAGCTTCTGTCAATTCCCAGTATTCGCAATTGCTAACACGGAAGATACCTGCAACAGTAATAGGACCAAGAGCAGTAGCGCTTTCTCTTTTATACTCACAGGTAAATGCATCACCAGTATTATCAGGTGCAGAAATAGTAACTGGTGAATAAACACCGCCACGTCCTACTTTAAATGTATATGCATCATTACCATTTTTCCTAACAGGTCCATCTATATAAGATGCTGTTGAGCCTCCATTTACTGTAGCGAACCCATCAGGCATTGTAAGTAAATTGGCAGCTGTTGTAGTAAGTACACCGTTTGTAAGAGTAAGAGATCCGTTTAAAGTTTTTGCTCCGTTCAAGGAAACACCAGCTGCATTATCAATGATTACATTTGCAGTAAGTGCAGCCGGGAACTCCACATTTGAAGTAGTTTGAGCAGCTGAACCTTTGTACTCAAGATTTGCGGTACTATAAGTTACTACTGATCCAGCTAAAGTGGCAGTGCCCTGTATTGATAAAAGAACTTCTACTGTGACACCTGCCGCTAATGTTTTAACACCCGAACCAGATAATATAAGTATTGTATAATTTTCACCAGACGCTAGGTCAATAACAGATTGTGCTGTGCCGGCATATTCCACAGTGGCATTGGTAGCAGACATAGCATGACTACTGTAGTTAGATGGGAAAGAATTTGTACCTCCTATTCTAAGGGTGGCATCATTAGTAATATTAAATGTACCACCTCCACCTGCTGAACGGTTAATTGTGAATGAACCCAGATCGAGTATACCCTGGCTCAGCGTTACATCTCCGTCAGGAGCAACATTCTGAGTCAATGTAATTACATCAGTGGCAGCATTCAGGTCAACATCAATATCACTTAAGCCTGCACCTGTCAATTCTGCTCCGGCCGATTGTGTTCCGGCGGTATAATCAACATCATAATCACCTGTCCCTTGCAGGGTCCCGGTTATACTCCCTCCATCAACAGTGATAACAGGTAATCCTGATGTACTGATAGTGAGATTTGTACCGGTTGCAAATGTTCCTGCACTTAGCAAAAGATCTGCATCATTAAGCGTAGTTGCGTCATTAAGTGTAACACCACTTGCATTATTAATGATCACCTGGTCAATGTTTGCATTATTACTTGAAAACTCATTGAGTGAAGTGGTTTGTGGAGCCGTTCCATTATACTCAAGTATGGCTGTTGAATAAGTAATTGTATTACCAGCTGTTGCAGTGCCACCCATCGTAAGCTTGGTATTTACGGTTACTCCTGTTGTGGTTTTTACCCCACTTCCCGAAAGAATGAGGTTACCATATGAGGCTCCACGAATAGTTTGTGCAGCTCCGTTATAATTTACTGTACTGGTAGTAACAAAACTAACTGCGCCGCCTGTAAAAGAACCGCTAACATTTAATGTTCCTGCCCCACTGATTGCAACACTGTTTCTGTCCACATCAGCATCATTCATTGTAATGTTTCCAGATACTGTTGCTGTTCCGGTAGATATTGTTAAGAAATTGGTCCGGTTGTCATTACCAGTTACTTCCATCGTTATCGAAGCGCAGGTTAAAGTCCCGGCACCTACAGCAAGAGTTCTGTCATCTCCAGAACCCGTACCAGAATTTATAGTAATCGCACCAGTGACTGCTAACGAATTTGTTCCTGAAATGGAAACGGTAGTAGCAGTTCCGCCTGCATTAATTGTCAAACTGGCACAAGTCGCCGCTGTATTAACAGTAACATTGACTCCATTATTAATTATTACATCATCAGTTGCTGAAGGTACACCAACTGGAGACCATGTTGCAGGTGTATTCCAGTTACCACTTGCAACCGCTGTTTTCTGTGCATTTACCATTGTTGCTGTCATCATAAGCAGCACTACAATTGCTAATGCTTTTGTTCCTTGTAAAATCTTTTTCATGCCAAGAGTTTTTAAGTTTAAAAAAGGTTCGAAATTGGTTTGGCTTACCACAGAAGAAGGATACAAAAGTCTTTACGAGGAGATTGGCAACTGGTTATATAATAATGTATACAGGCAACAAGTTGCTGTAAACAATACGAGCCTGAATAAATAAAGGATTTGCTGTGAATTTCGAAGGATGGGAGGATCAGATAGTTGAAGCAACGGTAAAGGTATACCAGCCAGCCAGTTTTTGCAAGTATTTCAGTCGTTTTTTTTATCTGAAAAACAAATCTCGTAGTTCTACTAACTTCTTGCCGGGCAAGGTTTTCAGCGAATTGACCAGCAACAGTTCCTATCCCGTACTTATGATAAATATCAGATATATACAGCAGTATGACTCTGTTTGTTTTTTCTGAGGTCTGCCGGCTTTCCGGCAAAAACAAGATTTCCACCGGCATCACCGGCTTCAGGCCCGAGGTCTATTACCCAGTCAGCCGAGCGGATGACATCGGTATTATGTTCGATGACTATGATTGAATGCCCCTGCTCTATCAATGCGTTGAAGGAAGCAAGCAGTTTATTGATATCATGGAAATGCAAGCCGGTAGTAGGTTCATCAAAAATGAAAAGTATTTTACTGGCCGCCCTTCCTTTACCCAGGAAAGAAGCCAGTTTCACCCGTTGTGCTTCACCGCCCGATAAGGTATCCGATGACTGACCCAGTTTAATATAGCCTAATCCCACATCACTTAAAGGCTGTATGGCTTTTGACAGATTTTTTTCTTCGTAAAAGAAACTGATCGCCTCATCCACACTCATCTCCAGCACATCATATATACTTTTATCCCTGTACTTTACTTCCAGCACTTCTTCTTTAAAGCGTTTACCGCCGCATGATTCGCAGGTCAGGTGTACATCTGCCAGGAACTGCATCTCCACAACCTGTTCTCCTTCTCCTTTGCAGGTATCACAACGGCCACCATCCACATTAAAAGAAAAATGTTTGGGCATAAAACCCCGCATCTTGCTTACTGGTTGCCTGGCAAACAGGTCTCTTATCTCATCATATGCTTTTATGTAAGTAACAGGATTACTTCTTGATGATTTTCCAATGGGATGCTGGTCCACCATTTCAACCTGGCCAATGCCTTCAATATCTCCGGTTATGGCTTTATGAAATCCTACCTTATCTCCAAACTCTCCTTTTATCTTTCTCAATGCCGGGCTCAGTATCTGTTTTACCAATGTTGTTTTACCACTCCCGCTGACACCACTTACCACACAAAGCACATTCAATGGAAATTCAACTGTGATGTTTTTAAGATTATTATGCCTGGCGCCTTCCACTTTGATGGAGCGGTTCCATTTACGTACCGTTTTTGGTGGTTCGATGGTCAGTTCTCCTTTCAGGTATTTACCTGTCAGGCTCATGGGGTTTGAAATGATCTCATCATAATCACCTTCCGCCACCACTTCACCACCCAAATGAGAGGCCAGCGGTCCCATATCAATAATGTGATCTGCTTCCCGCATCATCATTTCATCATGCTCTACCACCACTACCGTGTTACCAAGATCTCTCAGTTCTTTTAATACTTTTATCAGGTTAGCCGTATCTCTTGAATGCAAACCGATAGAGGGCTCATCTAATATATATAACGAGTTGGTGAGATTGCTGCCAAGGCTTCTTGTCAGCTGTATCCGCTGGCTTTCACCACCGCTTAATGAATTGGCCAGTCTGCTCAGAGTTAAATAACCCAGTCCCACTTTGATCAGGGTATCAAGTCTTCCGTTCAGCTCGATGAGAATTCTCTTGGCTACTTCTTTATCATGCTGGCTTATATGTTTGTCCAGTTCATCAAACCATTTTTTCAGTTCCTTAACCGGCATGCTGCTGAGTTCTCCAATATGTTTATGGTTCACTTTGACATACAATGCTTCTTTGCGAAGGCGGTACCCATTGCAATCAGGACATTCCGTACGGCCACGATAGCGGCTCAGCAACACCCGGTATTGTACCTTATACAACTGCGATTCCACATCTTTAAAAAAATCATTGATGCCATACACCCCGTTACTTCCTTCCCACAGTTGTTTATACTGTTTATCGGTAAGATCAGCAATGGCTTTATGTACGGGAAAATCAAATTTCTTTGCCCCCTTTACAAAATTTTGCCTCCACCAGTCCAGTTTCTCTCCTTTCCATGGGGCTACAGCACCATCATACACACTTAACCTTCTGTCAGGGATCACCAGGTCAGGATCGATCCCGAGCACCTGTGAAAAGCCTTCGCAGGTTGGGCATGCACCAAAAGGATTGTTGAATGAAAAAAGATTAGGTTGTGGTTCTTCGAATTGCATACCATCCAGTTCAAACCGGTTGTTGAAATGCAGTTGCTTGCTCCCATTCACTTCAAGGTATACATCACCTTCTCCTTCATAAAATGCAGTGCCGATTGAATCGGCCATACGATGCTGATCATCTTCATCAAAATCCTTAACTACAATCCTGTCAACGAGTATATGTGTGATTTTTTTTGCCTTCAGTTCTTTATCCGTCAGTTCCAGTAACTCTTCAATCCGGTGAGGTGTTAATGCTCCTCCTTCGGAGGGATTTGGAGAGGCTACTCTTGAAAATCCTTTTTGCACCAGGATATTTAATTCTTCTTTTATATCCCTGTTCTTATGTTGCTTGAAAGTAGCCAGTATAAAAACCTTATCTCCTTCTTTCAATTTTGTTATTGCCGCCAGCACATCTGTCACATCATCTTTCTTCACCATTTTTCCGGATACCGGTGAAAAAGTTTTACCAACCCTTGCAAAGAGCAGCCGCAGGTAATCATATATCTCAGTCATGCTGCCTACTGTGCTTCTCGGTGTACGGGTGATCACTTTTTGCTCAATAGCAATAGCCGGGCACAATCCTTTTATAAAGTCAACGTCCGGTTTATTCATCCGGTTCAGGAACTGGCGGGCATAGGCGCTCAGGCTCTCCGCATAGCGACGTTGCCCCTCAGCATATAAGGTATCAATGGTGAGTGATGATTTACCGGAACCCGAAACACCGGTAACAACGATCAGTTTGTTGCGGGGTATTTCCACGGTCACATTTTTCAGGTTATGTACCCTGGCTCCCTTTATGAGGATGTTTTCTGCGGAAATTACTGTCTTCGGTTTGGCGGGATTTTTCCCTTTTATTGTCTTTTCCATTACAAGTATTACAAATGTAAAGCCTTATCCCATGCGGATTTCAGCCCATATCATTAACATTTTTTTAGCACACAATACTACATATTGCTTTCACAAATGTTTGGCAATTTCGTGAAATGGTCTATTTTTAAAGTCCAATATCCAAAAAAATGAAAAACCCAAAACTTACCCAGCCTATCGCCTAAACTTCTACATTTTCTTTTTACCGATTTTTTTAAACCAATATCCATTTGAAATCTGCAAGGCCATGCTTATGCAGAGCAACCTAAACCTGTAGGAGTTATGAAAGCTTATTTAAAAAAGACCGACCATGAACTGATCCATCTTTTCCAGGATGGCAATCTCGATGCTTTAGAGGCACTTGTGCTCCGTCACAAGGATAAGATCTATACATCGATCCTGTTCCTTGTAAAAGACAAGTATTTAGCGGAAGATATCTTCCAGGATGCCTTTATTCGTATCATCGATACGATGCGGGGTGGTCGTTATACTGAAGAAGGAAAATTCCTTCCCTGGGCCATGCGTATAGGACATAACCTTTGTGTGGACCATTTCAGAAAAGTAAAACGTACCCCCACCATCCGCAACGGCGAGGATAAGGATATTTTTGAAGTACTGAATTTTTCTGAGGACAGTGCCGAAACGGTAATGATGAGAAGACAAAGCCATGACAGGGTTCGTGATATGCTGCAAAGTCTTCCTGAAGATCAGCGGGAAGTGATCATACTTCGTCATTATGCAGATATGAGTTTTAAAGAGATCGCTGCCGCCACCAATTGCAGTATTAACACTGCCTTGGGAAGAATGCGTTACGGATTAATTAATTTGCGTAAACTAATGACACAAAAACAAATTGCTTTATAAGCTCTTGTCATTCTGTATCTCCACCCGGAGTAAAACGGATTCTCTATAAAGGAATTTTAGTTTGCTTGCCAAACCGGAAGGTTGCTACAGAATGACACCAAATTGAAAAGCCTCCTGTTACGTAATGGTAGTGGGAGGTTTTTTATTTGCAGCTATTATTGTTTAGCAGTGATCTTTGTTTTGTTGAATGCATCCAGGCCGCACTCCAGCCATTCAATAAACTCATCCGCATCAGGAGTATAGAATTTTGTTTTGGTCAGTGCTGTTTGTCCGGGACTTATTATAGCATACTGCGGTTGTGATGTCGCACCAAAATTTTCGATCTGGAAAGTAGACCATTTATCGCCTACTGTAACAATTGATTTCTCTGTGCCATTGGAAAGTTTTTCAACTGTTTGCTGAGGTAATGGCAGGTTCTTTCTTTCATCTACATAGAGTGATACTACGACAAACGCATTCCGCATCAGGCTGTCTACTTTTTTATCAGGCCAAACTTTCTCTTCCATGCGGCGGCAGTTCACACAGGCCCAACCTGTAAAATCAATCAGTACAGGCTTATTTTCTGCTTTGGCCCGGAGTATAGCCCCTGCATAATCATTATGCATTGGTTCAAAGAGAACAGAATTGTTTTTATCGATCTTATAAAGGCTGTATGTTCTTGGCGGAGGGAAACCACTGATCAATTTCAGATCAGCCCATTTAGTATTTGTCAGGCCCGGCAACAGATAAATTGTAATCGCAGCAAACAGAACAATAAAAGCGATACGAACAAAAGAAAACTTCTTTACCGGCGAGCTGTGTGAAATACGCAGTTTGCCCAACAGGTATAACACAGTCAGTAAACCGATCAATATCCAAAGGCCAATGAATACTTCTCTTTTCAATAATCCCCATTGCTTTACCAGGTCTGCATTCGAGAAGAACTTAACCGCCAGTGCCAGTTCCAAAAAACCCAGTACCACTTTTACATCTGTCATCCAGCCACCTGACTTTGGCAATGATTGCAACCAATGCGGGAACATGGCGAATAAGGCAAATGGCAACCCCAATGCGATGCCGAAACCAGCTGCACCCACTGTTAATGGCCAGGCACCCTGGTCCGCCACACCTACCAGTAATGTACCTAATAAGGGTCCTGTACAGGAAAAAGATACGATCGCCAAAGTGGAAGCCATGAAAAAGATACCGCCGATATTCCCCAACCCTGATTTAGCATCTGCTTTATTCGCCAAACCGGCCGGCAGGCCAATCTCAAATAAACCAAAGAAAGAAAGAGCAAAAGCCACGAAGACAGCAAAGAATATAAGGTTCAGCCACACATTGGTGGATATATTATTGAATATCTCGGGACTGATGGCTTTGCCTGCAATATGAAATGGCAATGTGATCAGTATATAGATCAGGAAAATAAAGAATCCGTACATTATAGCATTGGTAATGCCCTTTTTCCTGTCGGTTGATTTTTTTGTAAAGAAAGTCACCGTCACAGGTATCATCGGAAACACACAGGGGGTAAGCAAAGCGATCAATCCACCCAGTAACCCCAGGAAGAAAATGGTAAGCAAACTTTTATTCCTGGTACCATCATCACCACAATTATTCACCGGGTTATGAATATCGATAGAGGGTATTTTAATACTTTCCGCTTTTACGCCTCCTTCCAATGCCACATTAAATGATAATGGAATGTCCGGGTTGAATTCATCTTTATTACCATAGAAATAAGTGAGTGTGCCCTGCAGCAAGGCGGGTACCGTACCTTTAATTTCAATAACTGCTTTCCATACTGCTTGCCCTTCGTACACTTTTACAGTAGCATTATCAAAAGTTGGATTGGCAAATGATTTTGCTTCACCATTCTCTGCGAATTCCTTCCCGGCTGTAATACTTGAATCTGGAAATTCCAGCAAAACTGTTTTCACTCCTCCAAGTTCCTGGTTAGGTGCATATAGTTGCCAGCCAGGTGAACCGGCAGTTAAAAAGACCAGCTCATACTTGCCATTCTCTATTTTTTGACTGGAAACAGTCCATTTATACAAAGAAGCAGTTGTATCCTGAGAATAAGAAGCTGATGAAACCAGCAGAACAAAAGCAAGAAGAGAAAATCTGTAAAGCAGCCGGAACATGGTGTTGTTTTTTTAAAAAACAAACGAGTTCTCAAAATGGGAACTCGTCATATAAAAAGTAAGTTCATAATTAGTTCAACGCCACTTTGAAATTCACCGTTTTGGGTGGCAAACATTTTTCATCATCGCAGGTCTGGTATTCCACATTTCCGGTAACACTTGTTTTTACATTCCCTTTCATTTTAATGGTCTGAACAAAAGTGACTGTTTTTGAATACTGGTTCGCTGATACTCCCAGCGTTTTATCGGTATACTTTTCCAGCTTACCTATTTCTTTTACTTTTCCCTCCACAGTAAACAGCGGGTTGGGGTTAAAAGTAAAAGCTGTGGGTATAGCGATGGCATCATCCGGCTGTGACTGAGAATACAGGTGCCATTTGTTCTGGATAGTGGCTACCATATGAATCTCATAGGTTTTGTCCCCGGTTTTCTTTGCAGAAAATGACCAGGATACAGGGTTTTGCTGAGCCGAGGCCGAAAAAAATATACCAGTGAATAATAAAATTAGCAAAGCTGTTTTTTTCATTATTTTACTTTTCATCATGACGCAAAAATCACTGTTTAACACCAATTTCAATTGTTAAAATTAACTGTTTAAACTAATTCCTGAGCACCTATTATACAATAATAGCTTTGTATTTGTGACAAAATACCTGCTACATTTGACATACAGACATATTTTGTACACCAAATAAGGAAAAAAGGCTCTGGCAAAACAATAAACATACTGGACAACCCACATGATTGATGCAGGGCAAAATATCGAACAGCTTTTTCAAACCTATTATGCCAGGCTTTGCTATTATGCTATTCGATTTACTGGCAATAAAGAAGTGGCCGAGGATATTGTACAGGAGGTCTTTTTGAATTTTTGGAAAAAAAAGCTCCGCTTTAATAATGAATCGCAGGCAAAAACCTACCTCTATACTTCCATAAAAAACGCCTGCCTGAACATCTCAAGACACCAGCAAGTTGTATCTAAATTCAACAGTAATCAGAATGATGCCACCATCGAAGATGCTAAGGCATTGGAAAACATGATCAGGTCAGAAGTATTGGGCGAAATACATGCTGCAATCGAAAAACTGCCGGAAGGATGCCGCCAGGTGCTTAAACTGGCATTTTTTGAGTCACTGAAAAATGAAGAAATTGCCAGCCATCTTGGTATTTCTGTCAACACAGTTAAAACCCAAAAGGCCAGGGCATTACAGCTTCTCCGCTTTAAACTCGACGCCGGGTCCTGGATACTGTTGTATCTGATTCTGCATACCTGATTTTAGTTGATAAAATTCAGATTTCTTTTCACCCATTTTTCTCTCCTGGGTGTCTTATGTTTTAAAGTACAGTCCACCACATGCCAAGCAAAAGCTGTTATATTATATGAAAAGAATGATTTGCCATATCCTCTTGGGCCTCCTCTTTACTATTAATGGTTTTTTATTATTTGCACAAGATGGCATCCGGTTTGAACAAGGAGACTGGGCCACCATACTAGCAAAAGCAAAAAGTGCCCAAAAACCAATCTTTATTGATGTATATACCAGTTGGTGCGGACCATGTAAAAAAATGGCAAAAGATATTTTTCCGCTAAAAGAGGTCGGCGAAAAATTCAATGCTTCCTTTATAAATTATAAAATCGATGCCGAAAAAGGCGAGGGCATTGAGATAGCTATAAGATACAAAGTAAATTCTTACCCTACTTACCTGTTTGTTACAGGTGATGAAGTTTTGGTTTACCGCAGCCTGGGATCAATGCCTGCTGATAAGTTTTTAGGAGAAGCTTCCATTGCTATTACGGAATTTAAAGACCCAAAACCGCTTGCTGCATGGGAAGATGAATATGAAGAGAAAAAGACAGACTCAGCTTTTCTTGCTAAATACCTTCAAAAAAGAAAAAAACTAAAGTTAAACAGCGCTGATGTGTTGGATCAGTATTTTAATATCATGGGTAAGCAAGGGATTCTGCAGTCTGACCTGATGAAAGACCTTATACAGTTTACAAATCTTAATACAGACGGGCCCTTTTACAGTTTTCTAAAAGATAATAAAGACAGCGTCAAAAAAGTAATATTTGAACGGTTCAGAATATCTGTATTAATGAATGAATACCTTATATACCTGGCTAAAAACGATGTTGAAAGAGCTATTGCCAATTCAGATGAAAAACTTTTGCAACATATATCTTCTACGCTGCTAAAGCTTCCGGCAGACGAGTGGCCTGTACCATGGCGAGAAGGAGAAGTTAAAGTGAAATACTTTACGCAGACAAAAAACCCAAAAGCATTGCTAAAAGTGCTGGAAAGCTACAGTAAACTGGTGGTGAACTTTGATAAAACCAAAATTCGTGAAATTGATTCAGCTGCTGTGGCAAAATTTGATAAAGACCTGGCTGCAGGAAAGCTGACTTCTATAAAACCGGAAAATATCGAGACAACAAGAAAAGCAAGGGCCTCCGCAAATTCTGTAAGCTATGCATATAAGGTGAGGGATCTGGCAAAATCAGTTTTCACCATTATAGATGACAAACCATGGCTTAATAAAGCAATGCAATGGATGGATACGGCAGCAGCATTCAGTGATAATTTTACTATTTATGAAACAAAAGCCAGCTTATTATACAAACTGGGAAGGAAAAAAGAAGCTTTACAAATGCAGCAAAAAACAATTGACAACTTTATGGAAATGCTGAAACGACAAAACATGAATAGCGATAAAATTCAAAAAAGGCTGGAAGATACTTTGCTAAAAATGAAGGAAGGAAAACCTACCTGGAACACAATTTAACCTGCTGCCTACTTTATCATAAAAAGCGGTAGCATCAGGCAATTAATAATTTATGTATGACAAACTTCGAACAAGGACAAAAATATGCTGAATTGATCGTTAAACACCTGCAGAAAACCCTTTCAGTAGATGAAAAAAATGAACTGGATGAGTGGATAGCTGCCAGTACCGAAAATAAATTACTTTTTCAGGAACTGACAGATGAAGTAACGCTTAAAAATGAATTGTGTTTAATTGAATCCATTTCTACAGCAAATGCATGGCGCCATGTTAAGCAAACAATTAACCCTCCTGCAGTAGTATCTATTAAAAAAACTTATAGAAAATGGTGGGTCGCCGCCGCCGTTATTTTTCTTTTTGCAGGCACTGCTTTAACCTATAAATTATATTGGGAGCCGGGAAAAACCACTGCACCAATACAAACTGCTAATAACGTACAAATTTTGCCAGGAGGTGACAAAGCCACACTCCAACTGGCTGATGGATCAATTATATTGCTTGACACCACAGCTAATGGTAATGTAGCTAAGCAAGGTTCGGTACAGGTAATTAAACTGAACGGCCAGTTATCATATACAAGCAGCGGACCAGGAACCGGGGAAATCGTTTATAACACAATAAGAACACCAAGAGGTGGACAGTACCAGTTACTGCTTTCAGACGGTTCTGCTGTGTGGCTAAATGCCGCATCTTCTTTGAAATTTCCAATAGCTTTTGGCGGCAAAGAACGAAAAGTGGAAGTATCCGGGGAGGCCTATTTTGAAATTGCAAAGAATCCATCAATGCCCTTTAAAGTGATGATTCCAGGAAAAGGTGAAGTGGAAGTATTAGGAACTCATTTCAACATTAATGCTTATTCTGATGAAGAAGTCGTCAGGACCACGTTGCTGGAAGGAAGCATTAACGTTTCTGCGGCTAATGGCAAAGCTGTGCAGCTAATGCCTGGTCAACAGGCAAAAATGGATAACTCAATTTCAATACAGAACAATGTTGATACCGATGAAGTAATTGCCTGGAAAACCGGCTGGTTCAATTTTGACCGTACCGATATTTCTTCAATCATGCGGCAGGTAAGCCGCTGGTATGATGTGGATGTTGAATTCCAGGGGCAACCCGGTAAAAAAACTTTTTCAGGAATAGTGAGCAGGGATAACAAGATTTCAGAAGTATTAAAAATTATGGAAAAAGCAGGTGTAATATTTCGCATTGAAGGAAAGAAGATTACTGTTTTTTCCAACTGATAGTGTACAATGGCAACTCAAAACAAAGCCGCCCTGATGTGGGGTCAGAGCGGCGAAGTAAGGGTTGCCCAATTATAGACAGAATGCTTATCCGGCGCAAGGCCGGCCAAACAATCATTGTTTAACCCAAACCAAAACAAAGTTATGGATTTAACCCCTTTATGTCCATCCGGAACAAAGCGGAGGACAACCATCAAACTGCTCTTGATTATGAAGCTGCTAAGTGTATTTATTCTTGGAATTTGCATGCAGGTAAGCGCTACGGGTAATGCCCAAAAAGTGAACCTGTCGGAAAAAAATGCCCCGCTGCAAAAAATCTGCAGGCAAATCCACCGACAGACAGGTTACCAGTTTTTTTATGAGGATGCCTTGCTGGACAAAGCCGGTAAAGTAACCGTGATTGTTCAAAATGTTTCAATTGAAGAAGCATTGAATGCCGCATTAAAAAATCTGCCACTTAAGTTTGAAATTGTAAATAAGGCCATAGTGGTAAGTGCCGGACCTGCGTTATCTGAAGAAGAACCCGGGACTATTACAACACCTCCGCCCCCTATCACCATAAGAGGTATAATACGCAGTGATAAAGGAGAGCTTCTCCAGGGCATTTCTGTCACTATAAAGGGTACTGAAAAAGGAACATTAAGTAATGAAAGTGGAATTTTTTCGCTGGAAGTAAACGATCAAAATGCAATATTGATAATTTCTGGTGTAGGCTTTGAAACACAGGAAATTGCACTAAACGGTAAAACATCATTTGCAATTACCTTAATTACAAAAATTTCTCCACTTGACGAAGTTCAAATAATTGGGTATGGAAAAACAACACGAAGATTGAAAACCGGGTCGGTAAGTACAATTAAAGCCGAAGATATAGGCAAACAACCTGTTACTAATGCGATACAGGCTATGCAGGGTCGTGTAGCTGGCGTATCGATAACACAAACATCTGGAGCAATTGGAAGTGGAGTTGAAATACAGATTCGCGGTGTAAATACAATTGAATCAGGTAATCAGCCGCTGATTATAGTGGACGGCGCAATTATGCCAGATGCTAACCGGGGGCTCGGCACTTCAATTGGTGGATATATGGTCTGGGGAAGTACTACAATGAATAATATTAATGTATCTGATATTGAAAGTATTGATGTTTTAAAAGATGCGGATGCAACAGCCATATATGGTTCAAGAGGCGCTAATGGGGTAATTCTTATAACCACAAAAAAAGGAAAATTAGGCCCTACCAGGTTTAATGTTGATGTAAGCACTTGGACAAATAGTGCCACATATCTTCCTAAACGTCTTTTGTTACCTGCATACCTGCAAATGCGTAAAGATGCCTTCGCAATGGGAAACTATAATCCAGCTACTCGTATAGCTATCAATCCTATTGCGCTGACACCAAGTAATGCACCCGACCTTTTAGTTTGGGATTCAACAAAAACTACAGCCGACTGGCAGGACTTCGAATATGGTAATGCTGCGCCCGGTGTTAATGCTCAGCTAAGTTTATCTGGCGGGGAAAAACGTCTCAATTTTTACACCAGTGCCGGCTATCAAAGGCAACGGGATATAACTGCCGGTGCACCTTTTCAGGAGCGGATATCTGCTAACCTTGGCTTAAACCATACTTCACAGAACAATAAGTTCAGGGCAAATATGAATGCAAGTTATGTGGCAAATAAACTAAACCCTTCACGGGGCTCTTCCCAGCCCGGGTTGATTGCTGCAATGCCGCCTAATATGCCAATGTATAATGCAGACGGTACACCTTATTGGCCAGCGGCCACAATCCTTCAATCAAGCTTGCTGACGAATGTGTTGTTTGCCGAAGAAGCTGAAACAAAAAGTATTTTCAACAGTCTTGTATCAAACCTTGATTTTTCCTATCAGATTTATAAAGGGTTGTCTTTTAAAACACAGTTTGGATTTAATAAACAAGATTTTACCAGCAAAAGTATAATACCTTCCACAGCTCTTAACCCGCTGAGTCCCGGATCCACAGTGCCTCAAAGTTCAGAAGCAAATAATACCTTCCAGTCGCTAAATATAGAACCTCAGCTAACCTATACTGGTAAAATTTCAAAAGGGAAGCTGGAATTGCTGGCAGGAAGTACATTTTTTGACCGTAAGACGACAAATTATCGTTTGACCTTTACTGGCTACAGCACCGATTTACTGCTTGGGAGCTGGGCTGCAGGAAGCAGCGTAGCAGCTTATCAGAATGGTTCTACCTATTATCGTTTTAACTCTGCATTTGGCCGTGCTAATTATAACTGGGATAATAAATATCTCATAAACCTTACTTACCGCCGAGATGGTTCTTCCCGCTTTGGTCCAAAAAATCAATGGGCAAACTTTGGCGCTGTGGGATTAGGCTGGTTATTCACCAAAGAGAAATGGCTGGATCATAAAGTACCCGGACTGACATATGGAAAATTGAGATTCAGTTATGGAACCGCAGGTAATGACAATATAGCTGATTATCGGTGGACTAGTTTATATACATCTGCTTTCTACGACGGCCGCTCAGGTTTGGGTGCCAGCTTCCTAAGTGACTCATCTGTTGGTTGGGAAACAAGCCGTAAGTTGGATATAGGTCTTGACCTTGGCTTCTTTAACGACCGCATATTATTCAGTGTTAACTGGTACCGCTCCCGTACAACTGATTTATTATTAAGTACACCAGTTCCTGCTCAAACCGGGTTCACCAGTTACATAACAAATACTGATGCAGTGGTAGAAAATAAGGGACTTGAGTTCGAATTGAATACTCAAAACTTAAATCCTAAAAGCAAATGGAACTGGACTACTTCATTTAACCTAAGCACACTAAAAAACCAACTGCTTGAATTTCCTGATCTCGACAAGTCAAGCTTTGCAAACAGATTGAAAATAGGCCTGCCGATCAATAACCCCCGTTATCCGCTTAATGCTGAGTGGTCACAGATGTATTTGGGTGTTAATGATACAACAGGCTTGCCCATATTCAAAGACCTGGATGGCAATGGTCTTATTAATAATAATGACCGGACTTACATTGGTTCTGCCATACCCCGCTTATTTGGCGGACTGGGTAATAAAGTATCATTTAAAGGATTTGAACTTGATTTATTCTTCCAGTTTTCACAGCAACTTGCAACTAACTGGATGTTTAATGCTAATTATCCAGGTCAGTTAAGCAACCCTCCGATAGCAGACTGGTATGGTAATTACTGGAAAAACCCTGGTGATAAAACAAAGTATCCCCGACTTTTTACAGGCGTAACTAATACTACCACAAACTTGTTAAGCAGTATTTTCCCGCTCTCTTCTGCCACACTTGTGGATATATTCTATGTGCGACTGAAGAATGCCTCGTTGTCTTACACAATGCCAACGGAATGGGTTTCAAAGGCCAAACTGAGCAAGGCAACAGTATATGTGAGAGGGCAAAATCTGCTTACCTGGACAAGTGAGAAATTATATAAAGACCCGGAACTGACACAGATTCGGGCTGGCCAGATTCTAAGGACCTGGACAGCTGGTGTTCAACTAACATTTTGATTTTATTCATTTAATTGAAATTGATATGAAAAAAGTATTTAAATATTCAATACAGCTTACCGTTTTCACACTTCTGTTCAGCCTTATTACGGGCTGTAAAAAATACCTGGAAATCCCGCTGCCGATTGATCAATTGGCTACGGAAACTGTTTTTAAAGATCGCAAAACGATCATTGCTGCTTCCGATGGTATGTATAATATGTTTGCCTCAAGTTTGCTACAGGCTAGCAGTCTCAGGTTTACTTATTGGATCGCAGATGAAGGCAGGATTGACCCCGTGCCAGGTTCAGAGATTGGAAATATCATTGCCGGTAACCTGCAGGAAGCCAATACGCAGATTTTACCCTGGAATTGGTATTATCCCGGTATATACAGGGCTAATGTATTAATTGACCGGTTGCCGCTTGTATCGAACGATATTATGTCTGAAACAGAAAGAAAAGCACTCATTGCCGCCGCTAAATATGTAAGGGCTGCAAGCCATTATTTTCTGACTAATTACTGGGGTGATGTGCCACTAACATTGACAACGAATACAGATTATAATATCGCTAACGGAAGGACTCCGGCTGCAGAAGTATATGCCCAGGTACTTAAAGACTTATATGAATCTGTGGCTGATTTACCAACTACTGTAAATACAAGTAATTCAAAAACCATACATAACCGGTATCAGCCTTTGGCGCTTCTTGCAAGAGTGCATATGCATTTAGGTAATTATTCAAGGGC
>Ga0116143_10002703_pt1 | contig 18900 bp, 20 predicted proteins | sample AD_UKC034_MetaG_FD_89745 | JGI IMG/M metagenome (GOLD analysis project Ga0116143, IMG submission 89745) | Active sludge microbial communities of municipal wastewater-treating anaerobic digesters from USA - AD_UKC034_MetaG | ecosystem: Engineered > Bioreactor > Anaerobic > Digestate | place: USA...
GCGGGCAGTGCGTGGGCTGCACGCCGGACTGCACGGATCGGGAGTGCGGGGACGACGGCTGCGGGGGGAGCTGCGGCGCCTGCCCGGCGGGGGAGGTGTGCTCGGACGCCTTCGCCTGCGTCGAGGAGGACTCCGGCGCGGCGGACGGCTGCGGCTGCGGGGCCACCGGCGGCGGCGGCGGCGCGCTCGGGCTGGCCCTGGCTGTCCTGCTGCTCTGGCGGCGACGGGCGCGGGCATGAGGCGCGCGCCCTGCGCGGCGGCCGCGCTGGCCGTGCTCCTGGCCCTGGGCGCGGGCGAGGCCCCGGCCTTCGAGGTGAACGGCCGCCGCTGGGAGCCCATGCCGGTCCTCTACTTCGTCAACCCGGCCGGCTGCCCGGTGCTGCCCTCCGGCGAGACCATCCTCGAGCTGGCGGCCCGGGCCATGCAGGCCTGGAGCGATGCGCCCTGCGCCGCGGTGAGCTTCCGGCTGGAAGGCGAGACCGGCGCGACCTGGGCCCGGGACGGGCAGAACACCATCTTCTGCGTGGACCGGGACTGGCAGTTCTCTCCCGGTGCGGCCGGCGCCAGCCTGTGGCTGCCCGGGGAGCCGCAGGAGGTGGATCTCGCCCTCAACGCGGCCGATCTCGAGTGGCGCCTGGGTGGCGGAGACGCGTTCGAGAGCACGGTCGTGGATCCGGTGGCGGTGCTGGTCCACGAGCTGGGCCACTGGCTCGGGCTGAGCCACACGCCGGACCCCTACGCCAGCATGTACTATGCCTCCCTGCCGCTCGGCCTGGGGGCGACGCTCGCCGGAGACGATCTGGCGGGCATCTGTACGCTCTACCCGAACGGCGCGGAGATGTGCCGGACCGACGACGATTGCCCGCCGGACCATGCCTGCGCCGAGCTCCAAGGCGTGCGGGTGTGCGACGAGCTGCACGATCCGCCGGGCTCCTTCTGCTCCCGGGACCACCTGGATTGCGACGGGATGTGCTGGGTGTCCTTCTTCGAGTGCCGCCAGGTGTGCCTGTTCACCCGGGTGGACTACTCCGCGGGCTACTGTGCGCCGCTCTGCCCGGAGGGCGCCTGCCCCGTGGGGTTCCACTGCGAGCACGTCGCCCAGCCCGAGGTGGACGTGTGCTTCTTGGATGAGGCTGAGGACGGGGAGGATGGCGAGGACGGCGGCGATGGTGAAGACGGTGAAGACGGGGAGGACGGGGAGGACGATGGGGCGGGCGTGGAGGACCCAGCGGAGCCGGGCGGATGCGGGTGCGGGACGGGGGCGCCAGGGGGGGGGACGTGCCTGGCGGTCGGGCTGCTGCTCGCGCGGCGCCGTCAGGGTGCCGGCAGGCGCTGGAGCTCGTAGCCGCGCGCCTCGAGCAGCCGGCCCACGCCGTCCTCGCGCAGCAGGTGCGCGGCCCCCACGGCGAAGAACATGCCCTTCTGCGGGGCGGCCTGGATGCGGGCGGCGATGCGCTCGGCCATGCGCTCGTTGCGATCCGAGAGCAGGCGCTTCATCACCTTCTGGTCCAGCGGATCGCTCGCGTCGTAGGTCTCCATGACGGTGGCCAGCAGCTTGTCCTCGTCCCCGTCCAGGTAGGCCTGCACCAGCTCGAGGATGGCGTCCCGGCCGTCCCGCTTGTACTCGTCGAGGAGATCCAGCGTCTCGCGCAGCATGCGCGCCTGCTCCTCGGCGTTCAGGCCGTCGAACACGGCCACCTGCTCCTCGATGGTCTCGAGCCCGCCGACCTCCTTGCCCGCGGCCTGGGCGCGCGAGTAGAGCTGCATGTCCAGGGGTTGGCGCAGGGCGAACTCGAGCATGTGATCGAGCAGCGTCACCTGGGTGGCGATGGCCCAGGCCTTGAACCTGGACAGCGGCGCGAAGGGCAGGCCCTTCGCGGTGAACAGCTTGTCCAGGCGCGCGTACAGGTCCGCGGGCAGGACGTCCTTGAGCGTCTGGCCCTCGGGCAGCATGATCATCGGCGCCATGCGCAGCTGCATGCCCGGGTCCATGGGCACCTCGGTGAAGAGCGCGTCGCTCTCCGCGATGGCCTGGACCACGGCCGGGGGCAGGGCCAGGACGCGCTCGTGGGGCACGTGGATGGTGCCGTAGAGGTACGCGGGCCGGGTCGCCCCGGGCGCCTTCACGCGCCACAGGAAGGGGCGCGCGGTGGGGGCGGGCGCGGCCGCCGGCGCCGCGGGGCCGTCGGCGGGCTTGGCGGTGGGCGTGGCGGCGGCGGGATCCTCCGCGGGCGCCTCCCGCTTGCAGGCCGGTCCGGACGCGAGCAGGGGCAGGGTCAGGAGCAGGCCGAGGGTCCTGGCGTGCCTTGGCATGGGCGTTCCCCTTTCCGGCGCCATTTGATGCACGGAACCCGCGGGCGGGGCAAGGGCGGAACGCGGCCTGGCCTTCCCGCCCGGACCGCGCTATCCTGCCCGCCATCCCCGACGCGGGAGAAAGGAGGGCCGCCTCGTGCCCAACCCCATCGCCGTCTTCGAGACCACGCTCGGCTCCTTCCAGGCGGAGATCTACCTGGACAAGATGCCCACCACCGCCAGGAACTTCCTGGACCTGGCCAAGGGCGGGTTCTACGACGGGCTGCACTTCCACAGGGTGATCAAGGGATTCATGATCCAGTTCGGCTGCCCGCACAGCCGGGATCCCAACAGCCCGCGCGCGGGCACGGGCGGCCCGCCGCACGGCACCATCCAGGACGAGCACCCGCCCGAGCACAAGCTCTCCAACGAACCGGGCACGCTCGCCATGGCCAACACCGGGCGTCCCAACTCGGGCGGCAGCCAGTTCTTCATCAACTGCGTGCACAACGCCTACCTCGACTGGTTCACCCCGGGCCAGAGCCGGCACCCCGTCTTCGGCCGGGTGACCAAGGGCCTCGAGGTGGTCCAGAAGATCGAGGCCACCCCGACCGCGCAGGGCGATCGGCCCCGGACCCCCGTGCAGGTGAAGAAGATCACCCTCCAGGGCTACTGACCCCCGCGCGTGGCGACGGCGCGGCGGCCGTGGCGACCCCGGGATCGGAGGTGCCCATGACGCGCTCCGCGTTCCTCCTCGTCGGTCTGGCCGCGCTCCTCGCCCCGTGCGGCGCCCCCGCGGATGACGCCGGGGCCGCCCGCGCCCTGGAGGCGCGGCTGATGCAGGTCTACCGCCAGGCGGCGCCGGCCGTGGTCAACGTGACCAGCCGCTCGCTGGCCTTCGACTACTTCATGAACCCCACGCCCCAGGAGGGCTCGGGCTCGGGCTTCCTGCTGGACGCCCGGGGCCACCTGGTGACCAGCTTCCACGTGATCGACGGCGCGGACGAGCTGCGGGTGACCTTCCACGACGGCAGCGCGCTGCAGGCCAGCCTGGTCGGCGTGGACCCCTCGAACGACCTGGCGGTGCTGCGCGTCTCGCCGCTGCCGGCGGGGATCACGCCCCTCGCGTTGTCCACCGAGGAGCCGGCCGTGGGGCGGTTCGTGCTGACCATCGGCAACCCCTTCGGGCTGGGCGGCTCGCTCACCCAGGGCGTGGTGAGCGCGGTCGGCCGGGTGATCCGCAGCCCCGACGACCGCTACATCGGCGAGGTGCTCCAGACCGACGCGGCCATCAACCCGGGCAACTCCGGGGGACCGCTGCTCGACCTCGACGGGCGGGTGCTGGGGGTGAACGCGGCCATCCTGAGCCCGAGCCGGGCCTCGGCCGGCGTGGGCTTCGCCATCCCCGCGAAGACCCTGGCCCGGGTGGTGCCCGAGCTCATCCGCCAGGGGCGCTACCCCCACCCCTGGCTGGGCGCGCGGTTCTACGACCTGCCCGCGCCGCTGGCGCGCGAGCTCCGCCTGGCGGGCGTGCGGGTGCCCCCGGAGGGCGGGCTCCTGGTGCTCGAGCCGGTGCGTGGCGGGCCGGCCGCGCTGGCGGGCATCCGCGGGGCCGATCGGCTGGCGCGCATGGGCCACGTGCAGCTCCCGGTCGGCGGGGACGTCATCCTGGCGGTCAACGGCGAGCGGGTGAGGGACTTCCAGGGGCTGACCGTGCTGCTGGAGACGCGCACGCGGGTGGGCGAGCAGATCACGGTGAGCGTGTGGCGCGACGGGCGGGAGCTCGACCTGCGCGTGCGCCTCGGGGAGCGCGGGGGGCCGCGCCCGTGAACGCCTCCACCCGGGACCTGCGGGCCGGCGATGCGCTCGTCGCGGTGGACGTACAGGTCGACTTCCTGCCCGGCGGCGCGCTGCCCGTGCCCGCCGGCGACGAGGTGGTCCCGGCCCTCAACCGCCACCTCGCGCGCTTCCTCGCGGCCGGGCTGCCCATCGTCCTGACGCGGGACTGGCACCCGGCCGCCCACGTCTCCTTCCGCGCACAGGGCGGCCCCTGGCCGCCCCACTGCGTGCAGGGAACGCCCGGGGCCGCCTTCGCCCCGGGCCTGGCTGTGCCCGCCGGGGCGCACCTGGTCTCCAAGGCCAGCACCGTCGAGCTGGACGCCTACTCGGCGTTCGGCGGAACCGGGCTCGACGCCTGGCTCGAGGCCCGGGGAGCGCACCGGCTGTTCGTCGGCGGGCTGGCCACCGACTACTGCGTGAGAGAGACCGTGCGCGACGCCCTGCGGTTGGGCTTCGCGGTCGTGCTCCTCCTGGACGCCGTGCGGGCGGTGGACGTCGCCCCGGGGGACGGGGAGCGGGCCGTGGCCGAGATGCTCGGGCTGGGGGCGGAGGCGCGCGCGGGCTGAGCAGGTGGCCTCACGCGTGGCCGGACAGATCGCGTGTGTCCATGTCCTCGAGCTGCTGCTCCAGCCGCTGCCAGACGTGCTCCAGGTCGTTCGACATGATGTGCAGGTCGTGGTAGGCGCCGGCCACGTCCTTGGCGAACCGCCGGCGGGTGGCCTCGTGCACGAAGCCGGTCCCGAGCAGGAGCGCGATGAGCTCGGTCTGCTCCGGCATGACCTCGGTGAAGAGCAGCTCGATGTGGGCCTGGTGGCCGAGCGCGACCAGCTCGCGCAGCAGCCGCTTGCCCACCCCGAGCGCCATGCCCTCGGGGTTGATCACGCAACGCACCTCGGCCACGTGCCGGCTCCAGAAGAAGGGCTCCCGGTCCAGCGTGGCGTCGGCCACGATCCTCCCCTCCACCTCGGCCAGCAGGCGGAAGTGGCTCTTGCCGTCGAGCTGTTGCAGCCGGGCCTGGGCGACGTCCCGCTGGGTCACGTCGTAGCGCAGGTAGTTGCGCTGCTCGGGCGAGAGCCCGGTGAGGAAACGCACCAGGGCCTCCAGATCGTCGGCCGACGGCGCGGGCGAGCGAACGCACAGTTTGCGCCCGTGGGGCAGATCGAAGGTCTCCTGGATGGACTTCATGACGCACGCCTCCTTCCGGGGGGTCGACTCTGCTGTATACCGCACCTGGGGGGGGGCGCCAAGGGCCCGCCGCCCGGGGCCCCGGTTGACCCCCGGGGCCTCGCCCGCTAGCCTCGGCTGCGTGGAGTCAGGGCGCACCTTCGAGCTCGCGCGGGGCCCCGGGCCGCTCCTGGCCACGGCGCTCCACGCTGGCCACGCCGTGCGGCCGGAGGTGGCCGCGCTGCTCGCGACCTCGGACGCGGATCGGCTGCGTGAGGAGGACCCGCACATGGACCGATTCGCCCGGTCGCTCGGCAATCACCTGGTGGCCGTGCGCTCCCGCTTCGAGGTCGACCTCAACCGCCCGCGCACGGGGGCGGTGTACCTCGGGCCCGCGGACGCCTGGGGGCTTGCCGTGTGGCGTCGGCCGCCGCCCGCGGAGCTCCTGGCGCGCTCGCTGGCCGACTGGGACGCGTTCTACCGGGCGGCCGAGGGGCTGCTCTCCGGGCTGATCGCCCGGGAAGGCCGGGCGCTGGTGCTCGATCTGCACGCCTACTGCCACCGCCGCGGGGGGCCCGCGGCGCCGCCGGCAGACCCCGCTTCGAGCCCCGAGGTGGACCTCGCCACGGGCTCCCTGGAGCGGGGCCGGTGGGCCCCGGTCGTGACCGCCCTGGGGCGGGCCTTCACCGCCGCGGGCCTGGACGCCCGGGAGAACGCGCGCTTTCGCGGTGGGCATTTCGTCACCTGGCTGAACGGGCGCTTCCCGGGCCGCTGCTGCGCGATCGCGGTGGAGTTCAAGAAGACCTTCGTCGACGAGTGGACGGGCGCCCCGGATCCGGCCCGCCTCGGCCGCCTGGAGGCCGCGCTGGCCGACGCCACCCGGGCCGCCCTGGCCGCCTTCCAGACCTGCTGAAAACGTCCCGGCGGCAGGGCGGCAGGTGCGAATCGGGGTTGACCGGCCATCGGCGGTCTGGTATCACCCGACTCGAGAGGCCACAGACTACGGCCTCTCTGCCGACCGCGATGGATAGCGGTCGGTGGTTGCGCGCCTCCAAGGTGTTCGAAATGGGACGGCCGTGACCCGGCGGGTTCTGCTCTCGCCGCCGAGCGCGTGGGCCGGACCGTGGATCGTGCTCACCCGGCACGGTGTTGGCGCGCACCTGCAGGAGGTGTCGGCATGAAGCGAGGCGAACGGGAGATCGAGGCCCAGGTGGAGACCGCCACGCCTGGAGGGCTGGACCAGGTCGTGGATGGCCTGGCCGCGGCCATGGCGCGGGGCTTCGTGGAGGGGCTGGAGCGCTCCGGGACCGTCCGGGAGCTGCTCGGCCTGGTGGATTTCCTGCGGCAGCGCGTGGCGGAACTGGAGGCTCAGGTGGCGCAGAATCGCACGCCGGCGACCCCGGAAGACGACCGAACTCCTCGGGCAGCGACCGACGGGGTCCAGATGCCCAGCGCCCCCGCTCCGGCCCCGGCCCCGGCTGCCCCGGCCCCGGCCGCTCCGGCCCCGGCCGCCCCGGCCCCGGCCGCCCCGGCCCCGGCCGCCCCCGCGGCTGAGGCTCGGTCTCCCGCGTCGAGCGCGGTGCCCTCCGGCGCGGGGGATGCTCCGCGCCCGAGGCCGGTGAACGTGCCGCTGGGGCCGCTGCCCGGCTCGCGCCCGCGCATCAAGCCCCGCTCGCGCACCCAGGTCCGGCCCACGGTGGTGTACCGCACCGACCCGCGGGCCCAGGCCAGCGGCGAGGGCAAGGCCGGTGGCGCGGTGTGCCTCGAGCCTGGCTGCACCCGCCCGGTCCACTACCGTGGCTACTGCCTGGTGCACGTCGAGAAGGTGAAGTCCACCGACCGGCCGGACGCTGCACCGCTGGGGCCCTCGACCATCCCGCTGCCGCCGCTCAAGCGACCGGCCGGCGGTCGCGGCAAGAAGGACGGAGGCACCAAGGGGGTGTTCGCCATGCTCTACGAGGAGCGCGGGCGGCGCATCCTGGCGGGTTTCATCAACCAGATGAAGTTCGACCGGCGCGACCTGGTGCAGCGGCTCAACGTGCAGTTCGCCGGTATGCCCGGGGTGCCTCTGGAGGAGGAGGACGTCATGGTCGCCCTCCACTACCACCAGATCGGCGATGCGCTCCGCAAGCGGGAGAGCGAGATCCTCAGCCGGCACCTCACCAAGCAACGCGGCTCGCTGAGCAAGACCGCCCAGGCCATGAAGCTCGAGCCGGAGCAGCTGCGGGCGCGGGTCGCGGACCTGCACATGGAGGACGAGGTGGCGCGGGTGCGCAACCGGTTCCGCGAGGAGATCATGGAGCGCTCCGCCTTCCCCCAGCGCCTCGATCTGGCGCTCACCCGGGAGAAGTACCTCGCCGATCTTGGGATCCTGGCCGAGGTGGACGACTCGCTTCGGCGGGAGGTGCGCGCGGCCCTGGAGCGCCTGCCCGCCGGGATCGGGCAGGAGGAGCGCGGGCGGCTCATCCGCGAGGGGCTCAACCTCGGGGAGCAGGCCTACCGGCGGATGGTGCGGCGCTACGACCTCGGCGCGGAGCTGCCCGTGCCGCCCGAGGAGCCTGCGGCGAAGGCGGCCGAGGGATGAACGCCCGTCGGCTCGGACCGGCCGTGGTGCTCGTGCTGCTCTCGGGCGCGGGGGCCGCGGCATCCGGCGAGACCCTGCGGGTGACCGCGGTCGGGGACGTGAACCTGGGCAGCGACTTCCCCTCCAAGGATTTCCTCCCCCCGGACGGGGGTGGCGGGCTGCTCGCGCCGGTCCACCCGCTGCTCGGCGGTGATGTGGTGTTCGGCAACCTGGAGGGCCCGCTGCTCGATGGGGGCGAGACCCGGAAGTGCCAGGGCGGCGGAAACTGCTACGCCTTCAGGACGCCCACGGCCTACGGCGCCCACCTGAAGGCCGCCGGGTTCAGCGTGATGAGCCTGGCCAACAACCACGCGCTCGACTTCGGGGAGGAGGGGCGCGCCAGCACGGTGCGCGTCCTGGACGCCCTGGGCATCGCCCACTCGGGTGCGCCTGGCGACCTCGCCCGGCTCGAGGTGAAGGGCAAGCGCGTGGTGCTGGTGGCCTTCACCTCCTCCGAGCACTCCCACAACCTGCTGGACATCGAGGGCGCGGCGCGCACGGTGGCCGAGCTGGCCGCGGCCCACGACCTGGTGCTGGTCTCCTTCCACGCCGGCGCGGAGGGCCGCGGGGCCGCCCACGTGCCAGACGGCCCGGAGTTCCTGGGGCGCGAGCCACGCGGGCACCTCGTCCAGTTCGCCCACGCGGTGGTGGACGCCGGGGCGGATCTGGTGATCGGCCACGGGCCGCACCTGATGCGCGGCCTGGAGCAGTACCGAGGGCGGCTGATCGCATACAGCCTGGGGAACTTCTGCACCTACGGCCGGTTCAACCTGCAGGGACCGCTGGGCCGGGCCGGCGTGCTGCAGGTCGAGCTCGATCTGGACACCGGCGCCTTCGTCGCCGGGCGGCTGCACGCCACCCTGCAGGAGAAGCCGGGCGGCGCGCGACCCGACCCGCTGAACCAGTCGATCGAGGAGGTGCGGGCGCTCGGCGCGGCCGACTTCCCGTACTCCGCGCCCGTCCTGGAGACGGACGGGACGCTGCGGCCCGGGGCGGGCGAGGGCGCCGGCCTGTTCCTCGCGCCCAGCGCCGAGGCCCGGGCCAGGTTGCGCGCCTTGCTCGCGGCGCTCGAGGGGCGCGGCTTCCAGCGCGACGACCTGCGGCGCTGGTTCGGGGACCCTCGCGCGGCGCTGGCCCCCGCGGTGCTCGAGAAGTTCGCCCGGCCCGCCGAGAAGACGCTCAGCTACCCGCAGTACCGCAAGATCTTCATGCAGCCGGAGCGGCTCGAGGCGGGCCGGCGCTGGCTGGAGGAGCAGCGGGAGCTGCTGGACGCGGTCGAGGAGCGCCACGGCGTGGATCGCGCCGCGCTGGCCGGGATCATCGCCGCGGAGACCAAGTTCGGCAAGCACCCCCTGCCCTTCCGCGCCTTCGACGCGCTCGCCACCCAGGCGCTCGAGATGCCCCGCCGGGCGAAGTGGGCCACGGGCCAGCTGGCCGCCCTGCTGCGCGTGTTCCGCGACGATCCCCTCCGGCCCATGGCCTCCTACGCCGGGGCCGTGGGGCTGGTCCAGTTCATCCCGTCCAGCATCGAGAAGTACGGCCGGGATCACGACGGCGACGGCCGGATCGACCTCGAGCAGTGGCCGGACGCGGTGGCCTCCGCGGCCAGCTACCTCGGGGCCCACGGCTGGAAGAAGGCGCAGCCCATCACCCCGGGCAGCGCCAACGCCAGGGCCATCTGGGGCTACAACCCTGCCGGGCACTACGTGAAGGTGGTCACCGAGCTCGCCGAGGCGTTCGGGATGAAGAAGTCAGTCAAGAAGCACTAGGGGGCGTCCGGCCTCTCCGGCCTGTCCGGGCCGCGCGGGATGCGCGCCTTGCGATCGGGGCGGTCGGGGCGCTGCCTCAGCCGATGTTCTGCCTGGATCACCTCCATCTTCTGCCACTGCTCCGGGGTCATCAGCTTGCGGATCTGGAGCATGAGGCCCACCCGGTTCTTCTTCTGCTTGACCTGGATCGCGCCGATCCGGTCGAGCTGGCCGAAGATGGCGCCCTGGTCCGGCTGGGCCGCGTTCATCAGCTGCTGCAGGTCGAGGCGCGCCTTCGCCAGCTCGTGACGGAGGTCGAGCTTCTCGCGCTCGGCCTTGAAGTGCAGCTCCTCGATCTGCTTGATCTGGCTGTCGGTGAGCCCGATGTCCTTCATGATCTTCTTCATCACCGCGGGCGGGGGGCCGCCTGGCCGGGCCAGGGCGGCGAGGGGAAGGGCGAGCAACGACAGGGCGACGAACACGGCGAGCTTGCGCATGACGGGCCTCCTTGAATCGGATAGCGGTTCCTCCGCTTGCCTCTCGAGCGTACTGACCCACTGGGCCCGGGCGCGGTAGACAGTGCTCACAGCACCTCGTCCAGCCAGCCATAGGCGCCGGGGTACTCCTCGGCGCCGGGCTCCTCGGTGACGCCCTGGATCAGCCAGTCCGGCAGCCCGGCGAGCTGGTCCTCGTAGCCGGGCTCCTCCGCGGCCGCGCGCCCGAGGCCAGGGTGGGCGATGCCCTCCACCTCGTCGAGCAGCGCGAGGGTGGTGGTGTCCACGTCGAGCGGCGTCCTCGCGGGGCCGCACCACGGTCCGAGCCAGGCGAGCAGCGCGAGCCCCGCGACCGCGCCGAGCCCGCCGAGCGCCAGGGCAAGCCGCGGCCCACGCGCCGGGGCGAGCCGCGCGCGCACCGCGTCGCCCACGCAGCGGGCCTCGTCCTCGCCGACCTCCCCGAACGCGCCGAGGACGCGGCCGGCCGCGGCCACCCGCGCCTCGAAGTCGTCGGTCGGTTCCACGTCCGCCATCTGCCACCTCCTCGGCCGGGCTCAGCGCTCTCCCAGCTCCGCCCGCAGGCGGCGAAGCGCGCGCACCAGGTGCGTCTTGACCGTCCCCGGACCCACGCCCATGAGCTCCGCGGCCTCCTCGATGGAGCGACCCTCGAGGTGCCGGAGCACCAGCGCCGCCCGCTGCATGGCCGGGAGCCGCTCCAGGGCGCGGGCCAGGCGCGCGGCGTCCTCGCGGGCGGAGAGCGCGACCTCCGGGCTGGGGGCCTCACCCAGCCCGTAGCCCGGCGCTGCCGTGGGCTGCCGCCCGACGAGCGCCAGGACGCGGCGCCCGAGCCCGCGCCGGCGGAGGCGCCGGAGCGCCTCGTTCACCGCGATGCGGGTGACCCAGGTGCGCAGGCTGGACTCGCCCCTGAAGCTCCCCAGCCGGACGTGCGCCTTGACCAGGGCGTCCTGCGTCACGTCGCGGGCCTCCTCCGCGTCGCCCAGCAGCCTGCGGACCGTCCCCAGGATGGCGCCGGCGTGGCTGGAGAGCAGGGCCTCGAAGGCCTGGGCGGACCCCTCGCCCCGGGCGCCCGCGAGGGCGGCGGGGGTCTCCGGCAGGGCGATCGGCGGGGCTTCGTTCACGGCCGGCGGCTCTCCTCCCCGGGTACAGACCCGCGGGGCGGGTCGCCGGTAGACCGCGCCGGCGCGGGCAGGAGGGGAAAGCTTGATCGTCCTCCGGCGGGCGGCATACAATTCGCCTCGAATCGCGTGTTGCGCGGATCGATTGTCGGCGATCCGGGAGCGGCGCGCAACTCGGGCGCCGGACCCGTCAGGAGGAGCCATGCAGGACGGAGCCGAGCTGGGCGAGATGAAGGCGCGGGTGCGCCGGCGGATCTTCCTGGTCGATCGCAAGTTCCAGTTCAAGTGGACCGCGATCATCGTGGCGGTCGGCGTGCTGATCTCCGCCGGGCTCGGCTTCTTCATCGTGAAGCTGACCCTGGACCTGAACGAGTCCCTGGGCATCGACGACGCCTTGATGGCGGAGGCCACCCGCGGGGACAGCTTGGGGATCTACCTCCTGGTGGGCTTCGTGGTGGTCATGGCGCTCGCCCTGTTCGTCTGGGGCATCTTCATGACCCACCGCGTGGCCGGCCCGATCTACATCATCTCCCGGTACCTGCGGCAGATCGGCGAGGGTGAGGTGCCGCGGCCCCGCCCGCTGCGGCGCGGGGACGACCTGCAGGAGTTCTTCGAGACCTTCTCGGCCATGCTGGCGAAGCTCCAGGTCCGGCACCTCGAGGAGGCCGCGTTGATGCTCCGGGCGGCCGCTGCGCTCAAGGAGAAGGGCGGGGAGCCCGAGCTGGTAGGGGGGCTGGAGCAGGCCGCGGCCGCCAAGCAGGCCTGGCGCCCGGAGAGCTGACCCGCTCAGCGGCGGATCTCCTCGGCCAGGGCGCGGGCCTGCCGCCTGAGCTCCTTGCGCTTGCGCGTCTCCTTGGGCTCGCCGCAGTGCACGCCGGCCAGGCTGCCGCGGTACTCGGCGCGGCCGAAGGCGCAGAGCCGCTTCAGCATCTCCACGCACAGATCCAGCCCGTCGTCCTCGGCGCCGCCGGCGGTGAACACCCCGGCCACCTTCTTGCCCTCGATCAGGCTGCGCCCGGACTCCTTGAAGAAGCAGTAGAAGCGATCGAGGGCCGCGGCGGCCGGACCGGACACCTTCCAGCAGTACACGGGGCTGGCGACCACCACGGCCTCGGCGCGCACGATGTCGGCCAGGACCGGCGTCAGCTCGTCCTGGAGCCTGCAGGCTGGCGTCTCGTCGCGCGGCTTGCAGTGATCGCAGTGGATGCAGCCGCGGAAGGAGAGCCGGTGCAGCTCGTGCCGCTTGAGCTTGTAGCCCTGCGCCTCCAGGGCGTCTGCGAGCCAGCCGAGGGCCACCGCGGTGTTGCCCTTCTTGCGCGGGCTGCCGTCGAGCAGCACCGCCCTGCGCCTCTTTCCCATCGCCTTGGACCTCCCTGATCACAGGATGAAGGTGCGCGGCCCCAGCTTGCCTTCCTGGTCGGAGCAGCTCGGCGCCGCCTGACTGTCGCCGGAGGTGCGGCACAAGATGACGAGGTCCCCGCCCTTCAGCTCGGCCTCGCGCAGCGCGCGCATGGCCGCCTGGATCATCTTGCCGAAGCTGGCCTCCGGGCCGCCGGTGGCGGCCACGGCCACCGACACGGAGATCTTCAGCGAGGCCAGGCTGGCCGGCACGGGCTGGGCGTGGATCCTGTCACGGATGCGATCGCCCACCACCGCTGCCCCTTCGAGCGCCGTGTGCGGCAGCACGATGAGCACCTTGTCCTCGGCGAACAGGAGCGGGATGTCGATGTCCCGGATGGCGTCGCCGACCACGCGGCGCAGCGCCTCGAACAGCGCCCGGCGCGAGTCCGGGCCGAGCCAGCCGGACACCTTCTGGAAGTTGTCGAAGGCGACCAGCACGATGGACAGCGGGTAGCTGTAGCGCTGCGCGCGCTTCACCTCGAGCAGCATGACGTGCTTGAACAGATCGAACCTGTAGAAGTGCGTCTCCGGGTCGATCAGGCTCTGGCCCTGCAGCGAGCGCCGGAGCGCAGCGTTCTCCTCCTCCAGGTGCTGCGCCCGGCTCATCAGCGCGTGGCGCTCGAGCAGCAGCTCGCCCAGCGCCCCGAGGTGACCCAGGTCGGCGGGCACACGCAGCGCCGCGGTCAGCCGGAGCTCCCGGCGCAGCCGGTCCAGGTCCGCTTCCGCGTCCGGGGTGAGCAGCACGAAGGGCAGCCCGGCCTGGCCGAAGTCGCGCAGGTAGTCCGCCAGCCCGCGGGCGCCGATGCCGCCTGCGGCCTGGTGGCACAGCACCAGATCCAGGGACGGATCCTCGAGGTGCGCGAGCGCCTCCTCGCAGGTGCCCACCAGGTTGGGCGCGAAGCCCAGCTCCTCCAGCCGGGCGCGCACCCGCGCCGCGACCTCCGCGGCCTCGCCGGGGATCACCAGGAGCGCGTTCCTCGCAGCCATGCTCGCCTCGCGGCCCCACCGGGCCGGGTGAGGTCGCATGGTAGCACGCGTGCCGGCGGGTTGACACCCCGCGCGTTCGTCTGCTAGCCAGGGCCCATGAAGGTGATCGAGGACATCCGCCTGACCCAGTGCGCCTCGGCGGCGGGCTGAGCGGCCAAGCTGGGGCCAGGGGACCTGGCCCGGGCGTTGAGCGGCTTGAGGCTGCCGGAGGACCCGAACCTCCTGGTCGGACTGCACACGTCCGACGACGCCGGCGTGTACCGCCTGGACGAGAGGACCGCGCTCGTCCAGACCGTGGACTTCTTCACCCCGGTGGTGGACGATCCGGAGACCTTCGGTCGCATCGCGGTCGCGAACTCCCTCTCGGACGTGTACGCCATGGGTGGCCGGCCGCTGACGGCCATGAACGTGATCGGCTTCCCGACGACGAGGCTGGACATCGGGGTGCTGCAGGCGGTGCTGCGGGGCGGGGCGGCCAAGCTCCGCGAGGCCGGGGTGGCGCTCGCGGGCGGGCACAGCGTGGAGAACCCGGAGCTGTTCTACGGCCTGTCGGTCACCGGCCTGGTGCACCCGGACTGGGTGTGGCGGAACCGGGGCGCGCGGCCGGGCGACGCGCTGGTGCTCTCCAAGGCGCTCGGCACGGGCGTCATCACCACCGCGCTCAAGGGCGGCCTGGCCGCGGCCGGGGATGTGTCGGCGGCGGTCGCCTCCATGCAGACCCTCAACCGTCAGGCGGCCGAGCGGGCCGCGGACCTGGCCATCCACGCCGCGACCGACGTGACCGGTTTCGGCCTGGCCGGGCACGCCTGCGAGATGCTGGCCGACCAGCCGGTGGGCTTCGAGCTGGAGGCGGGCGCGCTGCCGCTCCTCGCCGGGGCCGAGGGTTACGCCGCCCAGGGGCTCATGCCGGGCGGGCTGCACCGCAACCGGGAGCACTTCGGCCCGCGCGTCGAGCTCGGCCCGGACGTGCCGGCCGCGGTGCGCGATCTCCTCTTCGATCCGCAGACCTCGGGCGGGCTGCTGTTCGCCCTCCCGGCCGGCCAGGCCGCGGCGCTGGCCGAGGAGCTCCGCGCGGACGGCCTCCCGGCCGCGCTCATCGGCCGGGTCACCGCCGACCACCCCGGCCGCATCCTGGTGCGCTGACGCCCGGGCCGGATCGGACTCGCCGCCGATGCGCATGGCCAGATCGTGTGACAGCCCGGGGTCGGCGCGCGTGCAGACCAGATCGCAGAAGGGCGCCAGCCTGAGCCCCGCCGGGGTTCGCAGCAGCGCCAATTTCTTGGCGTGTCCGTCCGCGTTGCCCAGGAGCGCGTTCAACAGCAGCCAGTCGACCAGCGCCCGCGTGGCCAGGGCGGGCTCGAGGCAGTGGGCCGAGACCAGCGCGTGGCAGGCCGCGAAGCCCGGGCCGCCGTCCTGCTCGTACTTTCGCCGGGATCCGACGCCCAGCGCCTGGCACAGGTCCTCCTGGTGCAGGCGCGTGCTGGAGCCGTCGGCTGCGGATCCCCGGTCATAGCGCTCGACCAGAAGCATGGGCTCGCCCGCCTGGCCCGTCAGCATCGGCAGGACCGACCCCCGCAGCGAGAGGGTGCGCAGCTCCCGCGTGGTGAGCTCGCGCAGACCGGGCGACGCCTCGGCCGGGTCGGACTCCTCGCCGGCGAGCCGCAGCGCGCCGGCGCAGTCTCCCCCGACGGCAGCGAGCAAGGCGAAGTCGTCCTCCGCGGAGAGGCCCAGTCTGCGGCAGACGAGCTCGCGCAGCGCCCCCTCGGGCAGCAGGTTGGAGAAGTACGCCTGGGCCGGACCGCCGGTCCAGGGCTCTGGCCGAAGCGGCAGGCACGTGCGCCGACCCGGCTTCGAACCAGCCCTCGGCGAGTTCCGTCGCGGTCAGGACGCTGGGCTCACTTCTCTCGGGAGCGGAGGAGGGCCTCCTCCAGGATGGGCAGGACCAGGGCGTCCTTCGCCCGGCGGGAGGCGCGCTTGAGCTCCACCAACGCCTCCAGCGAGAGCACCAGGACGCGCTGGCCGCGGAGCTCGATCTCGATGCAGCGCGGGAGGAGCTCCTCGAAGCCCTGGCCCTGCTCGATCCGTCCGAGCACGTCGAGGGGTCCCAGGTCGGTCTCGAGCAAGGCGTGGCCGCCTGGGTCGAGGTCGCGCATGCTGGCTTCGATCACCCGCCCCCCGGGCTGGCCGCGGTGGTGCGCGTGCAGGCGGCGCAGGATCTCGAGCAGGCGGGCCAGGTTCTCCGGGCTGTGCCGGGGCACGACGTCCACGTCGAAGGTCGAGACCGGCGCACCCTGGGACACGGCCGCCAGGCCGCCCACCAGGATGAGCTCGACGCCTGCCTCCCGGAGGTGGCAGAGCAGCCCCGTGAGGTCAGGGCTTGCGGCTGGCGGCCTGGGCTTCTCGGACGGCATCGCGCAACTCCTGGATGGAGCCCACCACCGCGTCGTTCCAGCGCAGCCGCTCCTCGGGGGTCAGGGCGAGCAGCATGTCGATCAGGCTGCCGTCCACCTCGGCCGGAGTGGCCTCGGTCGCGAGGGGCTCGGGGCTGTCGGCGGGTGCGCTCACGGCTTCATCTTCCCACGCAGCCGCCGCCGAGGGAAGCGGCGCCGCCAGTGGGAGGTCGATTCCGTGTCAGGGCTCGGTGAGGGCGAGCAGCGCGAAGGACGCCAGCCAGTGCTCGCCGCCGTAGCCCGCGCCGAACATCCCGTCGTGCGCCTCCCGGCGGTGCAGGCGGGCCAGCACCAGGAGCGGCTCGCGCCACGGATCGGTAGCCTCCAGGGCGGAGGCGACGCCGGCCAGGCTCCAGGCCCGCGACCACGAGAGCCCGATCAGGTGGCCGATGCGCGGATCCTCGGGATCGCGCACCTCGGGCGGCCGGGTGAGCGGGGCGAAGCCGGCCGAGAGCGGGTCGGGCAGGAAGGCCCGCAGCCAGGCCCGGAACTCCGCCTGCGGCAGCACCCGGCGCATGAGGTCGGCCTCGGTCAGGCAAGGGGAGAGGAAGTCCTCGCCGGAGGGCTCGTAGGCCGCGGGGCAATCCCGGTCCGCCAGGTAGAAGGCCCGCGCACGCCGTCCGATGGCCGCGGCCAGGTCGGGGTCGTCCGTGGCGCGGGCGTAGTCGAGCGCGTGGACGAGCGCGAAGGCCGTGTTCTGGTGGGTGCCGTCCCGCACCGGGGCGCTCAGCCGGTCGAGGTACGCGCGCAGCCTGCCCGCCAGCTCGGCCGCGAGCGGCGCGAGCGCAGCGCGCCAGGCCGCCGCGGCCGGATCCGGGTGGGTGAGGAGCTCGGCCTGGAGCCGGAGCAGCCAGCCCCAGCCGTAGGGCCGCTCGAAGGTCTTGCTGCGCGGCTCCAGGAAGAAGGCGAGCTCGGCCGCCAGCGGCTCGGGCCGCAGGTGGGCGGAGAGCGCCTGGCGGAGGGCCGCGGCCTCGGGCAGGCGCGGGAACAGGCGCAGCGCCCGGGCCATGGCCCAGAATCCGTGCACCGCAGAGTGCCAGTCGAAGCAGCCGGAAAAGGCCGGGGTGAACTCGGGGTGGGGCCGGGCGTGCTCCGGCGCCTCGTGGACGTGGCCGGGCTTGCTGGGGAAGGGCCGCTCCTCGCAGGCGAGAGACAGCCCGATGAGCCGCGAGGCCAGGGCCAAGTCCAGGCGCACGTCCGGGGCGTCGGGCGAATCGGGCTGCGGGGGGACGAAACCCGCGGGCGGCGGGTGGCCCTCGGGCGCGTCTCCCTCCGTCGTGGCGGGCAACCCGACCCAGATGAGATACACCCCGCCCAACGCCGCGAGCAGCGCGACCACCAGCAGCACCCGGCCCAACTGCCAGCGCCAGGAGCGGCGTGGCGGCGGGGGGCGGCCGCGGGCGCCGGTGTCGGCCGACTCGACCATGGGGGACCTCCTGGACCCGAGGCTATCCCGCGCCCTCGCTGGCCTGCAACCTGCCCAGGTCTTCGCCGGGTCCGGCTCACCGGTCCGCTCCTCGGCCCCCGTCCAGGTCCCGTCCAGTTGCGCAGACTATGGGGATGGCTCTTGGAAGGGGGAGGCCTTATCCTGCTTGGCGGGAGGACACGCTCACATGAAGATCGCGTTGTTCGGGTTCAACGGAGAGCCGATGTGTTTCGTGCATGTGCTGCTCAACGCCCTGGACCTCGCCGCCCGTGGCCACGAGGTCCGGGTGGTGGTCGAGGGCAGCGCCACCCGGCTCGTCCCCGAGCTGGCCAGCGAGGGGCACGACTTCCACGGCCTGTACGCCAGGGTCGAGCAGGCCGGCCTGTTCGACGGGGCCTGCAAGGCCTGCGCGAGCAAGATGGGGGTGCTGGCCGGGGTCCAGGCCGCGGGCCTGGCGCTCCTGGACGACATGGTTGGCCACCCCGGCGTGGCCCGCTACCTCGAGCAGGGCTACCAGGTGATGGTCTTCTGAGCGCGATCCCCTGCGTGCGCGCCTGCAACCCGCCTTGATTTCCCTGGGGGAGTTCCTCAGAATGGCCCCGGTCCTGCGAGGAGGATCTCATGCCCCATCGACGCCTGCAACGCCTCTTCGGCTGGTCGCCGCTCCTGGCGCTCATCGCGCTTCCGGGCTGCGGCGCGGGCGGGGAGGGGGATCCCTGCCGGGGGGTGTCCTGCTCCGACCACGGGGCGTGCGCCGTGGCGGGCGGCCAGGCTGTGTGCGTGTGCGATCCGGGCTTCCGGGCGGACGGGCTCGATTGCCTCGAGGCGCTCGGCCCCTGCAACCCGAACCCTTGCCTGCACGGCGCGTGCGCGGCGGACGGCGCGGGATTCACCTGCGCCTGCGAGGTCGGCTACGCCGGGGAGCGCTGCGAGGGCTGTGCGGCCGGGTACCACCCCGAGGGGCTGCGCTGCCTGCCCGATGGGGTCGACCCCTGCCTGCCCAACCCCTGCCCGGTGGACGAGCACCGCGGGCGCTGCGCGCCCGATGGCCAGGGCGGCGCCACCTGCCTGTGCGATCCGGGCTACCACGAGGAGGGCGGGGGCTGCGTCCAGGACACGGTCTGCGATCCGGCCACCACCTGCTCGGGCCACGGGAGCTGCACCGGCGTGGGGCTCGGGTGCGCCTGCGAGGTGGGCTACGCGGGGGAGCACTGCGAGGCCTGCGCCCCGGGTTACCACGCGGAGGGTGGGGCGTGCGTCCAGGACGCGGTCTGCGATCCGGCCACCACCTGCTCGGGCCACGGGAGCTGCACCGGCGTGGGGCTCGGGTGCGCCTGCGA
>Ga0116143_10002706_pt1 | contig 18888 bp, 18 predicted proteins | sample AD_UKC034_MetaG_FD_89745 | JGI IMG/M metagenome (GOLD analysis project Ga0116143, IMG submission 89745) | Active sludge microbial communities of municipal wastewater-treating anaerobic digesters from USA - AD_UKC034_MetaG | ecosystem: Engineered > Bioreactor > Anaerobic > Digestate | place: USA...
GATGAGACGATCACCTTCACCGGAACGGCCACCAGTGCCACCCCGGTGACTTACAACTGGAATTTCGGCAATGGGGATACCGGTACCGGCAACCCGTTGGATTACACTTATGTTGATCCGGGCGAGTATACTGTAACGCTGACTGCCAATAACGGCTGCACCTCGGCTACAGCCATGCAGACGGTTACTGTGCTGGATATATGCGAACCCATCACAGCGGTTGATTTTTCCTGGCTCCCGGCCAATCCGGTGCAGGGTACCGCGGTGGCCTTTACGCCCATGCTGACCGGTGGCGATGGCTTGATCAGTTACACTTGGGACTTCGGTGATGGCGGCACGAGCAGCCAGCCGAACCCCAGCCATACCTTCTTTTCCGGTGGTGACTATACCGTTGCTTTGACGGCCTCAAATGCCTGTTCCTCCATCTCTGACAGTCAGGTTGTCGCAGTTGGTTCCATCTTTGATCTCTTCCTGCCTGTTGTTGTCAAGTAAATTGGGATAGTCGCAGAGGCGAAGAATTTTAAAACAGGGTGCGCCAAGCGCACCCTGTTTGACATCTCCACTTGGCAGGTGGAATTCCAATGGGGGGAGAGAACTCCTGGCGGCAATCATTTCAGTCCTGGATCGATATAGCCCGACCACCCTGCAATCAGGCAGCGGTGGGTTGGTCGGGAGGGCCAAGGGGACAGCGCTTGGCGTTCAGAGTGTGTAAAAATTTGAATACCTGCAACCATAAATCCAGTGGGAAAAGCTCCGGAAAACAGAACTTTCGTTCTGATTTTTTTGCTTTAGGCCGGTCACGCTAACCGGACTCCCCTGCCAAGTCCGGCCACCAGCAGCACGGCCACTTTTTTGCACAGGGATGGGCGGTTGATTGGAATGGTGGCTAACTTAAGGTTGGATCCCCGTTGATCCCCGGGCGCTCGATTATTCAGGTCATGGCAGAGATTCTGCAATTCTCCGATTTTTTATTGGATGAAACTGTTTTTTGGGGGTGAAACTGACCTGGGATAATTTTTACCGCTGGGGCTTTTTGAAAATTCCACCTGTTTTGCCGATGGAAAACCGTGGTGGCGTTATCTGTGAATTAAGCTGCACTGGCTAGGAATTCATCCAGCCAGGGATGACGGACGGCAAGCCGGGGCAGCAGCCATTCGACATAGGCGCGGGCCCCGGCCAGCAATGAAACCTCCAGGCCTGAATTTACAGCCGCAGCATAGGGCGGTTGTCCGCCTTTGTCCCAGGCGAGCTTGTCGGCTAGAAAAACGAGCAGGTCCAGCCCTTCCGGATGGGATTTCAATGTGGTATGGCAGCCGATGGCTGAGAGCACAACCGGATCGAAGCAGCCGAACCAGGTTTCTGCCACAACCATGGAGAGGCGTTGATGCAGGATCATGGGGAGCTGGCTTTCGGCTTCCAGGATGGGCAACCCCCAGGCTTCTGCTGCCGCAATGCGCTGGTCCAGGGGAATGACCCCGCTGATATCATGCAGCCAGCCCCCGGCCATTGCTTGACTGATAGGAAGGTTGAAACGTACGGCCAGGCGCGTGGCCTCGGTGGCAACGGCGGTGCAGTGCGCAGCCAGATCACGGCGGCCATGTCCGGCAAAAAAGGCGGGGACGTCCTCTTCGAGCTGTCCGGTTGGTGGTCCGAGGCCGCTCAATCCAGGAAGGAATGGAGCGGTTCTTTCCGGGGCGCAGTTCAGGGGCTTTAGGGGGGCAAAACTGGAGCGGTGAACCGGGGTGGGTCCCAGATGCTGCAGGGCTTGTTTGTGGAATTGTGTGCCATAACCCTTATGGGTGCCAAATCCGTAGCCGGGGTAATGGACCTCTAAGTTCAACAGATGCTCATCCCGGGCAGTTTTGGCCAATACCGAAGCCGCGGCAATGGAAAGAGACCGGGAATCCCCCTTGATTAACGCGGTTTGGACAACTGGATTTGTGGGCAGCTGCAACGCATCAATAAGGAGGTGACCTGGGGAGATTGAGATCAGTGAAAGGGCCCGCAGCATGGCCAGCCGGGTAGCCGGCAGGATGCCGTGGCAATCAATCTCTGCGGCTGAGGTAAAACCAATGCCCCAATCCAATGCGACTGTGCGGATTTTTTGAGCCCAAAAAGCCCGGGCCGCCGGGGTCATCTGTTTGGAATCACGTACCCCCGCCAATTGTCCGCCAACTGCCGGATCAGGGGGCAAAATGACCGCTGCCGCACAGACCGGTCCGGCCCAAGCCCCGCGTCCGGCTTCATCCAATCCGGCCACTGACGATATGCCGGAGGACCAATACGCCTGTTCAAAGTTTAAATCGGGAAAACGCTGGGCGCTGGTCATTGCCGGCTTCAGCGGTTGTACAAGCCGCGCCAGCCGTTGCGGCGAATGGACAACAGGTCTAACAGCATCTGCCAGGAATGTTTCAACACGCGAATCTTGCTGTCTCCGTTGTAATACCATGGGATGGGCAGTTCGGTGACAGCATAACCCATCCGGCGGGCAATAAATAGAATTTCCACATCGAAAGTCCACCCCATGATGGTTTGTAGGGGAAAAACGCGTTCCACCACGTCACTTCGGAAGCATTTAAAGCCGCATTGGGTATCCTGCAACCCGGGCAGCGCCACCCAGCGCACCATGGTGTTGAAGACCCGCCCGGTCAGATGGCGATATGCCGGTTCGTTATAGCGGACCGCCCCCGGAGCTTCGCGCGACGCAATGACGACCGGGGCAGCGGGAAGCTGTGGTGGAAGGAATCGGTTGACTTCAGTGATGGGCATCGAGAGGTCGGCATCTGCACAAAACCGGAACTCTCCCTGGGCAGCCAGCATGCCGGCCTGGACCGCGCGTCCTTTGCCAGGCAGATCATTGTGAATGACAATCAGGTTCTCGATGCGTCTGGCATAGTCTTGGGAAATAGCCAGTGTGCGGTCAGTGGAGCCGTTTTCAACCACAATGATTTCTGAACTGTATGGTTGCATTTTTAAAAAGGCAGCTGTCTGCTCCAGGGTTTGGGGCAGACGACTTTCTTCGTTATGAGCGGGGATTATGATGGAAAGGAGGACCTGAGTCATCGGATTATGGCTGGACAAAAAAAAGAACCACCGGGCGCCCGGCGGTTCTGGTGGTTAGGTCGGGGTGGGCGGACTTGAACCGCCGACCCCCGCGTCCCAAACGCGGTGCGCTGGCCAACTGCGCTACACCCCGGCAGAGGGAAGTATACCATAAAGCATTAAATTTTTGATTGCCGGATTAAATGGGTTTGTCCGCAACCGCAAAAGAGAAACCGTCAGTTTTGAAGCCCCGGGAGGCTTACAGGTATTCTTTCAACTGTCGGGCGCGCCGGGGATGCCGCAGCCGACGCAGCGCCTTGCTCTCAATCTGACGGATACGCTCACGTGTCAAGCCAAATTTCTGTCCCACTTCTTCTAATGTGTATGTGTGACCATTTTCCAACCCAAAGCGTAAGCGTAGAATCCGGGCCTCGCGTGGCGGCAGGGTTTCCAAGACCTCTTCAATTTTTTCCCGCAGCAGCTGGGCATAGGCGCTTTGGGTTGGTGTGGGGGTTTGCTGGTCTTCGACAAACATCCCCAATTCGCTGTCTTCCTCGTCTTCATTTACAGGGCTTTCCAACGATAACGGTAACCAAGAGACCCGCTGCATCCATTCAACCTTGTTGATGGATACCTGCATGGCGCTGGCTAGTTCATCGCTGGTCGGAATGCGACCCAATTGCTGCTCCAGCTCATGCGTTTGGCGGTAAAGCAGGCGGATGCGATCCACCATATGAACAGGAACCCGAATGGTCCGACCTTGGTCGGCAATGGCCCGCGAGATGGTTTGGCGGATCCACCAGGTCGCGTAGGTTGAAAACCGGAAACCGCGCTGGTATTCATATTTTTCAACCGCCTTCATCAATCCCAGATTGCCCTCTTGAATAAGATCAAGGAAGGGCACGCCGCGTCCCATATACCGCTTGGCAATGCTGACCACCAAGCGAGTGTTGGCTTTGATGAGATGTTCGCGGGCAATGACGGCTGCTTCGGCTTGTTGTTCGAGTTCATGTCGGCGGGTGGGCGTCAGGCGACTGTTGCAGCGTTCCAGCAGCCGGCGGGCCTGTTTGCCAACCTCAATTTGCTTGGCCAGAGCCAATTCCTCGTCCATGTTCAATAACGGCACGCGCGACATCTCTTTGAGATATAGCCCGATGGTGTCATCTGATGAAACTGATTCAATGGCGCTGGGGGGGTAGGCATCATCGGCGACATCCAGGAGAGATTCGTCCTCCGGAAAACTGGCTTCGCTGTCGCGATCCAGAATATCCACGCCGCGGTGGCGCAGTGCCACCATGATTGCCTCCAGCCGCTCCGCGTCGCCCGTAACATCAGGACACGCTTCCATGAGATCATCCGTTGTCAGGTACCCCTGCACATCCGCCTTTTCCAGCAACATGCTCAAGGTTTCGCCGCTTCTTCTCCGCCTGCCTGGGTTAGCCATTTTACAATTCCTCCCGATGGTTTTCTCCGCCTGCGTCGTTTTCCGGCATGGTGGCCCCGTTCAGGCCGCCGTATGCTCGCAGGGCGCAGTGTTGAGATCGGCTCCGCAAACCGGACACAGCCCCTTGCAATCAGGGCGACAGATGGGTTGGATGGGGATTTCAAGAATCAAGTATTCCATCACAAGGGGAGCCAGATCAATATTGCCGTCATCCGGCACCAACAATCCCGATTCAGTGACCTGATCAGGGGAAAAGGCAAACAATTCGGTAAAGGCTGTTTGTAAGGGGTGCAAGAAATTGGCCAGGCAGCGCACGCAGTCGGCGGGAACACTGGCATCAAACTGGCAGTCGACCAGGATTCCCTGACCGGTGCGGGTGAGCCGGGCAATTCCGGTGAGCGCCTGCACTTCAAGGTCTATGGAAAGTTGGAATGCGGGGACATCAAAATGAATGTCCCGCCGGGTTCCAATCGGTTGATTCAGTAAAAATCCGATGTTAACTCGGAGAGGGTAGGGATGTTTCACGGTTTAGGAGAGTTCAGGAAAGATTAATGAGGCATAATGCGTATATATTATAGCATGGCGATTCGAGCAAGTCAATTATTTATGATGAAATTGATAATAATTCGTGACGGAAACAGAACTGAAACTGAACGGCAACTGACCTGATCTGACGATCTGAAGGGCGCTGGTGGCTTCTCCGGTATCGCCAATGGCTGTGCGCCCTCATAGACTGCGGAGTATAATAATATAAATTGATCCGAAATGATTCCTCGAGGTTTATTGTGAAAAAAATCGGGCTAGCTTTGCTGGTGATGATGTTAATCATGGCTTGCGGTGTGGTGGCCACACCGGTGGCATCCACCCCCTCCCCCGGAGCCCTCCCTTCACTCACTCCGACCATTGCCCCAACGGCCTTCCTGCCGGCCCCCACCCTCACCCTGCCAGCCGGCCAGGCGGTTTTGGTGCGCTCATCCCAGGTGGTGGCTGCGCTGCAGGCACGGGATCTGAGCGCGCTGGCCGCTCTCGTTCATCCCAATTCCGGGCTGCGACTTTCGCCACACGCCTTTGTATCGGTCTCAGATCTGACCTTTATGCCGGCTGAACTGCCGGGTTTGCTGGAGAATCCGACATTGTACGATTGGGGAGTGTATGACGGCTCTGGATTGCCCATCACTCTGACTTTCGAAGGATACTACACCGCATTTGTCTATGACCAGGACTATGCGACAGCCCCCCAAATCAGTCTTAATCAGCGCTTGGGGGTGGGAAATTCGCTGGACAACAGCCGGGAGTTTTATCCCGGAGCCATGGTGGTAGAATATTATTTTGCGGGCTTTGATCCTCAGTTCGGCGGCATGGACTGGCGCAGTTTGCGACTTGTCTTCCAGCTCGCTGGCGGTGAATGGTATCTGGTGGGCATCATCCACGACCAGTGGTCAATTTAAGACCGCTCACCTGGACTGGCGTCATCTGGCTTGCCGCTCACACGGTCCGGTAGAACTGGTTGATGGATTTGTCCAGGTTGGGAATTAGACGCCGAAGTGCAAAGCGAAACAGCAGTTCAACTGGTTTGAAACCCAGGTAGGCCAGATCTGCAAGAACGGGATGGACGAGACACCGGGACAACCGCGGACCGATGGCATCATACAGTCTCCTTAATGGGCGGTGAAAACGGGGAGCGACAGCCATCAAGACCAGTTCGGCACATTTGAGCATTTGCAGCTGCCGGTTGACCCACAAGGTGCCTCCCGGGTATGCGATCGGATGCGACCCGACAAAACTCGGATGGCCCCGGGCGGCGGCGGTGGCAATGTAGCAATCGGGTGGGTATTTGGGGAGTGCATTGTACATCTCAAACATACGGTTGATCGACACAATCCAGGCGGCTGTGTAACCGCTCAACCAGGCCCCCACGCCGATTGCTCGGGAGGCATTGAATAATATGGGACAATCGTAAGCATTGAACAGACGGATGGCAAAAAGCAGGGCCATGAAAAAGCACAGGAACGGGGCGCCCAGGCATAAAACCAGAATGATCACAAACACCAGATCCAGAAATGTTGTGCTCGCAGGGGAGCTGATGGCTGCCGCAAGACCGAGCCCGGCAGCCAGTAATAAAATAATTACGAGTATTCGGCCCCCTTGGGAACGGATTTTAGGGATCAACCCGCCGACAAGCACCAATACCACACCGGCGGCAATGGAATAGGGCAGCTTGATGGCGGCAATGATGGTGTACTGCAGAGCCAGCAGCCCTCCGGTGTAAATACCGAGTCGGATCATGAATTTGGGGACGCCTTGTTTCGGGCTCCAGAGCAGATAAATAAAGGACAGAATGGAGAAGATCAATAGGGGAAAAAACAGGTACGCAACCCTATAGTCCAACAACAAGGCCGCATAATCGGGAAATTGGCCGGATCGCCACTCCGGAGACAGGAGGACCCCGGCGGCAAAATCCAGTCCCGGCAGGATGACCACGATTAGAGAATAGAGAATTTTCTTTGGTACGGAAGCCGAAACAATTTTTGGTGATGGGATTATGTCTGCGTTTATGGGTGCGTCTTGGTTCATGGATATCTCATCCTGAAGTTTGATCTGATAATTCCGGGGTCTGATTTTGGAATTAGCGCCCGATGCCCGCTCTTTCAGCCGTTTTTGAGCCGTTCCAGGGTTTGGGTAATGCGGCCCTGGCGAGTTTGCGCCTGTCTGGCCGTTTCAATCCACTCGACATATTCCTTTTGATGACTGTAGGCCAGCCGGGCAAAGATTGTTCCGGCAGCCGGGTCGGCGGCTAGGGCTTCTTGCAGATCGGCTGGCACGACCACCTCCCGCGGCTCGGTATCGGCTTCCAGTTCGATGGTGACAATGTCGCCAATGGTCAGGCCAATTTTTTGACGGATTTCTTTGCGGATGCCCAGGATGTGGCAGGTGCCGCCCATGCGCACCAGCGAGCCACGGTACAATTCACCCGCAATGAGGGCCTTGACCTTGACCCGCTTTTGCCCGAAGGCGGCTTCCACGTCAAAAGGAATGGTCACAAAGGCGCCGCCGCTGCCGGCATCTTCAATCACTGCACTAAAGGTATGTTTCGTCATGGGGTTTCCTGTTGAATTGAACAGCATTCCAATTGAATCTCATTCCACTGGAACCACGCTCCCGTCAGCTGGATTCATCCAAAAGAGATAACCTTCCCGATCGCGCGTTAGAATCTGGTTTTGTTCCGTCCACAGAACCGGCACCAGATCACGGTCATCTTTTTCGAGCAGCACCCGCTGAGACAAGGGGCTGAGATCCACCCGTACCGTCCAGTTATAAAAACTTTCTCCCGGATAGCTGCAGACCCCCGACATGATGACAAAAACCAGCGAGCGGCTGTTGGGAGCCCAAACGATATAGCGCTGGTCGGTTTCCATGCCAATGTCTTCTTGTCGGACCAACAGATCCAGGGTTTGCGTTTGCCCGGTTGCCAGGTTCGTGATCTGGATGCCGCTGGCGCCGAAGGAAACAGATGCCAGGTACTGCTCATCTGGTGAGAAAGCAACCCATGTGCCGCCTACGTCGAGGATTTTGATCACTTCGCCGTTGGTTAAATCCAAGCGGAATAAATCTTCCACCCGGTGGATGTCCCCTGCAAAACATCCATCGCCGCTGCCGCGGTGGGTGTAATACAGATACCGGCCATCTTTGGACCAATAAAAAGGCACTGGAAAAGAAAATCCCCAGGGAATATTCGCCTCGTAGGGCAGATCCTCAACCAACCACACTACCTGCCCAGCATCCAGACTGACCGTCATGGTGACGCGTTCTTTACCCTCCATGGTGGTGGTCACATACCAGCGATAATCTGGTGATATATATTGAGGAATCTCTAAATTAATAAATTCCGGCGTTGGTGTTGGGGTGGGGGTTGGGGGGCAGGGCAAAGTCGGGGGCTGCGGCGTAAGGGTTGGCGTGGGGAGGGGCAGAGTCCGGGTTTGAGCGGGTCGTTCGGTTGGGGTGGGCTGTAAAGTTAGGGCGGTTGTGCAGCCGCCCAGCAGCAGCGCTGCGGCCGGTAAAACCCAGAGCCAGTCGGAGAGCTTGGTCTTCATGCTGTATTTCCATTTCTTCGGTATGGCCGCCATTTTGCGAAAACACCTCACCAGAGCCCTGGCAGCAGGCGCTGGCGCACTTGGCGGGCGTAATCGGCATAACCCGGCAGTTCAGCCTGCAGAGTGCGGTCTTCAAGCGCTGTGCGGAGGATCAGCAGGAGTACCCCCAAGCCGCTGGGGATCAGCACCCATCCGGAAGCGAATAGTGCCGGCATGGCCAGCTCAAAGAGAATGGCTCCGAGGTAGGCTGGGTGTCGTACCCAGTGGTAGGGGCCGCAGTTGACTACGATTTGACCGCGCTCGGTTTGAATGCGCATAATCTGTGAGAAGAAGGCATTGACGGCTGTGGCCCAGACGACCAACGCGTAGCCCAGCCCGCCCACTCCCAAGGCGATGAACTGCGCAGGCAGCGCACTGCCGGTGCTCCAGCCGTAACGCACATCCAGCCCGGCAAGGATGTACCGGGTCAGTTGGGTTAATCCCAGCAGGCTCATGATGGCGATATCCCAACGCTTGGCGCCGCGACGCGGGCCCAGGCGCTCCGCCAGTAGAGCCGGGTTATGGTGCAGAATGACGGCTGCTGTGGCTGCAATCCAGGCAGTCATTATCCCCAGCGCGGCCCAGGCTGGCCACCAATTCAGTCGCCCGGCGGACCAGAACAAGGCCACCCCCATGGTGATGAGTCCCAGGATTTCACGGATCATATAGCGCAGGATTATGCCTCGGTTCATCGAAAAAACCTTTGCAGTAAAAAAATCAGCCACCCGGCCGGTAATTCATAAATTGAGCAGTCGTGTTCAAAAATCGCTACCTGGGATAATAATCAGATGAAACATTAACGACAGAATGATAATAAATGATACCATACCACCCCGTTTGCCGCTTCCCGGCCACCCTGTTGCTCTGCAGCCAGGCCTGATTGTTATGGAAAAGACTTACCCGGGCACAGTTAGCCTTCCCGAGTCACCGTTAGATGGGTTGCCAGTTCGGCGGTTGAATTGAGAATCAAATCGGCCCCGGCCCGGTGCAGTTCCCGCTCAGAGCCAAACCCACACAGCACCCCCACGGTCTGCGCGCCGGCAGCCCGTCCGGCGCGAATATCCACCGTAGTGTCACCGATCATCAGACAGTGTTCGGGGGCCACACCCAGGGCTGCGGCTGCATGGCGGATCGGATGAGGAAAGGGCTTGGTAAAGGCGCAGGTCTGCGCAGTAACCACCGTTTGAAAATGCCTGCGCAGTCCAAACTGCTCCAAAAAAGCCAGCGTGGATTGTTCCCCGCGCGCGCTGACCACCGCCAACCGGTAATGGCCGGACAGTTGGTCCAGCAATCCAGCCACCCCCGGAATTAACCAGAAATTGTGCTTCTGACGATCCGGGGAGTGCCGACTAATTGCGCTGGTCAGGCGGGCCACTTCATCATCCAATCCCAACCGGTCAAATAAATGATAGAGGACATTCGCCGGTGATTCGGCCCCCATAATTAATGCGCGCGCCAGCGGCCGCAGACCACGCCGTGGAAAAAATCTGCGCAGGAAACGCAGCCGTTCCTCAAGTTTTGCGGCCCAAAGATCATCGGTGTCGGATAGTGTGCCATCGACATCAAAGCACAGCGCTTGGATGTGGTTGCTGTTCAGCGCCATTTACTCAATTCCAACCATATCGCGAATCTGGTCCATGGCCTCCCTGTCAGGTGCAATTAACCAAAGAACATTATCGCTGGTTCTTTCCAGGCGGATATAACCGTCGACGGTGTTTTTCCACACCCACTCATCGCTGGAGCGATCTGAAGGCGCGCCCCAGCGAACTTGTCCATATTCGATCAGCGCTTCCCAAAATTCATCGGTGTCACGACTGGTTTCCCACTCTGTCAGCCATACGAGTGCAGGCTGGGATAGTGTATCATTCCATAAGTATAAATAGCCGTCACCAGCCCAACCCGCGGCCGCATCGGCTGCCGTATCCAGGTCCAAGCGGGCATCTTCGTGGGCGCCAAATCCAAGTATAAGATAGGTGTACCACTCGCCCATGACGTTGCGGTCCACCTCCAGCCAGTCTTCACCCAGGGCCAGCACCACGTCCGGCAGGTAGATAGGGGTGGGTTGATCGTCCGGGTATTTCTCCGGGTGTAGGATTTGTTCGGTGGTCTGTGGCCGCACACTGGTATAGGCGGTTGTGAGGGCATCAGGTCCGCCTTGGGCAAGGAGGTAGTTGACAAATTCAGCACCTTGTTGATAAGGAAAGAGGAAATCCTCCTGCAAATAGGCGGGGGCTGAATCATAAACCGGGCTGCTGTAGGTGGCATAAAAATCAAAGACGTCCTGCTGATCTTCTTCTGTTGCCAGATTGAAGAACCAGTTTTCTTCATGAATTGAGGCATCCCCTTCGATCAAGGCCGTCATGGCGGCACAGTATTCTGTATTGGTTTTGCAGTAATCGTCATTAATCATAAGCCCATTACGCAGGTCATAATGCTGATCCTGGAGAGCGTGGACATATTCATGCGCGTAAGTCATCCGTTCCGGGCCGGAGAAATCACCATCGGCAATCACGAACATCTGTTTGACTTCAGGATCGTAGTACCCCGCCACCTGTTCGCTGTACAAATCAATGTAAAGCTGGTAGAGATCATAGCCCGGTTCCAACAGACCAAGCAGGGCGAGTTCCCGGACGTCTTCACTGGCCTCTTCCCGGGTATAGTCCTCAAAAAAGTCAATTTCCACCTGGGTGTGCAGTTCTTCAGGTGTCAGCAGGGCCCGACTTAAAGATCCCACCGAGTCCAAGCCCCGCAGGGCACTGATCTGGGATTCGATGATCAACATTTCTGCTGCCACATCTGGATCCAAGGGGGCAGAAGCCACCGTTGGTTTCGGGGTGACCAGGGGATTGATTGTTGGCGTGGCCGGAGGGGTGATCACAGGCCGAGTGGGCATGGCTGAGGGCTGCAAGGCTGATTCAAAGGTCTCGACGAAGTTGGAGGCATTGTTTGAGGCCAGGTACCCACCGGCAATCATGACCACAATGGCACCCAAGCACATTGCAATACAGAGACAAACAACCACCAGACCGATGATAAGATAGATGCTCCACTTTTTATTATTATTATTATTGCTGTTTTCCATGGATTCTTGCGGGCGGGGACTGCCAATTTCAGGCAGCTGAGGAAGTCCGCCCCTCCTTTCGTTTATGCGGGTTAACAAAGGCCTGGTGTGCTCTATCCCGGTCTGATGGACGGGGCGGTGTTGCTACCCGTCTCGGTGCCAGGAAGACGCTATCGGCGGATTGAAAAATCAAATGGTGCGGCCCTCTGACGTGCCCTGTGCGGACTGGGGGTTTGACTCTGCCAGAAATCAGGCATCTTGGCTGATCGGATTGGGGGGCGATGTTGGCCGCCATTAATGCTCCTGAACATATTGAACCGCATAGATGGCATCGGCATACTCAGGATGTTCTTCCAGCGCCTGGTTAAAACTATCCAGCGCTTCCGCTTTGCGGTTCAGGCGATACAGTGCCCAGCCGCGCCAGAGAAGGGCCTCTTCCGAGTTTGGCGTCCGTTCCAGCGAGTAATCGGCCAGGGCCAGCAGGTCTTCATTGCGCAGGGTATTGAAATAGGCAATGAATGGGCCAAATTGATAGCGCAGCATGCGTTGTGGCAAACCCAGGGTGCGAGCCTGATCGTAAGCGCGCGCCGCATCGCTATAGCGGTCAAAATAGACCAGATTGGTGCCAAGGTTAAACCAGGCAAAGGCATCGTTGGCATTGGCGTCAATCTCACTTTGCGCCAACGCCAGGGCGTTTTCACGATTGACTTCAGGATCCCAATCCGGGCCGAGAATGGCTTTTACCTGTTCCTGCTGACTTGGGGGGTAAATCAGGATATAGACATAATTGAATGACTGCCAATTCAATTTTAGCTGATCATAAGTCACCCACAGATCCGGCCCCTTTTCCGAGTCCTGGACAATAAAACTTTGGCGGCTGTCATCATAACCGGTGACAAGTTGATAGTGCCCGGCCCATTTGTCATCGTTGGGGTAAAAGGCTTTATCCAGCATGAATGAGCCCTCGATCATCACAGGGATGCCTGCTCCAATCAACTGACGCAGTACAGTCAGATTTCCCCCCACCCGATACTCTGTGTTGAGCCACCCCGTGTAATTGCGGCTGTAGTAGATCAACTCTTCTACGTTTACATTTCGATCCGCCCGGACAGGTTTGACAATCTCGGAAATCGTATATTGGTCCCCCTCCCAGCCATAAAAACGGAGGTACATGGCCAGTGTCGCCGGCCCGCAGGCATTCAAGTCCTCCAGTTCATTTTTGGGAGAAGGTAAAAAGACCTGCACCGGCAAGGGGGTGGGGCTGGGTTGCGGTGTTGGTGAGAGTTCAACGGTTGGGGTGGGTAAGGTCGGTGATGGGGTTGGGCTTGGTGTGGCTGTCGCTGCCGGCTGGGTTTGTGCAACCGGGGTGGGTACTGCTTCCACCGGATCAAAAATGCCTTTGATATAAATCCAGGCATAATCCAACCGCCAGCTCAGGCGATCATGGATTGGCGGGATCTGATACAGCAGGATGGCCAGCACCACCAGTCCGCCCAAAATCAACCAAATCCGCTGTCGCGGTTTGAATTTTTGTTTGTTAAAAGCTTCCATAGCGGCAATTGTACCGTAAATCCACCGGGTTTTTAGTCCAATCCTGCGCAGTGGCCAAGATTTTACATGCGGGTGTTGCTGCCATCTCACAGCTCACATAAACTGTCGGGGTCACATAAACTGTCTGGGATGGCTTTTTTGTTTTGTCAGCAATCAGGGGGACACCAGTTCGGGTGGAGGGTGCCCTGGTCCGGTTTGATCCGGACCAGGGGCAAATCCACGTTGGGTGAGCCATTGGTTGAATTGAAAATTTCCCCCGATTGCCTTCCCAAAAAGCTCATTCAAAGGCATAATTGTTTGAATTGCCTTGGCCTAATTATTGGGCTGAAAAGCCTGTTTTACTTGGAAGGATGATCCATGTCTGCTATTGAAGTTGAACACATCGCTAAATCGTTTGGCGCTCAGTGCGCAGTATCTGATGTTTCATTTACTGTTGAGCCTGGCGAAATCTTTGGCTTGCTGGGACCCAATGGCGCCGGAAAGACGACCTCCATCCGCATCATCCTGGATATTTTTAAACCGGATGCCGGACGGGTCGCTGTGTTGGGCGGTCCGATGAATGAAGCCAAGAAAGCCCGCATCGGGTATCTTCCTGAAGAACGGGGCTTGTATCAGGATCAGCGGCTGGACCGTGTGTTGGTTTACCTGGCAACCCTGAAAGGGCTCTCAACGACTGAGGCGCAGCGGCGGATTGGCAGCTGGCTGGAGCGCTTTGATTTGGCCAGCCACTCTAAAAAGAAAATCAAAGAATTAAGCAAGGGCATGCAGCAAAAAGCACAGCTCATCTCCACTTTGGTACATCAACCCGCACTGGTTATCATTGACGAACCATTCAGCGCTCTGGATCCGGTGAACACCCAGATGGTCAAAGATCTGCTGCGTGAAGAGCGTGACCGCGGCACCGTGGTGGTGATGTGCACTCACCAGATGCACCAGGTGGAAGAACTCTGTGACCGGTTAGTACTGATTCATCAGGGCCAGGCCATGCTCTATGGCGCATTGAACGATATCCGCCGCCGTTATGCCGGCCATGCCGTGAACGTGCGGGCGCTGGCGGACCTGCCGGCGGATATTCCTGGTGTGGCGGCCATCACTAAAAATAACGGGGACACCCGTCTGGATCTGCTGCCGGGGGCTACACCACAGGCAGTGCTGCAGGATCTGGTGACACGGGGACTGCCCCTTGAAATGTTTGAAATTGCCATGCCTACATTGGATGAGATATTTATCCAAGTGGTCAAAGGCCAGGAAGCTGCCGCATGAGAGACATTTGGCTGGTACTCAAGCATGAATACTTGCGTCATGTTGCCCGGAAGGGATTCATCTTTGCACTGCTCAGCGTCCCGCTGCTGATTGCTTTCTCTGTCGGAGCAGGATTCTTGTCAGTGCTGGCCAGCATGGACCCCAAGCCTGCCGGTTATGTGGATCTGGCTGCCGTTATCCAGGTCATGCCACCGCATTCCGGTCTGAACTTGAGTAGTGAGAATCCTTTTTCGGATATCGAGCTGATCCGCTACCCAACGGAGGACGATGCCCGGGCGGCACTGGATGCGAAAGAAATCCAAGCTTATTATGTTATTGAAGCTGATTATTTTGAAAGTGGTGCTGTCCGTCTGGTGGCCAATGATCGCCCAAATGAAGGACTGAGCGACCAGATAGCCGATATCCTGCAGTACAACCTATTGAACCGCTTTTCACCCGAAGTCCAAGCGCGCGTGATGGACGGCCCGGTTGTGGATGTTCTGGCAATGGATGGATCACAACAGATGAGTGGTGAAAACATCTGGGGGCTAATGCTGCCACTGGCGATTGGCTTGTTATTCTTCTTCGGTATCAGTTACTCCAGCGGCTACCTCATGTCGGCGCTGATCGAAGAGAAGGAGAACCGGACAGTGGAAATCCTGCTGACCTCCATCTCGCCAAACAATTTAATGGCCGGCAAAGTGGCTGGTAACCTGTTGGCTGGTCTGACGCCCTTATTGGTATGGGGCGGCAGCGCTGGTATTGGCTTGCTGATTTTGATGGGTTCGCTGCCGGAATCCAGCCGTCCGGATGTCGACCCCGGTCTGATTGGGATTAGCCTCCTGGTTTTCATCCCGGCATTCCTGATGATTGCTGCCTTGATGGCTGCGGTGGGATCTTCAGCAGCCGACGAACAGGAAGCCAATCAATATTCGGGCCTCTTCACCCTGCCATTGGTGGTGCCGCTGTGGTTTATGATGCTGCTGATTGATCGGCCGAACAGCCCATTGTCGGTGATCATGAGCATCTTGCCATTTACAGCGCCCATTGCTCTGACAATGCGCTCCGCCTTCACAAATGTCCCTTTCTGGCAGACGGCTCTTTCTATTGGCGTGCAATGGATAACCGCGCTGGCATCCATGTGGTTTGCCGGGCGCTCCTTCCGCTTGGGTATGTTGAATTATGGCAAACGGCTAAAGTTGAAGGAAATTTTCCGCCGCAGCAAAAAATCAATCTCAAAGCCGGAGGTCAGCCATGAGTAAAATATGGATGGTCTTCAAACAGGAAATCATCAGGATCGTCTGGCGACGTTCGTTCATCATTGCGTTGATTCTTGTGCCGTTGATTGGGGGCGGGGTTTATCTGATTGCCTCCAGCGTGATGAAGAGCAATGAAATTGAGAGCGTGGAAACCCTTTTCCAACCACCGGAGGAACCGGAACTATTTGGCTATATTGATGAAAGCGGTTTGCTGGTGGAACTGCCAGATGAAATTGCAGACCGGCTCCTGCCTTTTGATACGGTTGCAGAAGCAGAAGCTGCTGTTAGTGGAGGAGATATTGCCGGCTACTACATCATTCCTGCGGACTATGTGCTGACCGGTAAACTACAGGCCTTCCGCCCGGATTTTAATCCCATGGCCGGGTTGACCCGGTCGGAGGATATCATCGCGGCCCTGAACTACAATATCATCGGCCGCGATCCGGCGCTGTTTGCTCGGATTACTTCCCCCATTGTCCTGACCTCCGAATATCTCGATCCGACCGCCTCACGTCACGCTGATAATGAGGCCGCTGCTTTCTTTGTGCCCTATGCCATCATGATGTTCATGTACGTCCTGATTATGGGCACCGCAACCATGATGCTGACGAGCGTGACGCAGGAGAAAGAAAACCGCCTGATTGAGGTCTTGATGAATTCAATGCGTCCGGTTGAGATGCTGACAGGTAAAATTCTGGCACTGGGGCTCGTGGGTTTATCCCAAACCATCCTTTGGCTGGGATTGGGCTGGCTGGCGTTGCAGTTCAGCCCACAAGCATTCAATCTACCTGCCTCAATCCGCTTGCCGATTGAGGTGATCCTGTGGAGTCTGCCATTCTTTATCCTGGGTTTTGCGGTTTATGCCAGTTTGATGGCTGGTGTGGGAGCTTTGGCACCCAATATGCGCGAGACGGGTGCGGCGACCACAATCTTTGTCATGCCGCTGGTGGTGCCAATGGTAATGATCAATGCCATGGTCGCTGATCCCAACGGTGTGCTGGCCACCATACTCAGCCTCATTCCGTTGACGGCCCCGGTGGCCATGATGACCCGCATTGCGGCGGCGACGGTCCCACTCTGGCAAATTTTACTCTCTTTGGGGCTGCTTGTCGTCACAGCATGGCTGATTGTGCGCGGGGTGGCGGGCATGTTCCGGGCCCAGGTGCTGCTCTCGGGACAGAAATTCAAGATCGGCACCTTTTTCAAGGCGTTTTTCGGTAAAGCGTAACCCTTTTGTAAAAAAAGAGCCCGCCCGGCTGCCAATTGTTGCCGGGTCGCCCATGGGATCAGGTTGAGGCAGGCGCAGCAGGTTTTTTCAATTTGGCTTGCCTTGACCGGATCCCCAAATTGGTCTGATTTAACGAGCACCGCCACGGGCTCCTTTCGGCAAGTTTTCGAAAATATCTCCGAATAAGGCTGTTGCTCGAACTGCATAGCCGTTTGACACTGCCCCATCCTAATTCGATGCAGTTCAGGAAAACCCTGGATTGAGCAGGTATTGGGCAAGTATAATGATGATAGGTTTTAACTTGCTGGTGAGGTTGCCATGATGATCGATCTGGAGCTACAAACCCTGACTTTTGGCGGCGACGCATTGGGGCGACTGCCTGATGGCCGGGCGGTGTTTGTGCCATTTGGCCTGCCGGGTGAACGGGTGCGGGTGGAACTGGTAGAAGAAAAGCCCCGCCACGCCCGGGGCCGCCTGATGGAGGTATTACGCCCATCACCTGATCGGATTGTGCCGCGCTGCCCGCACTTTGGGTTCTGCGGTGGCTGCCATTATCAACACCTGTCCTATGATCGGCAGGTTCAGGTCAAGGCCGGTATCCTGCGTGAGCAGCTGGTGCGAATAGGTGGCATTGACAGTCCTCCAGTGGCGCCGATGATGGTGGCCCCCCAACCATGGAACTATCGCAACTCGATCCGATTTCACCTGGATGATACCGGCAGGCTGGGTTTTGAACCGGCTGGCGGGCGGGGTGTGATTCCCATTACTGAATGCCATTTACCCGAACCGCCGTTGAATGAGGTATGGCCTCAGCTAAATTTTGAGCCCCTGCCGGGCATTGAACGCGTAGGTTTGCGCTTGGGGGTGAACGATGAAATATTGATGGCCCTGGAATCGTCTGAATTTGTGGCCGCCCCGGAATTGGAATTGGATTTGCCAATTTCTGTGGTGCACCTCAGTCCGGAAGGTCCGTTGGTCTTGGCGGGCGATCCGGGTTTATGGATGTCGGTCAAAGAGACCTTGTTTCAGGTTTCAGCGGGGGCCTTCTTCCAGGTCAATACCGCCCAAGCGGCGGCCATGGTGGACCACCTGCTGGGTCGGCTGCCGCTTACACCCGCAAGCACCATTCTGGATGTGTATTGTGGAGTGGGTCTGTTTTCACGTTTTTTGGCACCGCAGGTTGGTCAGGTGATAGGGGTTGAACTTTCGGCGGCAGCCTGTGATGATTATATTATCAACCTGGATGCCTTTGACCACGTCTCGCTTTATGTCGGTGCGGCCGAGGAGGTGCTTCCTGGTTTGGATGTGGAGCCTGATGCCGTGATCGTGGATCCTCCGCGTTCAGGCCTCGATCGCACTGTGCTGGACGCATTGATCCGTCTTGGTCCGCCAGTGCTGGCGTATGTGTCCTGTGATCCGGCCACCCTGGCTCGGGATGCCCGTCGCCTGATGAGTGCCGGCTATGAGCTGCAACTGGTGACGCCGTTTGACCTCTTCCCGCAGACCTATCATATCGAGAGTGTCAGCTGGTTTACCCGCTCAACAGACTGAGCCCATCAACGGGAACCCCGACACGACGGCCCAGTGAAGTATTTCGGGCATCGGGGGTTGACATTCAAACTCAAACGAGTAACGGATAATTGTTCAAGGTGGCCATCAGAGTTGGTCAGATTTGGCGTTTTAAAGATCCGTTTTAAAAATTGAGGTTGATCTTGCAGCCAATCCCTGCCAGTGACGTTCTCCGCTCCCTTCAGGGAGCGGCTTCTTAGGCAACGCACTCCCCAACGGGACACGTTACCGCCTGAGCGCTCCGTCCGAGCGGGTTGTTTAAAGCCAGAGATAGGATCTGACGAGCCGCATGGACATCTCGATCGAGAACCAAACCGCAATCCGGGCAGACATGAACGCGAACAGACCAACCTTTTGGAACA
>Ga0116143_10002716_pt1 | contig 18813 bp, 18 predicted proteins | sample AD_UKC034_MetaG_FD_89745 | JGI IMG/M metagenome (GOLD analysis project Ga0116143, IMG submission 89745) | Active sludge microbial communities of municipal wastewater-treating anaerobic digesters from USA - AD_UKC034_MetaG | ecosystem: Engineered > Bioreactor > Anaerobic > Digestate | place: USA...
GCAATAGTTGTGATGGCGGCGTTGTTAAACGCCGCCAAAGTAGTTAAAAAACCATTTGAGGCGCTTAACGTTGTAGTAGTTGGTGCGGGAGCAGCTGGTTTGGCTGTTACAAAAATGCTGCTCGGCATTGAGTGCCAATCAGCCAGTTGTCGAATTATTGATGGAGCCCAGCGAGTAAAAGATGTGATCGTAGTTGATTCTCAAGGGGCACTCTGGGCGGGGCGTAACAATATGAATGTCTATAAACAAGCAGTGGCAGGTGTCTCTAACAAACAAAAGAAGCAGGGTGCGTTGGAAGAAGTGATTGTTAGCGCTGATGTTGTAATCGGAGTGTCTGGACCAGGTGCAATCACAGCCTCTATGGTGCAAGCTATGGCTAAAGACTCAATTGTCTTCGCTATGGCCAATCCAATTCCCGAAATTATGCCAGATGTAGCCAACCAAGCAGGTGCTTTGGTGGTCGCGACGGGGAGAAGTGATTATCCCAATCAAATTAATAATGTACTGGCTTTTCCTGGAATATTTAAAGCGGTCATTGATAATTGTTTACCAAAGATTACTCAAGCGATGAAACAATCGGCGGCCTTGGCACTTGCTCAGTTGGTAACAAAACCAGATCGACAAAATATTTTACCAACTGCGTTTGATCACAGTGTAGTACCAGCAATAGCATTAGCAGTGAAGGAAGCTTATGGCAAATAATCCCCATCAACAAGCAGTAACACAACTAGAAAATGTTGCCAAATTACTTGAACCACAGTACACAGATGGTGCCAGATTTAAAAAAGCCATACAAAAATTAAAGCAGCCAAATTATTTGCATGAAACTGCGTTAGAAGTTCAAATGGATGACGGCACAAAACGTGCGTTCACAGCCTATCGAGCCCAGCACGATAATGCCAGGGGTCCGTATAAAGGTGGAATCCGTTTTCATCCCGGAGTAACAAAGGAGGAAGTTCTTGCACTCTCCACTTGGATGACATGGAAGTGCGCCATTGCAGGTATTCCGTATGGAGGCGCAAAAGGAGGAATCGTTATTGACCCTAAAGCGCTCTCGCTCGCTGAGCTCGAGCGCCTCAGTCGAGCCTATGCTATTTGGCTAACTGAATTCATCGGTCCTTGGCAAGATGTGCCTGCACCAGATGTTAATACGAATGGTCAAATCATGACTTGGATGGTAGATGCTTGGGCTCAGTCTTTTGCTGAAAAGCATCCACTTAGTTTGAACCCCCAGGCTACATTCACAGGCAAACCAATCGAGTATGGTGGCTCAGAAGGTAGAGAAGAAGCGACTGGTTTGGGTGGAGTCTATGTGCTCGAAAAACTGGCAGAAAAACTCGGTTGGCAACGTAAAAAAGACATTACTATTGCAATTCAGGGCATTGGCAACGTTGGGTATTGGTTTGCCCATCACGCCGACCTACTGGGCTATCGAGTGGTGGCAATTTCAGATTCTCGCGGTGGGGTCTATGTTGAATCTGGACTAAATCCCGCAAAAACTCTCGCATGTAAACAAGAAACAGGCTCTCTTGATGAATGTCGTTGTACAACCGATGGTTGTAGTATCAAGAATGGTCGCGCACTAACTAATGATGAATTACTTGCATTGCCGGTTGACGTACTAGTACCAGCGGCGCTTGAGTCAGTGATTACACAAGAAAACGCCCAAACCATTCAGGCAAAATACATTATTGAAATGGCCAATGGACCAATTACGCCCGAAGCAGATAAGATTCTAGAAAAAAATAAGGTGCTTGTTATTCCTGATGTACTAGCCAATGCTGGAGGAGTAACGACTTCATATTTTGAATGGGTACAGAATTTACAAGGCGTACATTGGAAAAAAGAGTTGGTCTTAGCTCAGTTGCAACCTATCATGGAGCAGGCATTTGACGAAATGTGGCTCAAGCACACACAAATGAATGTGTCTGCTAGGATGGCAGCCTATGTAACTGCTGTGAAGCTAGTCGTCGATACCCTTCTGCTTCGTGGTGTTGTATAATGTGCAAGATTAATGGGATAAGAACAGCCCACTCAGTTGTAGTGGGCGGTCTTGTTTGCTTTTTTTATTACTTGTTGTATAACGTATCTTCAACTAACTATGGTAACTCTACCCAAAGCACTCCAAGCTGATATCGAGGTGTTATTAAAAAAAGCCAGACAAAATGGTTTTATTACTCAAGATGACATTCTTGATGTTTTTGTTGAACCAGAGTTGTATATTGAGACTCTTGATGATTTATACGATACCGCAATTCAGGAAAGTATCGATATTTTTGAATCAGTAGCGGAGCCTGGCGACGTGGAGGATACCGATGCGCTGACTCGCGAACTAGAACAGCTTTCTGCTCTGGGTTCGTCTGGAGTTTCAGACCCCGTGCGCATGTATCTGAAGGAAATTGGCCGAATTCCGTTGCTGAATCGTGAAGAAGAAATTCGTCTAGCTCAACGCGTTGACAACGCAGACCCAATCGCCAAACAAAAACTAATTGATGCCAATCTCCGTTTGGTAGTTTCTATTGCAAAAAAATACATTGGCCGCGGCATGACTTTCTTAGATCTAATTCAAGAGGGTAATAAGGGGTTGATCAGAGCTGTAGAAAAATTTGATTGGACAAAGGGTTTTAAATTTTCTACCTATGCTACCTGGTGGATACGACAAGCAATTACTCGTTCTATTGCCGATCAGGCCAGAACTATTCGAATTCCAGTTCACATGGTTGAAACGATTAATAAGCTGATGCGCACTAGTCGACGGCTGATGCAAGATTTGGGCCGTGAGCCAACACCAGAAGAAATTGGCAAACAAATGGAGCTTGAGCCAGAGCGGGTGAGAGAGATTTTGAAGATCTCACAGAATACAACTTCGTTGGAAGCGCCAGTCGGTTCTGGTGATGACGAAAGTGTTTTGGGTGACTTTATTTCTGATGACGCCCAGGTTTCACCCTACGAAGCAACCAGTTTACAAATGCTACGCGAAAACGTGGACGAAGTGCTCGAAGCGTTGTCAGATCGAGAAGCAAAAGTGCTAAAAATGCGCTTTGGCTTATCTGGAAACAAGATGATGACGCTCGAAGAAGTCGGGCGTCAATTTGGTGTAACCCGCGAACGTATTCGTCAAATAGAAGCCAAAGCGCTCCGCAAGCTAAAGCATCCCAGTCGTCGCAAAAAACTGCAAGACTTTTTGGATTAATCCTCAACTAAAATATCTTAGCGAGAGGATCACAAATGTGATGAAGCCATTTAGTACTATTAATGGTAGCGCAATTTTTAAATAATAACCGAACTTAGGGTGATGTCCTTCTCGATGAATTTGACCAAATGCAATCACATTGCATGCGGCTCCAATGGGAGAACCAGCGCCCCCAATACTTGTGCCTAGGTTGAGTGCCCACCAAAGTGGGTATACCCAAAGTCCATTTTTTTCCATTACTTGAATTGCTCCAACCATAGTGATGTTGTATGGCACGTTGTCAATAAAGGTGGAAATAATGGTCGATCCAATGGCGATCAGACCTGTTAAGAATTGTACATTTCCTTGTGAGAGCTGTATCAGTGCATGGGAGAGTAGGTCGATCACTTGGGTAAATTCTAATGCACCAACGATGATAAACAAGCCCATAAAGAAGAAAATAATTTCCCAGTCAATTAAATCGGTAAACACTTTTTTTGGATCACGGTGAAACAGCAACATTGCAAAAAATGCCGCTGTCAAAGAGATGGTAGCATTATCAAGAGTAATGCCAAAGGTTGAGCTGATCCATCCCTTACTAATCATGAGTAAAATGGCGAGAATTAATATGGGAGTACCTCTTGTAAGCACCTTTTTATTTCTAATGGCAGAATGTGGTCTAAAAAACGCAATAGAATCCTTGGAAATTTTTACGGTTTGTAAATCTTTTCGAAACACCAACGCTGTGTACGCATATGACACTACGGAAAGTACCATTACAATTATTCCAGAGTTACCAAGAACTTCATTAAAGGAAAGACCGACGGTTTTGGCTTGATAATACGTGGTTGGATCCGAAATTGGAGTCATTGCTCCGCCAATGTTTGCCATCACTAAAACTATAAAAATATACGGAAAATAAGGTAGCCTTAATTGTTTAATGAGCACAAGAGTAATCGGAATGACGATTAATATGGTAGGAATATTGGAGAATAAAGCAGTCATTCCCAAGGTTAAAAACCCAAGTACAGCAAGTAGAGCAAATGGGTTAGCATTGATTTTTTTGACTAACCAGATGGCAATTGCTTCAAAAATTCCCGATTCGCGCACTATACCAACCAATATCATCATGCCAATGACGAAACCAAGGATGTCTAAGTTGTGAGAGATGAAGCCGAAGGCAGTATCTTGACTCGTCTGGTCAGTGGTTTGAAAGACTTGGCTAACAATTAAAAGTGCGGCACCAAGAATTGCTACAATCACTTTATTAATTTTTTCAGTAATCAAGAAAATATACACTATGCAAAGTACGGCGAGTGAAATGAAAGAAAAAAGTGTGAGCGTGGGCATAGCAGGTGTTTAATTATTGTTTTAATTTATATTTCTTTTGCGGGTGATCGGCTAGATTCATACCGTAGGCAAGAGCGGCTTTAATTTCCGAGCGAGTCACTATTCCAAGCAACTCGCCATTTTCAATTACTGGAACAATATACAGATCATTTTTTAAAAATTCGGCAGTAATTTCCATGATGTTATCGTGCAAATTCACATATTCGAAATTTTTTCTCATATATACACTTACTGGTCGATCCTGAATTTCCGCGCACATTTCGTGAAAAAAGCCTTTTTTGTACATTGCAGCTGCCATGCCAATATTTTGTCGGAATTGATTAGGAATAGTGGCGGCCGCGATATCTTGAACTGAGAGTACACCAACTACCCGCCGATCATCATTGAGGATGACCAAACCATTAACTTTTTCTTTGATGCATAAGCTCAAAGCTTCGCGAATAGTTTTTGTGTGTTCAATAGTGACTGCGCTTCGGTGGTAGATGTCAGAAATTAGCATATCTATGCTAATAATATCGAAAAAGTATGTGGAGTACTAGTAACATTGACATTGAGCCTATGTACAAAATTAACATTGTAAGAATGAATTTTTCTGGTTTTTTCAGTAGCATTTCAAAACCCTTCAGTATAGTATAGCAAAATCATGCGTGGATTATCAGTAAAAGTGCTCTCAGATGAGGAGCTGGTAGAGAAAGTTCGAAAAAACAACCAAGAGCTCTACGTTGAAGTTGTACGACGCTATCAGCAACCCCTGTTCCGTTACGCCTTTACTTTAGTGCATGATTCAGACATTGCTCAAGATATTGTGCAAGAGGCTTTGATTAAGGCATATACTAATTTACGCAGTTTCAACACCAAAAAGAAATTTTCTAGCTGGATTTATCGTATTACTCATAACCAGGCAATGGACCACTTTCGAAGTCAACGGAAACTTGTTTCATTTGAATTGTTGCCTGAATTGGTTAGTTCTTTGGTCAGTAAATCTGACGTTGAGGTGACTTTAGATGAAACATTGCTTCGAGAAAAAATTGATCATGTGATTGATCAATTACCGGTACAGTATAGGAGTGTAGTTGCCCTCTACTATCTTGAGGGAAAGAAATATGCAGAAATTGGTGAGGTTATGAAAGTACCTGAGGGCACCGTGGCAACCTGGTTGAGGCGTTCAAAAATTATTCTAGCTAAAGCCCTACAAGAATATGAGCAAAAACAAAAAAAACGACATGAAAAAAAATCTTAAACCCAACACTTTTGATTGTAGTCAGAATGTGATGGAAAAAATCCACACAGAGCACATTCATATGAAGCCAAGTTGGCTTTTCTACATTGGTTCTGCCACAGTAATTTTTGGTATTAGTACTTTTATGATTTTAGCCAGCATTCTTTTTAGTCTGATTTGGTATCAATCATTACTAATGGGATTTTCACAATTGATTCGGTTTGGTTCGGATGGTTGGCTCATTTTTATGACTCGCTTGCCCTGGTTTGCTGTCGGAGCCAGTTTTTTAGTGGCGCTGATTGGCTGGTGGTTGGTCCAGCATTCGGAATATGGTTTTCATTATCGTAAGAGAGTGGTTGGGTCTGCCATCTTTACCGCTATCATCGTGAGTAGTTTATTGTTGCACAGGACTAATCTTTGGGATCGAATCTTAAGAGATAGTACCTGGGAAAGAGTTGGTCGCCCTCCAGCGGTAGAAGAGGAGCAGGTATTAGCGGGTAGGTTATTAAGAAAAAATCAAGATTTATATCAATTGCTGCATACTAGCAATCAGGTTATACCAATTAGATTTGCTCAGTTACAACAGAATACACCCACGGCTTATATACCTATGATTGGTGACAACATAATAATTTTAGGAGAATGGAAAGATGGAATTTTTGAAGTGAGACGTTTCCAAATTTGGTTGAAAGAAACTGAATAATCGATGCGTATAACAGTTAGATGGGTGGAAACAGGAAAGTCAAGGCGCCTGATCATCAAGAGAACCCCCGCGTGAGGCAACCTCAGCGGGGGTTTGTGTTAACCACCCTTTCACGAATTCTCTCAATGTAGGCCAGGATTCGTTGTTGAGTTGTGCGCTGCCAGAAGCAGCTCGATCTACCAGTATATATTGACCGTCTGGACTTCTAGTTTCCCATAGCGCGTTAGTTTTATCCAGCTGATAGCTTTGTACCTTCCAACTTTCGGGATTGGAGATTAAGCCTAGGAGTTCTAAGAAATCAGTCAGCTCCAAATTGCTATCCACGTTTCGATATACTTTGTTCAGCACTGTAGGAATTTTTAACCAATTTGAAGGTTGACTCAAAAGATTTTTAATTCCTAAAACTAAGGCTTGTTGACGTTGGGAGCGGCCAAAGTCACTGCCGCCAATAGCCGCGTGACGGGAGCGCACGAATTTGGCGGCAGTAGATGCATCGAGAAGTTGTAAGCCCGCAGTAAATTCCAAACGCTCATATCTGCAAGTAAATTGTTTTTCTAGTTCAAATCCACGCAGTGTGGCTGACAGCGTAGCAATATCTTCAGGAGTTTTATCACAAGGATTATTTTCTTCGCCGGCGATGGGAAAGTACTCATCAACAAAACTGTAGGGTACCTTAACAGGAATTGGACCAAGTTGGGTAAGAGTGGCAATTAATCCAGCTTGATTAATTGCCAATACATACTCAATTTGTTGTTGGAGTACGGTGCCAACAACGTCTTGGGTTATGACTAATCCACCTTCAGCGCCTAGAGCATACAATTGATTAACTTTCCCCGCTGATGTGGCTGCCTGTGAGGTTTGAAGAGGTATCGTGACCCAAAGATCTCTTGGTATTGAAATTAGCGATAACTCTTTCGTTTTAAAATTTGCTTGTGCTAGTAACATCGTATCCGTAAGCAAACCACCTTCGTGATTTCCCCCCACATATCCTAACAGTAGAGCTGTTCTTGGTCGTAATGGATCGGGTGTAGGAGAGGGAGTTGGGGAAGGTTGGGGAGAAGGTGTTGGAGTATTTTGTATACCAACAGCCGGAAAAGTAATTTTAGAAATACTCAACCACGTTATCAGTATGCCACTGACCAACAGTCCAAGGCAAACACCAACCACCAGTATTTTTTGCTGTGTTTTCATCAAACGCATTATCTCATTGAAATGACTAGTTTATTTTGACGATCTTTTTGCCAGCATGACCCCCGCCAGTCCCAACCCTCCACCGGCCAGCAAGAAATAGAAAACATTTATTCCAACAACTTTTTTGAGTAGCAGTTGGCCATATAAAGTTTTTGGCATATGAACGATCACAATCATATAATAGTCTCTAACTTCTAAATACCGGGAAAAATAGGAAAAAGTTTTTTTTATACTTTCATTTTGTTGCACCAATTCAATTGGTTTGATTTTCCCAAAATAGAAATATCCTTCTGGTGCGAACACCGAGCCTGACTCCGCAGTTAATATATTTGACCAGAGTTGAGGATATTGGTTTTTTACACGACGATTGTCTCCGTCCGAGAACATAAATGACCAATCATCCTCAGGAGTTGGACCTCGGAACCATTCGCCATCAGAGTTAGCAAAATAAATTTTATAGTCAGGATTTTGATCATCTTTTCTTTCAAGTTCGTACAGTACATTGGTTGTATCAAAGTTGAGAATTACCATGCCTACTTTTTTGTCTGAAGCATCAAAGACGGGAGTAGCTAGGCGAAGAGTTGGTTCATATGGTTCAACGACTTGGGAGCCTTCGATGTTAAGGTCAAGTGGGGAGATATAATACTCACCCTGGTTCAGCTTCATAGTATCCGTGAAATAGTATCGTTCAGCTTTGTTTTGTAATTCATTTTGTGGAACAACGGTAATGCCTTTTTGGTTTTGATTAACTCTGACAATTTCATCTCCTCTACTATTAAGAAATCTCAATTGAGCATATGAGCGATTTTTTTTCATTAAAATTTCAAAGGCTTTTGCTAGGTTTTGTCTATTAGAGGCAGTGTTAGATTGGATAACTTGCGCGAGTTCTGGTAATTCAGTCGCTTTTTTTACATCCTGCGAGCTACTTATAAAGTTACTTGCTACTTGTTCCTGCAGCACCACAATATCTGACTCGATTTGATTAGTATAGCTTCGGTATGATTGAAATGTGATTATAAAAAAGCTTGTGGAAAAACCAATGAAAAATAGTAGGCAGAAGATTGCGATAGATTTCATCAAGAGATTAATTGTAACAAGTAAACATAGCAAGTTCAGATGAGTATTTAATGTGCAATTAATATTAGTGCTTGTCAACTAGAGTTATTTTTGGTACACATTGCACCATCATGTTAGTGCTCGATGGAGTTACCAAGCGATTCGGTTCAAAGGTGGCGGTAAACCAGCTGTCTCTCGAGATAAAAACTGGTCAAGTTCTTGGTCTTCTTGGTCCCAATGGCGCCGGTAAAACAACCACTATGCGGTTGCTCGTTGGCTACCTGAGTCCAGATTCGGGATTAATTACTTTCAACGGTGTTTCTGTAATTGAAAATCCAAATCAAGTCAGAAGTCAAATCGGTTATCTGCCAGAAAACAACCCACTCTATTCAGAACTACTTGTATCTGAAATGTTAGCAAGCAGTGCTCAGCTCAAGCAAATGAGTTCAGCATCGCTGGCAAAATCACTTGATTTTGTTGTGCCCGCTGTTGGTTTGGAAGAGGTATACCAACAGCCAATCAGAGAGCTCAGCAAGGGTTACAAACAGCGCGTTGGTATTGCACTCGCTTTATTGCATGAGCCGGAGGTATTGATTCTTGATGAGCCAACTGAAGGTTTGGATCCCAACCAACGCGCAGAAATTCGAGCGCTCTTACGAAGATTAGCTAAAGATAAAACAGTGATTATTAGTACTCATGTGATGCAAGAAGTGAGCGCCATCTGTGATCGAATTGTAATAATTAATCATGGTTCGATTGTTGCGGATGGAACAGAGAAAACCTTATTACAGAAAAATAATACCGGTACGATTCGTGCCGAACTAGAAGGTGAGAATGCGTTATCGATATTAAAAAAAGAGTCAAAACTTGCAGTGCTGACTCATAAAACAGTGGGTAAACGTTTGTTTGTTGAGTTACAACCAAAAACAAAAGTTCCAGCTCAAGTGGTTCTGTCTGAAATTCAGCGAAAGCACCAACTTGTGCTTTGGTCTCTCAGCTCAGTAGGAGCTGATTTGGAACACTTGTTTAAAACCGTGACGGAGGAAAAATCATGAAGCAATTGTTTTCAATTATTCGTCATGAATGGCTCAGACAACGTGTCAATCCAGCGACATATTTGTTGCTTGTGATTGCTGCGGGAATTTGGTATTTTCTCTTTTTTCGTCAATTTTTCTTAATTGGCCAAGCATCGCTCAGGCCATTATTTGATTTGTATCCTTGGTTTGCCATAGTTTTTTTACCCGCAGTAACCATGGGTAGCTTGGCCAAGGAAAAAACTGAGCAAACATTGGAATTACTTCTTACACATCCTTTGAGAGAAATTGAAGTGATCGTGGCCAAATTTCTAAGTTTGCTTACTATCCCTGTTGCACTCAGTTTAACCACTATTCCACTTGCAATTGGGGTTAGCATTGTTGGGCAGCTTGATTGGGGAATCTATTTAGTGCAATTATTAGCCACTTGGCTTTTTTCTGGTTTTCTAATTTCTTTTGCGATGGTTTTTTCCGCACTACTGAGAGACCAAGTGGCAACCCTACTATCAACAATTGTATCTAGTTTTATGTGGCTATTACTTGGGTTCGAGTTAATTACCAGTCGTTTACCAATCCAATTAAGCAACATTGTTAGTAATTTGGCTTTTTTAACTCACTTAAACTCACTGTATCGTGGGGTGATTGATGTTCGTGATATATGGTTCTTTATCTCAAGTATGGTTGTATTTCTTGCTGTAGCCGTCTTATATCTGCAGCGTCAAAAACATGGGGCAAGAAAATCAGGGTACGCCATGTCACAGCAAGTGGTTATTTTGTTGATTATAGTAGCTGTACTTAGCAATATTGTTGGCCAAAAAATTCCGGGAAGAATTGACGTGACACAATCACGGCTTTACAGTTTGACCACCTCAACAAAGCAAGTACTCAAACAGGTTCCTGATATAGTGACGCTCACGCTCTACGCTTCAAATTCAGTGCCAGTTCAATTGCAGCCAATTCTTAGGGATACCAAGGATATTCTTGCAGATTATCAACGATTGGGTGGTGCGCGAATTCAGGTACTGCAAAAAGACCCAAGTCTAGATGCTGAAGTTAAACAAGAGGCGGTTGAGTTAGGAGTTCAAGAAGTACAGTTTAATATGATTAGTCAGGAAGAGTTTAACGTTAAGAGTGGTTATTTTGGTTTAGTAATTACCTATGCAGACCAGCAGCAAACGATTCCCTTTATTCAAAGCTCGGAAGACTTAGAGTACCAACTCACAAGCTTAATATACCAAATGACGAGACAAGATAAGCCATCGGTAGTTTTTGCAGCTGGTCATGGTGAGAAAAATATACAGGGCGAATTAGCTGCATGGGCGCAATTATTACAGAGGCAGTTTTCCTTATCTGAAGTCAACTTAACAGTTGATGAGGCAAGTGTCGCAGAAGAAATTGATGCTTCCGCAAAAGTATTAGTAGTAGCGGCACCGGCGAGTAACTATGAACCCGCACTAGTTGATTCTTTGCGTCAGTTTGTTACGAACGGTGGCTCTCTACTGGTGTTAGCCTCGGGGGTTTTAGCTGATCCAGAAACCCAAACTGCTTTTCCAGTTGAACATAACCTCAACACGTTGCTTGAAGCGTTTGGTGTGAAAATCGCAGCAGATTTTGTGTACGATTTGCGCTCGAACGAAACAATACGGGTTTCTCAGGGAACAATGCAGTATTTATTACCGTATCCACTTTGGGTTCGAGCGCGCACAACAGAAGTCAATCCTCTCATCATCAATCCTCAAGCGGTGATGGTCACTTGGGGAAGCTCAGTGACTGCTCAGCAGGAGACGCTCAAAGAAAAAGGTTGGATACTAGATCCCCTTATTCTTACAAGCCAATATGGTGGAGTGGTATCGAATCCTCAGTCGTTAGCGCCAAACCAAGAGTTTTCAGAGACGAATTTGGCAACACAAACACTTGGGGTGGCGCTTACCCCACCAGAGGGTAGTGAATACGGAAAAATTGTGGTAATTGGATCTGGTGATTTATTAATTAATGAGTTGATCCAAGCCTCACCCGGCAATAGTTCCGTGGGTTTGGCAGCAGTGTCTTGGTTGGCTGGTGATACGATGCTGAATACCTTACGGAGTAAACAAGCGATTGACCGCTCTTTGGTTTTTTCTTCACAAAGCCAGCCACTAGTTTTATCTGTTTTAGTGTATGGCATAGCCATAGGCGTTCCACTTATTGTAAGTCTGGTGATCTTTTGGCGTCGTAGATCACAAAAAAAACTTCAGTATCAAGCATCAACACTATTTAAACTATGAAGACCATCCACTTTATTCGTTTACTCTCAATAATTTCACTTCTGTTATTGGCAGTGATTTTCTTACCGCAATTTATTGCCGAAGTTCAATTACCCGGATTATCACCCCAAACAAACCAACTAGTTTCTATCGCTCCAGAAGAAATCACAGCAGTTTCACTCATCAGTCCTTCAAACGAGATTCAAAATTTATCTAAAAATGGTGAAAATTGGCAAATAAATGGTGTGGATGCGGATGTAAATATGGTACAAAAACTTCTAAATTCACTCACGGATGCGCGGATTAACTCTGTTGCCGCAACCAGTGAGGCGAATTATGAACAGCTTGGAGTTAGTTCAGGCTCAGCCCAACTTGTAGTTATTACCAGTGGGGCAATAGACAAGACTATTGCGGTAGGCAAACCAGGATCAACTCTTAATACTTTTTATGCCAAAGATGCAGATAAATCAGAGGTGTATTTGATTAAAGGTTCGCTATTAAATATATTGAGCCAGCCAATTGAAAGCTATATTGCATCTAGCAGTGCGGCGGCTTCCGCCGCCGCCACACTTGCTCCAGCTCAATAGGCTGGAGGGCCATACATCATGGGTGGAAATAGATAGGGAATAAAAATAATTCCAGCACTAATTGCAGCGATTATTGCCATGACGAGTACAGCTCCTGCGGCCACATCCCGAGCGGTCTTCGTTGCTTTATAGTTGAGATGATTGGTATCACGCATCGTATTGGCCAGCTCTTCCAAAGCTGTATTTACCATCTCGAGCGACCAAACGGCGGCGATAAACATTAATAGTATCAGCCACTCAAATCGAGTAATTCCCAGCCACAATCCTGTCCCCACTACCGCAATGGTTGCCGCTCCATGCACTCGCATGTTGCGGCCCCTAAATGCGACGGGAATTCCTTGGCCAGCATAGACAAAACTTTGAAGTAACTTACGAAGTGTGACGTTGAGAGACATATACTCAGCCTACGAAAGATTCTGTTAAAATACAAGAGCATCATGCAAAAATTAATACTTACATCGAGTTCAAGTCAAACTATACATTCATGGGTGACACAGCTCGACAAATCTCCAACAGATTTATCATTGGTTTTTATCGACACAGCGCAAGAGCTAGAAAAGGGAGATAAGCACTGGCTTGATGAGGATCGACAAGCACTTATCGATGTTGGTTTTACAGTCTTAGATTACACATTGACCGGCAAAACTCAGAACCAATTAGAGAAAGATCTCGCGCCATTTGATGTTTTTTTTGTGGCCGGAGGCAATACGTTTTATTTGCTTTACCAAGCTCAGCAATCGGGTTTTTTGCAACTGATTTCAAATCCCGATAATCAAAAAACCTATGTGGGATCCAGCGCTGGATCAATTCTAGTGTGTCCAGATATAGATATGATTCAATTCATTGATGATCCAGCGCAAGCCCCCAATCTTAGGTCCACAGTTGGCGCAAACTTAGTTAACTATCTTGTGTTGCCCCATTGGGGCAACCCGGTTTTTCAAGCCGGATATGCAAAATCTTTGGAAAAACTGTACCAATCAAAATATCCCGCAGTATTATTGAATGACAATCAATATCTTGTGGTTGAAAAGGGCTACGCAAAATTAGTTTCCAATCAGTAAGACTCGCTAATGTTTTTTCAATTTGTATGAATCGGTATGACGCTGTATGATAATTTCATACATAATTAGGAGTGAGTGAAACATATGCGCAAAAGAACTAGACTTACTATCACGCTTCCCAATGAATTGTTAAAGCGTGTCGATACCCTAGTGGACGGATCCATTATTCGTAATCGCTCCCATGCAGTGGAAAAAATTCTGAGCGAAGGTTTATCACCAGCTGTTTCTCAAGCGGTAATTCTTGCAGGAGGTAAATCGGCAAAACGACAATCACTTTTGAGTTTAATTAATGGTCAACATTTGTTACAAATAGTTTTAGGTCAGCTCAAAACTCATGGCATTCTCGAATGTATTATTTGTACTGATCATGATTTTATTGCCGAGCTTCAAAAACGGTTTGGAGATGGTAAAGAACTTGGTTGTCAGATTACCTATATGCCGGAAGTTGAATCTTTGGGTACAGCTGGGGCGTTGCGAAATTGTGCCCACCTACTCAACCAAGCTCCATTTTTGGTTCTGCATGGGGACGTTTTGACTTCCATAAATATTTCTGAATTTATTCAATTTCATTTAAACGAACAAAAGCTCGCCACCATTGGGGTAAAACCTCGTTTGGGTGAGCGCTCATTTGGCCAAGTGTTTCTGCAAGGAAACAGTATTATCAAGTTCCTCGAAAGAGGGACGGACCAAGGAATTAGCATCGTTAATACTGGTTTGTATGTATTAGATCCCAGCGTAATAGACATGATACCAAAACGAAAACCAGTATTTTTAGAAAGCGATGTGTTTCCAGCATTAGCCAAGCAAGGCCAATTGAGCGCCTTCATCTTTCAGGGCCTTTGGTACGACATTACATCACCTTCGTTGTTGGAAGAGGCTTCGCGCAGGTGGTTGCAGTAACCGCTCGTTGCGGTATAGTAAGTGCTATCTATGCAAGCAAAAATTACTCGCCATGCTTTTAATGATTCAATTCAGCGCCAGCCATCAAAAGCTGGTGGGCCAGTTGTGTTGTTAATTCTTGATGGGTGGGGAATTGGTCCTGAGTATCCGGGCAATGCTATCAAACTTGCAAATACGAATACGATGGATCAATTGTGGATCTCGTATCCTCACACACAATTGGTAGCCAGTGGGCAGGCGGTGGGTTTGCCAGAGGGTGTTGATGGCAACTCGGAAACCGGTCATATGAATATTGGCGCTGGTAGTATCATTTTTCAAGATTTGCCCCGCATAAATGCTGCGATTGCAGATGGAACTTTTGCACACAATCAGGCAATTCAGAATGCTATCAATCACGCTAAGACTAATAATTCTACATTGCATTTATTCGGTTTGGTTGGTGGTGGTTTTGTTCACTCAAACGTTGAGCACTTATATGCCTTGTTGCGGGTGGCAAAAGCCGCTGAACTGCAAAAAGTCATGATTCATGCCTTCACCGATGGGCGAGATTCACCGCCCACTGCGGGAACCAATTATATTCGTCGTTTACTAGATGAATGTCAGAGCATTGGTGTGGGTATATTGGCATCAATAATGGGTAGATTTTACGCAATGGATCGAGATAAAAAGTGGGATCGCATAGAAAAAGCATACGATTCACTCACTCTTGGCAGCGGTCGTTGCACAAAGGATCCGGTTGGAGCACTCCAACAGCAGTACCAAGAAGGTATTACAGATGAATACATCGAGCCAGTCAACGTCTGTGAAGAAGATGGTACACCAAGAGTAGTGCAAGACAATGATGCAGTTATCTTCTTTAACTATCGGGTAGATCGCCCTCGAGAACTCACTCGTGCGTTTGTAATGCAAGACTTTGAACAAGGTTTCGCAGATGAAGACTATGATCCTCATTACGAAAAATATCACAAGACTAGTATTCAGGAACAACAATTTGTCAACACATTTACGCGTAAAAAAGTAATCAAGAATTTGTATTTCACTACAATGACTTCATACGAGCGAAATTTACCAGTTGATGTAGGTTTCCCTAAGTTGCAAATAAAAGAAAATGTGGGCAGAGTTTTGGCTATGCATGGTTTACGCCAACTCAGAATCACTGAGACAGAAAAAGAGCGTATGGTAACCTATTACATGAATGGTCAGTCGCAAGATGGTAATCCAGGAGAAGATTGGGTCATTTTCCCATCAAAGGGTGCTCGGTCATATGCAGAGGTACCTGAGATGTCCGCATTAGAAATTACTGAGTATTTAGTTGAATCAATCGGCAAAAATGAATATGACGTAATTATCAGTAATATTTGTAATGGTGATATGGTGGGACACACGGGGAATTTGGAGGCTGGTATTAAAGCTTGTGAGGTTGTAGATCAGATGGTCAAACGAATTGTTGATGCAGTGCTAACAAAAAATGGCACAGTATTAATTACCGCTGACCATGGCAACGTGGAAGAAATGATTAATCTGGAAACTGGTGAGCCAGATACCGAGCACTCAACTTTTCCCGTGCCCTTTATTATTGTGAACAATGATTATCGAGGCAAGGCAAGAATGTTGCCATCTGGAATCTTGGCTGATATTGTTCCGACAATACTTCATATTTTGAAAGAACAAAAACCAGATGGTATGACGGGTAGAAATCTGTTTGTAATGGAATAGTTTTTACGCCATTGATTGTAACAACGACATAATCGTTGATCGAGCTAGCTTGAGTTCAGTCGTTTCGTCTTTGGAAGGTGTGGGAAGGAGATCAAGAATCATTTCGACTTCTTCTTTATCAAGTTCAATTGAGGTTAGTTCGCTGAATTGAGTGGCCGCATCGGACAATTTTTCCCATGTATGTGGGTGATGTTCAGCAATTTCTGCAGTATGTGATTGAATTATTTGAACGAGTTTTGGTTGGATAGTAACTATACCGCGTTGCATAGTTAGGCATCCTAAACTAGAAACAAGCCAAAATCAAGGTATTGTATGGGTCGCCTACATATTGGACTGCAATATGTTCTGATACTGGCTTGGTGATTGGTAACCAAGCGACTGATGTGGTCTTGTGTCATTGTACCAAGCTAAGTAGCTTTGCAGTTTTGCAGAAATCTCTGGGGAACCTAAAAGCAAACTATCAGTTCTATCGATAAATTCCTCTTGAATAGTCCTGTTGAATCGTTCAATGCCACCATTGATCCTAGGTGATCGAGGATAGGTGAAATGGTGAGGAATGCCATGTGTTTGACAGTACTGATCAAACACACCCAGAAATTCACTGCCATTGTCAGTCTGAATAGCTCGCAGTTGATCACCATAGGTTTGTTGCAGTGTCATAAGTAGCCTAACTGCGATACTAGAACTTGCTGATTGGGCATGGATACAAGCAGCATACTTGGTCACCACATCGATCGCGGTAATGAAGATGTGTTGGCTCCCTGATATATACACAATGACAGAATCCATCTCAATGTAACCTAGACTCGTTTCTCGGGGAGCTTTCTTGACCCTCAGTATGCCTGACTTCTTTTTCTTTTTGTACCGTCTTCTCCCTTCAAAGTAATAGTGATTTCGTTTAATGATTTTTCCAATAGTAGTAGCTTTCAAAGGAGTCACCTCAATTTCTGCAGCGTAGGCTGCCAGCAGGACTGCTAGTTTGTTTTTACCAATCCTCCCATACTGCTCTCTGGTGCTGCGGATAAAGAGAGCTAGACGAGGATCAAACTGCATCTGACGTACATGGTGAGGACGAGTGGAATGGGGAATCAAGCTAGAGAGTCTACCTTTTGACACAGCCAACCCTTGTTTCCAGAGAAAGTAGGTGCTACGGCTAACTCCAAAGGCATCTCTGACTGCTCGCCACCCATGGATTTGACCAAACTCAATTACTTTCAGTCGAAACCGAGCAACATCAGAAGCATCAAAGGCACAACTGCTTTCAAGTGTTTTCATGAGGGCAGTGTAACTACCCTGAAACCTAGGTAAAAGGTACCGTAAACGAGGAACATCTGAACCCATACGAACTCCCTTCGGAGTCCAATATGTATCGCGACTTATTCAGGTATGCATTAAAATTTACTCTAAAAAAGAAAAGCGGAGCCATGCTTTACTGTAAACCATAACTCTGCCAACGTGTATCAATTCGGGCTAGGATTTTTTTTACCTTTGAGGTTATCATATTGAAATTTTCTACTATACTATCGAATAGATGAAAACGTATGTAGTATCTGCCACAGTGAAACATGGCGACCAGCATGGTCGCTCAATTGGGCATCCAACTATCAACCTAGATTCGACTTTGTGGCCCGCTGATTTACAGCCAGGTGTATATGCTAGTAAAGTAACGCTCGGAGAAAAGCAGTACCTTGGAGCGCTTTACTTTGGGCCACGAAGCATCAAGGCAGAAACTAAAAATATACTCGAGATTACCCTATTTGAGTTCTCTGACACGATTTATGGAGAGGTGGTTTCAGTTTTAGTCGGTGATTTTGTTCGCGAACCTATCGAGTATCAACCTGGCAAACAGAATGAAAATGCTCTGAAAGAACAAATCGCCGATGACGTTTCAAAAGTTATGCAATTGGGAAGATTGCGGTGGCCCCAACTTGCTATACTATAGGAGATTATGCCGGATAAATACTCAGCTCTTTGGTTATCACATTCAAGTATTAGAGATTTTCAACAGTGTCCAAGATCGTATTATCTGAATAATATGTATCGCGATCCTCAAACCAATAAAAAAATTCAACTAGTTTCTCCTCCGCTATCATTGGGTAGTGCTGTGCATCAAATCATTGAGCATCTCTCAGATTTGCCCGTAGATAAACGATTTGAAACTTCCTTGGTGGAATTATTTGACAAGATTTGGCCCAACTTTACTGGTCTCAAGGGTGGTTTTTCTGATCAAACCACTGAGGAAAGATATAAGGAGCGGGGCAAGGCGATGTTGAGAACAGTGATGCAACATCCAGGTCCACTAGCGAACAAAGCTATCAAGGTTCAAGAAGATCTGCCCCAATATTGGCTTTCTGAATCGGATGAAATGATTTTATGTGGCAAAATTGATTGGCTAGAATATATTCCGGAAACAGACTCGGTGCATATTATTGATTTTAAAACTGGGAAAAATAATGAGGAAGGTTCCTTGCAATTGCCAATTTATCTTTTATTGGTTAGCAATGTCCAAAAACGAAAAGTGGCGGGCGCCAGTTACTGGTATCTGGAAAGTGGTGCCAATTTGACCGAGCAGACATTACCA
>Ga0116143_10002717_pt1 | contig 18804 bp, 27 predicted proteins | sample AD_UKC034_MetaG_FD_89745 | JGI IMG/M metagenome (GOLD analysis project Ga0116143, IMG submission 89745) | Active sludge microbial communities of municipal wastewater-treating anaerobic digesters from USA - AD_UKC034_MetaG | ecosystem: Engineered > Bioreactor > Anaerobic > Digestate | place: USA...
ACTTTATAATCTCCTATTTTAAATAAAAGTCCGGTTAAATCCATACACTCTAACCCACCCTTTCTTCTAACATTAAACTTATAAGATTCTGCTAAAGGAATGCACTCTGAACAACTTGGTACAGGGACTCCAGCCTGATTTATTATCCAGGTAACTAATGTAGTCCCACTTCTCATGGCTCCAACAACAAGAATCACCAACTCACTTTGTCTCCTTGAACTTAAATCTTTCCTCTTTTATTTTTTTGAAAACACATTTACAAATATAATGCTGAATAGACTGGGCATAAACTCCTATATATCCTCGTCCATAGCATTTTTTACAATTAGGATTAGCACTATCCTGTAATTTTTTTCTAAGTTGAACCAAAGTAGATAATACATCTTCTACTTTTTTCAACGGCTTAGGGGCTTCATTTTGCTTATCCATTCCTTAATCTCCTTTGCAACTCTCCTCTGTTTGTCCCTACCCTGAGAAGTTAAACTTCCCTGCCTCCCTAATCTATACCAATAAGTGTATTCTGGAACATGCCTATACCCACAACCTGATAATCCCATTAAAAACACTAACTGATAATCAGAAGACCTATCAAACCTACTATTTAACCCACAGGTTCTTTTATAATCAGATTTTCTAATAAATTTATGATGAGCCCCTTTCCACCAACCCTGCCTCATAGCCTCGAATAAAGAGGCTCCAGACGGCAAACCATGAGACCAGCCATTACCTCCATTTGACAACTTAAACTTAGACCAAACAAAACCTACCTTATTGTCTCGAAAATAAGGAGCAATAGTAGAAAGAGCATTAGGAAAAATAACATCATCACTATCAACAATAGTTACAATAGAACCCTGAGCCATGTCAATACCTATTTTAGTAGTATCAGTTACATTTGTATGGGTTTTTTTGGGGATATAAGAAATATTAGAATACTTAGCACAAAAAGATTCAATGACTTTCATACTGTCATCTGTACTTCTATCATCTACTATCAAAATATCATAATCAGAATAAGTTTGATTTAAAACAGACAATAAACATTGAGGCAGGTATTGTCTTGTATTGTAACATGGAACCAACACTGTAATATGGGGGTTTTTTATACTGCTGGGCTTGTCCATACGTTAATATCATCATCCAATCCATTTTCATCTACCACTACTCTAACATAACAAACTTCTAATTCTTTATCAGAAGCCCCACCTTTTCCTACTATCCTTAATATATGATTGGATTCTACAGTTACACCATAAACTTCTGACCCACTCCCTCTTATGCCTAACGTAATTGATGACCCAACATCAGTCCAGCCGGAGCCATCGTTTTCCTGTATTTGAATAATCAATCCTGTAGTGCTTAAATTTCTAAAAAGGAAAACCCTGTTAAAATCATTGACTTCCCTAATAAAAACTAAAGCAGAATAACTGGATGCTAAAGAACCTGTAACTGGAACATCAAAAACATCAGACTGAGATATTATCATTTTACACCCTTATATTATGAAAGGAGGAACCCAAGTAGTTAGATTCCCTTTGTATTTTCTACTATAAGTAAAATCCAAATCACCAGAATCGTTTCCGCCAGACCCTCTTAACCTGATACTATTTTTAGTTTCTATGAGCCTAACCACAACCTCGTTACCACTTCCAGCAATTCCTATATTAAAAGCATCTCCAACCTCTGTCCAAGTCCCATCAATTTCCTCTTCTATCTGTATGCTTAAAACCTGGCTTGTTCTATTCTTAAAAACCAAACCCCTTGCTGAAACCCCTGACTCTCTAATAACTAAAACAGTACCAACTCCTGAGGTAACTGGTAATATTGCTGTCTGTGATACAAACATATTAAAAACCTTCCTTAATCATTAAATCTATAGTTGATTCTATAACAGAGTCATTGCGTAGAACCTCAACAGTTTCTTTTTTTGATTTCTTGCTTTTTTTACCTTTTTTCTCTTCTTCCGGCTCATCCTCCGGCTCTTCAGGAATCTCTTCCTCCCCTGCCTCATCCTCAAACTCCTCAGCATCAAAATCAGGAACTAAATCAAAATCAAAATCCTCTGGCTCTTCAGGCTCTTCTCCATCTTCTGGTTCCTCTATTTCATCTGGCTCTTCTCCATCCTCTGAATCAAAACCTGCTAAAAAGTCATCTAAAGCATCCCCAGGCTCTTCTAAATCATCAAAACCAAAACCTTCGTCTCCCAGGTCTTCTGGTTCCTCTAAAGGCTCCTCCATACCCCCCAAGTCTTCCGGTTCCTCTGAGGGCTCTTCTACGGGCTCTACATCGGTCTCAAATTCAACATCTCCACCAACCCCTACATCTTCTCCTGAAACAACTTCCGGCTCAGGCTGTGCTGTAGGAACCGCTACCGCTGATGGCTTTGATAGTTGGGTAACTATATCTATAATAGCCTGAGCAGTCTCATCAGAAACAGAACCATCACCTAATTTACCAGCCAAAGCCGAAGAAAAAATGGCATCCTTAATAGAGTCCCAATCGGTCTGGGGGACTTTCATAGAAACCAAAGCATTGCTGATTGTAGCCTCTAACCATTTAAACGTCCCTGTCTGTTCAACAATAGATTTCTGAGATACTGACTCTTCTTTCTTACTTCTACCCAAAATAGAAGTAAGAGCATCTATTGTCTTCTCATCTAAAAGGGCTTTAACCTGCTTTGAAGGGCCTCCATCTGAGGCAACAGACTTTCCACTAAGTATATTACTAACTGCTGACTCTGTAACTTCATCCAGTTTAATATCCTTGTTCATTATCTAATCCTTTCATAATCAAAAATTTCTCTTATCCTTGACCAAACAAATTTGCCCTTAGAAGGGGCTGTCATAAATGACCTGTAATCATTTTTATCCACATCTAAATATCTATATAAAGAATTATTTTTAAATTCTATGTAAAGAACCTTGTTTATCTGGTCATAACCTATCCGCTTCACATTTGAAGACCGGACAGGAAGCATAGGAGGTATTCTAATTCCAACACGTCTTTTAACAGGCATAATTAAGCCCTTCTAATTTTATCTAAAAGACTGTCTGTCTGTCTTGAAACTTTCCTAATCTGCCTAACCCATCCTGGAACCCAATAAACCAACCAGTCATAAATCTTATATAACCAATTAGATAACTTGGAAGCCTCTTCAAACCTTTGATTTCCTGAGGAACTTTCCAATCTCTGAATATCTACATCTGGCTCTATTACTGTTGTTCCCCAAAAAGTCTTTTCGGCTTCCTTAGCCTTCTTAAAAGCATCTTCAGATAAGGCTCTTAGTTCTTTAAGGAGGTATTCAATATATTGACCATAAGCCAGGTTTCTCCTTGATGACCTCTCAAACCCCTCTTTTAACTTAAAAAGAGTATTTTTTGCTATAATAACACCATTCTTATACTCTCTTAAAATAGGAATCATCTTCTGTATTAAGGCTTCCCGTTGTGCAGTATATGGCTCCAGTTGCACGGTAAGGGCATCTATCTGCCTCATCAAATTATCTATAGTATCCTCCACCTCCAAAATTTTCTCACCAATGTCCGCATGACCTTTCAAAGGTCTGTCTGACCGCCTTTGCTCTTCTAAACTTCCACCTATTTGAAATACTTTATCCATATTATCCTCCAATACCAACATTAGTAAGACCTATATAAGGGCCTGTTACCGAACTTCTAACTGGAACCAGGAACCCTCTATTAACTACGGGAGGGCCTGAAAACCAAATATGTATATATGCTAAAACACCACTAAAATTTACCCATTGAGGAATACTGACATGAGAGTATTGTCCTATTATATCTGACATGTCAAAAGAATACCCATAAAGCCCTGGTCTCCCATCAACTAATGTCAGTTCTCTTGTTCCACTCATGTCTGTAGGAACACCATTAACCCACCTATATAACGTAGCCGTAACCGCATCTGGGGCCTCTATAACCCCTGTCTCAGGATTAGTTACTAAAATAGTTACATCTACTCTTTTACCATTTAAGGTTACATTACAATTTTCATACATATTATATCCTCACTTCTACTATATTATACTAAAGTCTCTGTTCTTTTTTCATTATTTAAAGATTAAGTGTCAATATTTGTAAGGTTTCCCGAATTAACGTCTAATGACGTTCCAACTAAATTATTAGGAACACCTGCTTGTTTATTATAAGTGCAATAATTTAGCCTTATCCCAAAACCCCCACTATCTAATAGTTGAGAATGGGCTTCTGCATACCCTGTTTCCCCCTGCAAATAAAATACATTAGGGGCAACTGCATTCCTAATCCAAAGATACCCACCAGATTGCCCATAAATCCTTCCTCCTGACTGAATCTCTATTGTAACGGGCACTCCTAAGTATATATTTGCTGAAACAGCAGTGGTTCCAGAAGACCTTACCCCAACTATTTTCCTTAAAATTATCTTAGTTGCTGAACCTCCACACCTAAATCTTGGACTAAATTTACCAGTTGCTTGTCTATCCAAATATAAATTACCCCATGTTGATAGTCCATCAGGAGATTTTACACTAAAATCAACATTTTTTCCAGCAGAGCCTTTAATATAAATGGAAGGTAATGTGCCACTCGCATTTACAACAGTCCCAACAGCACTGGCATATTCATCCCACAAATCACAATCAACAAGGTCTATAGTGCCTCCTCCGGTAAAATCTAAAACTAAATCTTGGGTACTGTCTGGAACAGACCAATCGTTTGTCCCTTGATTTGCTATTTCTAAATAACCTCTCTTATCGGTAGTCCCTGTGTTCCCTATTAAGGATAATTTGCCCCCGTTAAAAATAATTCTTCCATGCTGATGGGTCTTAGAAGCATCACTCCTACCTAAAATAAAACAATTACTACCACTATCTGCTCCTGTACTCCAATTTACAGTAAATTCTTTCCCGTTCAGGTTTAAAACAGTATAGCAATCATCATTAGAACCAAATGTAGTTGTGTTATTGACTGGGGCAACATAAAACGGAGTTTTGGCTCCAGCAGATAACACCCACTCCCAATCTCCTAATAGTTTCCAAATACCAGTAGCACCATACTTGCCTGCGGTAAAATCAGCAGATGTTGGATGATGAACTCCAAACATGATGTTTTGAGCCTCAGATACAGGAGACCAAAAGGCATTACTGGGGTCTATCTCAACCGTAACTTCATGCTGTTCCCAGGGAGTAGCCCCATCAAATAAAGTATGAATCCCAAAATACCATGTACAATAAAATTCAGAAGCCCCTATATCCCAAATTGTAGAAGCATCACTAACTGTGTGAATTCCCTCATCTCTAACTGTTCTGTTTGCATCTCCAACAACCAAATCAGAGGCCTTAATAACAGACCCTGTACCAGTCTTAAATGTACCACCTGGCAACAACATATATAAATCTTTTGCCCCTGTTCCAACCCCTGCTACGTTTGTATTCTGACAATACAAATCAACTTCAATACCATCATCTACAACAATACCCTTACTAAACCATAGAATGTTCTGGTCTTTTCCGGCGTTTGGGGCACTTGCTCCGGCTCTAACAAACTTAAAAACACAGTTTTCATGAAAATGTATTGTGGGCAAAACAACTGTCCAGGGTTCTGTAGTATTCCAAATATACCAATTAGGTTGAGTTGTTCCATTATACCACCTTACACAAATAGCAACATCATTAGTTGCATCCCAATTTCCAAGTGTAAAATTACCATACAAATGCCAATTTCCGGTTCCAGGCTTTATCCACGCATATTTTGTATAGTCAGATTCGTTCCCCAAAGCAACAAAATCTCCGTGAACCTCTACATCAACATTCCCATAAAGGTACAAACCACAAGGACTGGCAATATCTACAGCACCAACAGTTAAATCATTAACAGCAATACTCTGCACAGAAGATACTTCATGACCAGCCAGAATAGAAACATCATCTATTTCAGTAGGAGTTCTGGTTGGGGTTAATCCTGTTCCACTATCAATCCAAGTAGATGTGTCTTGCCATAAACCTGACTGAGCGGATTCAAAAACCATAGGAACTAATGGAGGCTCAGGAGGAGATACAGGAGATAGAGCAGGGCTGGAACTTGAAGTTATGTAAGGACTTGTGTAACTGCTCCTAACAACACTAAAATACCCTCTTTCCATCCCTCCAACAACAACACTTATCCTAACCTGTATTTTATTAAAATTTAACCAAGAAGATAGTCCAAGAGAAGAATAAGATTCTATATAATCTTCCAAATTAAATGAGGAACCGTACAAACCTGGTCTTCCATCTATTAAATCTAACACAACTTCTCCGCTTAAACTTTCATACGAACCATCATCTAACAACCTAATGACCTCAGCAGACACAGAATCTGGCAGTTCAATCTCTCCAGTAGTAGGATTCAAAACTAAAACAGTAACATTAACTCTTTTACCTTCTAATATGTTATAATAACTATCAGTCATTCTTTACCTCTGGCTTTTTCTTCTTTTTTTTCTTTTGACCTGGGGGAACCTGTCCTAAAGGAACCTCATAAGCCCCTGCCCCAGCAGAAGTTGTTACCTCTCCTAATAATTTTTCAATAATATCTGTTATATCTTTCATAGTTAAAACTCCTCCAACTGCCTCTATGGCAAGTTCCAAATCTTTTTGAGGCTCTATAATACTCTCTACCAGCCCAGCCCTTCTCAAAGTATTTACATCATTGTACAATACCCCTGGTTTATCTAAAACAGAGTGCATATCTATTGACCTATTCCAATAAACTTCCATTTTAGGACTATAAAAATCTCTCATATCTTTCAAAGTTTTAAATTGGGATGAGGATACTTTATCTTCAAACTCCGTATAAATTCCTTTTGACAAGACCTCTATAAAAACCCTTACCAATGAACCAAACTTCAACATAGCAGTATAAGAATCTAACTGAGTCCACCACCATTTATCCCTATTAGCGTCTTTATTCTCATCCAACTGTCTAAACCTTCCAATAATGTCATCTCCACTATCCTGATGATGAGATGGTAACTGATAAATACTTCCATCTCTAAGAATCCAAACAGAAGAAAACATCTTAACTAAAGTAGTTTCTGGATAAAGTAGCCTAATTGTTTCCTCTATCTGCTTCTGAGGAGATAATTCTGCTTTAATAATCTCCCTTAATTTAAATAACTTGTCTAAAGATATTACAGTAGCCTCAGTTTTAATTTTTTGTTTGACTAATTCAACTTCTTCAGGAGAATCTATCTCTCCTCCTGATGATTTTAACACCTTCTGAAGCCGTTTTAAAAAGGAATTATAGTGGTATCTTTCCAATAGTTTATATATAACATTAGCAGGAAGTTGCCCTATGCTGACAATTCTTTCCATTTCTTCTTTAGTATATTCTTTCTCATAAGAGGCTTTTCTAAGGGCATGAGTTAATTTGTAAAATGAAACCAAGATTTTCACTTTTGAATCAATCAACTCTATTTTTCTCTCAACCATCTCCTTTAATTTAGAAATATCTTCAGGAGAGTATTGAGAAAGGATATTAAAATCCACCAAATCCCTCTCTAAAGAGGCTTTGGTAAGGTCTATTTTTTTAGCAATTTTAAGAAAATGATTAAAAAATCCTGTAACTGTTTGAAAATCTATCTCAGTTTGTTTTAGCCACTCATTCCTGACTATATCATAAATATCATCCCACCTATCCGGCTGTACATCTTCCCGAACAAAAACATTGATAGGATGTTTTGTTCCCTCTATAAAAACAGTATTTTCTGTGCTGATAGCCTGCTTAACCGCCAAATCTTTCTTTTCAGGAGTCTCAAACTCCATTACAAGAGTAATATCTAAATCAGCAGTTTCTTTATATTGTTTAGAAAAAAGACTCCCAACTCCCCAAATAAGACTTATCTTACCAAAAGGTTTAAAAGTTCTTACCATTTCCAGAACTTGAAGCCTGACAGAATCCTTTAGTTGAGGAGAAGGTTCTTCTGGATTTTCAAAAATAGCAGAAGAGTAGTTTTTTCTTGGGGGGTCTATAACTGATTCCTTGAAAACAGGCTCTTTTTTATAAGGAGTTAAAGTAATATCGTGTAAATCTGCATGATTCCAACCCCTGTTCCAAGCCCCCTTTAGTCTAATGGATGTATAGGGATTATCCTCATAGAACTTTCCATCAAAGTAATCCCTTACCCCCTGCTGAAAGGCTTCTTTTTTTGATACTAAGAATTCAAACATCAGTATCTTCTTCCCTCTCATACCCTAATTCAGTCATAAATTCATCCCCATACGAATCCCATGCCCAATCCAAACCAGCATCAGTTAAACCTACATAATCGTGCATCTTACCACAAACTTCACAAGCAGGAAAAAAGTCCCACTCATCAGAAGCAAAGACAGGTTTAACATCATCTGTTTCAATATTGACTCCTTCAGGCAGATGTTCTACACAATATACTTCATCATTATAAACCACAGCATCAAAATCATAAGATTTCATTAGTTTTCTCCTTTAACTTACAAGTATTACAAACAAAACACCCTCCTCCATGACATTTCAACCACATTCTACCCTTTGAATCTTTTCCGCCCAACTCTAAGTCTTTCAATGTATATCTGCACTTCCACTTTTCTCCACTTGAAACCAAAACTCCATAATTAAAATGGAATCTGGTCATCCCTCATCCTCAGCCAAACTAAAAACAAAGCACCTGGATTTTAATAAACTGGAAACTATTTCTGACCAGCCTGCAAAAGTACTCCAATAATGCCTTCCGTCTGACAGCAAAATAGGCTCTCCTTCATCATCTCTTTCCCGTTTTTCCATAACCACTATCTGACCGTTTTCCGTATAGTCTGTAACAACCTGCCAAAACGCATAGAAGGCTATAGAATTTAAAGGAATTTTTCCCCGTTTTTTTTGCTGATTCTGTTTAATTATATCAACAATAACTTTCTGACCCTTATCATTAACAGACACTTTAAGACTGCCATCACTCAAAACATGAAAAGACGCCAGCGACCCTGTAGCAAAAACTACTCTTGGAATCTTTCTCTTTGGAGCCTTAGCATCCATTTCTTCATATTCTCTATAAACTTTATACAGTTTTGAGAATACTGACACCATGATTTACTCCTGTTCTTTATACTGGTCTATAATTTCCTGTATCTGCTCCTCTGTCAAAGTAGGATTCTCCTTTTTAATTTCCTCTTTCGTTGGAGGATAATTATTATTTACAGGAGCATAATCAAAACAGGATGTCAAGAATAATCCCAACACTCCGCAAAATAAAAGTTTCTTCATATTGTCTCCTTACTATTTATCTGTTTCTAATGGAACCATCACATCTCCTACCTGACCAAGTTCCCTCTTTCCTGTCCCGAATTTTAAAAATGATTTATACTGTCTAACGCTATGAGGTACAAACTCATTTTTTTCAATTTCTTTTCGTGCTATGGTAGTAAAAGTTGTCTTTAGCACCTCAGCAGACTCCTCTAATACCCCATCAATTCCTAAAATTTGAGCAACTATCTGGTAATTTTCTAATCCAGAAGTTCCTAAAAACAACATATCCTTATCATTAAACGTACTGGAGTACTTTAATGAATAGGCTAACTTTAATACCTCAGAATCTTGGGGAACCGGAATTGTTTCTGTTACTTCTTCTATTAAAGCAACATAACAACCAGACAAAAACATCAAACAAGCAAATACCCAAACTAAACCTTTCATTTCACTGCCTCCATAATTTGAACTCTATCATCAATCAACTTAAACCAATAAACCTCTCCAACAGCCAACTCCTCCCATGTTATACCATCACTCCAGCAATTATAGGTTCTATCATCTATTTTTACAGTAACATAATAAACCCTTAAACTGGTGGGATAAATATACATCTCCTTTAAAATGGCTTGGTAACTCTCACTAACGCTTTTTGCTATAACAACACCTTCAACAGGCTTTGCTACAGTATTAGTACACCCAACTAACAACAAAATTAACCCCAAAACAACTAAAAACTTCATTTTACCCTCCAAACAATCTACTGACCAACTTATTAAGAAACGGAGTAGCCAAAACAACCAAAACACCTATTCCACTTAACCAGATTTTCATTTTTGACCTGATTTCCTCTAACTGCTTCTCCCTCTTCTCATTTTCCAATTTTGTGGCTTCCTTAAAACCCTCTAAATAGCCGTTCTTAGTAGCCTCGGAATGATTTCTCTCATTCATTTTCCGATTCAACTCTTCCACAGACCTGAATAAAAGATTCAGGTCTTCCTTGATAGATAATACACGTTCTTTGCATGAGTCGTCTGTTACATAATCATCTGCCATGAGAAAATTCCTCTTTGCTGTCATGTCCTAATTGTTTCCTTCAAGTGCATTGTAACAAGCCCCTACTAACTGTACTTGACACATTAGCCCAATCAACCTTTTAACCTTTGCGACCTCCTCAGAAGGAATGTCAATAACCCCTCCGGTCTTTAGTTTAACAGCAAGTTCATATCTCTTGAACTTCTCTGCTCCATCAGGTCTGGGTTCCTCGATTGGAATATCTGATGTCAGAACAACTATACAAGCATCTTTCAAGGTAAGGTCTTTTTCTGCCCCATCATCCACACCTTTAAAAACCTTACCTTCTATGTTCTTTAACACAACATCAAAATCAATTTTCATCCTTTTACCTCTTTATCTTTCACTGTTTCTTTGTAATCCCTTACAATCTCAAGAGCATCCACTTCCTCTCTTTTTGCCTTTTCAACAGGCACAACTGCCTCTTTTACTTCAGCAAATTTTGTACAATCATTACAGATTTCCTGGAATTTCCGAATTACAAAAGCCTCTTTAGTAGGAGGTTTTTGGTCTTTTGGCAATCTGGAAATAACCTCATCATAATTATACGCTTTTGAAACACCTTCTATAACACGATTATAGATAGTTTCTTCAATCGGAATCACTAAATTCTTATCAGCCATTGCAATCTCCTCTTAATTTTTATACTATCCCTGTAACTATTCCGCCTGTAATTGTTACAACCTTATCATCTTCATCTATAAAAGACCCAGACACACCATTAGTGGTACCAACTTGGAAAACATAACCTGCCCCACAACCAACATCTCCAGAACAGAGAAAAGATGTCTTGATACTAAAATCCCCCTCATAAGTTACATTAGCAATAAATGTAGAAGCCCCTTTTCTAAAATACACAACATTACCTAAATGTGTTGCCGGAGCAGAAAAAATAACTGCTGGGGAGGTTGATATAGTATTAAGCCTCATTCTTTCATCACTTTTAACTAAAAATACAAAATTACCATTAGAACTGCCTGGTCTTAACGCTGTAAAAATGCACTTACCAACATCCGTTGTTGCGCTTTTATTATTTGTCTGAATCATTAACCCATAAGCAGAGGATTCTGAAGAATTTCCAAACAAATATAACCTGACATCATAATGAGCAGAATCATCATTTGGAACACAACTAATACCTATTGCTGTATTATTTATATCATCCAATGAAAACACCAAATAACCACCATCAGAATCAATAAATGCTTCAAATGTATTGGTAACATCACTCTCTAAAGCCATATATATTTTAGATGTAATTATATCTCCTTCAATATTCAAAAAACCTGTCAAATTATTTGCAAACTCCAGATTGCCTGAATATAATTCTATTTCATTAGCCGAATCCCATGAAGCCGTCAAATCTACAGTCCCATCATTCAATAATTTTCCAGCAAATTGGGGTTGTAAATCAGAATTTAACCCATCCACCCTTCCAAACTCAGTAGCAGTAATCTGATTATTATAAAACTCTAAAGGGTTTATTTTCATTAAACTATACCAGTGATAATTCCTCGTAAAATCGTAACTGTTTTTAAATCTTTTGATGTAAAGGTACTACTCACACCTAATGTTCCTGCTCCAACTCTATAATTTCCGGCTCCTCCAGACCCACAAGAAATTTCTTTTCCAGCCGTAAAATTATTACAAACAGAAATACCTCCTCCATTATGTAACCCCCATTTCTCAGTGGAACCTAATACACACGTCAAAGCCCTGGCTGTAGAACTGGCATGAGTGTTAATTATAACAGCATCTCCTACTGTTGGATTAGCGTCTAAAACCAATCTAATAGTAGCATCTGTTCTAACATAAACATTCCCACCTCCTGCACCTGGGCTAATTGTATCTAAAACCACATTCCCGAACTCACTATCTCCTGCTTTTTGTCTAACAGAAAAAACAGACCCATAAGCCGACCCCTCTACAGAATGACCGTATAAATATAAAAACGTATTGGCTGAACCTGATAGTGGTTTTAATTTCCAACCTACAACTTTATTATTCCCTGCATCAGCATCTAATAAAAAATAAAAAACATCAGTACTATCATATTCTTCTATAGAGATAAGATTCAAAAACCCATTTCCAAAAACAGAATTAGTAGCAAGTTGAAAACAATTTAAATAAGTATTTGTAAAATCTCCCTCATCAGCAGTAATCTCCCCCCCATTTTTATTTACAATAATATTAAAAGCAGTTGACCATTTAGCAGACAAAGGAATTGTTCCATCCGGTAACAAAGCAATATCTATCTGAGTCTGGATACTACTCCTAACTCCATCTAAAAAACCAAACTCCTCATAATCTACAGTATTGGGTCTTATATCTTTTGGATTTATCTTAATCATTATGGTATTGGTTGTATATCTGTTATAATTCCAGCAGTTACAGTATATGTATTTAAAGAATCTACAAATGTTCCAGAAACACCACTAACATTTCCTACTTTAAAAACTTTCCCTCCCCCACACTGAACTATACCATTAGTACCGGCCGCTCCTCTTCCTGTTATAACCATATTCCCATCTACATCAACATACATAACAACACTACCCCCTCTCTGAACCTCAAAAAATCTTCCTGTGTGTCCAGCAGGCATGGTTATAGTAAATGCAGGTTGATTTGATGGATAATCAATCTTAACACTTCTATCTCCATAGTAAAAATACCAACCTCCAACAGCACCTGAAGCACCCAACCACTGATTCCAATAACTATGACCTAAATCTGTTGTTCCTGTTTTTTGTCTAACACCAAAAAAATGAATTTGTAGGGGATTAGTTTCTTTTGTCATAAAATGAAAAACCCCATTCGCCCCTGTACTATATGTTGGTTTTACTTTTAAACCTCCAATCCCATTAACCGGAGAAAACTGTAAAACCAAAAAATTATTGGAATCAGATTCTTCAGAAAGTTTATGGTTTCCAATAAAAAGATTTTCTGCCCTTACTTTGGCACCATCAGATGTCCCATTAAAAACACAATTAACAGCAGAGAATTTAGTTGCAGAAATGTCTTGAGTTACTGTCCAATTTGCCGTTAGTTCCTGAGAACCATCAGCAAACAAGAAAGTATCTAATCTATCTTGGATATTTTGTAAAACTCCATCCAAATACCCAAACTCAGTCTGGTTCACGGTATTTGGATGGAGTTCAAGTGGATTTATCTTTACCAAAGTTTTACTCCTTTGGTATCTCAAACATTATATCTTAGTAATCACCAACCCCATCAACAAACAACGCCGGATTTTCATGAGGATTGAGGCGGTGAACAGCAACAGTGAAAACACCTGTTCCAGTAGTGCATCTTGCCTGGATTCTCACATAATCATCCTCCTGAACAACCTGATACCCAGCATAGCCTCCAGGAACAACCTCAGCAAAAGTATGCCGTGTAGTCCAAGTTGAATTATCTGGAGAATCTTGGAACCTTGTCTCAATATTTCCATCATTCAAATCATTGGCATAAACAACAAACACCAGGTTATTTTGACCCCCTTGAACACCTCTCATAGGGTCTTCTATTTTTCCAAAAATAGTAGTCCACTCAGTACCCACTCCAAAAATCATATTGTCTCGTCCCATGTACATAGACATTCTCCTTTAAAAAGTTCTAAAATGTTCCTTACACCCAAATTATACTAATAAATATACTAAAAACTAAAATAGTTTAACCTTTTTAGGTTTTTAAATGATTGTAACAGTTCCAGATACAAACAATTTCCCAGAACTAATGCTCTGATGACCCTCTACTTTACCAACTTTCAAGGAATAATTAGCCCCAACCAAAACTTCACAAATCTGTTTTATAGTCTTAAACATGGAAATAGTTAATTTCCCTTTCTTAGTAATCAGTAAAGGCATCCCTGTTTTGAAATCCTCTATAACTACATACTCAGAATTAAAAACAAAATATCTGTAACCCTTATCTCCATCCAAAATATTTTGTATAGTCTTCTCATTTTCTGAGTGCATAAGACAAATCGGACAGTTTCCTACCAACATCCTGTCTATCTCTATTTCCATTTTTTAACTCATTTATAATCTGGTCTAATTTAGTCCATAGAAGCCCTGTGATAACACCCAATCTTGCCCAATCTCCGGTAGTAAGAACAGATTCCTCATTTAACTGATTCTTAATAGTTATAGGAAACTTTCCCCCTATTTTTTGAGTTGAGAGTTCATCTAACCATTCAAAACAATCTGATACCTTACTCAGCAATATAAGTTTTTCTGCATCGTTCATCCAAAAAGTACCTTCTTCCCATTTGAACTTTCGGCTACAGTTGGTTTCTTAACTTTTTTTGTTTTACCACACTCAGGATTTGTACAAACCAAAAGAATCTCTCCGTCTTTTTCTTCTAATTTTTGCCAATTACAAGTGTGGTTTTCGTTTAACACTTCTAACAACTTTTTACCCATTTTGGTTTTCCTCTAACTTACCTTCTTTGATTGCTTTTGTTACTTCTTCCATTATATTTCTCTGTATGGAAGGTTTTTTTATAGTAGTAGCCCTCCATTGGTTTATCTTTGCCTCAGACAATACCATTTTGTTTTCTTCATTGTACTCCATAGGTAAAGAATATTCCTGTAAATCCACTAATTGGGAACTAAAACTATTAACCCCATGCACCGTAGGAACCCTAACATCTTCTATAGTTCTTTCTAAAATAGTCTTAGCAGGTTCATTAGATTCCAAAATCTCTGCTATTTCATTTAACCTATCTTCTTTGACGGTAACTTTGCCCTTAATAATCTTGGAAATCTCGCCCTTCCTCAATAAAAAAGAAGTAGGAATATGGCTTCTTTTTAACAAATATTCCTGCCATTCAATAGGGTCAAGATTTAGTTCTTTACCAAGTTCTTTTAATATAGAAATAGTTTCAGCCCTAATTTTATCAACTTCCAACCTCTGTTTTTCATCAATAGCAGAAACAAAATTCATCTTTACAGTAAATTTAGCCTGTTCCGAAAACGGGTCTATTCCCAACCAACATAGATGAATCATAAATATTTCCGCAACACCTTCCATAATTCCAGCCTGAAGCCTTTTTATCTTCCTGGCAAAATTCACATCCTGGAAAGTTAAAGGAATATCTGAAGCAAAAGACCCTGGAGAATCACTAAAACCTAAATAATCAGGAGGTATTCCAACCACTCCTAAGAATCTTTTTCTCAGATAGTCAATGTCTAAAACATAATTAACCTGTTGAGAACCATTTAATCTTGAAACATCAATAGCCTCAGAATCAACTATTAAATCTTCTTCAATTCCAATAGGGTCAATTTCTGTTTTAATAGACCCAGTAGATTTGTCTATTTCTATTTTCTTCCTTATCTCCTGTCTGATTTTTCTCATAGCCAAAGCCCTATCTTCAGGAGACAATGATTGAAGACCTTTAATACTAAAAACAAACCTATCTGGAGACCTTTTTAACCTGTAAAGAACTAAGTTATCCTCACAAAGTCTTAACCTTCTATACAACCTTCTACATGGTAACAATAAAGAAGCCCCGTAAGGAGTAACCCTATTATATCCCATCAATTTGAAATGAACAAAACTCCAGGGAGGGTCTGTGGCCTCTGACATCCTTACTGTATTTAAATATGGTAAAGAAGCCATAGCAATCTGTTCTATTGGAGTAACTACAAACCCTACAAGCCTCTTTTCATCATCCTCTACCCTGGATGTTGAATATACAGGAGCCGGAATAATATCAACAATAGCACCAGGGGTTCCATCCTCTTTTCTTGCCTGAACAATGCCTGAAAAACTATCACCATATTTTGATAGTTCCCTTGCAATCCCGTAAAGATGTTTTTCTAATTTAATCTCTTCTAACAACTTATCTGCTAATTCTTGAATCTCATTATTATCCGCTTCAATCCAAAGAGACTTGCCTGTAGTGCTGTCTTGTTGCACGGCCTCTTCCGCAAAAAGGTTAAGACAATTATGAACAAAAACCCCAGCAGAAAGAGCAAAATTATGGTACTTTTCAACTGATAAATCATAAACATCTTCTCTTTCATCTAAAAACCTGACTGAAACCACTTTATGGTTTAACTTTGCTTTTTTGTTCTCATACCAAAACTTTTTATAACACTTACTTGAACAAAAATTAGAAGAGTCAGATACTGAAAAATACTCTTCTCCACACCAAATACATGCTTGCTTGTGCTTTTTTGAAAGGTTTTTACTTTCCTTACATCTTTTAATGAACTCTGCTCTTCTTTCTTGAGACCAGTTTAGTTTAGTTTCTGCTGATTTCCGACCTCTTTTCAACAACAAACTTTTATCTTTTGAAAATTCTCTAAGAGCCTCAGCCCCTATTTTTGAAATTCTGTCTTTATTTTCTTCAGAATTAGCACTTTCTAACTGCTTACTTCTGCCTTTTTGTAAATTGGCTTTTAAAATTTTTAAATGTTCAGGGTCTTTACATTTCTCTTTATGTATTTTTGACATTTTTTCAGAAAAACTTTCACTCTTAATCCTCTTTAACAAATTGTCTTTTCTTCTCTTTTCTTGCTCTTCTGTTAATTGAAGATGTCCAATAGAAGAATGATATTCTATATGTTTTGAATTTGTCATATATTTTAAATTGGATGGGGTATTGTTTTTCTTATCAAAATCCTTATGATGAACAACATCTCCTTGTTTTTTTTCTCCTTCTACAAACTGCCTATGAGTGTAATGCCACTTATCTGAAAATGGACAATAAAATAACTCATATCCTGAAAGACCTTTACTTGATTTCCTTCTATACAAGGGCATCAAAGAGTCTCCTGCCACCAAGTCCTTAGCCTCTTTCCATGATTCATCTCTCATTAAAAACCTATGGTCTGGAGTACATTTAAGATTCTCACCATTATCAAGAGTAACTTCAACTAATTTTGCATTTTCCTTAGTTTTCTTGGCTCTGGCTCTTCCTGGAACTATCTTTTTATTCTCTAAATCACAAGAATAAACATAAAAAGGTTCTGACCTTTCAGCCAATTCCTTGATAGTAACCTCAGAACCATCTACTAAAGAAATTTTAGTATTCCCCTCCCAACATTGAACTATAATATCATCAACATCGAAGATGTCATATTCCCTATACAACTGGTATCTATTCAGGTGCATAGCCATAGAGTCATAATAAAACAGGGAAGTCATATCCGTAGAGGACACAACATTAAGGTTTTTTAAGGCTTGAGATACAACCCTATCCACAGCATCAGGCTTTCCTGTGCCTGAAAATCCAAACATCTTCTTTAATACAGTCCAGGGTTGGGGTCTAAACAAAACCATATATTACTCCTTATTTCCTACTATATTATACACTTAAAAACCTTCCTCTAACCACTCTTTAGAATCATTCAGCCCAAGTATTATATTACTACTGGCATTTACTATGGTCTTCTCAACCTTCTTTTTAGTAGTGGATTCTATATTATAACACCTGCTAACTACAGAGGCTAAACTGTCTAAAACATCATCAAAAAATCCTTCATCATGATGAGGTCTTCCGCCATCAGGGTCTTTTAAAAAGTGTTCAATTTCCTCTAACAATGGATAATACTCATACATACTTATCCTACCCTCATTAAAACACTTCCTTAAATGAGTAAAATGACTGATACCTATACTAAGTAATTCTGCCTGAAACCCTGCTTGAAGTAGTTGTTGAATAGGTAGCCTGGATTGGTACTGGTCAAAGGTAACAGTCCCAAAACTAAATCCAGCAGACCTCAAATCTTTTAAAAACTGAATAGGAGCCTGTAAGTCTATCTCACCGGAAACAGGGGCTTTAACCCTTAACATAAAGTCTATATAAACACCCAACCTACCATCATTTAACTGAAAAGGATGAGCCATTGTTATCCCTAAACACTCCTCCTTGTAAGCAATATCTATATGAACATTCCTCCTAACCCCTGGATGAACTATAGGAACTTTTGTGGATTGGACTATTTTTATCATCTCTTTTTCTAAAAAGAATTCATTATAGATATTTATAGAATCAGCAACTTTAAAAGGCAAAGTAACTTCAGTTATGCTAAAAGGATGTTTTCGAGTCTTGTCCATACACTGAAGAATTCTCTCTTTAACAGGAAAGAAATTACTTGACCCTTTAGTAGATACTCCGGCTATATCTCTTAATGCCAAATCAGTATCTTGAACAAATTGCTGAAAATATTCTATAGGAACACTAACTACTCTTCCACCAAAAGGAACTACTTCATCAGGCTCTAAAATCCTTGAACCATAATACTCTGTTCCCACTAAAACCTTAAACGTTTTACCACAAAAGTCTGCTGGATTTTTTGCTTTCCAAAGAGGAATATCAATTACTTTAACAGTCTCAGCCGTCTCAGGATTAGCCTTATACTGGTCAATCAATTTATCTACAAAACTGGATTGAAACTTTTTAGAAGAAATAATAGTTATAAGTCCAGGTGTTTTACCCCTTTTCATATACCGAGAAACC
>Ga0116143_10002718_pt1 | contig 18800 bp, 17 predicted proteins | sample AD_UKC034_MetaG_FD_89745 | JGI IMG/M metagenome (GOLD analysis project Ga0116143, IMG submission 89745) | Active sludge microbial communities of municipal wastewater-treating anaerobic digesters from USA - AD_UKC034_MetaG | ecosystem: Engineered > Bioreactor > Anaerobic > Digestate | place: USA...
CACGGCGGCGGCGTGGATGTGCTCCGGGGCGATGTCGGCCGGTTTCGCCCAGGAGAGGAAGGCCACGTCGTCCACGGTCTTGGACAGGGCGGTCATGGCGTGGATGGCGGAGGGTGGGATGCCCATCGTCCGCCTCGATGGCCCGTGCCAGGGCTTCATGGTGTTCTCCGTTCGGTGGGGCGAGCCCCGGGTTCGAGTTCGCACGTTCTTCACCCATCGTGGATCTTGCCCGCGGTGCGATCAAGGATCGCGTGGGGAGGGGCCGGAGTCGCCCGCGTTCAGTCCTCGCCTGCGGATCGAGGCGCCAGCCGCAGCGCGCCTCGCGGCGCGATTGGCTCGCCTCCTGTCCCGATTGACGGGGCTCGCGGACGGGTGGTCACATCGCCGGGGAGGTTCCCTTCCTCCCCCTTCCTCCAGGTGCCAGCCCCCTGCAATCCACAAGCTGCATGCGTGCCCGGCCAACCGGCTGAAGGAGAGGTAGGAGGCTCAGTTGTAGACCAGAAGCCTGCCTCGCCACGTCAGCCGGCAGTTGAGACGGGCCGCTCAGCCGAGCTGGGCGAGGAGATCCAGGCCGTCCCACTCGCCCCAGCGCTCCGCGATGCGCTCGCCCTCGAAGCGCAGCAGCTCGATGCCGCGGAACTCGATGACCCGGCCGGTGGAGGGCCGGCCCAGGTAGGGCCCGCGCTGGGTGCCGCGGGCGCTCCAGCGCACGGCCACCTTCCCCCGGGCGGCGTCCACCACCACGTCCTCGACGCGGGGCTCGAGGTCGGGGAAGGCGGCGAGCATGTCGGCCACCCCCTGCTTGAAGGCGGCGTGGTCCGCCCCGCGGCCTCCCGGGCTGCGGTCTGCGAAGCCCGGCGCGTGCAGCTCGTCGAGGATGGCGAGCCCGCCCGGCCGCCAGGCCTCCACCCAGCGGCGGGTGAGGGCCTCGAGGCGCTCTGCTGCGGGTGGGCGCTTGCCTGTCACGGGGCACCTCCGCGCGTCGGGCCTCAGGCCGGATCGGTGGGCGGGCGACCCGCGGCGCGGGCCTCCAGGAGCTCGCGCCACCAGGTGCGCCCGAGGAAGGCGCCGTCCGGGTAGCCCAGCATGCGCTCGAGCCGCTCCGGGCCGACCGTCAAGCTCAGGAGCTCGGGCGGGAGGTACCGCCGCATGGCGATGTCGGTGCAGCCCAGCACCGCCCGCTCCCGGCCATCCTGCACCAGCTCGCGCCACAGCAGGCCGCAGCCCGAGGAGAAGGGCGCGATCACCTCGTCCGGCTCGGCCGACCAGTAGGCCGCGAGCGTCATCAGCGCGCTCAGCCGATCCGCGTCGGCGAAGAAGGTGACGCTGCGCACCGCGGGCCAGGCCTCGAGCCGGAGGGGGCCGAGCAGCAGGCTGTCGCCCGAGGGGCTGAGCCGCCGCGCGCGGTCGAGGTAGGCCTGGGCCAGGGCCGGGCTGGCCTTCAGCCCCTCGCCCATGGGCGCGCCGTTCGCGCCGTCGGTCAGGAAGTTGGCCATCCAGGGCGGGTAGGGCCCGCCCAGGCCGAGCGAACGCTGCAGGCCCGGGCAGCCGTGGGTCGGCTTGCCGAAGTCGTCCGCCGAGCGGCGCACCACCAGGGTCTCGCCCCGCGCCCAGCGGCCGAAGTAGGCGAAGCAGCAGGCCCGCCCGCGCGCCTCGACCAGCTTGCCGAAGGCGGGCGAGGGCGCCGCGTCATACAGCGCCACGACTGGCGTGGTGAGCCTCAGCGCTCCGAGCAGGCGATCGAGTCCGGCCTGGGTGGGCGCCATGGCGATGACCTCAGAGCTTGCCCTTGAGGAGCGAGCCCACCACCCGCTGGCCGTAGCAGCGGAGCGTGCGCAGGATGGTGAGGGGCTCCAGGGAGGTGACCGCGCCGCTGATGCCGATGGGCAGGGCGGTGGCGATCGGGCCGCGGCCGTACTCCAGCATCCAGGCGCCCGGGGTCGTCTGGTAGACCTTGGCCGTCCTGCGCGGCAGGTGGGCGGTCTCGCCGGGCCCATGGGTGACCCGGCGGGAGACGTCCGCCTCGGTGAAGGTGTACATCTCGCCGCACAGCATGGTGTCCCAGATGTCCAGGTGGTAGCGGCCGGAGAAGCCGCCCGTTCCGAGGGCGCTGCCGAACAGGATCAGGTACTCGCTGAGCGAGCCGTGCAGGATGTGCATCACCCCGGCCGCGCCGCCCACCAGGTTCATGATCCACTCGGGCCGCTGGTGGATGTGGCCCGGGTAGGCCTCGGCGAGATCGCGGGTGATGCGCGCGACCATCTCCTCCCAGGGGAGGCCGAGCGAGTTGCGGGCGATGGCCTCGAGCTTCTCGGGTTCGAAGAGGTGTCCCATGGGGGCGCAGGTTACCAGCCCGGCCCGGCCTCCGTCCACCCGGATTTGCTACCTGGCGAAGCCCCGGTCCAGGCTTGCCCGGAACGCCTGGACGGTCAGCGTGGCCGGGGGCTGCACGGCGCCGACCAGGATCACCACCCGCCGCTCGTGGGGGCTCTGGATCCAGCCCAGCGGGTAGGCCGAGCCGAAGACCAGCCCCGCGTGGTTGTGGTCGATGCTGCCGACCCGTTTCCTCCCCATGCGCGTCGAGGTGAGCACCACGTCGGTGCGCGGGAACTCCGGCGCCGGGGCCTGGCCCGGGGTCAGCGCCACCGGCGGGAGGCCGCGCTCGACCAGCACGAGCTCCACGTCCAGCACGTCCTGGCCGAAGGCGGCCGGGAACACGCCCTGCCGGGGAGGCCCGGCGAACGGCGCGATCCGGCGCCGGCGGAGCTCGTCCGGGCCGGCGCCGAACAGGCAGTAGCAGCGGTCCTGGGCGTCCTCGGGGGTGTCGCGCAGGCAGGGCGTGTCCTCGCAGCGGATGTTCACCAGCTCGGCCGCCTGCGGCGGCTCCTCGGCGCCGCTCGGCCCGGAGAGGAAGGCGAACCAGCCGTCCTTCGAGAAGCCCAGGGGGATGAAGGTGGCCTTGCGGCCGGCCTGCTCCGCGCTGCGCCGGTCGCTCGGGCCGAGGTCACGCGTCTGCGCGAGCCACGGGCCGAAGCCGGCCCCTGGCGTGCCTGGCTCGGCCGCTCGTGCGGCCGGGTCGCCGAGCAGCAGCAAACCCGCGAACCCGCAGCGCAAGACCCAGCGTACGCCATCCCTCATGGACGCCTCCTTGGAGCCTTGAGTAGCAGAACGGCGGCGTCGCCACAAGCCGTCCCCGGAGGCGGTACAATGCTGCCGTCATCTCTTCCGAAGGAGGACGGCATGGCGAGCTGGCGTCGCGGGACGACCTGCGTCTGGGCGGGCGTGCTTCTGGCCGTGCTGGCCGGCCGGGCGCCGGCCCTCGAGCCGCAGGCCGCGGATCCGGCCACCGAGAAGGCCCGCTTCGTGGCCAAGCTCCGGGCCGACCTGCTGGCGCTGGAGCCGGTCGTGGCCGAGGCGCGCGCGCAGCTCGAGACGGCCCGCGGCGGGCCCGCGGAGCTGGAGCGCACGCTGGCGCTGGTCGAGCTGCTGCGCCAGCGCTCGCGTTTGAGCTACTACCTGGCGGCCGAGGCCGGCGACGAGCAGGCCCTGCGCTCCCGCCCGGTGACCGGGCCGCTGGAGGAGGCGGCCGGCCTGTGCGCGGCCTGGCTGGCGTCCCACCCGGAGCAAGCCCAGGCCGACCAGGTGCTGCTCACCCTGGGTCACCTGCGGCGCGAGCTCGGTGAGTACGACGAGATGGCCTCTGCCTTCAGCCGGCTGGCCGAGCGCTTCCCCCGCAGCCCGGCGACCGTCCAGGCGCTGGTCGTGCTGGGCGACTACCGCTTCGATCGCGGCGAGCTCACGCGCGCGGGCGAGCTCTACCGGGACGCGCTCTCGCGCCCGGAGGCCTGCGCGAGCGATCCCGCCCGCTACAAGCTGGCCTGGGTGCACATCAACCAGGCCGCCTGGGCAGAGGCGGTGAAGCTGCTCGAGCAGCTCGTCACCGGGCAGGCCTCGGGCGCGGCCCTGCGCTGCCCAAGGCCGGCCCTCGGTCCCCCGGACCTGCGCCTGGAGGCCGCCGTGGACCTGGCCTTCTGCTACCCCGAGGTGTTCCCGCCCGCCGAGGTGCGCCAGCGCGTCAGCCGCCTCAGCTTGAACCGGGAGGAGCTTGTCCGGGTGCTCGCGCGGCTGGCCCGGCGCTACGACGTGCGCCAGCAGGCCGCGCCGGCCCGCGCGCTGTACCGCGAGCTGCTCACGCTCGACCCGGACCCGGAGAACCAGCAGGAGTACCGCCAGGCCCTCGAGGATCAGGAGTAGGCGCGGCCGGAATCAGAACTTGCACTTGCCGGAGGAGCAGCTGCCGCCCGGGCACTCGGAGTTGAAGCTGCACTTGCCGTCCGGGGCGATCGAGCACTTGCCGCTGTTGCACTTGGCGCCCTTGCCCCCGCAGTCCGAGTCGAACGAGCAGCTCGAGCCCGCGGAGTCGGCGCACCTGCCGCTCGAGCACTTCACCCCGGCGTGGCAGTCGGAGTTGAAGCTGCACTTGCCATACTCCCCGGCCGTGGCGGACAGGGCGAACAGGCCCAGGGCGAGGACGGCCACGACCACCAGCACCTTGCGCGTCGACATGGTCCAACCTCCAGGGAAGGGGTGAGCCGCTCACGGGCGGCATGGTACCAGACGCAGACGGAGAGGGCAGGGGGTTTCACACCGGGCGCCATCAGCGCGTGAAGCGCAGCGCCTCCTCCCGCCCGCTGGCCAGGGAGCGGTAGGCGGCGTCCACGTAGGCGAAGTCGTGGTGCAGCGCCTCGAGGGGCAGCTCGGGCTCGACCTCGCCCCGCAGGCAGCGCGTGAAGTGCCGCCACATGGCCTTGTAGCCCCCGCCGTCGAACAGGGACGGCCACAGGAGGCAGCTCTTGACGCCCACGGCCCGCCCGAAGATGGAGCGCGAGTCGAAGTAGACCGAGCCGCGCTCCGCCACCAGGCGCGAGCGGTCGGCGCCCAGGTTCCGCCAGGGTAGGCCCCAGGAGTGCACCAGCCGGGAGACCAGGCCCGAGCGGTGGCGCGCGTTGATGACGAGCGTGTCCTCGCCCGGGTTCTGGTTGAAGCGCCGGGCGGGCGTGCAGGCGCGGAGCGACTCGATCTGGTCGAGCGGGTTCGCCTCGAACACGCCGCTCAGATCGAGCAGCCGCCGCACCCAGTGCACCCCGCCCTCGTGCAGCGCGCCCAGCGGCATCTCGGCCGGGTCGGCCCGCCAGCCGGACACCCTGGCCCGGCCGTAGCGCACCACGTCCAGCAGCACCGGCGCGCCCCAGTCGTGGTCCCGGAGCAGGCCCTTGACCCGCCGATGGAACGGGGCGAAGTGCAGGTTCTCGGCCACCAGCACGGTGACCCGGGCCTGGGCGGCGAGCGCGCGCGCGCGCTCGAACTCCTCCAGGGTGTTGAAGGCCGGCTTCTCCAGCACCACCTGCCTGCCGCGCGCCAGGGCCGCCGCGAAGAGCTCGAAGTGGATCCGCGGCGGGGTGGCGATCAGCACCGCGCCGCTGCCGGAGTCGAGCGCCTCGGCGTAAGAGCCGTGGGCCGCCTCAAGCGCCAGCGCGCGCCGGAAGGCCTCCGCGCGGGCGGGCTCGCGGCTGCCCACGCTCAGCCGGACGCCCGGGGCCACGGCCCGCAGCAGCCTGACGTGCTTGCGGGCGATGTGCCCGGTGCCCAGGACGCAGACGGACAGCTCGGAGGCCATGTCACTTCCCGAGGCGCTCGGCCGCCAGCCGGTCGGCGACCCGCAGCGCGTTGGCCACGATGGTCAGGCTCGGGTTGACCCCGCCCGAGCTCGGCATGAAGCAGCCGTCGACCACGTACAGGTTGTCGAGGTTCCAGAAGCGGCAGTCCGTGTCCAGGGCCGAGGCGCCCGGGTCCGCGCCGAAGCGCACCGTGCCCAGGCCGTGGGAGAAGGAGGCGATCTTCGAGGTCACGCAGAGGAGCCCGCCCGACCGGCGCAGGATGCGCTTGGCCGTGCGCACCAGCAGATCGCGGCGGGCCAGGTCGTCCGGGTGGTAGGCGTGGAAGACCTCGGTCACCGGGATGCCGAGCGCGTCCCTGTCCGCGCCCAGGCTGACCCGGTTGCGGGGCTGGGGCAGGTCCTCCGCGATGCAGATGAGCGCCTGGATGAACCTGGAGAACAGGCCGGCCAGGAAGCCGAGGCCCCAGGGGGCGTTCTGCCGGACGGCGGCCGGGGGCGGCATGCACATGTCCTGGATGACCCCCACCGCGGTGCCCTTCTCGGCGCGCTGCCGGTGGTAGAGGGAGCTCACCAGGATCTGCTTGTGGTTGATCTCGTCGCGGTTCACCCGGAAGGGGAACAGGCAGCCGACGATGGCGTTGCAGTGGCGCATCAGGTTGCGGCCCAGGCTGCCCGAGGGGTCCAGCTCGGCCAGGCCCGAGCGCAGCAGCAGCGCCGGGCTCTGCAGGGCGCCGCCGCTGACCACCACCAGCCGGGCGGGAAGGCTGAGCGTCTCGCGGGTGCGCAGATCCAGGCAGCGCACCCCCACGATCGTCCGGTCGCGCCGCTCGAGCTCGAGCGCGGCGAGCTGGTCGCGCACGTCCAGCAGGGCCGGATCGGCGGCCGCCAGCGCGGAGGTGGCCGCCTCGTTCTTGGCCCCGAGCTTGCACGGGAACCCGTCGCAGGTGAAGCAGTCCTCGCAGCGCGGGCGCGCGGCGTTCTGGTGGTTGATGGCCAGCGGGATGCGGCAGGGCTCGAGGCCCAGCGAGGCCGCGGCCCGCTTCACGCGCTGGGCCGGCGCCGTCAGCGCGCGGGCGGGGTAGGGGTAGGGGGCGGCGCGCGGGGGGCCGGTCGGGTCGTCCGCCTCCCCGTGGACCTCGAGCAGAGCCTCGGCCTGGGTGTAGTAGGGCTCGAACGCGGCGTAGTCCAGCGGCCAGGCGCGGAAGTCCTCCTCGCGCAGCCGGAGCGCGGCCCCGCCGTAGAACACCGACAGGCCCCCGACCACCTCGTTGTGGTGCTCGTCCCTGGGCGCCCGGCCGTACTGGCTGACCCGCGTCGGGGAGGCGCTCTGGTAGACCTTGTCGACCAGGATCTTCTTCGGGTCCCAGTCGCCCTCGTCCCGGCGGGCCCAGGCGCCCCGCTCGATCAGCGTCACCCGGATGCCGCGCGCGGCCAGGCGCAGGGCCAGGCTCGCCCCGCCCAGGCCCGTGCCCACCACCAGCACGTCGCTCGGGTCGGCCGGGCGGGTGCTCATGGGCGCAGGCCCTTCTCGGCGAGCAGGCGGTCGTAGACCGCGACGGTCTCGTCGATCGGCTGGGTTGGCGTGCGGGCGAAGCGGGCGGCCACGTGGACCCGGCCGCGCGCGCCCATCTCCCGGCGCGCCTCGGGGCCGAGCGCCAGCATTCGCTCGATCGCCGAGGCGAGCGGGCCGGGCCAGAAGGTGGGCACCTCGAAGCCGGTCTCTCCGTCCACGATCGTCTGATCGAGGTTGGTGGCGCGCGACAGGATGGCCGGCAGCCCCGCGGCGCAGCCCTCCAGCGCGGCGTTGGACAGCCCCTCGTACAGGGACGGCATGATCAGCACGTCCGCGGCCCAGTACAGGGCGCGGATGTCCTTCTGCGCGTCCAGGAACCGCACCCGCTCCGCGAGGCCCGGCCGCGCGCGCAGCCAGTCCACCAGCCGGGCGGTGGTGAGATCCCGCCGGCGCCCGGCCAGCAGGAAGACGGCCTGGGCGGGCAGGCGCCCCCGCCGGGCCAGGGAGGCGAGCGACCACAGCAGCCCGAGCTGGTGCTTCTGCAGGCCGATCCGCCCGGGCAGCAGGAAGGCCACCTGGTCGTCCCCGAGCTCCCAGGCGGCCCGGGCCTGGCGGCGCTCCTCCGGGTCGGGGGGGCGGTAGAAGTCGGTGTCGAGGATGTTGTAGATGACCTGCACCTTGCCCGGCCTCACCCGGGCCCAGGAGACCAGCTCCTCCTTGACCGACTCCGAGTTGGTCAGGATGAGGTCGGCCCGCTCCGACAGGTAGCGCTCCAGCGCCAGGTAGCGCACCTGCATGAAGCGGTTGCGGCAGGAGGAGATGACGATCGGCACCCGGGCGCGCCTGGCCGCCAGCCGCGCCCAGAAGTTGGCCTTGTCCCGGTAGGAGTGCAGGATGTGGGGCCGCTCCTGCTCCAGGATGCGGGTGAGCTTGTCCAGCCCGGCCAGGTTCATCCGGGGGTAGCCCAGGATGTGCCGGGGCTGCCCCGGCGGCAGCTCGTCCCGGTAGAAGACGTGGTCGTGGTACAGGCACAGCACGGGCTCGAAGCGGTCGGGCAGCCCGCGGATGAGCTTCATCACCTGCTTCTCCGGGCCGCCCTGCTCCAGGTTCGGGATGAAGTAGAAGACCTTGATCTTGCCCATGCGCGCTCCGGAGCCCGAATAGACCATCGCCCCCGCGCCCCGTCAACTCCGCTTTTCGCTTGCGCAGCGCGGGGCGCCTTGGTATGCAGTCCGCAAGATGCAACTAAGTTGCAAAAAGTCTTCGCCCCTGCGCGTGTGGCTTGCGGGGTTCCGTTTCGATCGCCTCGAGCTGTCGGGCTCGCTGGGCGATCTGGGCACCTTCCTGCCGTTGGTGGTGGCCATGGTGCTCGCAAGCCACCTCGATCTCGGCGTGGTGCTGGTGTGCGCCGGCCTGATGAACGTCATCACCGGGCTGCTCTTCCGCCAGCCCATTCCGGTCCAGCCCATGAAGGCCATCGCGGCCGTGGCCATCACCGAGGGGCTCACCCAGGGGGAGCTGGTGGCCTCGGGCCTGGCGCTGGGCGGGATCATGCTGGCCCTCTCGCTCACCGGAGCCATCGGGGTGCTCACCCGCTGGGTGCCGCGGGCTGTGGTGCGGGGCATCCAGCTCGGGGTGGGGCTCAAGCTGGCGGTGCAGGGCTTCGCATCCATGGGAAAGCTGCCCTGGCTGGGCGCGGACTGCGTGCTGCTCGGGGTGGGCGCGGCCGCATTGCTGCTGGGGTTGTGGGCCTGGCGGAAGCCGGCGGTGCTGTGGCTCTTCCTGGGCGGCCTGGCCTACCTGGGCCTGGTGAAGCCCGAGGCCTACCAGGGGCTGACGCTCGGCCTGCCGGACCTTTCCCTGCACTGGCCCGCGGGCGCCGACTGGGCGGGTGGGCTGTGGAAGGCTGGCCTGCCGCAGGTCCCGCTGACCGTGCTGAACTCCGTGCTGGCGGTGTGCGCCCTGTCGGCCGACTACTTCCCGGGCCAGGGCATTTCCCCCAGGCGCATGGCGGCCAGCGTTGGGCTGATGAACCTGGTCTGTGCGCCCCTGGGCGGCATCCCCATGTGTCACGGCTCGGGCGGGCTGGCGGCCCAGGTGCTGTTCGGCGCCCGAACCGGCGGCAGCGTGGTCATGCTGGGCCTCGGCAAGGCGCTGGCCGGGCTCGCCTTCGGCGGCGCGCTCTTGAGCCTGCTGCAGGCCTACCCGTCGGCCATCCTGGGCGTGCTGCTGGTGTTCGCCGGGCTGGAGCTGGCGCGGGCAGCGCGGGAGTCGCTGGCCGGCTCCGGGCTGGTCGTGGCCCTGGCCACCGCGGCCGCCATCCTGGGGCTGGACACCGCCGCGGGCTTCTTGATCGGCTGCGCCCTGGCTGCCCTGGCCTGGCTCGGCCGCCGATTCTCCATCACGACCGACCCGAAGGAGGGTATCCATGCGGACGAAGGCGCTGGCCGGTGTGCTGCTCCTGGTGTGCCTGGGAGCGAGCCTCGAGGCGCGGGCGGCGGGGAAGAAGCCAGGTAAGTTCTACGTCGTGGGGATGGGCGCTGCGCCCGACCTGATCACCGTGCGGGGCCTGGAGGTGGTCAAGCGGGCCGATCTCTTCCTCCTGGAGGAGAAGTCGGATCTCGCGGTCTGGGGCAAGTGGATCGGGAAGAAGCCGGTCCTCTACGCGCCCCACCTGGCGCGCGTATTCTACGGGACCGACCCCGCCAGCCTGAGCGATCCAGCGCAGCGAGCCTGGGCCGAGAAGAACGACGCCCTCCGCAAGGAGCTCGTGGCGAAGATCCGGCAGGCCGTGGCCGCCGGCAAGATCGTGGCGTACCTCCAGTGGGGCGACGCGATGATCTACGGCAACCTGTACCTGCTGGAGATGCTGCCGCCGGAGGTGCCCACCGAGGTGGTCCCCGGGGTGGGCGCCTTCCAGGCCGGGAGCGCCGCACTCAAGCGCAGCACCGTGTTCGGTTGGGACACCAACGCGGTCATCCTGACCATGGGCGACTGGCCCGGCCGGGCGGACACCAACGAGAAGCTCATGGCGGCCGGGACGAGCATGGTGTTCTACACCATGCACATCGACTACCCGACGGTGTTCGCGCAGCTCGCCAGGGCCTACCCGGCCGACACGCCCGTGGCGGTGGTGTCCTTCGCCGGCGATCCCAGGAGCGAGAAGATCGTGCGCAGCACCGTGGGTGCGTTCCTCGCGGAGGTGGACTGGGCCCACCTGCCGGCCGAGGCGCACACCCTGTTCGTGGGCAAGTTCCTGACCGCCGGCCAGGCGCGCAAGGACGGGGTGAGCCACGGCAAGGACTGGATCAGGCAACAGCACGGGGATGACGTGCCGGGTGCGCAGTCCGCCTGCGAGCAGCGCTGAGGCCCGGACAGACCCGGAGGGAAGGCAATGAGGCAGGCATCTGCGGGTTGTGTGAGGTGGATGTGCGGGCTGGCGATCGCGGCGGGCCTCGGCCCGGCGTGCGGTCAGTCGATCGACCAGGGCCAGGGGGACGGAGGCGCGACGGTCGAGGTGCGCTTCGGCGCGGACACCCGCGCCGTCGAGCTCGATCAGCTCGGCACGACCACGACCGAGGGCAACACGGGCGTGCCGCTGTCCGCGCTGATCGCGGCCGCGTTCCCGCAGCTCGACCTGGACGCCGTGGGCGCGGACTTCGCCGCCGAGGACGGTTTCCGCCCGGCGTCCAGGGCCGGCTGCCGGCCGCTCATCCCGGTCTCGGGCGCGAGCCTCGAGCTGGGCGTGCTCGAGCCCCTGAGCGGCAGCATCCTGTGGGCGCCCTCCCTGGGGTTCGGCGGCTGCATGAGCGTGCGAGGGGTGGTCGAGCTGCTGGTGGTCGAGCTCGGCGCGCCGGGCGTCCTGGTCGAGGTGCGCGCCGACCTGGCCAGCGTCCCCGTGGATCTCCGCTTCCAGCCGACCGTGGAGGTCGCCGGCGCTGCGCGTGTCTCGCTGCAGGGCCTGGTGACTGCCTCGGGCGTGATCGAGGAGCCCGCGGGGATGGTCTTCGATCTCGAGGGCGCGGACGGCTTCCGCCCCACGCTGGACCGTGCGCTCGCCCCGCTGACCTGGGAGCAGCTCGGGCAGGGCGGGCTGGACCCGACCTCGCGAGACGCCGCCTTCGACGGGGCGGCCGGCCTGCCGGGGACCTGGGGCGTGCGGGACGTGGCCCGCGTGCACGTGCTCTCGCCCTGAGCTGGGGTATGCGCGTCCGCCTGCACCTGGCGCCCGCGGACCGGGCGGCCCTCGTGCTCCTGCTGCTGCTCGCCGCTCCCGTCACAGGCCAGCCCGCCGAGCGGGAGGGCGAAGGCGGGGATCAGCCTGGCGGAGAGGAGCTGCAGGCCGAGGAGATCGTCGTGCGCGCGCCGGCCGAGCAGGCCGTGGGGCCCAGCGTCGAGAGGGTGTCCCGCGAAGCCCTGGAGTGCCGCGGAGCGCGCAGCCTGTCCGACGCGCTGGCCAGCCTGCCTGCGCTGGTCTCGACCACCGGCGGTCGCGGGGAGCGCACCCTGCTGCTGCGCGGCTTCGACCAGCGCCAGGTGCTGGTCATGATGGACGGGGTGCCCTTCTTCATCCCCTACGACGGCCAGGTCGATCTGAGTGTGATCCCGGCCGAGATGATCGACCACCTGACCGTGGTGAAGGGCTCGGGCTCCACGCTGTTCGGACCGACCGGGCTGGGCGGGGCGGTCAACGTGGTGACCCGGCGTCCGGGCAAGGGGCCCTCCGTCCAGGCGGCCTTCGAGGCGGATCGGGAGGGCGGCGTGGACCTGCGCGCGGTGACCTCCCTGGCCGCCGGACCGGTCGGGTTGGCGCTGGGGGGGGCGCTCCTGTGGAGCCCGGGCTACCGCCTGTCCGGGCGCTTCGAGCCGGTGCCGCTCGAGGACGGGGGGCTGCGCGACAACAGCGACCGCAAGCAGCAGAACGCCTTCGCGCGGCTACGCTGGGAGCTCGTTCCGGGCCAGGCGCTGGAGGCGAGCGGCTTCTACCTGTCCGCCGGGCGGGGCGTGCCGCCCTCCACCCTGAGCTCCCAGGCGCGCTACTGGCGGTTCAGTGAGTGGAGCGCGCTCGGGGCCTCCCTCGTCCACCAGGGCAGGTACCCCGCCGAGCTGGAGACCGACTCGGTGTTCTTCGTGCGCCTGTTCGACAACCTGATCGACTCCTACGATGACGGGAGCTACTCGACCCAGAGCCTGCCGAGGGCCTTCCACTCCTGGTACCACGACCGCATGATGGGCGGCCGGCTGCGGGCGCGTATGGCCATCCCGGGCGCCCCCTGGGGGGACACCCTGGTGCGCCTGTGGGTCGGGGCGCAGGGCGAGTCCCACCTGGAGACCTGGGTCTCGGGCCACACCCTGGAGGTGACCCGCACGTCGCTGAGCGCGTCGCCCGAGGCCGCCGCGCTCCTGGGCCAGGGGTTCAGCTTGTCGCTGGCGCTCCAGGTGGAGGTGGAGGTACCCGGGCAGGCGCCGTCCGGGCGCGAGGAGGTGAAGCACGAGCTCAACCCCCGGCTGGCCCTGGGCTACGAGCCCTGCCCGGGACTGTCCCTGCAGCTCGCGGCGGCCCGCCGCAGCCGGTTCCCGACCCTCAAGGAGCGCTTCTCGTCCGCCCTCGGCCAGGCAGAACCCAACCCTGGCCTGGGCGCCGAGCGCGTCTGGCATGTCGGGCTCGACGGGGCCTGGCGGGCGCTCGACTGGCTCGAGCTTCAGGCCTCGCTGTTCGACGCCGAGGTGGCTGGACTGATCGCCAGGGTCCCGGTGGGCGGCGGGCTGGTCCAGCTCCAGAACCTGGGCAGCGCGCGCTTGCTGGGCGCAGAGCTGGCCCTGGCGCTGGAGCCCTGGCCGTGGCTGGAGGCGAGCCTGGGATACGCCTACCTGCACGCCCGGCAGACCGACCGCGCGCCGCCGGACGATCGGCTCGCAGATCGGCCTGCGCACAAGCTGTCCGTGGAGCTGGTGGTCACCCCGCTCGAGGTGCTCGAGCTCTCCACCCAGCTCGTGCTGGCCGGCCCGACCCCGTTCCAGCACCCCGACACCGGCCGTTGGGGCGAGCTCGGCCTGTACACTGGCTGGGACGCGCGCCTGGCCTACACCCCCGCCCCTGGCTGCAGCCTGTGGCTGCGGGTGACCAACCTGCTCGACCTGGCCTACCAGGCCAGCCTGGGCTTCCCCGAGCCCGGCCTCGAGCTGTTCGTCGGCTTCCGCTTCGGCGCCCCGCCTTGAGTTTCGCCGGGCGCCGCCCGATCATCGGTGGAGCAGGCGGTGCCAGAGGCCGCCCACGCCCGGCTGGGCCAGCACCCGCTCGACCAGGGCCGCGCGCTCGCCGCCCGGCGCGGCCGAAAGGAGCTCGAGCAGCTCGGCCGCCAGCCAGCCCCGCAGCGAGCGGAGGTAGGCCTTGAAGAGCGGCGCGCGGCCCGCGGCGTAGGCCTCCTCGCCGGCGCGGAACTGCCGGGCCGCCTCCAGGAAGCGGAGCAGCTCGGCCTCCAGCCGCTTCAGCGCCGCCCGCTCCTCGGGGGACTCCCAGATGGCCTGGCCGAAGCGGAACACCCTCCCCACGGGGCTGACCCTCTCGCGCAGCTTGGCCCAGGCGGTCCGCAGGGCCCCGGTCCTGGGCTTCCGCTGGAACAGGGGGCGCACGGGCGCCCAGGCCTGGACCAGCCCGTCGTGGAAGCCCTGGAGGGCTCGCAGCCTGGCCGCCGCCGGGGCCAGGGCGCGCTGCAGGTCGAGGCCCACGCGCGCGGCCTGCGCCTGGACCACCTCCTCCGCCAGCCGGGGCGCGGGTCGTCCGAGCACGCGCTCGAGGGTCAGCCCGGCCTGCCTGGAGGCCACCCGGGTCATGGCCAGGGCCGACTGGGGCAGCTTCTCGTCCAGCACCCGGGTGAGGAGCTCGGGCGAGGTCGTCTTGAACATGGCCGGGAAGAAGGTGGTCAGCCGGCGCAGGTAGTTGCCCAGCTCCTCGGCGCGCTGGCGCTCGGCCACGGGCCGGCGGGTCACCTCGGCCAGCATGCGGCGAAACCCCGCCAGCGCCTCGGGCAGGAGATCCGCCTGGGGCAGTTTCGCCAGGCTCTCGGCGCGAAGGCTCCTGTCGAGGCTGCGCTCCAGGCGCTTGCGCCGGCTCCGCAGCCGGCGCAGGGGGTTCTTGGCGCGGCAGGCCGGGCAGCGCCTGGCGAACCTCCCGAGGCTCGCGCCGCAGGCGCAGCGCATCGGGAGGTCGTCCCGCCAGGCCGCGCTCCAGGCGGCTTCCCCGCCGTGCAGGGGCAGGCTGCTCACCCGGCTGGATCAACCACCCTTCCGGCCGGCTGTCAACCGCGCGGGGTTGGATCTTCGCCACGAACCTGGTACACAGGCCGGGTGGAGCTGCGAGCGCTGAGGACCCGTTTCTCCGCCGTGCTGGCCCGCAAGGGCCTGGCCTGGCAGGTCTGGAAGATGTCCATTGGCCTGCTCACCGTGGGCTGGGTGTACCTGCTGTACATGCCCGCCTCGCACTTCACCTCTCACCGCTCGGTCGATCTCCTGACCCCGCTCGACGCCTCCATCCCCTTCATCCCGTGGACCTGGTGGCTGTACTTCCCCGGCTACTTGTTCGGGCTGGCCTTCGCCATCATCGCCCTGCGGGACGACCGCGTCTACCTGCGCTCCGTGGCCGCCATCATGCTGGCCCAGGTGCTCAACAGCCTGGTGTACCTCAGCATGCCGTCCACCTTCCCCCGCCCTGTGGACTGGCAGGGGACGGGGATCACGGCCGAGGCCATCCGCTGGTTCTGGACCATCGATCCGCCCAACAACACCTTCCCCTCGAGCCACGTGGCGCTGGCGACCCTGGCGGCGCTCGCCCTGTGGCGCGAGCGGAACCCCTGGCGCTGGGTGCCCACGGCCACCGCGCTCGGCATCTTCGTCACCGTGCACACCGCCAAGCAGCACTACTGGATGGACGCGGTGGCCGGGGTGGCCATCGCCTTCCTGATGCACTTCCTGGTGTTCGACGGCTGGCCGCGGCTGCGCGAGCGCTGGCGGCGGCCGGGGCAGGCGCCGCGGCGCCTCCAGGCCGGCTGAGGCCGCTCAGTCGCCCCCGTCGGCCCCCCCGCGGCGCAACGCCTTCTTGGTCTTCAGGTGCTGCTTGTCGGCCAGGCGCCGGCGCTTCTGGCCGGCCGAGGGGCGCGTCTTCTTGCGCGGCCTGGGCGGGTGCTCGACCGCGCGCAGCATCTCGACGAGCTTGCGCAGGCAGGCCTCGACGTTGCGGGCCTGGTCGCGGTGCTCCTCGCTGGCGAGCACCAGCTCCCCCTCGCGGGTGACCCGCGAGCCGAAGCGGGCCAGGAAGCGGGCGCGCACCCCGGGCGGCAGGCCGGGGCTCGCGGCCAGGTCCCAGCGCAGGACCGCCTTGGAGTTCACCTTGTTGACGTTCTGCCCGCCCGCGCCCGAGCTGCGGGCGAAGGTGAAGGTGAACTCGGCCCGTGGGACTCGGAGCCCCGGGCTCACCTCGAGGTACGCGCCTTCCAGGTCCACGGCCTGCCTCCGGATCCAGCCGGCATGTTCGGGCCTCCGGCCTCCGCGGTCAAGGCCCCCGGGGGCGTGACCTCGGACGACCTCCGGGCGTATACTGCTCGTGGCGATCCAACGAGCTGGAGGTGCAAGGATGAGGGCGAACCTGGTGGGACTCGGGCTGCTCGCGTGCGCCCTGTGCTGGACGGGCCCGGGCTGCTCGAGCGACGGCGCGGGCGGGCAGGACGGGGGCGTGGACGGCCTGACCCAGGACGGTCAGGACGGCGCGGGCGGCGGCGACGACGGCACGACCCACGGCGACTGCGCGGCCACAGGCGCCACCTGCGCCGCGGCCGCGGAGTGCTGCTCGGGCAGGTGCTTGAACGGCCTGTGCGGCGATTGCCTCGCGCTGGGTCAGGAGTGCGCCGACTCGGCCGCCTGCTGCTCGGGCCGCTGCGAGGAGGTGGCCGGGGGCGCGCGCCTGTGCGTCGAGGGCGGGGGTTGCCTGGCCGATGGCTTCCTCTGCCTGCAGGCCGCGGATTGCTGCAGCCTGTCCTGCAAGGAGGGCCGCTGCGTGGCCGAGGCGCCCTGCGCCGTGGTGGGCGCCGAGTGCGCCGCGGACGCCGACTGCTGCAGCGACGACTGCGGCCAGGACCTGAAGTGCGCCTCCACCGGGACCGCCTGCCTGCCCCTGGGGGAGGCCTGCGCCAACGACGCCTCGTGCTGCTCGGGCGACTGCTCCGAGAGCGCGGACGGCCTGCGCTGCAAGCAGGCCTCGCTCTGCCGCGGCGAGGGCGACATCTGCGACGCGGGCGGCGACTGCTGCACCGGCGTGTGCACCGACGGCCTGTGCCCCGTCATCGAGGGGTGCCACACCGCCGGGGAGCCCTGCACGGGTTTCCACGAGTGCTGCTCGGGCCTGTGCACGGATCCCGGCACCGGCACGCTGGTCTGCCAGTACGTCTCCGGCTGCCGGCCGATCGGCGAGGTCTGCCTGCGCCCCGCGGACTGCTGCGGCGGCCTGTGCGAGCCCGAGGGCTCGACCGGGGTGTCGCGCTGCGAGAAGCCCCTGAACCCGGGCTGCCTGTGGCCCGGAGAGACCTGCGGCGGATTCTCCCAGGGCACGGCCTACAACTGCTGCCCGCCCGGACCCGACGGCGGCGCGGCGCTCTGCCTGGCCACCGAGCTCGGGGTGACGCGCTGCTTCGGGCAGGGCACGAACGTGGACTGCCTCGTGGACGGCGCGCCGTGCGCCTTCGCGGACGAGTGCTGCAGCGGCTTCTGCCTGCCCGACGCGAACGGGGTGCTCACCTGCGGCGTGAACTGCGTGCCCGAGGGGGAGCGCTGCACGACCCACGCCGACTGCTGCTCGGGCATGGTCTGCCTGGACGGGGTGTGCCAGCTGAACCCGTTCCCCTGCATCCCGCTGGGCGGCGCGTGCGAGACCGCGGCCGAGTGCTGCACCAGCGACTGCGTGAACAACATCTGCACCGAGTCCTGAGGGCGCGCGACCTCCCGCGCTGACCCCTGGATCCCGGGGGCCGACCTGCGCTAGACCTGCAGGGGGAGCCCGGGAGTGCGCCCGGCTCTTCCGTCTCTCGGGGCGGGACCCATCATGCCAGGAGGAATTCCATGAAGGTGCGGACGCATTCCTGCGCGGCGCTGGCGCTCGTGGCCTTGCTCTCCATGCTCGCGGCCGCCCCCGGCGCCCGGGCGGCGGACTACTCCGGCACCCTCAACTCGAACACCACCTGGGGCGCGGGCGACGTGGTGGTGGTGGTGGGCGACCTCAGCGTGGCCCCGGGCATCACCCTGAGCGTGACCGCGGGGGCCCTGGTGCAGGTGCGCGGCGCGTACCGCATCACGGTGGCTGGGACCCTCGACGTCCAGGGCAGCGCCGCCTCCCCGGCGGTGTTCCAGCCCGAGGACGCCGGCGCCGCGCGGGGCGCCTGGGTCGGGATCGTCGCCGAGGCGGGCGCGACCGTCGACGTGGAGCACGCCGTGATCCGCAAGGCCCAGTGGGGGCTGCAGGTCCACGGCCTGACGGCCAGCCCCGTCGGCGTGCGCGAGACCGAGATCTCCGAGTGCTCCCTGGGGGCGGTCAGCGTGGCGAGCGGCGCGGGGGCACGCTCGGCTGCGCTGGACGCGGTACGGGTGCACCACAACGGGACGAACGCGTCGAGCTCGGCGCTGTACGTGGGCAGCGGGGAGAGCCTGAGCGTGCAGAACGGGCTGGTGTACGCCAACACCGGCAACGGGGTGGAGAGCTCGCAGGGCACGGCGACGCTGACCAACTGCACCATCCACGGGCAGACGGCCTACGGCGTGTACCTGTACTACGGGACGGCGACGGTGAGGAGCTGCATCGTGGCGGGGAACGCCTCGACCGGCATCTACCAGTACAGCACCAGCTACACCGCCAGCCACAACGACGTGTGGGGCAACGCGAACAACGGCAACGCGGGCTCGAGCTCGGTGAGCGCGAACCCGCTGTTCGTGGACGTGGGCGGGTTCGACTTCAACCTGACGCACCGCTCGCCAGGCCGCAAGCTGGGCGAGGGCGGGACGCACCAGGGGGCGCTCCCCTGGGCCGGGGCGCAGACGGCGGGCAACCTGGGGTACGTGTGGGAGGCGCTGACCATCCCGGCCGGGGAGTTCGTGATCGCGGGCGATCTGACCGTGGCGCCCGGGGTGACGCTCACGGTGGACCCGGGCGCGGTGCTGAAGTTCGCGGCGACCGACGCCATGGGGTCGCACGACGCGCTCTCGGAGCTGCGGGTGGAGGGGACGCTGAACGCGGACGGGACGCTGCTCGCGCCGATCGAGCTGCGGCCGGAGAGCGACGCGGCCCCGCGGGGCGCGTGGACCGGCGTGGTGGTGCTGGCCGGGGCGAGCTTCAGCCTGGACAGCGCGGTGATCTCCAAGGCCAAGGTGGGGGTGAGCTGCGAGGCGGGCGGGGCGCTGATCACGCAGACCGAGATCCTGGACTGCACGCAGGGCGCGGTGAGCGTGCCGAGCGGGGCCGGCGCGCGGTCGATCACCCTGGACGCGGTGCGGGTGCACCACAACGGGACGAACGCGTCGAGCTCGGCGCTGTACGTGGGCAGCGGGGAGAGCCTGAGCGTGCAGAACGGG
>Ga0116143_10002719_pt1 | contig 18798 bp, 9 predicted proteins | sample AD_UKC034_MetaG_FD_89745 | JGI IMG/M metagenome (GOLD analysis project Ga0116143, IMG submission 89745) | Active sludge microbial communities of municipal wastewater-treating anaerobic digesters from USA - AD_UKC034_MetaG | ecosystem: Engineered > Bioreactor > Anaerobic > Digestate | place: USA...
CGGGCGGCCGCGGGCAGGCGCGCCTTGCCCTTCAAGCACACCACCAGCCGGCCGCGCTCGCCGCGCTCCAGGCGCAGGTAGCAGCGGTCGAGGAAGACGTAGGCCGCCGCCACGCTCACCGCGCGCGGGAAGACCTTCTCGTCCACCTCGACCCGGGCGGCTGCGTCCTTCTCGACCACGCGCTTCGCCTTCATGCGGATGGATCCTCCAGGGGCCTCGCGACCCGGACGCTGGAAACTAGGGCCGGCGCGCCGCGGATGTCAAGGCACCAGGATGACGCGGATGGAGTAGGGCGCGCAGGTGACCCCGGTGCTCACCCGGTAGACCTGGATCCAGTACTTGGCGGAGTCGTCGTCCCCGCAGTAGCGCAGCCCGACGTTGGTCGGGGGCGTCCCTCGCCAGCAGGGGTTCTGGCCCCGGTGGTGGAAGTCCACCTCGCCGTTCGCGTCGCACAGCAGCTGCTTGGTGGAGCAGTTCTTGTTCCCGATGGAGCGGTCCGCCCGGTAGATCTTGAAGGCGTACTGGTTGCCCGGGTTGCCGTCGAGGAACACGTGCAGGTCGTGATGATCGACACCCGCGGTGAGGTCCGCCGAGAAGTCGTCGAGGGCGGTGAACGTGTACCAGTCCTCGTCCTGGTACACCCCCTGGACCCAGGGGATGAGGTTGTTGGTGATGGTCAGCTCCAGGTTGCCGGCGCCCAGGGTGCCCAGGTTGGTGACCACCGCGTCCTCGCACAGATCCGCCTCGTAGTCCTGGGCGCACTCGCAGCCGTTCAGCGGGTTGCCGTCGATGTTGAAGTAGCCCGCGTCGCACTCGTCGAGCTGGCACGCGGAGTTCTGGCAGAAGGAGGTCGCGTGGTCGAGCCCGCACTGGAGGCCGCAGAAGCCGCAGTTCTGCGAGTCCTGGGTCACGTCCGTCTCGCAGCCGTTGGGGTGCTGGGCGTCGCAGTTCCCCCAGCCCGCCTCGCAGCTCAGCACCACGCAGCTCGAGTTCACGCACTGGAACGTGGCGTGATCGCCCGCGAAGTCGCACACGTTCCCGCAGCCGCCGCAGTTGCCCGGATCCGCGGCGGTGTTCGTCTCGCAGGTGATCCCGTCCAGGTCGCAGTCCGCCCAGCCCGGGTTGCAGTCGGACACCCCGCAGCTCCCGTCCTCGCACACGGGCGTGCCACCCGCCGACGGGCAGTCGTTGCCGCAGCCGTTGCAGTTCATCGGGTCGGTGAGCAGGTTGGCCTCGCAGCCGTTGAGCTCGTTCGCGTCGCAGTCCTGGAAGTCGGGCAGGCAGGTGTCCAGCCGGCAGACGCCGCCCAGGCAGATGCCCGTGCCGTTGGCGTACAGGCAGCGGATGTTGCAGTCGCCGCAGTTCTGCTCGTCGTCCATGTAGAAGATCTCGCAGCCCGTGTTGGCCAGGTTGTCGCAGTCCTTGAAGTACATGTCGCAGGCGCCCATCACGCAGCTGCCGCCCAGGCAGGAGGCGCCCGCGTGGGCGAACTGGCAGGCGTGGTCGCACTCCCCGCAGTCGCTCACCGTGGTGATGTCGGTCTCGCAGCCGTTCTGCTCCTCGTCGTCGCAGTCGTCCCAGCCCTGGGCGCACTGGGCCAGGAAACACTCCCGGTCCGCGCAGCCGGGCAACCCGTGCGGGTAGCTGCAGCGGGTCCCGCAGGCGCCGCAGTTCTCGGTGTCGGTCTCCAGGTCGAAGCCCTCGTCGATCAGGCAGTCGCAGTCGTCGTCCCGGTAGTTGCACTGCTCGTCGCCGCTGGGCACGCAGGTGACCTCGCAGCCGTTCTGCGGGTCGTGGTCGCAGTCCAGGGTGTGGGTCGGGCAGTCCGCGCCCGTCCCGGTCAGGGCCAGGTTCACCCGGGGGTTGCCGATGTCCGAGGAGTCGATCACCACCGCGCCCGCGTCCTGGGCGCCCACGGCGCCGGGGGTGTAGAGCACGTCGAAGGTGAGCTCGGTCATGGCGTTGGAGATGACCATGGGGAGCGGCGGCAGGTTCTCCAGCTGGTAGGATGCCGAGCTCCCCGGGCTCAGGGCGATGCGGTCCACGGACAGGGGCCCGCTGCCGGAGTTGCGCACGCTCACCAGCCGCGTCACCCGCTGGCCCACGTACACCGGGCCGAAGGCGATGCTGGCCGAAGGGCTGACGAAGATGTTGGGGTCGATGCCGTTGGCCAGCATGTCGATCTGCAGCCGGCCGACCACGCCGTCCACCTGGATGTCGGGGTCGTCGGTGTCGACGAACAGCGCGCCGATCTTCGAGCCCAGCGCGGCCGGGGTGAACTGGACGGTGAGCGGCACGGTCACCCCGACGTCGATGGGGGGGATGGAGGGCGGGCTGAAGGAGTACTCGATGCTGGTGGTCGCGGAGCGCTGGATGTTCAGGATGCGCAGCGGCTCCCCGCCCACGTTGGTCAGCTCGACGACCAGCCCCCGGGTCTCCGCCGTGCCCGTCCCGAAGTCGATCTGCACGTTGCCGAACTGGAGGCTGGGCGGCGCGGGCTGGGTCTCGACCGCGGGCGGGACGTAGCCGCTCGCGCTCACCGCGGCCACCCGCTGGGGCTCGGCGCTCGAGTTGTCCACCAGGAGCTGGGTCAGCTCCTCGCCCGCGTCCTGGGGGTCGAAGCCCAGGGTGACGTGGACCCCCTGTCCCGGGCCGAGGGTCAGCGGAGTGTCCGCCAGGCCGGCGAGATCCACCTCGGTGGACGACAGGCTGAACTCGCCGGAGTGGGCCGCGAGGGAGATGCCCGTCACCTGGAGCGCGGCCCCGCCCGCGTTGGAGATGGCGACCTGGAGCTCGCCGTGCTCCCCGGCCCGCACCCGCCCGAGGGCGATCGGGCTGGGCGCGATGGCCAGGTCGCCCACCACGCCCCGCCCGGCCAGGATCACGTGGAGCATGGGCTGGATGGGGTCGTCGGTCACCAGCACGAGCTCGTCCGCGTCCACCTCCCGGAGCTGGGGGTGGTAGGTCACGAGCACGTCGAGCGCGTCCCCGTTGTTCAGCAGCACGGGCGGGCTGACCGTGGCCCCGCCCAGATCCCGCAGGCTCAGGCTGAAGTCGGGGTTGCTGAGCACCCCGAAACGCACGTCGCTCACCGTGAGCACGGCGTTGCCCGAGCCCTGGTTCGACAGCACGGCGGTGAGGGGCGCGCTCTCCTGGCCGAGGGGCACGTCGCCGAAGTCGAGCTGCTCGGGCGAGACCTGCGCCTCCGCGGTGCCCTTGAACTCGGACAGCAGGTGGATCTTGACCAGGGCCTCGTCCGGGTCGTTGGAGATGATGTCGAGGATGCCGTGGTCGGTCAGCCCGTCGCTGGCCGTGTAGAGGATGTCGATCACCGCCTGCTGCCCCGCCGGGATGGCGATCGGCAGGCTGTCCAGGGTGGCCTGCGGCAGGCTGAAGTCCTCGACGTCGGTGCCCAGCTCGAAGTTGAGCTGCAGGATGCGGAGCTCGGCCGCGCCGGCGTTGCGCACCACGACCTGCGCGCTCGAGGTGACCCCGACCAGCACGCTGCCGAAGTCCAGCTGGTGCTGCCCCGCCGCGGCGGGCGGGCTGACGATCTCGATGTCCGGCACCGGGGTGTCGTCCGCGCCGTCCGCGCCATCCCCTCCATCCCCGCCGTCGGCGCCCTCGGGCACGCACTGGCCGTCCACGCACACCTGCCCGGTGGGGCAGCTGCCGCCGTCCCCGCAGGTCGGGTTCGATGGTTGGCACACCCCCTCGACGCAGCGCTGCCCGATGGGGCAGCCCTCGTCCCCGGTGCAGGTGATCACGGAGCCGTCCTCCGGCAGGCCGGAGGATCCGTCGCAGGACCCGACGAGGATCGGCAGCGCGAGGACCGCCGCCAGGGTGGAGCACATCCGGAGCATCTGCAGCATCGCGCACCTCCGCAGCCCTGGGACCACCCGAACATCTGGACCGGCAAGCATGATTCTAGGGGCTGTCGACGATGCGGTCAATCCGGCGACCGGCCGTCCGCTTCGGCCGGGACCGGCGCGAGGCGCCCGAGGCCGTGGTGGCGGGCGTGCTGGACGGGCATCCCCGCGCAGCGCGACCGCAGGCCGCAGCGAGCGCAGCGGGACGAGAACAGGCTGTAGCCCTCCCGGAGGTAGTGCTCGACCAGCCCCTGGAGGGCGATACCGCCCCGGGCGTCCAGGGCCGAGAGGGACAGGAAAGGACTGGAGTCCTCAGGGGTTCTGCGCCCCGCCGCGCACAGCGGCAGGCCGCGCAGCCGAAGCCCGTGCGGCCCCAGCGGCAGGAGGGCCAGGTGGGGGTCACAGCCCTCCGCCTCGACCGCCTCCCGGCTGTCGAAGCGCCGCAGCGAGAAGACCCATCGGCCCGCCTGCCGGCCGAGCTCTTTGGCCCGCGCGGCGACCCAGGCGGCCGAGCGACGGTCGAGGATGAGCTCGGCCTCCACGCCCCCGGCGGCGAGCAGCCGCTCCAGCCAGGCTGGCTCCGCGGAGGCCAGGACGAGGTCCCCGGGGAGCGCCCCGCGCACCCGGGCGCCGGGCTCCCCCACCAGCTCGAGCACCACGGCCGTGGGCCTGGCCGCGAGGCTGCGGAGCCAGCGCGCCGCCAGGGCGGGCGAAGGGGCCTCGAGCCACAGGCTGCGGGTGCGACCGAGCCAGCGCCTGGCCACGGGGGAGGTGCGCTCCTCCCAGCGCAGGCGCAGGCCGCCGAGCTGGCCCCTGCGGACCTCGTCGAGGCTGGCCGCGATCAGCTCGCAGAGCCCGGCCATGAAGCACTGGCCGCAACGCTCGGGGTGGCGGCAGGCCATGGGCTCGCCGCGCTCGATCCAGGCGCGCAGCTCCGCCTCCCGGCCGCGCACCTCGTCCAGCAGCTTGTGGGGATCCTGGAGGAGCTGCTCCAGGCCCTCCAGCGCCGCGGCGGGCAGCCGGTTGGTCCACACCACGGCGCCCGCGCGGCGCGCCCGCAGGATCGCCTCGCGGAGCCCGGGCGCGGCCTCCTCGGGCCGCACGAAGAGCTCCGCCCGCCGCTCCCAGGCACGGCCGAAGGGCACCAGCCACAGGAGGTCGAACTCCCGGAGCCCCTGGCCGAGCAGGAAGTCGATGATCTCGGGCAGCGCGGGGAGGTTCCAGGCGTTCAGCACCAGGTCGGCGTTCACCACCACCCGACCGGCCGCCTGGAGGTTCCTCAGGCCGGCGAGCGCCTGCGCGAAGGAGCCGGGAACGCCGGTCAGCCGGTCGTGGAGCTCCGGGGTGTGGCCGTGGATCGAGAAGGTCGCCTCGTCCAGCCCGGCCGCCTCGGCCCGCGCGGCGAAGCCCGGGTAGGCGAACATGCGGCCGTTCGAGACCACCTGCACCCAGCGGTAGCCGAGCGCCTTGCCGCGGGAGACGAGCTCGAGGAAGCCCGGGTGCAGGGTCGGCTCTCCGCCCGACAGGATGAGGCGGGCCGCGCCCTCCGCGAGCCCGGCCCGCAGCTCCTGCTCGAGCTCCGGCAGCGGCCGCCGCGCGCCGTCGTGGCACCCGTGGTCGTGGCAGAACACGCAGCGGTTGTTGCAGGTGCGCGTGAGGCGGACCCAGCGCCGCGGCTCCTCGGCCCGGTGGTCGCTCATGGGGTCACGGTCAGGCTGCCCATCTCGGCCGTGCCGAAGGGCGGCGCGCCGGGGTCGAAGTCGCAGAACACGAAGGTGAAACCGCCGTCGTCGCTGAAGCGGTAGACGTAGGACCAGGCGCCGGTCTGCGGCAGGTTGAACTGCCGCATGAACTCGTCGTTCTCGCCGCAGCCCGAGCAGGACGGGTTCCAGCTCGCGGCCAGCCAGCGCCACCCGACCGTGGAGCGCGGGTCGCTGCCCGGGGGCCCGTGGCCGAGCTGCCCGGTGATGCCGGCGGGCGCGCCCGCCGGCGCGGTCACCCCGGCCTTCCACACCCGGCCGAAGACCAGCTCGCTGTCGGTGTTCACCCGGGCGGTCGTGGCCAGCGGCCACTGCACGTCGCACCAGCCGATGCCCGGGCTTGCGTCCACGCCCGTGTAGCGGTAGGCCGCGGTCAGGGTGCTCGAGGCGGGCCCCTTGGTGACCGTCACGTCGCAGTCCCCTGGCGCGTGGGCCGCGGTCACGCAGGTGATGGCGTGATCGTCGAGCACGCTGAAGGTGGCGCAGCCCACCCCACACACCGAGACCGCGGTGGCGCCGGTGAAGCCGGTGCCCTGCAGGCCGAGGTCTCCCCGCCCTGCTCGATCCCGCTGGGCGGGTCCACCGAGGTCAGCGCGATGGAGCCCGCGCACAGGACGTTGAGCTGGCCCGGGGTGCCGTAGTCGCCGCCCGGGAGCTGGTAGGCCGCGTTGGCCGGGGTCACGCACCAGTTGGCCGCGTTGTCGTTGGCCAGGTCGTCGTAGGCGCTCGGATCGAGGCTCCGGGAGCGGCCGTCCGTGGTGGTCGAGTAGCTCATCCGATCGATCTCCAGGCCGTCGAGGGTCAGCACGATCTCGTCCCCGGCGGAGTTGGCCAGCTGGAACACGTCGCCGCCCTCGCCGTAGACGTAGTCGCACGCCACCCCGCCGTTGAGCATCGGATCGCCCTTCCTGCAGAGCACCACGCTCTCCCCGGGGGCGACCAGCAGGCCGCCGGGCACGGTGATCATGAACATGTCGACGCCGTCGTCCAGGACACGCCAGGAGTGCAGGTTCAGGCTCACGGCGCCGTCGTTGTAGACCTCGAACCACTCTCCGTTGGCGTCCAGGGTGAAACCCGGGTTGGGCATCAGCTCGGTCACGATCAGGCTGCCCACGGGGATGGTGCCCTCGTCCACCAGCCCGTCGCAGTCGTTGTCGGTGAGGTCCTGGGTCTCGGCCGCGCCGGGGAAGGCAGCCGCGCTGGCGTCGTTGCAGTCGTTGCCGCCGCAGGCGATGTGCAGGTACCCGTCCTGGTCCGCGTCGCGATCGTCGCTGGCGCCCGAGCAGTCCTCGTCGCGGCCGGCCGCGTCCCCGCACACCTCCTCCCCGTAGTACGCGCTGTGGCTCCCGTACTCCGAGTCCGTGCAGGGCAGCCAGCCGCCGGCCACGCACTGGTTCAGCGCGTGCTGCGCGCCCGCGCACACCCCTGCCTGGAGCTCGCAGGGCGCGAGCGCGAGCGAGCCGTCCAGGGCGTCGGTGTACCCGTCGCAGTCGTCGTCCTTCAGGTTGCACACCTTGAGCTCGCCCGGGTTGACGTCGGGGTCGCCGTCCAGGCAGTCCCCCTCGCACGGGGCGTAGCCGTCCCCGTCCCCGTCCACCTCCGCCGCCGGCACCCCGCCGGAGCAGTCGTTGTCGACGCCGTCGCACAGCTCGGTCGGGTGGTAGGCAGGATCGTGGGCCTCGTAGTCCGCGGCCTCGCAGGCCAGCCAGCCCGCGCCGCCGTTGCACAGCGACGCCCGGTGCACCGACCCCGCGCACAGCCCGGTCTGCAGCTCGCACAGCGGCCGGACGAGCAGCGGATCCACCTGGTCGAGCTGGCCGTTGCAGTTGTTGTCCACCCCGTCGCACACCTCGGCCCCGTAGCGCGCGTCCCGCGCCAGGTACTCGGCGGACGTGCAGGCCTGCCAGGTGCCGTTCGCCTGGCACTGCGCCCGCACGTGGAAGGCGCCGTTGCACACCCCGGCCTGGTTCTCGCACGGCGCCAGCAGCAGGCCCGGATCGGCCGCGTTGGCGAGCCCGTCGCAGTCGTTGTCCAGCCCCGCGTCGCACACCTCGGGCCCGAAGTCCGGGCCGTAGTTGGTCCCGTCGCAGGCCGTGAAGGCCCCGGACACGCACTGGTCCGCCCGGTGGTAGGCCCCGGCGCACACCCCCAGGCCGAGCTCGCACGGGGTCAGCACGAGCTGCGGATCGGCCCCGTCGGTGAAGCCGTCGCAGTCGTTGTCCACCCCGTCGCACGCCTCCGCCGCGCCCGGGTGGATGCCCGCGCCCACGCCCGGGCGGTCGTCGCAGTCCCCCTCGCACACCCGGTGGCCGTCCCCGTCCGCGTCCACCTCGTCCGCGCCAGGCGCGCCGGAGCAGTCGTTGTCGACGCCGTCGCACCGCTCCGTGTCGTCGTACCGCGGATCGTGCGCCTGGTAGTCCGCCTCCAGGCAGGGGTGCCAGGCGCTCTGGTAGCACAGGCCCGGGCGCTTCCTGGCGCCGGCGCACAGCCCGAGCTGCCGCTCGCACAGGGGCAGCACCAGGCTCAGGTCGTTGCCGTCGGCCTGCCCGTCGCAGTCGTTGTCCACCCCGTCGCACACCTCGGCCCCGTAGCGCGGATCGCGCGCCAGGTACTCCGCCTCCGTGCAGTCCTGCCACACCCCGAGGAAACACTGGTCGGGCGCGTGGACCGCGCCGCCGCACACCCCGAGCTGGATCGGGCAGGGCTCCGGCAGCAGATCGGGATCCTCCGCGTCCACCAGGCCGTCGCAGTCCGTGTCCAGCCGATCGCACCGCTCGGGGCCATACAGGGCGCCGTAGTCGAGGGCCACGCAGGGCAGCCAGCTGCCCGCCTGGCAGAGCACGGCGCGGTGCACCGCGCCCTGGCACACGCCGAGCTCGAGCTCGCAGGGCGCGAGCCGCAGGCTGTTGTCCAGGCCGTCCACCTCCAGGTCGCAGTCGTCGTCCGCTGCGTTGCACACCTCCGGCTGCGGCTCCGGCGCGCTGCAGCCCACCCAGCCCTGCTCGTGGGCGCAGGTCTCCTCGCCGGGGCAGCTGCCGACCCCCGGGACGCTCCAGGCGCAGGGCCGGGTGGAGAGCTCCTCGTCGATGTCCGCGTCGCAGTCGTTGTCCAGCCCGTCGCACTGCTCCACGCCCCCGGCGCTCAGCTCGCAGGGGTACTCGCAGCCGTCCGTGGGGTCCTCGTTCGCGTCCCACCAGCCGTAGGGGCAGTCCGAGCCCTGCCCCTGGACGGGCAGCAGCAGGCTGGGCGCGTCGAGGTCGCTCGTGGCCACCTGGAGCTCCGCGCTGCGCGGGCCCGCGCTCTGGGGGGTGAAGAACAGCTCGGCCTGCACGGCCTCGCCGAAGGCGAGCTCGGCGGGCACCGCGGGCGTGACCGCGCCCAGGGTGAAGTCCTGGCTGCCGATCAGGCCCAGGCTGTCGACGCGCAGGCGGCCGAAGCCGGTGTTTCGCACGGCCACCACGCGCGGGCCCACGGTCGACCCCGGGTACACCGAGCCGAAGTCGAGCGCCTGCGGGTCGAGGGTCGCCGTCGGGTCCGTGCCCAGCCCGCTCACCGGAAGGGTCGCCTCCGGCCGCGCCGGGTCGTCCGCCAGCACCCGCACCAGGTCGGCGTCGGCGCCGATCGCGCCGCGGGGGGAGTACACGACGTGCACCTGGGCGGCGGCGCCGGCCGCCAGGGGGGGCAGCGCCTGCTCGACCAGCGCAAACTCCGCGGAGCCCGCGACCAGCGACAGGCCCGTCACCTGCAGCGGCCCGCCGCCCGCGTTGCGCTCGCTGAAGGCGAGCTCGAGGTCCTGGCCGAGCTGCACCTCGCCGAAGTCGAGCGCCCCGGGCTCGAGCACGAGCGCGGGCGGCAGCACGGCCTGGCCGAGCACGTCCACCCGCGCCGGACCCTCGGGGTCGTCGGACTGGATCACGAGCACGTCCTGGGGGTTGCCCGCCAAGGCGGGGGCGAAGACCACCTGCAGCTGGCCGCTCGCGCCGGGCTCCAGGCTGTAGCTCGCGAGGCCGGACAGGTCCAGGCTGAAGGGCCCGCCGCCGTCGGCGAGCTCGATGGCCGAGATCGACAGCGCCTGCCCGCCGGCGTTCTGCAACGTCACCGGCAGCTCCACCCGCTGCCCGGCGAACACCCGGCCGAAGTCGATCGGGTCGGGCTGCACCACCAGGCTGGGCTGGATGCCTTCGCCGCGCAGCAGGACCAGCCGCGCCGGGCTCTCGTCGCCGTCCCCGCCGCCGTCGCCCTCGTCGTTGACCAGGGAGAGAATCTCCTGGACCGAGCCGACCTCGGCCGGGCTGTACGACACGGTCACGGCCAGCACGCCGAGGACCTGTCCGGCCGCGTCGACGCAGGCGCCGGCCTGGCAGGTGCGATCCTCGCCGCAGTCCTCGTCCTGCCCGCAGGGCCCATCCCAGGGGCTCAGGTACACGGGCAGCGCCGGGCTGACGGTCAGGCCGAAGTGGTCGCTGACCAGGGGCGAGGTCCGCACCTCCTCCAGCGTGAGGATGGCGTTGCCGCTGCCCGTGTTCTTGACGTACAGGGTCCTGCGGGCTTCGCCCCCCAGGGCCACCGCGCCGAAGTCCAGGTCGCCCGCGAGGTCCTGGTCCGAGGCCGGATCCATGACCAGCGTGAGCTCGGAGGCGCCCTTGTAGGAGGAGCTCAAGGGGACCTGCACCAGGGCCTGTCCAGGCGCGTTGGTCGAGATGAGCAGCACGCCCCGGTCCAGGCTGCCGTCCACCGGCGCGTAGGTGACCCGGACCTCGAGGAAGGCGCCCGGCTGGATCACCTCGTTGAGCTCCGCGCCGAGCGGGCTTGCGCCGAACTCCGGGCTGGTGCTCCCGTCGAGCTGGATGGAGAACACGGTCAGCGCCGCGGCGCCCACCGAGCGCACCCGCAGGAGCTGCTCCACCGTCTGGCCCACCCGGCCATTGCCGAAGTCGAGCAGCTCGGGCTCCACCGCCACGGCCGGGACCGGCAGCGCGTCTCCGCTGTCCTCCCCGTCCCCCCCGTCCTCCCCGTCCCCGCCGTCGGTCCCCTCGGGCACGCACGCGCCCAGGTGGCACACCTGGCCGGCCGGGCAGTCCGCATCGAACGTGCAGCCGCCATCCGCGGGCAGCGAGCACAACCCGTCCACGCAGGCCAGGCCCTGGGGGCAGTCGCTGTCCCCGGAGCACAGGAGGATGCCAGAGTCCTCACCCGGCCCCGAGCCGCCCGAGCAACCACCGAGCGCCAGTGCCGAGATCATTCCCCCGACCAGCCACCGCAGCACTCGTCCTGCCATGCCTCACCTCTCCAAGTTTCAGACCCGGTATACTAACCCGAAACCTCCCGCCGGTCATGCGGCCCGAGCGGCTTGCGGGCCAGGGGGGAGACCTGGTACGGTGCGCCCAGCGGGCGAACCCAGCCCCGGGAACCGGAGGGAACCCAATGAGCGCGAAGGCAGACCGCTTCGAGGCAGCGTGCGAGCAGCTCACCGCCTGGCGGGAGGAGATGGTCGACCTCCAGCGGGAGCTGACCCCCATCCAGGCCCTGGGCCCCGAGAGCGGGGGCGAGGGCGAGTGGAAGCGCGCCCGGTTCCTCCGCGACCGGCTCGCATCCTGGGGGCTCGACGACGTCCAGGAGTTCAACGCGCCGGATCCCAGGGTGCCCGACGGCAGCCGCCCGAACCTGGTGGTTCGCCTGGCAGGCGAGTCAGCCCGGCCGACCACCTGGGTCATGGCGCACATGGACGTGGTGCCTGCCGGAGATCTCAAGAAGTGGTCCACGGATCCATGGCAAGCCACCGTCAAGGATGGTAAAATCTATGGACGAGGAACCGAGGACAACCAGCAGGGCCTGGTCTCTGCGATCTTCGCCATGCGCGTCCTGAAGGCCCTGGGGATCACGCCGCCTCACGACATCGCGATCATCCTCGTGGCCGACGAGGAGACCGGCTCCCGCTTCGGCATCGACCACGTGCTCGAGGTCGCGCCCGATCTCATCCGGAGCGAGGACCTGGTGGTCGTCCCCGACGCCGGGAACCCGGACGGCGGCATGCTCGAGGTGGCCGAGAAGAGCATCCTGTGGCTCGAGTTTCTGGTGCATGGCAAGCAGGTGCACGCCTCGACCCCGGACCAGGGCATCAACGCCCACCGCGCCGCGGCCCACCTGGCGGTGAGGCTCGACCAGGCGCTGCAGCAGGCCTTCGCGGGCCGGGACGAGGTGTTCGACCCGCCCCGCTCCACCTTCGAGCCGACCCGGCATGACGCCAACGTGCCCAACGTGAACACCATCCCGGGCGAGGAGCGCTTCTTCTTCGACTGCCGGGTGCTGCCCGACGTGCCGCTCGCCCGCGTCCGGGAGGTGGTCGCCGACGTGGTCGCCGGGGTCGAGCGGGAGTTCCAGGTCCAGGTGGAGGTGTCCTCGCCGCAGACCGCCGAGGCGGCGCCGGCCACCGCGGTGGACGCGCCGGTGGTGCGCGCCCTGGCGCGCGCGGTGGGCGCGGTCCGCAAGGTGGAGGCGAAACCCATGGGCATCGGTGGAGGCACCGTGGCCGCCCTGTTCCGCCACCGCGGCATCCCGGCGGTGGTCTGGTCGACCATGGACGACCTGGCCCACCAGCCGGACGAGTACTGCGTGATCGACAACATGCTGGAGGACGCGAAGGTCTTCGCGCACCTCTTCCTGCGGCAGGACTGAGCCTCACGCGGCCTGGGCCACGAACCCCTCGATGATCCTGCGGAAGGCCTGCGGGAGGATGGTGAACCACACCCCCACCCCGTCGGTGCCCCAGCGGCGCGCCTCGCGCATCACGGTCCCCCGGGCCCAGAGCACCTCGTCGCTGTTGGGCAGCTGGAACTCCAGGCTGACCATGGAGCCCTCGGGCAGGTCCGGCTCGATGAGCTTGTGCAGGTAGATGCCGGTCGGTGAGATGTCCGCGGCGCGCACCATGAACGGGTGGTCCCCGACGAACTTGTTCAGGTAGATGTCGAGCGGCTTGCGGTCGTCCACCCTGCGCTCGAGCTCCCGCGTCTCCATGGCAACCTCCTGGGTTCTCTGGGTCGCATCCTTCATGTGACTACCTTATCCTACATCATCACACCTCGTCAATTTTTCTCCTGAAATAGAAAATTCCCATTGTTTTTCAAACCGTAAAGAAGATATCGATTGACTCTGGAAACTCCTTCGGCTAGGGTTGACGTTCGGGGTGTACCGCACATGAGCTACAACAGTCTGCTGGAGGCCTTCGATGCGCTCAACCAGCGCAGGCTCGAGCAGCCCTCGGAGCTCAGCGATCTCGAGCAGAAGAGCCTCAGGCACCTGCGCAGCGAGATCGAGGAGGCCCTGTTCCAGCGCCCGGCCGATCCGCTGGCGGACCGCCGTGAGCACCTCCGCGCGCCGGTGAGCATGGAGGTCCGTTTCTGGACCAGCGACGAGATGCGCGACCGCTACATCTCGGTGCTCGGGGAGGGAGGGCTGTTCATCGCCACCGACAGCCCCCTTCCAGAGGGCACGCCCCTGGAGCTCGAGGTCGGCCTCGAGCGGCGCGGCCTTCGCTTCCGCGTCCAGGGCGTGGTGGCCAGCGCGATCCGCGGTCCGTCCCGCAGCGGCATGGGCGTGCGTTTCGTGGGGTTGAGCTACGAGCAGAAGGCGCTCGTCTACCAGCTCGTCCGCGACGTGGTGCGGGCCAACCTGCTCGAGCGGCGGCGGAGCCCGCGGCTGGCCATGCGCCTCCCCCTGGCCGTCCACACCCTGGCCGGAGATCACTGGCAGCTCGAGACCGAGGATCTCGGCGCGCTCGGCGTGCTGGCGATCGGCGGCCCCGCGCTCGCCGAGCTGCCCGCGGACAGCCCCTACCGGCTCCAGCTCGCCCTGCCGGGCCTCAAGCGCCCCCTCGCGCTCCTCGGCCGCCTGGTGCGCCGCGCGCCCGGGCCGACCGCCGACCAGCTCAGGGTGGCCTTCCAGTTCGTGGATCCCCAGCCGGCGGCCACCCGGGCGCTGACCCGTTTCATCGCCATCCAGGCCCTGGGGCTCAAGGGCGCCGCGGCCGACGCCGAGGGCCGCCGCCTGTACGCGCGCCTGAAGCGGCGCATCCCGGTCCAGTTCCGAACCCTCGGGCTCGAGCGCGCCCGGCTCACCTTCTCGCGCGACATCTCGCGCTCCAGAATGTTCCTGCAGAGCCTGGAGCCGCTCACGCCGGGCGAGCGCCTGGAGGTGTCGTTCGAGTCCCCGAACGGGACCCCGGCCCTGAACCTGGCGTGCGAGGTGGTCCGCCGGGTGACGCCGGATCCCGCGTCCCCGGCGCGCGTGCCTGGCGTCGGCGCCACCTTCGTGAACCTGAAGCCCGAGGTCAAGGACCGGCTGCGGGCCTACCTGCGCTCCCTGCTGCTCTCGCCCGACGCCGAGCCGCCCGCCGGGGGCTGAGGGCAGTCGCTCGCCCGGACTCACTTCAGGACGGACTTCCCCTCGTAGAGCTTGGCGAAACGCTGCGCGTCGCTCTCGTCGCCGACGATCGCGCCGTAGTGCATGGGGATGACCACCTCGGGGTGGATGTCCCCGGCGGCCTCCACGGCCTCCTCCGCGGTCATCACGTAGGTGCCCGAGACCGGCAGCAGGGCCACGTCCGCGCGCAGGCCCTTCATCTCCGGGATGCGGTCGGTGTCCCCGGCGAAGTAGACGCGCTTGCCGTGGGCGGTGAAGACGAAGCCCACGTGCCCGGCGGCCTTCGGGTGGAACTTCTTGTCCACGTTGTAGGCCGGCACGGCCTCGATGGACACGCCCTTGAGCTCGAGGCGGTCGCCGGGCTTGACCACCCGGATCTCGCCCGGGAGCCCGGAGAGGGCCTTCTGACAGGCCTGGATGGTGACGAAGATCGTGTCCGGTCTGGCCAGCCTGGCCGCGTCCTCGGGCGAGCAGTGGTCGAAGTGCTCGTGCGAGATCAGGATCAGATCGGCCCGGGGGAGACCGTCCGGCAGGCGGAACGGATCGGTGTAGACGACCGTGGGCCCGTCGACCCGGAAGCAGTCGTGGACGATGCGGTGGATGTGCTCGAGCATCTCCCCTCCCCGCTCACTCCGGCCAGCAGATGCGCACCAGGCTGTTGGCGCCTGCGCCGATGAAGTCGCACTCGTAGCCGGCGGTGCAGTCGGTGTCCAGCGTGCAGAACTGCGCGCAGCGCAGCCCGCTGCCCAGATCCAGGCACAGCCCCGAGCGGCACTCGGAGCTGTAGGGCGCGCCCGGGCTGGTGACGCTGCAGGTCTCGTTGAAGAGCTTGGTGCCGCGCGCGCCCCACCAGTCGTAGCAGGCCTTGAAGAAGGAGTCGTCCGCCACGCCCGAGAAGTAGTCGCCGCTCCAGAAGTCGCACATGTAGGGCGAGGGACAGCCCAGCTCCGTGGCGCACAGCCCGTGGCAGCGGTTCGTGCCGAACCTGTCCGGGAAGCAGAACCCGTTGCGGCACTCGGAGTCCGCGGCGCAGGTCTGGCCCGTGATGCGGCTGCCGATCTCCGGGCCGCACAGCCCGTGGGTCATGGTGCCGTTCGGGCTGGTGATGTAGTTGAGCTGGCAGCGCCAGCCCTGGGTGGTGGCGTCCTGCATGCAGTCCGCGTCCGTGGCGCACACGTCGCTGCACAGGCTGTTGATGCACCAGCCACCGCGGCAGTCCGAGTGGGCGGAGCACGCCCGGCCCGTCAGGGTGCTGCCGCTGGCCACCCAGCAGAAGCCGGCCGTGTCCGTGTTGGAGTAGGCCACGCAGCCGTAGCCCGCCGGGCACTCGTGCACGCCGTCGGCGTCCCCGGGCAGATCGTAGGAGTTGTTGCACCACTGGGTGCAGCGGTTGGTGGCGTCCGCGCCGTTGTGCTGGCAGTAGAACGGCTCTGCGCACTGCTCCTCGCCCGCGGCCGCGGGGATGTCGCACAGCTGCCCCATGCCGCACACCCCGCCCGCGACGGTGCGGTCCACCAGCCCGTCGCAGGTGTTGTCCTTGCGGTCGCACACCTCGGTGTTCCCCGGGTAGACGGCCGCGTCGTTGTCGTTGCAGTCGCCGAAGCAGTAGCCCACCGGATCCAAGTCCGCGTTGGGCATGTCGGGGGTGGCCGGGCTGCAGTCGTTGTCCTTCCCGTCGCACAGCAGCTCGGCGTTGCCCGGGTACATCTGGGGATCGTTGTCGTTGCAGTCCCCGGCGCACAGGCTGATCGGATCGCCGTCCGCGTTCGGGTTGTCGAGTGTGCCGGCGTCGCAGTCGTTGTCCAGGCTGTCGCAGGTGACCTCGGTGTTGCCGGGGTAGCGCCGGTTGTCGTTGTCGTCGCAGTCGCCGTCGCACAGCCCCACCGGATCCCCGTCCGCGTTGGGCCGGTCGGGGGTGGCCGCGCTGCAGTCGTCGTTCTTGCCGTTGCAGGGCACCTCGGCGTGGCCCGGGTAGATGCCCGGGTCGTTGTCGTTGCAGTCCCCGGCGCACAGACCGACCGGGTCGCCGTCCGCGTTCGGGGTGTCCGTGCTGGCCGGGTCGCAGTCGTTGTCCTTGCCGTCGCAGGGGGTCTCGGCGTTCCCCGGGTACATCTGGTCGTCCGTGTCGTCGCAGTCCCCGCCGCACTGGGTCACCGGATCCCCGTCCTGGTTGCGATCGTCCGGGGTCAGGGCGCTGCAGTCGTCGTCCACGGTGTTGCACTGGATCTCGGCGTTCCCCGGGTAGACGTTCGGGTTGTTGTCGTTGCAGTCGCCGTCGCACAGCCCGACCGGATCGCCGTCCGCGTTGGGCCGATCGAGCGTCAGGTCGCTGCAGTCGTTGTTCTTCCCGTCGCAGGGCACCTCGGGATTGCCCGGGTAGACCTGGGGATCGCCGTCGTCGCAGTCGCCGGAGCACAGGTTGACCGGATCGCCGTCCGCGTTCGGGTTGTCCGGGGTGAGGTTGTCGCAGTCGTCGTCCCGGCCGTTGCAGGGGGTCTCGACGTTGCCGGGGTAGCGCAGCGGGTTCAGGTCGTCGCAGTCCCCGGCGCACAGGCTGACCGGATCGCCGTCCTGGTTGGGATCGTCCGGCGTCTGCGGGTTGCAGTCGTTGTCCTTGCCGTCGCAGGTCCACTCCTCGTGCCCCGGGTGGACGGTGGCGTCGTCGTCGTCGCAGTCCCCGCCGCACGCGCTCACCCCGTCGAAGTCCGCGTCCGGGCCGTCCGTGGTGGCCGGATCGCAGTCGTCGTCCAGGCCGTTGCAGGGCACCTCCGGGTGGCCGGGGTAGACCTCCGGGTTGTCGTCGCGGCAATCGCCCTGGCAGAGCGTCACCCCGTCGAAGTCCCCGTCCGGGGGGTCGTCCAGCGTGGCGGCGTCGCAGTCGTCGTCCAGGCCGTTGCAGCCCACCTCGGCCGCCCCGGGGTGCACCCCGGGCAGATCGTCCCGGCAGTCCCCGCCGCAGCCCACGCTGAAGCCGTCCTGGTCCCCGTCCGTGGGATCCGGGTCGTCGCCCGTGAGCGGGTTGCAGTCGTTGTCGATGCCGTCGCAGGGGAGCTCGACCGCCCCGGGGTGCACGGCGTGGTTGGCGTCGTTGCAGTCCCCGCCGCAGCCGACGGTGTAGAGGTCGCCATCCGCGTCCGTGGAGTCCGGGTCGTCCCGGGTCAGCGGGTCGCAGTCGTCGTCCTTCTGGTTGCAGGGCAGCTCGGTGTTCCCGGGGAAGCGCTCCGGGTCGTCGTCGTCGCAGTCCCCGCCGCACGAGCTGACCCCGTCCCCGTCGAGATCGGGGCCGTCCGGGGTGCCGGGATCGCAGTCGTTGTCCAGGCCATCGCAGGGGATCTCGGCGGCGCCCGGGTAGACGTCGGGATCGAGGTCGTCGCAGTCGTCGCAGGAGTTGCTGCCGTCCCCGTCCTGGTCGCCGAAGTCCGGGGTGAGCGGGTCGCAGTCGTCGTCCGCGCCGTTGCAGGGGAGCTCGACCGCCCCCGGGTTCACCGCGGGGTCGAGATCGGCGCAGTCCCCGGCGCACACCCGGAAGCCGTCGTCGTCCTGGTCGAGCTCGTCGGCCGGCGTGTCCCCGTCGCAGTCGTTGTCCAGCCCGTCGCACAGCTCGTCCTGCGGGTACACGGCGCCCTCGCACTGCCCGCTCCAGCGGCCGTCCACGCAGCGCTCCACCCCGAAGTCGCACTCGCCCACCTTGGTCGGCGGGCCGCACTCGCGCACCTGATCCGGCTGGCACTCCACCGGTTGCTCGTCGCCGCCGTCCGCGCCGTCCTGGCCATCCTCGCCGCCGTCCGCGCCGTCCTGGCCGCCATCGGGCAGCTCCGGGACGCACTGGCCGGTCGTGAGGTTGCAGCGCTCGCCCGCCGGGCAGTCCGCGTCCGAGGCGCAGCCGCCGCCGTCCGTGCGCTCCTGGCAGATGCCGTCCTGGCAGGAGAAGCCCACCGGGCACTGCTCGTCCCCGACGCACAGGATGATGCCCGAGTCGACGCCCGGGCTGGCGCCGCCGCCGCAGGCGGACAGGGCGAGGGAGAGGCCACCCAGGACGACCCAGTAGACCCGCAACGCGCGTCGCATGGCTCCAGACCTCCATCCGGACGAGTTGCCGTATTCTACTGGAAAACCCGAGGATTTGGAAGGTGCACCCTCAGCGGTAGGCGCTCGACTCGATCCCGTGCCGCCTGAGCAGCTTGTAGAAGTTCACCCGGTTGATGCCCGAGAGCTCGGAGGCCCGCGAGATGTTGCCGTGCACCTCGCCCAGCAGCTCGTGCAGGTACTCGCGCTCGAAGCGCTCCAGGGTCTCCTTCTTGCGCGTCTTGAAGTCCCGGCTGGTGGGCACCGCGCTCACCGCGCCGCCCGAGACCGCCGCCACGAGCTGCGCGGGCAGGTCCTCCACGTCGATGAGCTCCCTGGCCGCCATGATGACGGCCTGCTCCACGATGTTCCGCAGCTCCCGCACGTTGCCCGGGTAGTCGTGGCGCAGGAGGAGCTCGAGGGCCTCGGCGGTGATGCCCGTGACCGGGCGGTCGAACTCCCGCGCGGCCTCCTCGATGAAGGACTTGAGCATGCCCGGCAGCGACTTCTTGTACTGCCGCAGGGCGGGCAGCCAGATGGGCACGACGTGCAGCCGGAAGTAGAGGTCCTCGCGGAACTGGCCGGACTTCATCATCGCCTCGAGATCGCGGCTGGTGGCGGCGATCACCCGCACGTCCACGCGCCTGGCGTCCTCGTTGGAGCCCACCTTCTGGATCTCGCCGGTC
>Ga0116143_10002729_pt1 | contig 18725 bp, 28 predicted proteins | sample AD_UKC034_MetaG_FD_89745 | JGI IMG/M metagenome (GOLD analysis project Ga0116143, IMG submission 89745) | Active sludge microbial communities of municipal wastewater-treating anaerobic digesters from USA - AD_UKC034_MetaG | ecosystem: Engineered > Bioreactor > Anaerobic > Digestate | place: USA...
AGTCATGCCCTCAGTGCCAAGGTGCTAAACAGTACCTGAAGTCAAAAGGCGTGGACTTTGAATATGCTGATGTATTCAAAGATGAGGCTGCGATGAAAGAACTCGAGCAGCTTGGTGCAATGTCACTACCAGTTATTAAGTGCGGTGACGAAACAGTTATGGGATTCAATGTAAAGAAGCTTGAGGAGGTACTTAATAATGGGAATGCTTGACACAAATAGGGTTGTAGATGATTACATGCTTCAGCGAGATTGGAGGGTAAAAGAGAACAGTAACGCACCGTTTAGCTTCGGACAAATGAATAAGTATATCATCAGCGCCGTGTCGAAACAGTACTGGGCTGAAAGAGTGTACAACGATGTAGCAGAAGCTGCACACAATGATGGCTTCTTGCATATCCATGATATGAGTGGTCTTACCATTTATTGCTGTGGGTATTCTCTACAGAAGGTTCTTGACTATGGTGTGAAGGGCATTCCGAATATCCCAGCGTCAAAACCTGCTAAACACTTCGACGCTGCGCTGAATCAATTAGCTAATATGCTGACAATCTTCCAGAATGAAATTATGGGAGCAGTTGCATTTAGCTCCTTCGACACATTGCTTGCTCCTTTTATTAGACTTGACAACCTTGACTACAAGGAAGTTAAGCAGGGTATTCAGAACTATGTCTATTCGGTCAACTCAAATAGTAGGGCCGGGGCAGAACCAGCTTTCAGCAACCTTACGTTTGACCTGTTTGCTCCTAAGGATTTGAAAGACCAGCCGGTTAGAATTGCTAATAAGCTGATGGACTTCACTTATGGAGATTGTCAGAAAGAAATAGATATGCTGAATAAAGCATTCTTTGAGGTTATGCTTGAAGGAGATGCTAATGGCAAACCGTTTGCTTATCCTATTCCTACCTACTCTATCATGAAGGGCTTCGACTGGGAAAATCCAAACAATGAACTTTTATGGGAAATGGCAGGTAAATATGGGTATCCGTATTTTAGCAACTTTATAAACAGCGATATGGACCCAAGTGATGTCAGAAGCATGTGTTGTAGATTACGTCTGGACCTTAATCAGCTAAGCAAACGTAACGGCGGGTTATTTGGGTCTGGTGACAGCACTGGTTCTATTGGAGTTGTAACCTTGAATCTGCCTCGCCTCGGCTACCTTAGTAAGTTCAAGTCTAAGGACCATTTGAAGTCACTCATTAAAGACTACATGGAAATTGCCAGAGACAGTCTTGAAGAGAAACGTAACTGGTTGAATATGCACCTCATCGGCACTGGTATGTTGCCGGCATTTGATACCTATGTAGGTACTCTGAATAACCACTTCTCTACAATTGGTTATGTCGGAATGAATGAGCTGTGCATGAACTATTTAAGCATGGATATTACTACACCTCAAGGTAAGGCATTAGCTGAAGAGCTGCTGGACTTCATGAGAGATATTCTTTTATCATTCCAGAAGTCAACTGGAAACTTATACAATCTTGAAGCTACACCAGCTGAATCAACTTGCTATAGACTTGCAAAGCTTGACAGAAAGACTTATCCTAATATCTACACACAGGGCAGCGGCAACAGCGTCTATTATACTAACTCTTGCCATGTGCCTGTAAGTCAGATTGAAGGTATCAAAGCTTTGCTTGACCACCAGGATTCTCTACAGGTTAAAATGACAGGTGGCACGGTAGTACATCTGTACTTAGCGCAAGGTATCTCTGGCGGCCAGGCAAAGAGTATCGTTAGACATGTATGCGAAAATTATTCATTGCCTTATATTTCATTATCGCCGATTATCTGCTATTGTCCTGAACATGGTGTCTTGGACGAAGTAGTTGAAAGTTGTCCTCATTGCGGCGGAGTAACAAAGTATATGCAGCGTATAACCGGCTACATACGCGACGTTGATAACTACAACCCTGGCAAGCTCCAGGAGTTTAAGGACCGCAAGCAGCTACATGTTGAATAAGCTTGTTAGCTATAAGGGTATTATCCATGAACGGGCAGAAGATGCTCCGTTCATGGGGGCCCTTATCATTGGAGTGTCTTGTAGAAATAATTGCCGGAATTGTTTCAACCAGCACTTAAAAGATGCACAGACATATCTCAAGTTTGCTGACGAGATTATAGAAGAGGTAAAGCAGAATCATTTCAATGATGGTATAATACTTGCTGGCCTTGAATGGTCTGAGCAGCCTGATGATACAATAGCACTTATAAGCTGCGCCGCAGAGGCTAACTTGAAAGTTATATTGTATACTGGCCTAACTGAGTGGGAACTGTATCGCCGCATCCCTCAGAAGTTTCTTGTAGGTTGTTATGTGAAGTTTGGTGCATATGAAGAAGATAAGACAGCAGATAACTACAAATCACTTGGTGTAAAGTTAGCAAGCACAAACCAGTATATCAAACTTGTGCAGTAAGAGAATAATTTTAAGAAAGGTATTTACGGCTGCACATAATTATGATATAATTAAATAGTAAAGGAGAGTGATGACAATGGCAGTAATTCAGCCCAAGAACGTACCTATAATTCAACAAGGTGATGGGTACACTTACAACCCTGCAACATTCAAGGAACACATTGTAGATAAGTTCATTGAATTGCAAGACCCACAAGAGCTTCTGAATAGAGTGAAGCCATTTGAGTTCAAAGGAAGACGCTTCATAACATTCGATACAGAAACTCATCCGCATTTCAGAAATAGTCATATCGTACCAAAAGAAGTGGTAAGACGCTGGGTTGGTACAGGAAAGAAAGCAACTCCACAGGATTATCCATTCAGTCTTCAGGTTTGCGATGGAAAAAATTCCTACATTATATATGATACTGTGGAGAATAACTTTGCATTATTCAGACAGTTAGCACCGTTGTTCGAAGATGAGACAATTGAGAAAATTGCTCATAACTGGAAGTTTGATGCTCATCAGTTTGCAAATGCGGGTATGAAGATTAAAGGAAGAGTGCACGATACTGTAGTACTTTCAAAACTTGCAAATGAAAACAGACCCTCATTTCAATTGAGAGACCTTGCAGCAAGAATACCTGGTGGTATTGTTAAGTTTGAGTTCATGGTTGATTCCTACAAGACACTGAATAAGGTTACAGACTATCGTCAGATTCCAAGAGAATTACTTACTCAATACGGCGGTGCAGACGTTTGGAACTGTTATTTAGAGTTCATTACTGACTATGAGATTCTTGAGCGAGACGAACTTATTAGTCTGTATGACAAAGAGATGGAACTTATGGTTGCACTCTATGCGATGGAGCGCTTTGGGTTTGCAACTGACAGTGAGTATGAAGGGTCCCTTAAAGCTGACCTTCAGAAACTTACTGATGATGCAGAGAAGGCAATCTATGATGAAGCCGGCAAGATGTTCAACATCAATTCAGGTAAACAGTTATATGATGTATTGATGACACTTGGTGTTAATCATGGCTGGATTCCAACAACGCCTAAGGGCAATCCTAAACTTGATAAAGATGTGTTGAATACATTGGCTACAAAGTATCATGTCAATATTGTTAAGAACATTTTAGAGTTTAGAAAATATGAAAAACTTCTGACAACATATGCAGTAGGTATTTATGACCAGAAGGATGCTGAGACAAGAGTTCATGGAAACATCAATCAAACAGAAGCAACTACTGGTCGTATGTCAATTACCAAGCCTGCCCTACAAACACTTCCTAAGAAGGATAAAAGAATTAGACGAGCATTTGTGCCGTCGCCTGACTTCGAATTATGGTTCATGGACCTTGACCAGATTGAGTACAGGTTATTTGCACACTATGCAAAGATTCCGAGTTTGTTACAAGCAATTGAAAATGGCTATGATGTGCATGCTGCTACGGCTGCAATGATATTCCATGTAGCAGTTGATGAGTTTCTGCATAACATTCATGAGCATGAGACACTTAGTATCAAAAGAAAAGAAATGTCTGAGCAAGGTGCTGATAAAGATGAACTTGCAAAACTTGATGAGTTGATTGATTCTCTACAGAAGTATGTAGATATGCGTGGTAAAGGTAAGACTATCAACTTCGCACTTATATACGGTGTAGGTATTGACCATCTAAGTGAGTTGCTTGGTTGCTCAACAACTGAGGCGACTAATCTAAAAGCTACTTACTTTGCTCAGATGCCTGAAGCAAGAACATTCATTGCAACAGTTCATCAGGTTATTAAGATGAGAGGCTTTGTAAAGAACTTCTACGGAAGACGTCGTCGCCTCGACCCTGATGATTGCTATAAGGCTCCTAATGCTTTAATTCAAGGATGCGCTGCAGACTATATCAAAGCAAAGCTTGTAGATATGTATAAGTACATCATGTATCACAATCTCAAGACGCAGCTCATACTCATTGTGCATGATGAAATAGTATTGGCTGTGCATAAAGATGAACAAGAACATATACCGGTATTCAGATGGCTTCTCTCAGACTTTGCTTCGTTCCGTTGCCCCATCACTGCTGGTGCTGAGAAGGGTGCTCCATCTTGGGGTCAGAAGCTTACACCTCCTGATGTTGGATTTAAGGAACCTGAAGACAAGTCTTATCTTGAGTATGATGTGTATGATGGTTCAATCTTTGACATCTACAAGGAGGTATAACTATGGGTCTGATTGATACTCTAAACAGAACCGCCGTAGCTTTGGAAAACAAAGCCAAAGAGATTAACCCACCAAAAGCTGTCAAATGCCCGAGATGTGGCAGTACTGATTTTATCAGTACTGCTAAGGGGTACAGCAAGGGTAAAGGCTTATTAGGTACTGCTTTAATAGGAAGTGCTGGTTTAGTCTTTGGCACATCAAAGAATACTGTTTGTTGTGTCTGCAAGCAGTGTTCAAAGAAATGGGAGGTGTAGATATGAACAAATCAGTCTCTAAACGATTGAAAGAGATGCAAGCTGATATTGAAGAACACTTCAATAGACAGCAAGGACAGTTTTATCTTGGTAAACTGTATGGCCAGCTTGGTGAGATAATCAAAGATGCTGAAGAGCAAGAACAAGCATATGCTGGTATGTGTCAATTATACCTTGTTCATAAGCCTGAAGTTCTTGACAAAGCAATCGAAACTATGTCTGACATTTTGACAGGCAAAAACTTGAAGGAGGGTTCTTGATATGAAATTATCTGAACTAATGGAAGTGCCATTGAAAGAGGCACTTGATGGAATGGCAGTCGCAAAGATTACTCCCATCGCCAATGATACTGGTGACATTATCAAGGTGATTGTTGAGTATATGCCGGAAGACGAATTAAAGAAGGGGGACAAAACAAATGGCTACAGAAAAAGCTAAGAAGATTTGGGATAACTACAAGGTAATTGGTGAGGTAAAGAAGTCGGAAGCAATCAAGCTTGTAGTTGCCGCAGCTTACAGAGATGGTGTTCAGTACATCAATATCAGAGAGTTCTATATCCGTAAGCGAGACAATGTATGGATGCCGGGTCGAGACGGTATCACTATTCCGGTTATCATTCCGGTTAATCAGGGCAAAGAGATGGTACACACTTATACTCAGCTCGGTGACCTTATGACTGAGGCAGTTGCTGCTCTGGCGGTTATGCCAATGGAAGATGAAGAGAACGCAGTCTGGTACACACCAAAGGAGGGCAAGTAAATGAAACTGAAAGAATTGAAAATGGGCAGCACCTTCACTATCCCGCTTGTAGTTCTCGGTGCAACTGCCAGAGAAACAAAGGCTAAGAAGCCTTATCTACAAATGGAGTTCTTTGATGGTACAGATTCCATCAGCGGAAACTACTGGGATTGGTCAGGCAAGAATGTTCCTGAGAAGAATGCCATCTTGAATGTATCTGCTCAGCTTACAGAATATCTCGGCACTCCTCAGCTGAATATCAAAAGTATGACTACAAACACTGAACTTCATATCAGTGAGTTTACTCCGAACAGTGGCGTTGATATTGGCGCTACATATCTTGAAGCTTATGAGATGGCTTCAGCTGTGAAGGATGACTTCTTAAGAGAATTGACTTTGACAATTCTCGAGCAGCTTAAGCACTTATGGGTTACAGTACCTGGTGCTAATACAATCCACCATGCTTATACAGCTGGTACCTTGATTCACAGTGTGTCTGTTGCAAAGATTGCTAAAGCAGTTGCTGAAACCATTCCTGGTACTTTTATAGAGTTAGCAACTATCGGTGGCTTGCTCCATGACCTTGGTAAGTTGTTTGGCTATAGAATCAATGGTATCGTCTGCGAGATGACCGATGAAGGACTTTTATATGAGCATACGTTTCTTGGTGCTCAGTTCGTCAACAACTTTGCTGAGGAGAACAATCTACTGAAAGACGAGAAGGATGAAGCCAAGCTTGAGCTTTTATGTCACATCATCCTCAGCCATCATGGTAAGCGTGAATACGGCGCCGCCATACCGCCGTCATCAATTGAAGCTCACATTGTTCACCAAGCGGATGCTATTGATGCAGCAGCTGAGCAAATCAGAGTTGAGAGTGATAAAGCCGGCCGTGCCAAATGGACCGAACGAATCTGGGCCTTGGAGAACCGTCCGCACATTACCACTCAGTATACAAATGCAGTGTATCACAGTCAGGAATAACTGTGTAGTGACTTCACTGTTTCTTTCCTAACCTATGTACGACCGCGTTCTTTCGTGATATAATAATATAAGAGTTAAGGTCACTGCAGTAATGATTCAGATTATGCCAGCTTGGCATGGTGACCGGCTGAGCTGGCAGTTTATAAAGGGGGTTCAATTCGATGAGCATAAAAGATATGTTTGTATCTGACAAAGATACAGAAACCCACCGAGTTTGTGGCACATGCAATGAGCTCAAACCTGTAGAAGATTTCTACAAGGACGGCAAAGACAATCATGGCAACATTAAATACAGGCGTGATTGCAAAGAATGCTATAAAGTTACACGAATACGCGAATCAGAGATGAAAGGACGGAAAAAGAAATGAGAGTTGTTGATGAACATAGCACAGATATGTGCGCTGCATGCGATATTGATTTAGGTACATGTGATACAATCTGGGCAGCTGGAGGAGCTTTGTATTGCTCACGAGAATGTGGCATACATGATTATTCGATGATGAGCAATATATCGGCTGAAGATGCTGAGCAGTTGTTTGATGATGAAGCAGAAGAGATTAACCCAACTGATATTGGAATTGTTAGGAGGTGCGACCATGAAGCCTAAGTATTGTCAGTATTGTGGAGCACCTCTTGATGAGGGATGCGAGTGTCTGCGTGAGCTCGTTGAATATGAAGTAGACTTACTTGAAGAACTTGAGAACAGACCAGAGACACAGCTTGGCTACAGACAACAGGACTTAATTGATTCCTACAGATTTGAAAGATAAGGAGGTGAGAAATACGATGACATTGGAACAACTGCTTGAGAAGACTTCTGACGGTGACTTAATGGATATTCATAACGAGATTCACAGTCAAGTCGTTCCCGCAACAGGATATGCACATGCATTCTGTCGCAAAGTAAACAAGATGATTGACCAGGGCACTATGTGCATCAATCCAACAACGTACCGCAAGGTCTACCTTCCAACATTAGTGAAGGTTGTAGAGAAAGAAATGGCAAGGCGCTATATGGCTTGCTTAGTGAAAGGAGTGATTACATGCAATGGAGAAATGTAATTGGCTTCGAGCTGTATAGTGTTAGTGAATCAGGTTTAGTTAAGAATAACGAAACAGGTCTGATTCTAAACCAAGGTGATTGTGGAAGTGGATATTTGCACGTTAGACTTCATGGCAAATACAACAAACTAGTTCATAGACTAGTGGCTGAAGCATTCTTGGATAATTCAGAAGGTAAAGACCAAATCCATCATAAAGATGGAAATAAGCAAAATAATGCCGTTTCAAATCTTGAATGGTGCAATCAAATAGAGCATCAAACAATTGAAAATGGCAAAGCAGTAAATCAGATTCTAAATGGAACTATTATTAATACCTTTCGTTCATTGCAGGAGGCTTCCAGATTTATGCAGCTTTCCAATAGCTCTAATATACGCCGAGCTTGCAAAACAGGCATGAAATGCAAGGGCTATCATTGGGAATATGCAGAGGAGGCAAGCCTATGAAGAAAATAGAAACCACAGTGACCTACAAAGTTTCTGAAGGCTGCCACTGCAATTTGCGATTTGAAAAGCACAAAGGTTTCCCAGCAGACCAGCGCTGCAGGTTCTGCACAAATCTTGGGAAGGATGGTTTCGTGTGTGTTCTACACAATATGCCACTTGTAGTTGAAGAGGGTTGTCTAATCCGCAAGACACAAGCATGTATGCGTAACATGGCTTATAAAAGCCAGACAGTACCTGATGTTGAGGACACACCTAAAGTAAATCCAAAAGATATGATTAAGTGGGCATTGGATGAATACAACCGCGTTTACAATCAGTTGGTGAACGAAGGGTATCCTGCAGCATTGGCTATGAAAGTAGCTAAAGAATCAGTGCTCAAATAGGAGGCGAGTATATGACAAAGACATGTAAGCAATGTGGTGTGATTAAGCCGCTCGAACAGTTTCGTAATTATTATGGCGGACGTAAGGGCACCTATACCATTTGTAAGACTTGTGAGAAAATCAATTCTCGAGTGAAGTACCTCGAGGGCAAGTCAGAACTAAACGACAAAGAGAAAGCTGAACTTCAGTCAATATATCTATTATGGGAAACTCAACGAACATTAGGCTATCAGCCGCCGCGTACCACAGCAAAAGGTCAGAAACCGGTTGTAGATACCGTCTTGGAAATGATGGATACCTACAAAGAACGTTCTCAGCTGCTTGGGTCAGTTGCTGAAGAAGCCTTGACCGCACCGCCTGATTTGTTGAAGTGGCTGACAGAAGATTTGACAGATGACCCAAATTATTACTTAAACGATATTTATGACGGACTTAAAGAAACTTATAAACCTGTATTGCGCATTGATGAACGCGCTATGATGCCAGTATATGATGAGACCTATTCAGGTATCTTAGATAAGATACTTGAAAGATTCTACAAGTATGAGGATGATTACTATGCGCAAGATAATTGAAAGAGGCTTATGCCTAATTAGTTGCCTGTTCATGCTATGGCTGTTTGTATCATGGGCTGAAATTGTTTCAAAGAACTTAAAGCCCAATCCTACATACAGCTCATGGAATGCTTGGGTGATACTAACGGAGGTGTCACATGTTTCGGAAGCTTGCAGTACAAATAACTGAAAGAAGTGTTGTGAATGTATACACAGACATAACATGTTCCATAGATGACCGCTTGGTTATCGAAACTAAAGGAGGTTTAGTCATGGCTCAGGTTGTAGATATTAGTGAGCCAATAGACTACAATCCATTTGAACGCGGCAATGCTAAGTGCCACGTAGTTGAAAACAGTACAAGAAAAATTTATCAAACAAATAAGGAGGATTTGATTATGTTCGCGAATCAGAAAACAGTTGAGGTTAAACACATTAGTTCAGGTAGGATTGGGATTTTCTACACAGATATGAATCTGCAGGTAGGCGACGTGGTTGTCTACGAAAGAACTCAAATTGATAAGAACACCGCAAGAGAAATCTCTGACAAAGATATTGACAATCAGTGGTCAGTTGGCGTTGTAACAAATGCAGACCCTGATTGTGTTACAGCTCAGACTTGGGTTGTTGATGTAGTTGATACCACATCTCATGAGCGCCGTAAAGCTGCAGCCAAGGAACTCAAGAAGATTAAGGCTAAGCTCGACCAAAAGAAGAAACAGTTCCAAGATATGGAGCTTCTGCGCCTCATCGCTCAAAGTGACCCTGAGACTGCACAGTTACTTGAAACTTACAACAATGTACTGAATGGAGGTAAGTAATATGGAAGCTATTACAAGTATTTCAAAAGAGCGTCATGAATACCTGTCTGCACTGACAAAGAATCTCAGAGAGAAGACTAAGGGCACTAGCAAATATAAAGATTGGTTTGAGGACTACAGGCAGACTTCTGGATATGCTCACTACAAGTTTAGTGGAAGAGTATCTGATAAGCTTGTAGAGTTGCTTGGACATGAACCTACTTCAGAAGAGATTATTCTGTTAGTCGATGATGGCTTTAGTCACTTCGGCGCAAGTTGTTCAATGAATGGTCGTAGCTTCAGCGGAAGGGTGAATACAGATTGAATCGGTATGTATGTGATAAGTGTGGACGATATTGCTACTCGTCCGCACCATCCGTCGAGGATTGTACAACCAAAGGCAAGTGTCCGTATGAGGGCTGTAATGGCCAATGTAAATTAGCACCTGAGGAGGTAAAAGATAATGAGCAAAATAGAACTATCACTAGCAAGTGACTACGTGCCAAGCTGGACCATTGTAGATGCTATACGAGAACTATTCCAGAATGCTCTTGACCAAGAAGTACAGAGCCCAGATAATAAGGCTTCTTGGTCATATGAGAATGGTACATTTAAGATTTGTAACAAGCAATCGATGCTAACAGCTAAAACACTGTTGCTTGGTACTTCTTCCAAAGATAATGACAGTAGAACAATCGGTCAGTTTGGTGAGGGTTATAAGATAGCAACTCTTGTACTCTTACGTAATGCTAAGCAAGTAACTATCTACAACTATGGTCTGCGTGAAGTCTGGCGACCAAGATTTGTAAAGTCTCGACGCTTCGGCACTGACATACTGACGTTCTTCATTGACAAAGAATGTCCTTGGACTAAGGTGCCGGACAATGACTTGACTATTGAAGTGACAGGTCTAACTGATGAAGAATGGTTTGAGCAAGTAGTCCCAGCCAATCTTCACTTACAGTCAGATGTAAAGATTGAAGCTTCAAACGAATATGGCGAGGCGCTAAGTGCTACTAAGCATGCAGGTTTAGTATTTGTCAACGGCTTGTATGTCTGCAAGTATGACCCATATAAGTTCGGTTACAACTTCAAGCCTGGTGAGCTTAAGCTCGATAGAGACCGTAAATTAGCATCAGATTGGGACCTACGCTGGTTGGCTTCCAAGTTCTGGATGAATAATCCAAGAGCAATCGAGTTTGTAGAGCAAGGCCTAGCAGATGTATCTTATCTCAGTGATATGACATGGTACAGCCAAGCAACTAAGCTGTCAGATGATGCCTTTGAGAAGTTCCGCCTAGTCCACGGGTCGCGCGCTGTTCCAGTGACAACTCAGGAAGAAGCTGACAAAGTACCTGCAGGATATAAGGCTGTCATAGTCAGCAGTAACTACAAGAACCTTATAACAAGGAGCTCAGCATACGAGGAGCCAGAGCCAGAGTCGGATTCCATAGACCCGCTCGATAAGCTTCAGCAATGGTTTGAAGAAATAGAGGACCTCTTGACTGATGAACAGCAAGAGGCATTCAATGAAATTATGAAAGAGCTGAGACTATGAAAAACTAAAGAAACTTACACTGATTTCATCACTGAGGAGGTGAGACGATGAATCCCGTGTTTGACCTATTTGTAGATAGAACGCAAAGCCTGCTTGAGCGATGGCAAAGATTCTACGCCATTGAAGCGCAGCGGCGAAGCCCTGATGAACTACAAGAACTTCAGGATAAGTGCTTGCTGAGTGTCATCTGTGAAATATCTGATGGATTCACACAAGGCATGATTGAAGAAGTCAATCAGCGAATAAGTCTCAAGCATGAAGAAAAGTAATAAATTAAGGACCTGCATTGCTGCAGGTCCTTCTTTATGTTCAGATGTAGTTATTAGTCCCACTCATAATTGTCTTCATATTCGTCGAAGCGCGTCGCCACAGCTTCAAACTTGTCCTTATATTCAGGCTTAACTCTTCCATCAGGCCCAGCAGTTCGTTCTCTCAAACTCTCAAGCATCTCCTGGTACACGTCAGGCTCCTTAGTTAGCTCTAAGCCTAACAGCTTGTCATACTCGGCTAAGAATGGGTCACCAGTCTCGATGGTTGTACTTATCCTGTCAAGGATGCTTCCCAGCGCCGCCGAGCCGCGTGCTTGAGGTTCAGCTACCTCCTGTAGTACATGCCTCGCATAAGCCCCAATAGGCTGGCCACCGATAGCTACAAGCTGCTTATAATAAGCCGGTAGTTTATCAAGCAATTCTTGTTCTTGATTAGTCTTTGGTCCCTGCTTGAATATTCGTGTAGCGATGTTGTTAATCTGTTCGCAGTCTCTACAAACAGTATTACGTCCGACTGTAGTCTTGCGTAAGCCTTTCCCTCTAGGAACATACGGTCTGAAGAACTCCTCTGTATCTGGTAACATATTCATACATTGTTTGCATTGCTTATTCATCTGATTATCTCCTTTATACATGATGGGGCTTTGAAGCCCTTCAAAGCCATGTCTTCGTAATACTTCAATAGCTCGCTATATTTCTTCTTGGTTGCTTCTGATGCATTAGACTTATTTGCCATAGTTCTGTATGTGTAGAACTTATCATATATTTCAGCACAAGGTATGCAGCAAGATTTGTGTCTCTTATGTTGCCTTTGATATTGATGGCCGCACCATTCACAGTACATCTACAAGTCACCTCCTATCCTAATTGAATCAGGGACGCGAAAGCCAGCGGCTTGTAAAGCTTTATATTCTGATATAATATCAGCAAGGGCTGCGTCGCGTTTGACAGTATAATTAGACTTTTGCAATGCACGATAGTTTGTATATTTTGCATATCTCTTACCGCACATGTCACAGCGGTCATTATACTTTGCGTGTGATTGCACATTAGCTAATCCACAATAGTTGCAATGAGTTAAGACTCTTCTCTCATTCATATCTGTACCTCCTTATGTTCTTAGGGCCTCGTCGCCGCGCCTCTTAATTATATTATACACAATTTTGTATCATCTTATAGCCAATATGGTGTATATTATTGCGTCTAACATTGTGTGTTGTTTATGTTATTTTGTATATAAATGTATATAAGCGTGTTTTGGGTTTCTTGAGCATTTAACATACCCCCACTAAAGGGTCGCTATATAATAAATAATTTTTCAAATAATTTATTAAAGTCGACGAGATTTTTGAGTGGGGGAGAATACAAAACGACACAAAATACGCAAGCTACACTTAGATACAAAAATGTTGAGATTGTTGAGGAGGTTGAGAAAATGGAGGAGCACAAGGAACAATCTACACAAGAGTTGGTTGTGGACACTACAAACAGATTACACTAAAGACTGAAAAGAATTAAAATACATAAATAAACAGTTAATAATATAATATACCAATAATAATACTATATACCTTACATATACTATATATATATATATTATTTCTTATTATGAACAGAAGGAAAGAACTGGATGTTATTCATTCTATTGCAATACATAATTATAACGGATATCAAAACTCTCAGCCCAAATCGTCTGGCCTGACGCCGCGCTAGGTCCAATAGCTTTGTAGATACACCGGCGCCGCGGCCATGTTTCCAATCAGCTTTAAGATGTAGCGCAGCCTCGGCCGGGCGAGAAAGCATCCTCACGAGCTTTTATGCGGCGACGCGTGGTAATGCCCGTTTGTAGTTACACGGCGGTGCACTACAGACTAGGTAGCCAAGATTTTCCGCTGGGTCGACTTGGCGCGGCAGCGATGAAACACATACGAACTGACACCGAGCTATGCTTTTATGCAGCGCTGCCTCGCTCCGCGGATATGTAAGGCTCAGTGCTTTTATGCGATGCAAAGCGATACAGATTGTATATGGTCGCCGCGGCTGAAGCACTGTATTGACTGACTGTGGCTGCACCGCGCCACTGAGCTTCGTCCGGTCGTGGCCGCATTGCTTTCGCCAGCCGAGCTTGTCCACGAACTAGTAGATAGCCCGGCGCTGGCGCGCTGAGGCAAGGCTACCTGCTATGAAGTGCCGCCGCGGCCGTGCGAAGTTGAATCTAAATATTCTGCGCAGCCGGTAAATAAATTTTCCAAAACTGAATACAAACTACAAGTTCCGTGTTATAATTATATTAGAGTTAAGAAACTGAGTGACGACTCTAGTGGTTATATCATGACGGGAAACAAACCACGCGGCTACCGCATCAAATTAAAATAACATATGTACAGCCGCATGATTCCATGGTATAATAAATATAGAGTTAAGAACGAAGCTCTTAACCAAATAAGCTGGCCACTGCGGAGTGTGGCAGCCGCTTGGATGAAGCGGAGAAAAGGAGACTACCATGTCTGAAAAAATGAATAACTTGTTCGCAGCGAACACAAACGAAAGCACCGCAACGGGTGCAAGAAGCCTCGCAGGAACCGCTCAGCTTACGAGCATTGCAAACACAATCTCGCAGGAACTTATCAACAAGATTAGCACCGACACTGAGACCTACGGCGAGCAGTTCGAAAACTCAAAGACAGACCACAACGCGATGGACGCGCTAATCAATCTGATGATTGACCTCAGCACTGTAGAGACTGAGTTCCTCAAAGAGCTCGATGAGGAGACGCTGAACAGCATGCTGAAGAGCCAACAGTCGAAGCGCTCCCGCAGCAAGAACAAAACTATGACACTTGACAACTACAGAAACCTCATGTCTGGCGCCGTGTCTGAGCTGTTAATCCGTCAGGTCATGGGCAAAGCGAAATCTTCAATGGGTTACCGCAGAGCGTCGGGCTCAGTTGAATACACAGCCGAAGAGCTTGAGATGTTCAAGAATGACCAGGAGGCGTTGAAGCGTGAAATCCGCAACGTGCAGTCGAAGAAGTCCATCATGAAGTCAAAAGCTGACTTCACTGAAGAAGACGAGAGATGGGGCCAGCTCATCGCAGCTGAGGAAACTCTGAAGAGCATGCGTGTCGGAGGCGGCGTTAAGACAGTGTTTGTGGTTGTAGATAAGACTGGTGAGCAGTTGAAAGCTGAACTTGGCGACAAGGATATTGACAGCATCAAGGCAGCTGATGCCAAAGCACTGTTGAAGAAATTGCTTGAAGCTGCTAGCGGCAAGGTTGAAGCTGAAGAACCAACCGCCGAATAACTACAATGATAATCTCTCGCATAATGACCCGCTGGACTTGTCACCCAGCGGGTCATATCTTTAGCTCGCGGTGCAGCCGCGGCCAGGCAGCGACACATATAGGCTTCCTTTTATGCGGAGCGAGGCGGCGAGGACTATACACAGACACTCGACCTTTTATGCAGCTAGATATGGCACCATCGGACAGGGGCTGAGGAAATGCAGCAACGCTTCCTCACGGTCTCGCCGCGGTCATTTTTTGCTTTTATGCGGCCGCGACCGGGCTTATACATGCCTCGCTGCTTTTATGCGGTACGGCGCGGACTGGTCGCGGCCGTTGCTTTTATGCGATGCGATACGGCGCGGACTGGCTGCGGCTGCAGCCGCTACAGTGGCAATAAAAAATTGCAGGCCAGATGTTTACCCGCCGCGGTTTTTAACGCCGGATTCTCTAGCCTGCTATTTTAAATTTAGGGCCGGTTCCGGCCGGCCCTATTTATTTTAGATTAATTTTTTCAATAATTCTAAAATCTGCTTTTGTGATAATTCGCCGCTTTCTTCAATCGTATCGATTATAGTCTGAATTTCAGTTTTTCTGACGTTGTTTTCATCAACCGGTTTAATCATTTCGCGTCTTGCAATCAACATGGCCTCAATTGTGCATGCATTTCTAAACTCATCGTTGTCGCCTTCTACGTCGGTTAACCAACGGCTTAATGTTTTTTTCGATTGAATTGAACGAATTGCTTTAATCGTTTCGTCATAGTCAAGTTGGTCAACGTCGGCTTGTTCGTATTGCGTTACGGGCTTTTCTTTAGGGTCAAGAAGTTGGCGGGCTTCTTTTAAGATTTGTTCTTGCTTGATAACCTCGGTCATTTCGGTCTCATAGGTCGCCCTGCCCTTTTGCTTTTTAAGACGGCACTTGATTGATTGAACCCTTTTAAGTTCTCTTGCGATGTTCTCCACTGTGCCTAGCTCCGCTGCTACCTTTTCTACTTCTTTCAGATTTGTTTTTGTCATGATAATCTCTCGCTTTCTTATTAGATTTGAGTAGTGGTTCATTACTCACTCTCTAATAATATTATATCGCGTTTCTGTCCATTTGTAAATAGCTTTTTGAAAAGTTTCTCAAATAATTTTGAACAGATTTTCGACTAATATTCTGTGCAGATTGTCAGAACATTTGTTCTGTGCAAGTAGCCTAAAATTGTGACCGATTTCTGTGCATTTCGGCAGCGCCTGGCGCGGTGGCGCTTGTTCTAAGTATAGAATAGAAAATAATAGCCTAAATATAGAACAGCCTAGCTGCTTAGCTGAGGCATCTATTCCGGCAGAAAATATTGAGATTCTATACATACTTCTTACTGTATGTCAGTGCCGCGGCCTTAAATGAGCCAATATACGACGCGCACCCTGGCCCAGCGCTTCTATTTAAGAAGATTTGTAGTTACCAAGCCCTTTGTTAATTATACATGTAATTATATGAGTAATTTACGTGCTACGCGTCCATATTCAAATATAACAAGTACGTGGGTAATTATATGGGGATTTATAAGCCTTTAATATTACGAACGTGTAACGAGTTTTATAATTACGCGGACTCCTCGCGGCATCTATAATGTCAGAATAATACTTGTAGCTATTGCGGGTAACCAAGGCGCGTATAATAATAATGAGGGTATCAGAGGCACTCTGATACGCAATAAATTGTTGGAGGTGATTATATGCCGGATGAGCTGGTACCAGTTAATGATGCTACACCTGAAGTGCTAATAACGTGCAAGCGCTGCGGCATGGAGAAGATAGCGTCAAGTCGAGATAAGCACCTCTGCGTAGAATGTGCGAATGCTGAGAATACTCGAATCACTTACTACAGACAACATCAGGAAGACTGGGTCGCGGCGGCTAAGGAGCAAGGCATAGACTTGTGGTTACAGCAGCCGGGTGAGACACAGTGGGAGTATACTGTCTGGGTTAAGTATAGGGATAGCTATCCTGGGAAGAAGCCGTCTTATGGTTCCGTCGCCGAGGAGCTTGGGACTACCTACAACGTGGTCAAGAAGATAGCGCAGCGTTGGAGCTTCCCGATGAGGATGCAGGCCTGGATGATTGAGTGCGACCGCATTACGATGCTGCAGCGCAGAGACGAGATTTTGACCATGAACAAGGAGCATGTAGACATGGCTACTACGCTCCGCGACAAATTAAAGAAGGCAATTGAAACTATTGACCCAGTGGCTCTGAAACCAGGTGAGATTGCTAGCTTAGCTAAGTTAGCAACTGAGATGGAGCGTAAGGCTCGTATCGACACTATCGCCCAAGAGGAAGCCAGACAACCGCTGCTTGTAGATACAGGCAACCCAGAGCTCAAGAAGAATGAGACTAAGAAGGATGACCTCAAGGAAGTTATGGACATCTTGCTTAAGGCTGGTGCGCTTGGCGACATTACTCACATTGGAGTGCGCCGCACGGAAACTACAGAAGTTGCGCTTGTAGATAAGGATGGTCAGAGCTCTTCAATTGTGATGGAGGATGATGACTAGTCGTGAGGAATAAGAAGATGTATGGTGAGTATACGTCTGAGGACTTTAGCAATGGCACGAGGCGCTGTGTCTTTTGCGGACAGATTAAGCCGTTAACTGACTTTCCAAAGAATGGAAAGGATAAATATGGTAAGACTGTTTACAGGCAGGATTGTAAGACCTGCTATAACATCAGACGGAACGAGAATAGGAATAAGAAGAAGCACTCCGACTTTATCGGAGGTCAGAAGCGCCGCGGTGAGGAGAACCCAAACTTCTCCCATCAAGATTGGAAGAACTGTTTGATTTATTTTGGCGGCAAGTGTGCGTACTGTGGTTGCACGCCGCGCAAGAATCAACGGTTAACTAAGGACCACCTTCTGCCCATTAGTCAGGGCGGTGAAACTATACCGGAGAATATTGTGCCTGCATGTTTTTCATGCAACAGTTCTAAGGGAGCTGAGGACTTCAAAGATTGGTTCATGAAGCAGCCATTCTTCAGTCAGGATAGTCTCAACGCAATATTCAAGTGGCGCTCTATTATGAGGCAAGCGGGTGAGGAATAAAAGAGGAGGTGAAACATATGGTTGAACAGATTACTACTCTCATGGGTGCGATAGGTGCTATTGCATTTGTGGTGTCGGTTATTACGCAGGTTCTTAAAGGGGTTAAACCTCTGGATAAACTGCCTACTGACATCTTGGTCTTTATCCTTTCTATCGTACTTACTCTTGTAGCTTTCTTCGCTTATGCATTGTATGCAAGCTTGGCGATTCTGTGGTACTATGTAGTTGGTGCTGTTATCGCTGGGTTTATTGTTGCATTTGTTGCGATGTATGGCTGGACTAAGCTGAAGGAACTCTGGGATAGGTTCAAAACTGGTGAGTAAGTATAGCACCCAGTTAACGCTGGGTGCTATTTGAGGAGGTGAGGCAATGCTTAAAATATGCCATGTATGCGACGAAACAAAAGAACACAAGTCTTGGAAAGCTTATACATGCAATGAATGTTTGGACAATGGTATGAAGTACTGTCCTGAGTGTGCTCGTGTAAGGCCTATCTCTGACTTTCATAAAAACGGTACGACGTTACGCAGCTTCTGTAAGAGCTGTGAAAATAGACGAAGCATTGTTAGTAAAGAATCTACTGGTTACTACGCTAGACCAGAAGTGAAAGCTAAACGTAATGAGGACAGTAGATTATGTAAGAAAGCTAAATATAAGTTTGATGCTGAATACAGAGCTGCTGAAATTAT
>Ga0116143_10002742_pt1 | contig 18639 bp, 14 predicted proteins | sample AD_UKC034_MetaG_FD_89745 | JGI IMG/M metagenome (GOLD analysis project Ga0116143, IMG submission 89745) | Active sludge microbial communities of municipal wastewater-treating anaerobic digesters from USA - AD_UKC034_MetaG | ecosystem: Engineered > Bioreactor > Anaerobic > Digestate | place: USA...
CTGTGCCCCTACTGGTCGGCCCACCTCCGCGACAAGCACTCCTGCTTCTATGGCACCATCAGCGCGCTGGAGGCCCTGGCAGAGATGCTGCGGCTGAGGCCATCAACCAGACTGCGCCAGGCAGCGGACCGCGGCGCCGAGTTCCTGCTGCTGCACCGCCTCTATCGCGCAGACCACCACGACTGGCAACCGATCAACCCACAGTGGCTCAGACTCTCCTTCCCGTGGTTCTATGGCTACAGCATCCTGCGCGGACTGTGGGTGCTCGGCTTGCTGGGCTGCTGCGACGAACGAGCTCAGGATGCCCTCTCAGTCCTCCTTGAACGCCGCACTCCCGATGGTCGCTGGATCCTGGAGCATTCGCCCTATGGGCGGATGGCAGCCAATCTGGAGAAGGTCGGCCAGCCCAGCAAGTGGGTGACCCTGCACGCGCTGTGGGCGGTGCGTAACCTCACGAGTGGTGCATCCTCGCATTAAGCAAGGCACCGGTGAGGTCAACCGCTGGGCGGACCGGCATCGGCACTCACTGCCCCTCTGAGCAGCTCTTGATTATCCCGGCCTTCCTGCGAGGCCTTCGATTGAGGCGAACCGGCACCTGTTGCGGCCCGAGGTCTCAGCCACCCCTGAATGCCCTCCACACCGAACGCCGCTCCGCTTGGCGCAAGAGCTGCGACGGAACGTTCTGGCGGCTTGACAAATCCCCAAGACATGCTAATATATGAATACTTGCTCAATTATTCACCAGGTGAAGATCTATGACCGAGGCCGATCTCGACCATTGTGAAGTGGAGGCCATCCATCCGTCCGTGGTTCGCCAGGCCCAGGAGCAAATGCTCGATGAGCCGACGGCTACGCGCCTGGCCGAGCTCTTTCAGGCGCTGGGCGATCCCACCCGCGTGCGCGTCCTTTCGGCGCTCTGCGTGGGCGAACTGTGCGTGTGCGACCTGGCCGCAACCCTCGCGATGAGCCAGTCCGCCATCTCGCACCAGTTGCGAGTCCTGCGGCAGCTCAGGCTGGTCAAGCGGCGCAAGATGGGGCAGATGGTCTTTTATTCGTTGGACGACGAACATGTGTCGTCTCTGTTCAGTGAAGGCCTCGATCACGTCCGGCACCCACCGGCGGTGAGCGCGTGCTGAGCTTGCCGGAGTCTGCTCGTTGCGAGAGAAAGAAATGACACAACACATCACTCTTCCCATCAAAGGTTTGGACTGCGCAGACTGCGCCAGGGCGCTCGAAGGCGGTGTCGCCCAGCTTGAAGGTGTAGTGCATCCTGTCCTCAACTTTGCCTCCTCATCGCTGGCCGTAGAGTACGACCCGGCCCGGGTCTCTCTGGGCAGCGTGATGAAGCGGATCAAAGAGCTCGGCTACGACGTTGCGGGCGAAACCCTGACCTTTCAACTGGAAGGCCTCGACTGCGCAGACTGTGCTGCCAAGCTGCAGCAAGCCGCAGCGAACGTTCCCGGTGTGCTCAGCGCCCAGGTCAACTTTGTCACCGCCGAGATGCACTTGCTTGTTCTACCCCGTCAGGCACTGGAGCAGGCCGTATTCAGGCTTGCGTCACAGATGGGCTATCGGGTCCGCACAGCCGCCGAGACTGACAGGCTAACGCGTGACGAGCCCCGGTCGAACTGGCGCATCTGGCTGTACGAACGGAGACGAACGGTCCTGACGGTGCTATCAGGCTCGTTCCTTGTGTTGGCGCTCGTGGCCGGGCGCCTGGATTGGAACCCAATCCTGGTCAGCGGTCTCTTCGCTCTGGCCATGTTGTGTGGTGGTGTCTACATCGCCCGCAGCGGATGGGCGGCCCTCAGGACCACGCACACCCTCGACATGAACATGCTGATGACCATTGCCGCCATCGGCGCAGCGGCCATTGGCGAGTGGGCCGAGGGTGCCTCAGCGATGTTCCTGTTCTCGCTGGGCAACACGCTCGAAGCGATGACTATGGACCGGGCCAGAAGTGCCATCCGCAAGTTGATTGCCCTGTCTCCCCGAGAGGCTACGAGGGTACACGGCGACCACGCTGACCGGGTTCCGGTCGAGCAGCTTGCGGTGGGCGACCTGATCGAAGTGAAGCCCGGAGAGCGCGTGGCGATGGACGGAGCCATCGAACAGGGCCGCTCTTCGGTCGACCAGTCCCCCGTCACCGGCGAGTCGGTGCCGGTCGATGTGCAGCCCGGGTCGCCCGTCTATGCTGGCTCGATCAACGGTCACGGCGCGCTCCTGGTTCGAGTGACCAGACTGGCCAGCGACAACACGCTCTCGCGCATCGTGCAGATGGTCCAAGAGGCGCAGAGCAGACGGGCGCCGGCACAGCGCTTTGTTGATACCTTTGCCCGCTACTACACGCCTGCAGTGATCGCCCTGGCGGCAGGGATCGCCGTCCTGCCTCCACTGATAGCCGGTGCTCCCTTCCTGACCTGGCTCTACCGCGCACTGGTGCTCCTGGTGATCTCGTGCCCGTGTGCCCTGGTCATATCAACTCCTGTGGCCATCGTCAGTGCCATCTCGAGCGCTGCTCGTAAGGGCGTGCTGGTCAAAGGCGGAATGTACCTCGAATCCATCGCCAAGGTGCGCGCCGTGGCTTTTGACAAGACCGGCACGCTGACCGAAGGCAGGCCGGCGGTCGTCGATATCGTGCCTCTGGGCAGCGTACCTTCTCTCCCCGGGCTGGCTCAAGAACCGATAAACCCCGCCGACCGCGTGCTCACGGTAGCGGCGGCCATCGATGTGCATTCGCAACATCCCGTGGCCAGAGCCATCCAGGCGGAGGCCCGCACCAGGGGGATTGCTCTTCCTCAGACCAGTGAGTACCAGCAACTGGTCGGCTTTGGCGGTCAGGCGCGCTTTGACGGCAGCATCTACTACATCGGCAACCATGCCCTGTTCACCGACCGAGTTCCTCACGCCGAGGAAGTGTGCGGTTTGGTAGAAAAGCTCGAGGCGGAGGGCAAGACCGTTGTGCTAGTTGGGTCTCCGGACGGTGTGCTGGGTGTCATCAGCGTTGCCGACCGAGTACGGCCGTCCAGCCCGGCAGTGCTGAAAGAGCTGAAGCATTTGGGTGTGAGCCACACGGTGCTTCTGACCGGCGACAACCAGCGCACAGCTCAGGCGATCGGTCGGGCAGTCGGCGTGGATGAGATCCGTGCCGGGTTGATGCCTCAGGACAAGGTCGAGGCAGTGGAGCAGGTTCTGAAGGACTATGGCAGCACGGTGATGGTGGGCGACGGAGTGAACGACGCCCCGGCCATGGCCAGGGCCTCGGTGGGCGTGGCGATGGGTGCGGCCGGCACCGACGCCGCACTGGAGACGGCGGACATCGTGCTGATGTCCGACGACCTGACCCGGGTGCCCTACGTCATGCGATTGGGCAGGAGCACCATCCGCCACATTCAGCAGAACATCGCCCTATCACTGCTGATCAAGGGTGTGTTCCTTGCCCTCGCCCTGATGGGCAGGGCGACCCTGTGGATGGCTGTGTTCGCTGATATGGGCACGTCGTTGATCGTCACCCTGAACGGCATGCGACTGCTCCGCGCAAAGTAGAGTCTGCATCTATCTGCCCTAGTCTCAGGTCACATCGGCCAGGGACCAGGGCAGCACATCCGGGGGTCGACCAGTAACCTTGATCTGCTCGCAGAGGCGGGCAACCGGTGCCGACTCCAGACCACAGGCGGCTTGCGCGAGCTCATCAAGCAGGCGCCACTCGCGCTCCGTCACTTGTGCTTCGTCTGCCAGCGGAATGCCCATGGCCACCCAGGGCAGGCCTTCGTGCTTGGCCAGCGCAAATGCGTCGCGCAGCAGAACGTGGCGCAGGTAGCCCCATCCTCGCCAGCGTAGAAAGCCGAACTGCTCCGCAGCGAGATGGCCCATCCGGCACGATAGCCACGCTTCAGCGCCGGTGAGGTAGTCTTCCGTAGGTACGTCATTGGGATCAAAAGAGATCGCGTAGCCAGCGCGCTGGACCGAATCAAGCTGGGCGTCCACTCTGTGCCAGCGAGCGCTCTCTGGGGACCAGACCTCGCAAAGCCAGTGATCGACCCACATAGTCTGGTTCAGATAGCGAGCAAAACCAGCGCGTGGCCTCGCCGGGCGGCCCTGATAGCGGAGAATCGCGCAGAGCAGGACGGCATAGTCGTGGCAGGTGGTGACCACACGTCGCTCAGGCGGCCGCGGCTCGGTCAGCGGACGCGAGTCGAGGTCGAATGCCCTCGCCAGTATGCCCTGAGCATCGCCAATCTCGACCTCGCCCCGGCGCTCCGCTGGAATCTGAACGCCATAGCGCCAGGTCTCGAGCACGTGGATAAGCGTATGTTGCAGCGTGGCCGTCAGAAGGCCCACCTCTTGAGGCAGCCCATCCAAGCAAGACGAGAACTGCCCAGGAGCACTGTGGTCTCCAGAACAGGAGTAATAGGCCAGAGTTTCGAGGCTGGGTGTGGTCACGTGGCCGCTCCTCGCGACTGTCCATCGAGCCATTCTAGCCTGCTCTCACGGCAGCGACAAGCGGGGGCGCCGCTCTCGCTTTGACGCGCGTGCGCCCCCTGAGTACAATCCTTGACCAAGAGCATGGATCTCAGCGCGGAGGTTCAGGATGTCACCCCTTGAGTGGACCCTCTTCTTCAAGGCCGCGACTGCTGCTGCGGCTGGCTTCGCCATCGGTCGAGAACGTGAGGCCCACGGCTCGCCCGCCGGTGACCGGACACTAGCCCTGGTGGCTCTTGGGGCGGCGGCGCTGACGGGGCTGGGCATGTTCGCCTTCCCCGACCACGTGGCCCGCATCATTGCCGGCGTGATCACCGGAGTTGGCTTTCTTGGCACGGGTGTGATCATGCGCGATGGCAGCGGGGTGGTTCGTGGTCTTACCAGCGCCGCCTGCATTTGGACCGTAGCCGCGGTCGGGGTAGTCATCGGCGCAGGGCATTACTGGCTCGGCCTGGCATTGGCCGGGTTGGTCATGCTCCTCCTGCTGTGCGACAGGTTACCCATGACAAAGCCAGCGGATCCGGCACACCAGCCAGAGTTCCGCGGGCGACAAGATGCTCTCTCACCGAGCGATCAGTCCCCGCCGGCAACGGGTTGACGATCAAGTCGAATTGGAACCAAGTTCCGCTGTCTGGGTGCTCGGCGTCCACACCATTCCTAGTCCGCGAGGTTAACCATGAACCAGATTGCGCAACGATTCACGCGCGTACCTACTCGCTTTGGCGAGCTAGTGGTCCTCTGGACGCCAGAGTCCCACCGGCCGCTCGTGCGGGAGATACTGCTGCCGACTCCTCGAGCAGCCGCCCTGGCTCTGCAGCTAGGCCCCGAGTGCGAGAGCGGACCTGGCGAACACCCGGACCTTTTCCGCCTCGTAGAACAGCTTGCGGCGTTCTGCGCTGGGGTGCCGGTTGATTTCTCGTTGGACAACCTGGACCTGACGCAGTGCCGACCATTCCACAAGCGGGTATTGTTAGCCGATTTCGCCATCCCTCGCGGCTCCGTGACGACCTATGGTCTCTTGGCCCGTTATGTGGGCGCGCCGGGGGCAGCGCGTGCGGTAGGCTCCGCTATGGCCAACAATCCGTTTCCCCTGGTGATCCCCTGCCACAGAACTATCGGCTCGGACGGTCGCCTCCGCGGATTTGGCGGCGGGCTACCGATGAAACGATCGTTGCTCGAAATGGAGGGTATCGAGCTAAGCCCTGCTGGACGAGTGGTCAACCCCAGGTGGTACTACCTTGGCTGACCGGCTCGTTCCGGCGCGACAAAGCGGCCAACACTGGCCTCGGAGGCAGGGATGAGAGTGTGTGTCCTTGGCGCGGGCATGGTGGGCAGCGCGATCATTGCCGACCTGGCGCAGGATAAGAACCTTGAGGTTTTGGCGATTGACCGAGATCAGGCCGCGCTGGACCGAGTACGGCAGCGAGCACCCCTGAGTCGGGCAGTCCAGGCAGACCTTGGCCAGGTGGGCGACGTGCCCACACTGGTCAAGGGCGCGGACCTCGTCGTCTCGGCCGTCCCCGGCCATCTGGGGACCCGCACCCTGGAGGCGATCATTCGGGCTGGCAAGAACGTGGTTGACATCTCCTTCAGCCCCGAGGATCCCTTCCTTCTTGATGATCTCGCCCGCACGCTTGGTGTCACCGCCGTCGTGGATTGCGGCGTAGCTCCGGGCCTGTGCAACATCATCGCCGGTTACGTCTATGACCAACTTGAGATCACCGAGCGCTACGAGTGCTATGTCGGCGGCCTGCCCGAGGTCCGGGTGAAGCCATACGAATACCGGGTCGTCTTTTCGGCGGTGGACGTATTGGCGGAGTACACTCGGCCCGCGCGATTCAGAGAGAACGGCGAGCCGGTCACGCGTCCCGCTCTTTCCGACGTCGAGCAGCTCGACATGCCTGGCGTGGGCACGCTCGAGGCCTTCAACACCGACGGCCTGCGTTCACTGCTGCACACTCTCCCTATCCCCACCATGCGGGAGAAAACGCTGCGTTACCCGGGCCATGCCGCGCTGATGCAGGTCCTGCGCGACAGCGGCTTCTTCAGCACCACACCCGTTGAGCTCCGCGGCGCGAGCGTGGCGCCGATGGATCTGACGTCCCGTCTGCTGTTCCACCAGTGGCGAATGCCGGCGGGAGAACGCGACCTCACCGTCATGCTCGTCCGGCTGGATGGCCAGGCCAGCGGCCGCCGCGTTCGGCGCGAGTTCTACCTGCTCGACCGTTTTGACGATGCCAGTCAGACCACGTCGATGGCCCGCACCACGGGCTACACCTGCTCCCTGGTAGCGCGTCTGGTGCTTTGCGGCCAGTTCGCACGGCGCGGCATCTGCCCTCCCGAATTCATCGGACAGACGCCCGGTTGCTTTGACTGGCTCAGGCAGGAGTACGAGAAGCGCGGCATCTGGTTGACCGAGTCAACCCGCCAGCTCTAGCAGCACCGCTGCGCTCGTCTCCGGCTAGGTGGCAAAGAGCAAAAAGCGCAGCACCTCAAAGTAGTTCTCGTGAGCATACTCGACCATTGCTTCGTCCATCTGCCTCGCGCCAGGATAGAACCCCATCTGGTGCGCCCGAGATGCCTGCTTGTAGCGCACCTGCATCACGAACCGCTGCGGAACAGGAAGCCGACACAGGGACAGGTCACCTTTGAGCGCGGCGGCGACCCCCTCCTTGATCCGCGCCGCGGCGACCTCAGGGTGCAGGTTCACCGTTGCCTCACCGATGCCTTCCTTCACCGCCACTGTCGTGATGTGCGAGTTGAGCAACGCCGCCTCGTCGCATAGTCCCCTGTCGCCCGAGAGAAATGCAACCGGGATACCCAGAGAGGCCGCAACATAGGAGTGCAACGTGAACTCGGATGCCGGATGCCCGTTGAGTGTCAGCAGAGCGATCTGCCCGGACATGGTGTGTGCCAGCGGATTGGTTGCTGCCCCGGCCCGAGAATGGTAGCCAACCATCACCACAGCCGAGAAAGACTCGTTCAGCTCCTGAACCATGCTGAACGGGTGCCCCGTCCAGCCACGGACCAGCCGCACCTCGCGCGGCAGCCGCGCGGCAATAATGTTGCGCCCTGTATCGTGCGAGTCCTTGACCCACACTTCCTGCGCTCCCGCCGACAGCGCCCCCTCGCAGGCAGCAACGACCTCGGCTGTCATCTGCTCCCGAGCGGCCTTGCTTTCCTCCTTCTGCAGGTCCGTTTCGTCCCAGTGTGTGACGCCGGTAATGCCTTCAATGTCTGCACTTATGTAGACTTTCACCATCACCCCTCGACCAGCTTGATTATCTGGTGCCGGCGAGCCGCGGCAAGACTCAGCCGCACGCCTTACTCCGCCCGGTCACCACGCTCAAGAACGATGGTCTGGCCATCGGTTCGCACCAGTTCCAGCCTATCCTCCTCGAGTCGGTACGTCTTGACTTCAGCCAGAGTGGCCAGGAATGCTCCTTCCTGCTTCATCACCCCCGGCTCCTGGCAGGCCATCTTGGTGGCAGCCAGCTGCGCCACGTCGATCCGGCTGCCGGAGACGCTGTAAGAGCCAAAGTACGTATTACACCCCGAAGACCCTCTCACCTGACCATTTTCAAAGGAAAGAGTCAACCTAGTGCCGGCCACGGCCTTCTGCCCGAGGCATTCCGTCACCACCCACAGGGTCCCCTTCAGCGGATCGGATGGCGCCTCGCGCCGGCATGCGATGATGGTCAAGAGCAGCAAGCCTGGCAAGAACAATAGGTAGCGGCGCTTCTTCTCCACATGACCTCCTTCCGCACCCCGTCTCGCCAACAGGACGCCCAGACGCACCTGTGGTGTACGCCGTTGGGCGGCGATGCGAGACCTGTCAGGCGACTACAATCGGACGCGCTCCCTGGTCAGCAGCTCCGCCTCCGCCATCGCCTCCGCCCGGATGTCGATGGGGAAGCGTCCGTGCAGCGGGCTGAGTCTGGCGCCCAGCGCACTCGCGCGCCAGAAGAGACGTGCCAGCGGCTTCATCAACCCGCTCAACTCGGCGGCTCGTTTCAGCTCGGCCAGGGTGTCATCGTCCCATCCCCCAAACAGACTGTAGAAGAAGGCATACAACGGGAAAGAAGGCAGAATGCCGATCAGGAAGATCAGCACGCTGGTGATTGGATCGCGCTGCCAGATCATCCCGCCGAGCCAACGCAAGACCGCATAGTGCGCCAAGCCCGCCAGCAGCGGCGCGCCCAGCGACTGCCAGAAGTAAAAGCGCTGCGGGAAGCATTGCTGCCCGTCGACAAAGTAGGCCACCACGTCCTTGGCCAACAGTCCGATAAAGTAGGCGATGATCAGAGCACTGATCTGGAACCGTTGGAGCAACAGCAGGGCCAGAATGATGCGCACCATCTGCTCACCAGCCACGAGAATCGACTTCAGGTGGGGTCTGTTCGCCGCGAGCTGCACGTTGTCGCCCACCCACGACGGATACTGCACCGCTCCCCACACGATCAAGGGACCGGCATAGGCGGCTGCCCGGACAAACTCGGGTCCGCTGGCACCGATAATGAACCGGTCTGCGACCGCCAACAGCACCGAGCCGATGAACGCGCTGATCAAACCGCCCCATTTGTAGGCCATCGCCGCATAGTACTGGCTCAGTTTCTTGCGCGCCTGCGAGATGGCCTCAGAAATGGACGGCATCAGGTTGTTGTAGAGCGTGGCGACCACCTGGTAGGCAAAGACAAAGTTCTGCGCAATGCCCCAGTTGCCCCACACCTCGGCATAGTTGACCAGCCGTCCCTGGGTAATGAGAATCTCTACCGCTTGCCCCACGCTCCAGGCCACGGAGCCAAGCATCTCAAACACCCCGAAGCGGAAGGAGCTCTTGACCGTGGCCCAGTCAAAGTGGGCCATAAACAGCAAGCCCGACCGATGTCCGAGCCGCCGATAGAGCCAGATGCCCACGAGAAAGTTCAACGCTTGGGCAGCGTAGGCGGCCAGCCCCAGGCCGATCAGGCCGGAAGTGGTGGTACCCAGGACCGGGTTGTTGCGGCCGAGCATCACCGCCAGGGTCACCACCACTGGCTGGGTGACGATCGGCGCCAGCACGTAAAAGCCGGTGTCCAGTATCTGCGCATAGTCAAAGCGTTGCCAGCCAGTGAAGGCATAGCGATATAGCTCGAGGAAGCCCGGAATCTGGATGAAAGTATGGACGATCACGCTCCACGAGTAGAGCGCGTAGGCATTTCGAGGCAGCACCGTGCTCCCAATCCACACAAACAGCGCTACCTGCACCGCGCCTGACAGGGCCTGCCACCACACATAGACCTGGCCGTATAGTATCCCTCTTCTTGGATCGCGCACGCGGTATTCAGACAGGTACTTGACAAAGGCGGTGCTCGTGCCCACGTCAAAGAGATTCCAGATCAAGGTGAAAAACTGCACTACCCGGCCCCAGATGCCCAGCGCCTGGGCCGACGGCAGGATGTAGACCGGCAGAATGAGGTTCTGGTAGACGATAAGCGGAATGAAGCTGATCAGCCCGAGCATCAATGCCAGAAGAAAACCGCCCAGTGGGCGGTGAAAGCCGACCTCTTCCCAGTCAGTACCCGCCTCCCGTGTTTCATAGTCCCGGCGGTTGGCTACCAGCGAGTCCAGCGCCTCCGGGTGAGCGAGGCTGTAGCGGCGCACCAGCACAAAGGCCAGCCCGGATAGCAGGAGCATCGCTGCCAGGCCGGAATAGAGGACCGTGCGTTCGCGCTGGTGTGGCACGGGCGCGCCGGCATAGTCGGCAAAGGCCAGCGGCGTACGTCCCGCCGCCCGCCAGGTGGCATGGTAGACAAAGTACTTGAAGTAGGCCCAGTCTTGAAGCTGCGGGTTGTCCTCAGCCAGAAAGCCGCAAAACACAAAGTCGGTCCGCTCGGCGGCCTCGTGCCTGCCCAGCACCAGCGAATGGTCCTCATAACCAACGACCAGCGGATTCAGGGCCCACGTTGAAGCCGCGCACAGAGCACGCTCACGGATCTGCGGAGCGCCGTTCCACACGATGCCAGCCAGCAGCGGGTCTGACGCCTGGGGGGCCGGGATCAGGCTGAGGGCTTGATCACTGCTGCCCAGGCGAAGAGGAAAACCCAGCACGAGCTCTGCGTCGGCCTCCCTGACCTCAGGCCCAAGCAGCAGCACCACACCAGTGTGTCCCCGTACGCCGGCGGCGATGCTTTTCGGGTCAGGAACGGTGCCGTTGAGAACGATGGCGTCGGCATCCGCCGGGCGAGAGACGAACTCGGCTCCCGCCAGCTCCAGTGCTGAACGCACCGCGCCAGTGGGCCCAGCGTAGTAGACGCGCAGGGGGGGCTCGGCCGCGACAGGAGAAGCCGCGGCGAGAAGTAGGAGAACAAGAAGCAGGGTAGCAGACCATCTGCGCATGGCGGCTCCTCTTGCTGCCTTGACTGGTAGACGAAGCGATTATGCCACAGGCGCCGGTGCGGGTCAACGATGCATCACCGCGGACGCATGAAATCCGCACCAATGGAACCTTGCGTGGCCAGGCAATCAGAGCTCGACCCCGTTGGCCTCGATGACCCGCCTGAACCACCAGCCGCTTTCCTTGACCGTTCGCTGCTGAGTGGCCCAGTCGATGTAGATGAGCCCAAAGCGCTTCCCGTACCCGTGGGCCCATTCAAAGTTGTCCGTGGGCGACCAGTGATAGTAGCCGCGCACGTCCACGCCGTCGGCAATGGCACGGTGAACCTGGGCGAGGTGCTGACGGAGATAGTCGATGCGGCGTGGGTCGCGGACCTGTCCATCGAAATCCGGCTCATCCGCCACCGGGATACCGTTCTCGGTGACAATCAGATAAGGCGGTTGGTAATCCTTCCAGACGCGGGTGAGGATCTCGTACATGCCTTCCGGGTAGATCTCCCACATCTGCGAATACTCCCTGCCAGCAGGGTGTGTCTCGACTGCTTCAATCAAGGGAAAATCGGGATCGCGCCTGGCCACGGTCCGACTGTAATAGTTGATGCCCAGCCAATCAATGGGAGTGGAGATGACCTTCATGTCCCCCTCTGCGGCTGGAGTCAGCACTGCCTGAAGCAGCTCGACCATATCCTCCGGATAGGTACCGCGGAATAGCGGATCGAGGAACCAGCGATTGAGCACCCCATCGAAACGCTGCGCAGCCTCCCGGTCCGCTTCCGAGTCGGTCTCGGGATGTACCGGATTCAGGTTCAAGGCCAGGCCGATTGACGGCTTGCGGCGGCAGGTGGCGCGCAGCGCCTCTGATGCCAGGCCATGAGAGAGCAGCAGGTGATGCGCTGTCTGAAAGGCCGCCATAGGGTCTTGAATGCCCGGAGCATGCTCGCCGGTAAAGTGGCCGGCAAAGGCCGCCACCCACGGTTCGTTGTGCGTGATCCAGTGAGTAACGCGGTCCCCCAGCCGCCCGGCCACGATGGCGGCATAGTCGGCAAAGTAGCGTGCCGTGTCGCGACTGGGCCAGCCGCCAGCATCCTGCAGCGCTTGCGGCAGGTCCCAGTGGTACAGGGTGAGGCAGGGCACAATGTTGCGTGCCACCAGAGCGTCCACCAGCCGGTCGTAGAAATCAAGACCCTGCTCATTCACCTTGCCCCGACCCGTGGGCTGAACCCGGGGCCAGCCAACGGAGAAGCGATAGACGTGCACCCCGAGCTGCGAGAGGAGACGAATGTCCTCTTCCCAGCGATGGTAGTGGTCAGCAGCGACGTCTCCCGTTTCGCCGCGGGCGGTCTTGCCCGGCGAGTGGCAAAAGGTATCCCAGATACTCGGACCGCGGCCCCCTTCGTCTACCGCGCCTTCGATCTGATAGGCAGAGGACGCGACACCCCACTCGAAGCTTGCCGGGAAGGTCAGCAGTTCGCCTCGATCCATCTCTGTACCTCCTGCGGTTGGTTGCTATCATTATGGTACGTCGTGAGCGGATGGTCAATTGCGCGGGTTCCTTTGTGTTGGATATAATGGCCGAACACCAGAGCTTGGGGGCCAGCCAATGGACTCAAAACAACTCAAGCACCTGCTTGCTCAGGTTCAGGCAGGGCACCTTTCAGTGGACGAGGCCGCGGAGCAACTCAAGAACCTTCCGTTCGAGCCAGTCAACGGCTATGCGAACCTCGATCACCACCGCGTTCTGCGCACCGGATTGCCCGAGGTGATCTACGCCGAGGGCAAATCGCCCGAGCAGGTGCTGGAGATCTTCCGACGGCTTGCCGCCCAGTCCCCAAGAGTGCTCGCGACGCGTGTTTCCCGGGAGATGTACGACCTCATCCGAACCGACCTTCCGGAGGGCGTTGCCTACAGCGCTGTGCCTCGTCTGCTCTACCTCGACCGCGATCCCGGCTGCCCGCGCCAGGACGGGGTAGAGGTGCTCTCGGCAGGCACAGCGGACATCCCGGTGGCGGAAGAGGCGGCCATCAGTGCCGAGCTGATGGGCAATGGCGTGCAGCGTGTCTTTGACGTGGGTGTAGCCGGGCTGCACCGGCTGCTCCACCACCTGCCTGCGCTTCAGAAGGCCCGCGTGATCATCGCCGTTGCCGGGATGGAGGGCGCTTTGCCCAGCGTCGTTGCTGGGCTAGTGAGCTGCCCGGTGATCGCCGTGCCCACCAGCGTCGGCTATGGCGCGAGCTTTCAGGGCCTCGCCGCCTTGCTGGCCATGCTGAACAGCTGCGCCGGCGGCATCGCCGTGGTCAATATCGACAATGGCTTCGGGGCAGCATGCCTGGCCACCAAGATCAACCGGCTGAAGGATGCGACCGATGCGCCCGAGCACAACTGACACAGTCAGAAGACAACTGGAGGCAGCAGCGCTGGGCCCGTTACTGCTGGGCAAATGGGACCGGCTCTGCACCCTCCTGGAGCGCTATGGCTCCGTGGTAGTCGCCTACTCGGGAGGGGTTGATAGCGCTCTCCTGGCCTTTGCCGCTCACACCGTGCTCGGTGACCGCATGTTAGCGGTGACGATTGAGTCACCCCTCGAATCCGAAGAAGCGCGCCAGAACGCGCTGGCGGTTGCGCAAGAGGCTGGGTTCCCCCATCGGGTTCTGCCCATGGCAATGCTGGAGAATCCCAAGATACGCGACAACTCCCCTGAGCGCTGCTACCACTGCAAGAAGGCCATCCTCGCCGCACTGCAGACCATCGCCCGGGAGGAAGGCTTCGCCGTCATTGTCGAAGGGCAAAACGTTGATGATGCTCGAGTCTACCGGCCTGGCCGACGGGCAGTGATCGACTGCGGAGCCAAGAGCCCGCTTGTGGAGAGCAACCTGGGCAAGCTCGAGATCAGAGCGCTGGCGCAAGCACTGCTCCTGACGGTCTGGAACCGGCCAAGCGCCCCCTGCCTCGCTACCCGGTTCCCCTACTGGACTGAACTGAGCGCCGAAGCCCTGATGAGGGTGGCGAAAGCAGAGAGCTATCTCCACGCGCTGGGCCTGGCCACAGTCCGCGTTCGTGTCGATGGGGGCGCGGCGCGCATCGAGGTGCCGGTCACGCAGATGGAGCTGATCCTGGCTCACCGCAAAGATGTCGTGCAGTACCTGTCCGAGCTCCACTTCGATTATGTCACACTCGACTTGGCCGGCTACCGCTCCGGAAGCCGGGACGAAGGATTGGGAAAATGACCATTCTCTATTGCGATTGCTTCTCCGGCATCAGCGGGGATATGTTCCTGGCCTCGTTGCTCGACGCAGGACTTGCGGCAGAGCAGCTCGAGGCGATGTTGAGGCGCCTCGACTTGCCCGAACTCGTCTCGATGGACGTGCGCAAGGTGCGTCGCGGCCCGGTCGAGGCGACGCTGCTGGAATTCGACATTGGCGGCCACCAGCAGGGGCAGCACTCTCACCAGGCCCACCACCGCCATCTGGGTGAAATCACACAACTCATCGAGCGCAGCGGGCTGCCTGAACCAGTGCAACGCACAGCCAGAGCCATCTTTGAACAGCTCGCTCAGGCCGAGGCCAGGGTCCACGGGTCGACGGTGGAAGAGGTCCACTTTCACGAGGTGGGTGCGACCGATTCCATTCTGGACATCGTCGGTGCGGCGGCGGCGATGCACATTCTGGGCATCGCTCAGGTCTATTCGTCGCCTCTGCCGCTGGGCACTGGCAAGGTAGAGACACAGCACGGACTGTTGCCCCTCCCAGCACCGGCGACGCTGGAATTGCTTCGTGCGGCTCAGGCTCCTCTGCTGCCCTCTCCGGCGACGCAGGAGCTGGTCACGCCAACCGGCGCGGCCATTCTGGCCACGCTGGCCAGGTTCGAGCAGCCAGCAATGACCCTCCAACGCGTCGGCATCGGCGCCGGCCAGCGCGAGATGGACTGGCCCAACGTACTGCGCGTGATGATCGGCGCACCCGCTGAACAGCCTGACACACACGTCGAGCTCGAGACGAACATCGACGATATGAATCCGCAGCTCTTTGGCCCCACGATGGCCCATCTGTTTTCGGCGGGGGCGCTGGACGTGTTCTTGACACCCATCTATATGAAAAAGAACCGTCCGGCAACGCGCATCTCGGTGATTGCGCGGCAGCAGGATGAGGAAAAGCTGGCGGGCATCCTCTTGCGCGAGACCACCACGCTGGGCGTGAGAGCGAGGGGCTTGCGACGCTACGAGGCGGGACGACAAATGCGCCGCGTCCACACACGGTGGGGCGAGGTAGCCGTGAAGGTCAAGGTGGTGGACGGCACCGCCGTCCAGGCCACTCCCGAGTTCGACGATTGTGCTCGCCTCGCGGAGGCCAATGCAGTGCCTGTGGCGCAGGTGATTCAGGAAGCGCAGGCTCTTGCTGCAACCGAGGTCAAGAGCAATCAGGAGTAACGGCCCGCCGCGCCTCTATTCAGGCGCTGGGCTCGCCCCAGACCGGATCAGAGCCGATGCTCTCCAGCAATTCCTGCTTGCGATCCCCGGGGAGCCACGATGCTCTCACCGCGTTGAGCACGACCGCGCGCACGTCGGCCCGCGAAAAGCTGTGGTGCTCCATGAGCAGCCGATACTCCTCGGCCAGAGAGTTGCCGAACAGCTTGGGGTCGTCCGAGTTGACCGTCACCATCAGCCCACGTCGGTAGTACCTGCCCACCGGGTGCTCGTCGATCGAGCGCACCACTCCAGTCCTCAAATTCGAGAGCGGGCACATCTCCAGCGGTAGCTGGGTCTCGGCGAGATAGTCCAGCAGTTCGGGATCCTCTTCCGCTCTGGTTCCGTGGCCGATGCGCTCCACCTTGAGAGCCCGGATCGCTCCCCAGAGGCTTGCCGCGCCGGCAGCCTCACCGGCGTGGGCGTTGGTGTGCAGGCCCAGACGCCGGGCCTCGCGATAGACCTCTTCGAATGGCTCGGGAGGAAAGGTCTGCTCTGAACCGCCGATACCGATACCAATCACTCCCTGAGAGCGAACCTCATTGACTTCGCGCAGCGTGACCATCGCCCGCTCCGGGCCCGTGTCTCGCACCAGGTCGACGACCAGAGCGACTTCTACATCGGGCACCCTGTTCAGGCCAGAACGTACCGCGGTAATCAGGTCCTGAGTCTTGAGACCGTGCCGAAAGTAGTCGGCCGGCGAGAAGAATGCCTCCACGTAGCGAATGTTCTGGCTGGCCAGATCGCGCGCCACTGCCTCCGCCAGCACGGCAAAGTCCTCGTACTCGCGCAGGAACTGGTTGCGCCAGATCCACGTGTCGATGAAATGCGGAAAATCACGGAACACAAACCGGCGCCGCAGCGCTTCGATGTCAGGCAGCGACGGGTCTCCGCCGTACTTTTGCACCAGGTACCAGGTCGTCTCCAGCGGGATCGCACCTTCCAGGTGCACGTGCAGTTCCACTTTCGGCACTCGCTCGAACCAGCTAGTGTGCGCAGGCATTCCTCTCCCCTTATCCGTGCCGGCTGCGCAACCCCGTCGATTCGCTCGACCTGGGTTTGCAGACGAAGCCAACCAGAACAACTCGCCACGTTTCGACCCTTGCACCGAAATGCCAACGACCTCCCTCGCCGGCTCAGGGCCGCTTGAGTATCAGCGGCAGATTGGCCATTGACTTCCATCCCACGGGAGTAAGGGTCGGTGTTGCCGTCCGAGTAGGTGTAAGGGTTTGGGTAGGAGTGCGTGTAAGCGTTGGCGTCAGTGTCACCGTGGGCGTGCGCGTGCTGGTGGGCGATATCGTCGCCGTGGGGGTTGGAGTTGCCGCGGCGGCGCTGCGCCAGAGCTGGCCATAGATGTCATAGCTGCCGTTGCGGAAATCCTGCCATACGCACAGCATCTCCCCCTGGAGCGAATTGTGAGCGAGCCCCGGGAACCACTGCACCTCCGGGGCGTCCGACACAGCGAAACCGGCCTCCGCCACTCCTGCTCCAGATACCGCCCCACCGGAGATATCCCAATCGCTCAGAGCGTGATAATCCTGCCACACTGTTAGCGACTGCGCACCGTGGGAATCATAGGCCACGGCGGGATAGCTCGGCAGAAAGTCACCCGGACTGACCACGAATGCCGGTCCCACAACCGCGGCTGAGGCATCGAGACGTCGGCCGTACAACGAACCATCGCCCGAATCGCTCCACACCACCAGGTACTCGTTCTTGGCCTGGTGATACACGACGTCGTGACCGTAGAGATCCCCCGCCAGAGCGGCAAAGCGCAGCTCGTCACCCAGGGGACCGCCTGCTGCGCTCACGCGTCTTCCGCGCACCTCCGTCACATCACTGGAAAAGCCGTACGCTACCAGGTACTCGTTGGTTGCGACGTTGTAGGTAACGCGTGCCTGAGTCTGATTGCCCGCCACCGCGCTGACCGCCGTGTTGCTACCCAGCAAAGCTCCCGCTCCCGAGATGCGCTGAGTATAGATATCCCAGGACGAGCCCTTCCAGGCCGTCCAGGCGACCAGGCACTCGCCGCTGGTCGGATGACACACCACAGCGGCCTGACTCTCACTGATGGCCGCCGTGTCACGCGAAACCAGAATCGGACTGCCCACCAACTGCCCGGCAGAGCTCACGCGCTGGCCATAGATGTCATAGCCTGAGCCAGGAGCATGGATCTCCTGCCACAAGACCAGATAGATGTTCTGAGCGGGGTTGTAGGCCACCGCCGGGTCCGCATTCAGTAGCCCCGCGGTTGCGATCACCACTTCAGCTCCGAACGGAGCACCGGACGCAGTAACCAACCGCCCGTAGACGTCGTAATCTTGAGCGCTGCGAAAATCCTGCCATACCACCAGGTACCGGTTGTTAGCCGGGTCATAGGCTGCCTGTGGGCGTTCCTGCCCTTTGCGTGAGGCACACACGAGAAGCAAGCCACCAGTCAGTTGCCGGTCTGTGCGCAGCCGCTGGGCCATGATGTCTGGCTCTGCGCCGTAATAGCCGTCGGACCACACCGCCAGGTACTCCCCCGGACCCGGTGCCCAGGTCACAGCTGGAGCCCACCGGCCGTTGGCTGCCAGGCGCACCACTACGGGGCTGCTTTTTGCGCCGCCTCCAGTGACCGTCAGAGCACGAATCGGCGGAGCCGTGCCGGTGTTCGTTTCTGTCACCATCGTGACCATAAACTGATCTGTGCTGCTGGAGGCGGCTACGGCTGGAGATTCGTCATCCCACGTGCTGGCGTACAGCGATACTGCGCCCCCTTGTAGCTGCCCGTTGGCCAGGATGATCTGGCCATAGATGTCCCAGCTTGTGCCGCTTCGCCCGTCCTGCCACACCGCCAGGTACTTGTCGTTTATGGGACACCAGGCCACACGCGCCTGCCATTCGTTCCCAGTACCTTTGCTGACGTCGATCAATGACCCTTTGAGAGCGAGGTTGGCATCGAGCACCTGCCCGTTGATGTCCCAACCGGTGCCGTCATGGTTTTCTTCCCAGACAACCAGGTACTCATCCGCTCCGCTGCGATAGGCGACGTCGGGGCGTCCGGCCGCGTTCGTGCTGCGGATGGTGATCGGTGCGCCCTGAGCATTGCCCGCGGCATCGAAAGCGCGGGCCAGCAACGCGCTGGCAGAGCTGTCCCCTTCGTCCCAGACTACGACGCAGCGCCCTCCACCGCAGGTCACCCGAGGCCGATATGCGTCCTGAATTCCGGCATTGACGACCACCTCGGGACCGACGGGATTGCCCAAGCTCGACAGGCGACGCAGAAAGACCTGTATCTGGCTACTGGAACGGTGATCCTGCCAGACCACCCAGTACTGGTC
>Ga0116143_10002743_pt1 | contig 18636 bp, 23 predicted proteins | sample AD_UKC034_MetaG_FD_89745 | JGI IMG/M metagenome (GOLD analysis project Ga0116143, IMG submission 89745) | Active sludge microbial communities of municipal wastewater-treating anaerobic digesters from USA - AD_UKC034_MetaG | ecosystem: Engineered > Bioreactor > Anaerobic > Digestate | place: USA...
AGGCTGAAGACTGAAGGGTCGATAAGGAAAATAATTCCATAAATTTGAAATTTAATCTTTAAAATTTGAAATTTAATGAATTCCTTACTAAAATCCCCGTGCGTGAGTATAACGCGCCAACCAGTTTGCAAGTAACGGGACAACCAGTTTGCAAACAACGCACCTCCTGAAAACGCAATTCTACAGTGCTTCACTTGAGATTTCAAGAACGCCCTCCCAGGACACACTTAGACCGTCGCTCCGATCGGTCGACATCTATTCGAATGGCTTTTAAACCCCTTACAAAGGGCCTTTAACGGCTGTTCAACGGCGTTGCCCGGACAACTCCCTTATTTCACCGACATCACCAGCTCAAAGTCCTCAAGCACGGCGCTGTCGCGTAGGGCGCTCACCCTCATGGCGGGCACATCGATCTCCGCCTTGGCGATCCTATTCCTAGCCATGTCGCAATAACGCGCCTCCAGCTCCATCAGTATATAATTACGTCCCATCTGCTTGCAGGCCACGCCCGTGCTTCCGCCTCCCGCGAACGGGTCCAGCACCAACTGGCCAGGGATGCTGTGTATCTCCAGCAGCCGGCGCAGCAGCCTCACCGGTTTGGGTGTGGGATGATCACCGGCTTTCGGAATTATCTGGTTGATGCCCTCTATCACATTGACACATTTCCGGGATGTATCGTAAAAGTTGTACCTGTTCTCCCCATTCGAAAGCACGACGATCGTCTCATAGGCGGGCCTGTAACGCCAGCCCAGGCCCATGTTTTTCCGCCACACCAACACCTGCTCCAGGTGAAAGTATTTCACCGCCTCCATAATAAAGATGGAAGTGTTCAAAGACTTGTTCCCTCCGCCGTTAAAGCAGGCGCAGCAGCCCGTGGCAGTCAACACCCGCTTGAACTCCGAGAACATGCCCGGCAGCGTCCTTTTCCAATCCTCAAAGCTGTCGTTGGCGATCCGTCCGCCGTCCTCCCGCTTGCTGAGCCTGAAGCTGCGAAAATCGATCCCGTAGGGAGGATCTGTCAGCACAAAATCAACCGTCTTTTCGGGGATTCTTTTCATCAGCTGCAGGCAATCCCCCTGGTACACCTCATTGATGCCCAGGTCACCCCTTTTTTGATCGTTTAACGCCCGTTTAGCCATCGTTACGGCAACTCCCTACACATACACCGCGCTCATGGCAACGGTCGCGGCGTTCGACTTGTACTTGATCTGCAAAGATGACGAATAGAACATGGGCGCGGCAAAATTGGGTGACGCGACATAAGCCAGTGTTGCGCCCGTGTAATACGCGTCGATGATGCCCAGAAAAACGAAAGCATGGCTCGCCCCCACCTGCACCGGGGAAAGGTTGATCACCGTAACACCGTCGACAATCACCTGCAGCGCAACCTGGTTGGCTCCTCCGGAGACGTCGGCCACCTGTACACCTAATAGGTGCCCGCTTCCGGACACATTTACCAGGGTCACCCATTCGTTCGACGAGTCGGTCGACCTCACCACCCCCAGACCGTAATCCCCGTTGGTGGTCAGCGTCTTTGCCTTAAAGCAGAAGTAGCTACGGTTCGTAAGGTCCATAAGATCCTTGTATCCGTAGCCTGTTTTAACGGGCAATTTAGGCCCGCCGAATCCGGCGATACGGGCATCAGCCGACGCAAGCCTGGTTGCGATCCCGACATCTATATGATCCAGCCGGGGATCGGTCGTCGCCAGCCTTGACGACATCGGAGCATCCAGATAACCCACTCTGGTGTCTCCGGATGCCAGCCGCGATGAGACCGCTGCGTCGATATTGTTCAGCCTGGCATCGTTGGATGCCAGTCTCGAGGACACCGTCGCGTCCAGGTTATCCGCAACGGCTTTTGCTATTTTTGAGATAAGGGCGTCAGCCAGTCCCATGATCTTCTCCTATCTGAATCCTCTGATGCGCTCGATGGTCCACCCGGTCAACCTGCCGTCGATATCATACCGGTAAGTCTTTATCCACAGCGTATCCCCGTTATACTTGCCGCTTTCCGTCGTTAGGTTGCCGTTCCCGTCATAGGTGTATGTCTGGCTGTAGACATCCTCCTCATCCAGCGTATAGTTCATCTCGGCAACAAGGCCGGCCTCGTTGTAGACGATGTCACAGGCCCCATTTGTCAGCTGGATCTCGGCGGCCAGCAACACCTCCTGTGCTGCCTGGATCAGGGGCAGCAGGACTTCGTTGATCTTTGCCAGGCCGGTGTTTGTCAGCGCCGCGACGGCAGCCTCCCAATCCACTTGCAGTTTTTCGACCGTATCCAGCCGAAGATCCAGATCCGAAAAAATAGGATTGAACGTATCGGCCGAGAGTGGAGTCAATCCATCGCGAAACCGGTATTCCTCAAACCTTCTGCCCATCATGGCTCCTTATAGGGCTACGTCTATCCGCTCGGACACCACGAAGCAGTTCGCGGCATCGGCTGTCGTGCCCTCAATGATCACCTGATATGAAGAGATCGCGGGGTCGAGATCGAAATGGGCCGTTCTGCGTATCGAGGTTGCCGAGACGGTTTCATCTGTCACTGATGTCGCCGTTTCCTCCGTCACGCCGTTAAGCAATTTGATCGTGCATCCGTGGTCCCCGGCGTCCCAATTCTCCAACAGGAGGATGACCTCTATATCCGCCTTGGCCGATCCAAGCGTACGTACCGTCGATATGTGTTTGAACGACGCATTCGGCCTCGCGAAGGTGATCAGGGACGTATCCAGCTCGAGTGCCGGCATGACATCCTCCGACCCGACGAAGGTCAGCCTGATCGGCAGCAGCGTGGGCAGCGCGACCAGGTTGGCGGCGTTCGCAGTGTTCAGCGGATACCACTTCCCGGCTATCTGGTACTCCAGGAACAGTTCCGTGGCGTCAGGCTTGAACATGGACGCGAGCAGGTCGATATCGGCAATGCCTCCCGCCAGGGAAAGCGGCTCCAGGTTGACCTGAGCGTAGGTGGCGTTGAACTTGGCAAAATACAGGTTCAACATCAGGTCTTTTGTCAGGTCGCCCGAGTAGTAGTCGCCGTCCGTACAATAGAACAGCGTGCCGGCCAGGTATGCGCTCCCGGCGACAATGGCCACCTGATGGTCCCCCGTGGTGGTGATTACGAGGGCATACCTCGTGCCCGCCTTTAAAAAGACGGGATCGGGCAGCTCGAAGGCCGTTTCCGTGGGGTACAGGTTCAAAAGCGACGGTGACAGCGACACCGAAGCCAGGCATCTGTTGAGGCGCGGCACTCCGTTTTCAGTCTCGCAGATGTGGATATAGACCGAACCGTTGGTATCGCGCTTTGTGAAATAGAGCCCGATCTTCGACAACCATCCGTGCTGACTACTCAGGAAAGTCTGCGCGATCTGGGAGCCGCTGATGGTCGAGGTCACCGGAATGTTGTAGAAGTAAGGCGGGATAATCTTGTCGCGCCACAGTTTGCTATGCCTCTCGAAGTGGGAGTTGTCGGGATCTCCCGTCAGGGCCTCGTACGACTCGCCGGTTTTGATCAGGTGTAAAAGGATGTGGTCCACCTCTCCGGTCCGGAGGCGCTGGTTGCAGCTCGCCACATCGCGGATAGGCCCGAATTTCATCCTTTCCCTCGCGAGGGTAGGCATCCTGAAACTGAAGGATTGCGACTGGTACTGTGAGATGCTCAGCGTGCCGCCGTAATTGGCCAGCGCGACCCGCAGGTTGTGCTGATATGTGGGCAGGACCAGGCCGTTCTCGCACTGCTTTACCTGTGCCTCGTAAGGATTGAAAAGAGCCAACGCCTTGGAATCCGACGCCACCATTGGAAACCTGACGCCTTCGTCTACCTTGGCGTTATAGGCGGGGTCTTCAGTGTCGGACTCGTCTTCGGTCAGGAAGTAATCCGAACCGTACGAGCTGAAACTGTCGGGCAGGTTCGCCAATTCCTTGAGCCTGGCAACGTCCCCGGCGAGTTCCCGCACTGCCGCGTTATGGTCTTTCACCGCGGCCAGTTTGTTGGCGAGCGAGGCAACGTCCGTAGCCAGGGTGCTGATGACCGGCTCCTTTGCCGTCTGCCAGGCGCTCAACAGCGCCACTTCATCGGCCACCTCGGACAGGTTCGGCAGCTCGATGTTCGGCACGTCCTCGATCTCCTCGATGCCCGAGGAGTTCAGCTTGATGTATTTGAAAACAGTGTACCCTGTCGGGGCTGTGGGTTTCTGGGGTTCGGCCGATTCTATGCCGGCATTTATCACCAGAGTTATGTTCCGGGCCGTTTCCATCGCAACGGACTGAGGCTGCGTCTGGCCGGTAACAAGGTCGATCAGGAAGTCGCGCGCCTGCGTATCGGTCTGCTCTTCAACACCGACGGCGCTCAGCGCCAGATACTTCTTGTTCTGGACGGGAAGGTATGAAAAAACCGACATATCCTGGGCCGAGTCCAGTTTATAGACCTTTCCTACAGCGCCTTTGATCAGCTTCCCGGGCGCGACCGTGATTTCCGTGATGGTTTTTTCAGTCACCCCCAATCCGACAATCTTGTCGGTCTTGGCGAGGCCGTTGGTGACGATTGTCTGCAACGACTGGTCGGTGAACTCCTGCATGTTGTTGGTGTCCGCCGCCTGAAACTCCTGTCTGTCCCTGTTGATATACTTCCTTTCCATTTAAGCCTCCTTGATATATTCGCCGGCGAGCCTCGCGCCTGCCAGTATGGAATTGCTGGTCCTTATCTGTTTGTAATTGTTCGTTTTCACGGTTCCCTTGATACCCGCTTCGCGGACATAATTGAGGGCAAAGCGCATTTTCTTGATCTCCTCCGCCGCATCGGACTCCACCGGCCAGCCGAGGAACGATCCCGCGAAGACTCCGTACTTCCTGACCCGGCTCATATCCACGAACAATTCGATCTCGTTGGGGGCAAGGCTGCCGTAACGCATGGCCCCGGCAAACTGCTGCCCCTTGCTGGTCCTGTTGACGGCTCTCAACGGATCATACAGGCGCAGGCTTTTGAATATCCTCTTCTCGGCATCGGTATTGACGGGATAACAGGCCGGATAGGCATCACCCGAGAACATAGCCCTCGTATAAGCCGGGATGGCCGTGGTCGTGTAATAGACCGTCATCGGCGTAAGCGACGGACGCAGGGCCACGCTCGATCGTCTCTCCAGGTCCGTCTGATGAGCGCGGGCCATGTTGATGCAGTAATGCCTGTCGGCGGCATTGCTCTTGACGACATGCTTCTTGAACGGGCCGCCCGGCATAATCCCCGTTTGAACGCCCTTTAAACGCACTTCAAACCAGGTGCGGTCGAAGAAGTTGTCGAGGGTCTCTTCTTCACCGGTTGCGGGGTCGTACATCGTCACCCTGTCGCCCACGCGGGACGCGGCGTCGGTCACGGCGGGAAAGCCGCGCGTCCACTCGGCCATGAAGTCCCCCGCGAACAGCGTCCTTCGGACCCCCGCATGGCTGAACGGGTAAATCCTGATCTGGGGATACTGCGACTCGAACGCCTCCTTCTCCTCCGGAGTAGTCGACCTGCCGCCGAACGCCTTCGACGGCGATGTGTTGATCTTGATGAGGGACTTGTCGACAAGAAGTTCCAGCGCGAGCGCGTACCCGGCCGGAGACCCCTTCTTTTTAAACAGTTCGAACAGCCTCTTTAAAATCGCGCGTTTCTTGGTTGCACTGTGCGACTGCCAGTTCAGGTCCTCCGCGCCAAGCGCCCAGAACATGAAATCGAAGGCGGTCGTTTTCTCCGGAAGGAGAGACTCGGGAAAATCGTCCACGGCCTTTTCCGTGCGCATAAGCGGCGATTCGAAGCTCTTCAGGTATTCCCTGTATGCGTCGGAAATGTTGGCGCGCAGGGCTGCCGGCAGATTTTGCGCCACCCTAGTGCTATATTGCATTCAGGGTTACCTCCCCGAGGCGCGGCAGCTGATGCCGGTCCAGTTTGAGGTTTGCCGTCGGGAAGACCAGCTCGTCCATGGCATCCACCCCCGGCGTTTCCTCTATGGTCTGGGCGATTTCGGACAGATACGCCGCCCGTGTTTCCGCATTGGCGCTGCCCCACGGCCACGCAAGTGGGGATAGGTAGGTCGTCAGCTTTGCGACGATCGCCTGCTTCACGGCCGCTTGAGATACCCCCGGCATAAATATGATGTTGGCCGTCACGCTGATGTTGACGAATTCGGCGGCATAGACATTAAGCGGCAGGACGCCCCTGTGGTTCGCGAACCTGGCTATCACCTCCGCTATCAGGACCGAGGATGGGGCAAGGCCTTCGTTGTCGACCAGATATAACGCGATCGCATTTCCGACATCGATCGCCTTGGCCCTGGCCACGCCGGACACTTCACAGGCCATGTTCTCGTGGTCCGGCAAGGTGACGGCGGTTTCCAGGTACGACAGCTTGCGCCTGCCGCGTTCAAGCGCCGCAGCATCCAGCTCGGAAGCATACCCACCCGAGGCCGGTTCTGCGTTATCAACCGTCTTCACGTACGGCAGGTTCTGATATATGCCGTTGATCTCGTGAGCCCGGACATTTCCCGTCGTTCCGCGAATGTCGCAGACAACTTCTATCCCGACGGATGTCGCGCCGGCGGGGATGACCGCCTCTGCCTGAGAGCTGAACGACACCCCGTTTGCGGTAAGGAACTTTGCCCCGGACGAAATGGTATAGTCCGTGGCCAGCGGTTCTTCGATCGTAACGGTGATGACGGCTTGAGCGGCCACGGCGGCCTTCACCTCGACGCCCACGACATTCAGCCACGCGATCAGCGCGGCTATGGGAACATCGTTGGCTGCCATGCCGAGCTTGTGCAGCTCAAATATCATGGCATCCAATATGGCTATGCCCGGATCTGCCGGCACGAGGCCCGTGAAGGTCGGGGCGTTGGCCCGGATGCGCGCGAGCGCTTCTGCAAAGACCGAGGAATAAGTACCGTCATACAATACCGGTGTCGTTATGCGGCCCATTGTCCCTGCCACCTTTTCATTTCCCGGTCATAGCTGAGCTGGAACGCCACCGCTATGCCGTCGCCCAGGTTGCCGTTGATCCCTATCACCAGCTTTCCCGGTCCGTCCGTTGTGATGGGGATCGCCGTGATGGTCAAGCGGTCCTCGTCCTTGAGCGCCAGATATATCGAATTTCTGATCAGCGCTGCCGTGATATCGTTCATGGGGCGGTCCACATACTTCCACAGGTCCGATCCGAACCAGGGGCGAAGAACCCGCTCACCGCCTGACCAGGTGCCGTTTGCATACTCCCCGCGCCGGGTCAGCAGGCGCATGAGCACTGAAACCCGAAGATGCTCGAGCCCTTGGGCCGTGGCTGTCCACCCGGAGGCGTTAACCGCCACCGGAAAGGCAAACCCTGATCCGAGATCCTGTTCAACTGCCTGCATCTCTCACGTACCCTTCATTCGTATGAGTCGTAAGGTTCCCCACGCCGTCCGTGATTGTCCCGGAAACGACCAGGTTGCCCGTTATCTCCACGTTGCCCTCGATCTTGTGCAGCGTGGCCCGCATCAGGTGCTGTTTGTTTGCCGAGTTCCATTCCTCGCGGTTTCCGCCCTCGTCCTCGAATATCACGGTATCCTTGCAGGCTCCGGAAGGGGCGGGGTCCTTGTCGTTGTAAGGAGATCCCATGATGAACCCCGCCTCATGCCCGAACGGCAGGAATATGCACCCCACCTCGGAATTGATGGGCGGCAGGCCGTACTCTTTTTTTCCATGGCTCAGTCTGACCATAACCTGGCACCAATATGAGACGATCCCGTCGTTGTCCTCGAATTGTACGCGGCACCGGCATTTCTTCTCATCATGGCCCACGACCTTTCCGATCCTGAAAAGGTTCTTCAGCATCGTTTCGACCGAGGACAGCCTCCTGTCGGCTTCGAGGAAAAAATCGTCGGTCATAGTTTGTATCCTTTGAGCACCGCCCTGTAACCGGCCTGTTTCGAGTAGCTGTGGTCGGCCGATTCTATATGCCAGAGGCCGTTCCATTTGGGGCCTTCATCCTCGACGAGGATATTCAGCGGCGGCTTCATTTCCGGCGTGGCCATGCAGTTGAACTCGCATTGTTTCTGTTTGCTCTTGGCGTCATTCACCTTTGCTCCCGCAACGGCGGTAGCCTCTTCCGGGGAATCCACCCGCTGAGTGACCTTATTCTCCCGCGAGACGGTGGTGTCTCCGGATTCGACCTCGGCCGTAACGAGTTTGTTCTTATTGGGATCGTTGTATTTGACCTGCGCCTTTTTGATCCCACGGTAGGGCTGGTCCTTGAACTTGCGGGAGGATGTATACTCGGCGATCTTCAGCCCGCTGCCGCCCGAAGCTTCCGTGGCCTTGCGGGAAAGGAAATAGAGCTTGCCGCCCTCGATGCGGGTCCTGAACCCGTAGTCGCCGGCAAGCCTCGAGAGAAAGTTCAGGTCGGTCTGTTCCTTCTGGTCTTTCCTCGAGAGCAGCATATCCGCGCCCTCGAACACGGCCTCCAGGCTGTTCTCGGCCGCAACCCGGCCCACTATGCCGCTCAACATGCTTCCTTCAAAGGAGCGGGCCTTGGGCGTCTTTAGCGAGGTTTTCTGGCAGTCCACCGCGAGCCCCTCGACGGACACAACCGCGCCCGAGTCCTGGGAGTCGTCGTCGTCGAGGTCATCCACCACAAACGACCCCATGAGTATCTTCGGCTGCCCCGCGAAGTAAAGCCAGAAGGATATCTCGTCACCGCTCGCGAAAAGGTCGTTGCGGGTGAAATATTTATCGCTGTTGTCCAGCTCCATGCGGAACGAATTGCTTTCCCCGTGCTCCCTGTATGACAGCGTGAATCCACGCGCCCTGCGGTCGAAATCGCGCACCCGCATAGACTGCGGGAAACGGATGTCCCACCGGACGGACCGGAGGTCGAGCATGTTAGCTAATGAGGTCAAGGATGCCATTTATCGCCTCGTCCAGCGTGTATTCTTCCAGGGTCAGGGCTACGATCACTTCCAACAGCCTCCCGTCGGGGAAGGTTTCTTCATACGTTCGGGCCACATTGGTGATGACATAGTTGCCAAGGAACTTGCCGCTCCCGAGGAAAAACGGCAGGGATTCCATGTACGCCAGCCCGGATGTGGATAGCAGCGCGTTTGCCTCTATTTTCATAAGCTCCGCGTCCACATCGCAGAACGAGGCGTGCAGGCGCACTTCCAAGCTGTAAGTCTTCGGTTCCTGTCCTGTGTATTGGAGCTTGGTTTTGCCCCGGATGACGGGATGCTTTGCAAAAGTAATGGCCTGTCCTGAGGACATCTTTGTCGGCTGTTTCATCATCCTGAATGTGATGAGCCCCAATTGCCCGAACATCCGTCACCACGCCTTCCTGAGCGCCTGCTCTATGCCATCCTGAACCGACTTTGCAATATCACCTGCAGAGGCGTTGGTGCCGGGGATGTTGATAAGAATATCGCCGAACTTCGCGGTGCCACCGCCGCCACGGCTGCCGCCGCCGCCCACTCCCTTACCGCCCATCATAGACCCGAGCATATCGGTAACGCTCGACATCCCCCCGGACGCCGGGGTTGATGGACCTCCTGCCATAGCCGGAGACCCGAAGGGGTTCATGAGGCTTTTCGCGAGATCTTCCATGGCGCGCACCGGCAGGCCGACCATGGACATGATGCCTTGGTACAATGTCCGGACAATGTTCTGCCCGGCAGAAGTAAAGTCGATTTTATTGATATAATCCACGGCCCTGCTTAGGACCATAAGAAAACTGATGACCGGAGTGCTCTTGAATATAAAGGCCATGGCAGACCCGGCGAGCCTGCCGGCTCTTGCCCAGCCTTCCAGTTTCTGAGTGGACTGGTCTATCAATCCGAACCTGACTGCGAGATCCAGCAGTTGGTTTAAGAGCGGCAACAACGGTTCCAGCGATACTTGAAGACTATTTAAAGCCTCTTTAACAGGAACCATCCCCTCTGAAAAACCGGCCCAGAATCCGGTGAAAAACGCGCCGAGCTGAAACCAGTACCGTTTGATAAGCCATGCGATCCCAAACAAAGCGGCATAAAGCCACCCCAGGGGCGTCAGGATCAGAGCTGCAGTGCCGATGATGGTAAGGACCTTGCCGACCGTCTTCCCTGCTTCAGCGAACCGCTGAAAGCCCTTCTCGCCCGCTTTAACCGGGGCCAGGAGGGCAGTAAACCATTTCCACAAGGCGGCGATCCCGGTGATGAGCGGCATGAAATAGGTGACCATGGGCGCGAAAGCAGCTTTCATTCCTGCCCACACACCGCCGAAGAATGCCTGAAGGGGCCCGGCGAATTTCCTTATCAAAAGGAACACGCCCGTCAATCCCAGTGCTACCCAGCCCCAGGGACCAGTAACGAACGCACCCCGGAAGAGCGGAGCCAGCCGGCCGAGAGCTGAACCGGCAACAGAGAGTATCCTGGGAAACATCGAAACAATACCAGCTCCCATGCCCTTAACGTTTGCAAGCAGGCCGCTAGTCATGCCGTTAACAGAGGCAAGGACCCGGCCCTTTTGGGTTGTGATAAGAGCCATTGCAATCCGGTAGTAGGTCGCCGCCTTGGTAACAGTGCCGAATGTCATGGCGAGGACGCCGAGTGCTGTAACCAACGAAAAGAACCCGATCACGCTGCCGAAGACCAATCCGGTAAGTATTTTATGGCTGTCGGCAAAATGCGCGATCGGCAGAAGGATGGCTTTAACAACCTTCAGTACAACGTTCACTGCGGGCAACAGCGAAGACCCCAGGGCCACGCTGACGTATTTCAAAGTTTTGAGGAGCTGACCCCAGTAATGGGAGGTGGTCTGGGCCATTTTGTTGTAGGCATCGTTGGAGGCACCGGCAGAGTTTTTCATTTCGCCGACCATGCCCTTATACTGATCCGCCTTGGCCATAAAGTCGTTGACGAATAGCATCGCCTCCTGGGAGCCGAAGATCTTTGAGAGCGCCTCGGCCCTGGCTGCTTCGGACATGCCTTTCATTTTCTGAGTTATCAGATCAAGGCTGCCCACCAGGTCGTTCTTCCGAAGGACTTCTGCGTTCATTTCAATGCCGAGTTCCTGAAAGATTTTCTTTGCGTCGTTGCCGGGTGCGGCAAGCGCATCGATGACGTACCTGAGCGAAGTGTACGCCCTTTCGGTTTTCACGCCGCCGAGCGTCAGCTGCGCGATGGATGCCTGGACGTGCTCCAGGGATATCCCGGCTCCGGCCGCCTGAGCGCCAACCACAGAGAAATTCCTGGCGATCTCCGGGAATGTGGTCTTGCCCTTGCGTACCGTCTGGAAAATCATGTCGTTGACCTGGGCCATCTTCTCCATGGGGAGTTGATAAGCGTTCTTGATTGTCGTGGCCAGATCAACGCTGGTAAATATGTCTGAAACCCCGGCCCTTGCAGCCTTGCCTTGCGAGCGCATGAAGGCAATGATTTCTTCTTCCTTCACGCCCGCGCTGATCGCCTGATACATGCCTTTGATAACAGCCTCGGGAGCCTGGTTGAGTTCGGCGCTGAGATCCATGACATCGCGCTGGTACTTGGCTTTGAATTCATCGACGCTCTTATCGGTCAGCGTGGCCACTTCCGCCATGGCCTCCTCGATGCCGGCCGCATCGATTGTCGGGGCCAGCCCTATGGCCATTCCCGCCGCGCCCCTTATTACCATCTTTTGGCCGAGCTGTGTCATCATGTTCGCCTGGTCAATAACCTTCAGGTATGGCGCTCCTGCCTTGCCGAGAGATCTTGAGAAAACTTCAAAGCTGCGCGACGTCTTGAGAAGCCCCGCATCCATACGGCCCAGGCTCTTGTTGTAAGAATCCTGGGCTCGTTCGATTGCTTTCAACGGGGACGAGATCCTGTCCACCAGGGAAAGCACCAGGCCGAGGGCGAGCGACTGGTTCATTCGTCGCCCCCGGCATCAGCGGCCCTGGCCCTCTCTTCCAGGGCCGCCGCTTTTTTCATCCAGTAAAGCAGTTCGTCGCGGTCCATCTTCCGGCTCTCGCTCAGCGCGACTCCCCACCTTTTACTGAGGTAGAGAGCTGCCTCGCCAGTTCCTCGGCCGTAGCCGGAGAAATGCTTGCGAGCAATTCGAAAAAATCCCAGCCGTCCAGGTACTTCAGTTCCTCAAAGGTCTTTTTCTCGCCGTCGAACGTGCAGCAGGTGGCCATCAATGCAAGGAACATGGACATCGGGCTCTTTCCGTCAACCAGCATCTCGGCTGCGATCACATCGTTCGTGACCGGCTTCCGTACCTCGACGTTTGCGAACCGGACCGCCTGCGGGTTATCAGTTACCGTGATCTTCATGCGCCCTCCTTGCCCGGCCTATAGCCCCAGGCACGACCTGACTTCTTCGTAGCAATCCTCGCCGTTGACCTTGTAGATGCTGTTGACGATGTCCACCTCGCAGACATCCACGCCGTCCACCGTCTTCTTGTAGTAGTCGATCGCAAAGGTCGTCTCGACGTTTCCCTCGTTCTGCTTGATTGCCGAGGGGGCGTTTTCCTTGAGCCTGCCCACGGCCACGCAGCGCACCTGTTTCGTGCCCACGACGGAAGAGTTCTCGTATGCCTGCTGGGCGGCCCTGACGGTGATCTTGTTGGCCTTGGTGGGCGAGAATGTGGTCAGGATGTCCTTGTGGTGCGCCCCCCACTTGATCTTCAGCTCCAGCTTCTCGACTCCCCCGAACAGTTCGAGGGGGCCGATCATCCCGAGGGCCTTGTGCTCCGTGGTCGCGATCCCGATCTTCGGGACTTCAACCTCCTCCGCCTTTCCGGCGTGGTTTACGTCGTCTAGGTAGATGTTGGCGTTCAGTAGTTTTTCGACTTTGTTCGACATGGTGCCTCCTTATCAAGCCGCGAAGAGCTGCGCCAGCTCTTCGATGTTAAGCGTTTCCTTTATCGTTATCTTTTGTGCCGGATAGGCCGGGGTCCAGTCCCACCTGGCGGTCACGTGGCCGAGCCTGATCTCTTCGGGCGGGTTGTCGGCGGCCAGGAACTGGAACGATCCGTAGATGATGGCTCCCTTGCCCACCTCGCCGTTCAGGAACGCCTGCACGGTATCCTGCACGTCTTCGAACCACGCCCTGTTGATCGGCCTGTCGAGCACCTTGATGATCGTCGCGATCAGGGCTTCCTGGTGGACCTGCCTGGTCATCTGGACTGCGGCGAAGCAGTAGTCCTCGTCCGTGGTCACGGAAAGGTTGCCCCAGATGTAGAACTTCCGGTCACGCTTGATGCAGGTCGTGATGCCCTTTTCGTTGAGCAGGCTGGCGGTGCACTGCGCGGAATCGTAGATATAATCGATCGCGCGTTCCATCTCCTCGACGCCCATGACTTCGTGGTTCGAAGGGCTGTACCAGTAGCCGTACTGGTTGATCACCCTCGACCAGACTCCCGCGATCGCCGGCGAGAAGGATGCCGTCCGCAGGGTTGTGCCGTCGGTCTCGTCAAGGAACTTGTAAAGCGGGTAGGCGGCGGTCATGTTGATGTTGTAGAACTGGTCCGCCCAGGTCAGGGCCTGTGTAGGAGTTGAGCCCTCCGCGATATCCCCGATCGCCCGGCCTTTGAGTAGGGCGGCCTTGGCCAGCAGGGCGTCCATCACCCCCTTGTTGGAAGAGTATTCCGGGGCGATGAGAAGCTTGGGCTTGTAACCGGTCACAGCCTCGGCGTCCAGCAGGGCCTCGACCCCTTCGCGCTGTTCCGTCACCGGGTCCACCCCGCCTATGACGTCGGACACCGCTACCGGCTGTCCGCCTGTATAGTAGTCGTACATCTGCATGGTGATGGTGTCTTCGGGTATGTGGCCGGCCACGCGGGTGATGAATCCCTCGTTATAGTCAACCACGTAATCGACGTTTTCCCAATAGATGGTTGACGACATCAACTGGTACGCCCCGCTGCGCGGTGTGCCTGCCACGGTAAGCGTTGTGGCGTCGTTGTCGGTGACCAGGTAATACGTGCCGTCCACATCATACAGGTGCTTTCCGATGTGTTCGTCGGGCGTCCACGATTTTGCCGCGTCGGTGAGCGTGTGGAGGGTGCCGACGCCGGTGCCCGTGATGGTTGCTCCGGCGCGCGCCAGTGTCGAACCGATGAGAATAGCCTGATGCGCCAGCGTGGCCCGGTCATCCGTAAACGACACCGTCTCGTTTGTGACCCGGACGAGGGGGTTGACCTCTGTCCCCACGTTGACCACGATGACATAGCCGACATCCTTGCCCTGGTCGAAGATCGCCTTGAGGGCTTTCGGGATGGTGCAGGAAAGGTCGCTTCCGAAAAGCTCCACCCCCTGCGTCCTGGATATGACCAGCGTCGGCGTGTTTATCGGCCCCTCCGGAGCGGTTCCGACCAGCCCGATAATACTGGCGTTGCGCACGGCCACCGGGCTCAGCTTGTCTCCCACCGCGAATTCGATTCCATGTAGAAAGCTCATATTCGTCTCCTTCTTAATGTCCGGCCACGCGGACCCTGTATTCGCTGAGAAGCCGGAGCCCCTTCAGCGTTTCCGTTACCTCGCTTGCCGGCAGTTTTATAGGCTTGCCGGGGCGAAGGATGTATTCCTTTCCCTCTATTGTTTTGCTCGCCACCGTGCTACCGTTGTACAAGTATTCCGTGAGCGGCTCCCCGGCGTCTTCCGCCGTCGACAGCGTCTCCGGAAGAACCGGGGCATCCTGCCTTGTCTTTTTCTTTGCCATCAGACCCTCCTAGACAGGCCGGGGAAAATCGTCCCCGTACTCGCCCGTCTGTTCGTCATATTCGATCTTTTCCCTATCGCCGCCGCATTCTGTTACCCTTGTCACGGCCGAGATCCCGATCTCGTATTGCCAGATCCCTTCGGTTTCATCAATCAGACTGGTCTCTGAGATCCAGATCTTGGAACAGCCGTCCACCCTGTATCCGCGAAGAGCGTCCTCCGCCTGGCCGATGATGGTTTTGGCTCCGCCGTCCGTGTTGTATCCCCGCGTGACGACGGTCACGCTGAAGTTCATTGTCGCGTCCTGGACGACAACGTCGGTGGCCTGGGGCTGGGTATATTTTGAAGAGCCGTAACGCACGAGCAGCGCCCCCACAGGATGTTCCAGCCGGTAGTTCTTGGGATCGTCAGGGAAGCTCCTGACTTCAAGGTCGGGGAGTTTTTCTTTAAGCCTTGTGACAACCGCCGCTTCGAAGGTCTCTATCATAAAAGCCCCGCCATGTTTTCCGGCAATCCGTCCCGCAGGCAGCACGCCAGCAATAAAGCGGGATCGGTTGTGTTTTTGTGCAGCAGTTTCGCCCAGAAGAGTTTCCGCGCCTGCGGAAACATACGGGCGTTCAACAGCTCTTCATAGTAATACCGGCACAGCATCAAGGACAGCTCCGAACACACGGTCCCGACCGGCAGGGGGTTGAACCCCTGTCTGCCCGTCAGCCTGCGGTATGCCAGCGCCGGCAGGAAGCCCGGTATTTGGAGCCATCCATAGACCGCGCCGTTGTATTTGAAGGTCATCCGGCTGAGCGCCTTGATCCGGATCTCTCTCGGGACATCCGGGTCGAACACAATGAAATCGCCGTTCTCAAAGTCTTTTTTGTAAATCATGAGAGGTCTTATTCTGGTTTTCAGCACGGATTCAAATACTTGTGACTTGGATAGTATTATGGCGCTGTGGGACGGTGTGGGCAGGCCCATCAGGTCTTCCCGTTCCGTGACGTAGGAGAGCGTTTCCGACAGGGCCGTATCGCCCCGGAAGAACCCGAGCTGCCCCATCGCCACGTTTTTCCAACTCATCACTCTTTCCATCGCCGCCTCTTTAAAAAAGCCGGGGGGGTTGCCCCCGGCTTTCAGGAATCTTGTATGCGTTACGTCAGAACTTGTATCCGATGGCAAACGACAGGTTGACCGCGTTCGCCTGCGGGACTATGAAATCCTTGCAGTGGATATACCTCAGCTCCGTCTGCCAGAACAGTTTCTTGTAGAGGGCATGGTTGACGCCCGCGCCTGCCTCGATGCCGATTTTGCTTTCGATGTCGTCGTTCGGCGAAAAGAGCAGCGGCACGCCCGCGAACACATAGAGGTCCCCGAACCAATACTCGATCGAGGGGGATACCTTGGTGTACTGGTATGCGTGCTCGGGGCCTTCTGTCTTTATGAATTTATGCGTGTATAGCCATTCGCCGAGGTGTACCGTGTCCCTCGTCACGTTGAGGTTTACGGAGAGCCTGGGGCTTAGGAACACGCGGCCGCCGACCTGGTAGTTGGTTTCATATTCGGCCTTGTAGGCGAGGGCGTTCCCCGCTCCTGCGGTCATCAGTCTGCCCGCGCCGGCGTAAATCTCGAACCGATAGTCCGGTCCGACTTTGTCGAGTGCCTTCTTCAACGAAAAGTGCGTTCCCGGATCGGCCGCCGTGGTTTCCGCCGGGGCCGTATCCGCCGGGGCCTGCGCGAACGCGGGCACCAGCAGGAGCATCAGGAACACGAACAGTAACGCGGTCCAAAAGTCAATCCTTCTCATGTGTGTCTTCTCCTTCCTTTTTGGTTGTAAGCTTCCTTGCGCGGGTTGCAAGCGCGCCCAAGGCGGTGGCTGCTGCGATACCGGCTGCGGTCAATATGACCGGCGGCACAAGATGCTTGTTGACCGCCAGGAAGACTGCGCTGTCCGGGACGATTACGGCCATGCTCATGGCGATTACCGTAGCGCAGTATTTGGCCGTGTCGGAGTCCCGGTAGTAGGTCTTTCTCGCGCGCCTGGCCATCAGCCCTCCTCCACCGTTGCGATGACGCCTATGTGGATGTGGTTGCGGTGGTCTTCCTTGAGCTTGTCGTGGGCAGGGCTTGCCGCCAGCGGCTCGCCGTTTGAAGCCATCATCGCGGGCCCGAAGTTCTGGCATACCCGCGCATCCTTCGCGAACGCTTCTTGCACCGCCTTGATTGTCAGATCGGGGCGCATCCTCGATATTGGCATGTTGTTTACCGCGCCGATGTCGATCGCCCTGCCGGAGGGGTGCAGGCTGTTGCTGGCGTGGACGCCGTTGGTTGTGGCCGTGACCGTGAGAGCCGTCAGGATGGTGCTGTTCGCGGCCCTGCGGACGGCCTCTTCGAACACCCTGGCCATGCAGAAGGTCACGGGATTATCGGAGCCCTTGTGGTCCCTTGTGGGCATGAAGTAAACGCTCACGGTGGGCTTTCCCGGCACCTTGACGAATCGCGGTATTCTCTCCATGTTCAAACCCCGTTAATACTGGTCCAGGACGTCTTTTGGAAACATCCTGTCCTCGCTCGTCTTGTTGACCTTGATCGTCGCAGCCTGAAACCCTTTTTCACTGCTCTCGATGCCCAGGCTGATCTTTCCCGCCTGGAACTGTTCGAGCTGGCGGATCGTTTCCTTGCGCTTGGTTTCTAAGGTTTCGTTCCCCACCCCTTCAGTTCTGCGTGTGCGCAGGTTGTAGAGGCTCAGGCCCCGCGACCATGTATTGACGAGCGAGGGAACGGGCGAAAGAGGGACCGTGAACCCGGCCCCTCTCGCGAACCCGTCGATCAAGTCGTCAGCCTTTTTGATCGCGGCATTGATGTAGGTCATGTTCACGGCGGTCGCACCTGCAACATCGTTGCTCAAATCGATGAGCGTCTTCTCGGTGGTATCGGCCTTCAGCTCGTCATAAGTGCAGTAGGGCATTTTTACGCGACCAGCAGTATCCTGATGATGTCGTCTTCGGCTGCCGCGTCGTCGAGGGCATACCCGTTGATCGCCTGCGGCAGGACCGAGCCGGTTAAGGTCGGCGTTGCTGTAGCAGTCGCCGCAATCGTGCCGGTAACGGCCACAGCCGGGCTGGCCGATGAGGATGTGACCGGAGTTTCACCGGACGGGATGGTGCCCCCGGCAGTGAGGTCCGCATCAACATCCACCGCAATGCTGGCGGCGAAGGTCGTCGCGGCGACCGCCTTGTGGGCGGCGTTGCAGACGACAGGCGTCATGTGCCCGCCCGTTGTGATGGGCGCACCCGCCTTCACCAGGGCAATGCCGGTGATCTGGACGGGGGCCTGGTCTCCCTGGAGCGTGTCGTCGACAATGACTCCGAGGGCTTTTTTGTTTGCCGCGCAGTAGTTCCCGTCAGGCCCTGCGAACAGATAGGCGCTGAGCGCGGCGGCTGCTGTAACCGATGCTACCGGTCCGTGGTTGGCCGTTTTCATTCCTGATTCCCTTCCTTGCCCTCTTCATTACCCGAGGACTTGTCGCCCTCGTCGTTCGGGGCGGGTTTTCCTTTGAGGGGTTCCAGATAAGCCTTAAGCCGCCTTGCTTCGGCGGCTTTCAGCTCGATCTCGGACCCCGGCTCGTATTCCGTGTGGTTGTGCTTGATCGTCGTGATCTTGACGCGGTATTTTGCCATGAGGCCTCCTCCTTACAGCGAGGCGTTCGTGTTCGTGATCAGGAACGCCGCGTTGTTCATCAGGATCTTCGGCACGAAGATGTCCGTGCAGCGGACAACCTCGACCTTGCCGCCTTCCTTGTCGTACTTGTCGGCCATCGGCATTCCGCGCTTCCTGAACAGATACCCGAAGGCCGGGTCCGCCTCGTTCCGCTCGATGCCTTCCGGCGGCGGGGGGGCTACATAGGCAACGATGACGGCATCGCCCCATACATCCGTATCGACGCCCGCGTCGCTCCTTCTTTTGGCCCAGCCGACATGCACTTC
>Ga0116143_10002749_pt1 | contig 18599 bp, 15 predicted proteins | sample AD_UKC034_MetaG_FD_89745 | JGI IMG/M metagenome (GOLD analysis project Ga0116143, IMG submission 89745) | Active sludge microbial communities of municipal wastewater-treating anaerobic digesters from USA - AD_UKC034_MetaG | ecosystem: Engineered > Bioreactor > Anaerobic > Digestate | place: USA...
CGACGTCCACCTTCTTGGCGGCCCAGGGCAACTCGGCAGGATCCCGGATGGCGGACACGTCGATGGCGCGGCCGTCCACGGAGATGCCCTTCTCCAGGGTCTTCACCTCGGCCGGGAAGGTGCGGTGCACCGAGTCGTACTTGAGCAGGTGGGCGAGCGTCTTCGGCTCGCTGATGTCGTTGATGTGCACGACCTCGAACTTGCCCGTGAGCCCGCGCTGGTGGATGACCCGGGTGACGATGCGGCCGATGCGCCCGAACCCATTGATCCCGATACGAATCGTCATGCCTGCACCTCCCTTGGGTGGTGTGCGCGCACACCACAGGCCGGGACCTTCTATCCCAGGCCCGGAGGGGAGTCAAACCTTTTCCGAGAGTTCAGGGGAGGGCTCAGACGTAGCCGAGCTGGTCCAGGTTGACCTCGAAGCACAGGCCCCACCTGGGGGCGAAGGGGACCGCAACGGCGGGGTCGGTCGGCCGCTGCAACGTCAGCGCAGCCAGCGCCGCGAGCTCCCGGGACAGCGCCACGATCTGGGAGTCCGAGTAGCCGTTGGCCTTGAGCTGGCCGAAGACGCTCTGCACCATCGTGGAGGACACCTGCACCTGCTCGTCGAACACCTGCCGTACCATGATGGCCTCCCTTCCTCGATCCCTCGCCCCGTCTCCAAGCAAGCCGTTTGCCACACCCGGCCCGGGCTCTAACGATTTGGAAGAATTCGAATTTCGCGGTGCGTCACGCGGGACTGTGCGCCACCGCACATTCCCGACTCGGGAATCGGTGCGAAGCGGGTTTCGCACCCGGGGGAGGGGCTGAGGTCAACGCCCGGGGGGAGGTAGGCGCTCGGAGCACACCTGGAGCGCCACCGGGGCGAGCAGGTGCTCCACCTGCACCGCAGGCCGATCCATGTCGTCGAGCACGCGCTGCGAGCTGTGCAGCCCGTCGGCCTCCAGGCGGTCGCTCGCCAGGACCGAGCCCCGGGAGGCCAGCCTGTAGGTGGCGGTCCAGGCGGTCCAGGCCCAGGCCTCGCCCTCGAGGCAACCCAGGCCCTCGAAGCGGTCGGTCTCCTCCTTCGCCCGGAAGAACCAGGCGCAGCGCAGGTGGGGCTCCTTCGCCGCCGGGTCCGGCCTGGCGTTCTGCTCCACCCGCAGCAGGACCTTCCACACCTGGGGCGGGCGCTCGCCGGCCGGATCGAGCTCCAGGACCTCCTCGAGGATGCGGCGGTTCAGCGCGTCCACGGTGCGGCGCACGACCTTCTCGCCCGCGGGCAGCTTGCGCCCGTCGGCGAACGCAAGCTCGCCCACGCCGGCGAAGCAGCTCACCTGCGGCCCGGCCGGCCGCGCGGCCTTCACCTCGGCCTTCTGCTCGGCCCCGCCGCCCGCGCAACCCGCCAGGACGAGCCCCCCCAGCGCCACGACCGATCCAATCAACCCTCGAAGCATGCGCGCCACCTCCCGCGGCCGACGCTAGCACGGGCCGTGCGCCCTGGCCAAGCCCGGCCAGCCTGGGGTAGCATCGCGACCGTGGACGCCCCCACGAACCACCCGCTCCTGCTCCGCGACGTGCCCGTGCGGCTCGGGGACGCGGCGCGGCCCGCGGCCGAGCTGGCCGCGCGCGGGCTCGGGCTGCCCCCGTCGCGGGTGCGCTCCGCGCGGGTGGTGCGCCGGGCGGTGGACGCGCGCAAGAAGCCCCCGCGGCTCGTGCTGCACCTCGCGGTCGAGCTCGACGGCCCGCCGCCGGCCGGTGTCCGCGGCCTGTCGCCGCTGCCGCCCGAGCCGGCGCTCCCGCCCCCGCCCCGCGCCCCGGCGGGCCTCGAGGTGGCCGTGGTGGGCAGCGGACCGGCCGGGCTGTTCGCCGCGCTCCGCCTGTGCCAGGCCGGGCTCGCCCCGGTGCTCCTCGAGCGCGGCCCCGCCTTCCCCCGCCGGCACGAGGCGGTCGCCGCGCTGCTCGGCCGCGGAGAGCTCGATCCCGAGGCCAACCTGCACTTCGGCCTGGGGGGCGCGGGCACCTACTCGGACGGCAAGCTCTTCACCCGCCTGGACAGCCCCGGGGTTCGCTGGGTGCTCGCCACGCTCCAGCGCCACGGGGCGGGCAGCGTGGAGCGGCTGCTGGTGGACGCCCAGCCCCACGTGGGCACCGACCGCTGGCCCGGGGCGCTCCAGTCGCTGCGCGCCGCCCTGGAGGCGCAGGGCTGCCGCTTCCGCTTCGGGCTCCGGGTGACCGGCGTCCGCCTGCAGGGGGGCAGGCTCGCGGCGCTCACCACCCCCGGCGGAGAGCACCCTTGCCAGGCGGCCATCCTGGCCCCGGGCAACAGCGCCCGGGAGCTGTTCGCCGGCCTGCTGGCCGCCGGGCTGCCCCTCGAACCGAAGCCTTTCGCCGTGGGTCTGCGCATGACCCACCCGCAGGCGCTCATCGACCGCATCCAGCACGGCGCGGCGGCGGGGCACCCGGCCCTGGGGCCGGCCAGCTACCGGCTCACCGCGCGGGCCGCGGGCCGGGCGGTGTACTCCTTCTGCATGTGCCCGGGCGGCCAGGTGGTGCCGACCCCCACCGAGCCGGAGGGCCTGTGCCTCAACGGCATGTCGAGCTCGGCCCGGGACTCGGGCGAGGCCAACGCCGCCGTGGTGGTGGGGGTGACGCCCGCGGACTTCGGCGCGGACGGGCCGCTGGCCGGGGTGGAGCTCCAGCGGCGGCTGGAGCGGGCGGCCTTCGCCGCCGGGGGAGGCGGCTACCGCGCGCCGGCCCAGCGGCTCCAGGACTTCCTGGCCGGCCGGCCCTCGCGGGCGCTGCCGGCCGGGGGCTACCGGCCGGGCGCGGCGCCCGCGGCCCTGGCGGCGCTGCTGCCCGCGCCGCTGGCCGCGGCGCTGCGCGAGGGGCTCGGCGCCTTCTGCCGCAGGCTGCGCGGCCTGGACCACCCGGCCGCGCTCCTGCTCGGGCTGGAGACGCGCACCTCGAGCCCGGTGCGCGTCCTGCGCGGGCCGGACGGCATGAGCCCGGCCGCCGCGGGCCTGTTCCCCGCGGGCGAGGGCGCCGGGTACGCGGGCGGCATCACCTCGTCCGCGCTCGACGGGCTCGCCGCGGCGGACGCGCTGGCCGCCTGGGCCGCCGGGGGGCTGCGCGCCGCCAGTAGTCCCTGAACAGGAAGGTAGCCCGGGTTCGCTCGTCCTCGTCGGCGCCGGCGCGCCGGGCCTCGATCACCATGCCCGCGCGGCGCCAGGCGCCCTCGGCGGCCGAGGCGTAGCGCACCCGCACCTCGATCTCGGCCAGGCCTGCGGGTGGGGGCACGAGCCGGTAGGCGAGCTCCACGGGCCGGCCGTCCTCCTCGGCCAGCCAGGCCTCCCCGGTCTGGACGGGCCCGCCGGGCTCCCGCATGGAGTAGCGGAAGCCCACGCAGGGGACGCCGCCCGGGCTGCGCCGGGCCTGGAGGGCCACCCGCTCGAGCCCGGCCTGCGCCTCGGGCCGGAAGGGGTGGGGGCCGGTGCGCACCCGCAGCGCGGCCGCGCCCTCCGCGCGGGGAGGCCCGGCCCGGGCCGGCGCGGCCCCGGGCGCGGGCCGGGGGAACCGTCGTGTCTGCCGCCGCGAGGAGCGCGGCCAGCCGCTCTCGTCCAGCGCCTCCAGGGTGATGACCACCTCGCCGGCCACCCAGCCGCGGTTCGCCGCGGCCAGGCGCACGGCCGCCTGCCACAGCAGGTCGGCCTCCGGCGCCGCTCCGGGCGGGGCGAGCAGCGCGGCGAGGAGCAGCGCGAGCGCGCTCATGGCCCGACCACGGGCAGGCCCTCGTGGAGCAGGCTGTCGAGGAAGTCCGCGTAGTGGCGCATGGCGTCCGGGTTGTCGAACACCGCGAAGTGGCCGTCCTCGGGGTACTGGGCCATGACCGCGGTGTAGCCCTGGCCGTCCGGGCCCGGGACGTTGGCCGTGATGGGCGGCGCGAGCGGCGCCACCCCGCGCAGGCTGAAGGGCGGGAAGTCCTGGGCCAGGGGCGCCATGGGCGCGCAGCCGGAGGCCGCGGCCACGGCCGCCGCCTGGGCCGGCATGGCGTACACGTCGAGCAGCCCCTGGGTGAACAGCAGGTGCTTGGGGCGGCTGCCCGCGGGCGGGTCGAGCAGCAGGCGCGGGCCGTAGTTCAGCGGATCGGCGCGCTCGGCGAACGCGGTGAACACCGCGATGACCGGGTGATCCAGATCGAACTCGGCGTCGACCAGGCCGAGCCCCGTCACCACCAGCGCGCGGATGTCCACCGGCTCCACCTTCTCCAGCAGCGCCACCCCCAGCCCGCCGCCCGGGCCGGAGAACACCCCGCCCGCGGTGTCGGGGCTCACCGCCAGGAAGATCGGCCCGTTCAGGCTGCCCTGGCTGTGGCCGAAGAAGGCCACCCGGCTGCCGTCGAGCGGCAGCGCGGTCCCGCTCGGAGACACCTCGGCCGGGACGGCGAGGTCGGCGAGCAGGCGCCTGAGCACCAGCACGTCCAGCGCGCCCTGGCGAAAGTTGTCGCGCATGGCCAGGACGTTGGTCGCGTTGAAGGTGACCAGGTCCTCGCTCCAGCCGGCCGGGTTGCGGGCCCCGTGCAGCGGCTGGTCGATGGAGATCACCGCGAGGCCCGCGCGGGCCAGCCGCTCGCCCACCTCCTCGTAGACGAAGGACAGGCGGTTGCCGCCCGTGCCGTGGGCGTAGATCACCACCGGCCAGCCCGCGGCCGGCGGCGCGCCCCTGGGGGTGGTCAGGACGAAGGGGATCTCCGGCCGGCGCTGGACCACGGGCGCGCCCTCGCCGTCGAAGACGAACCCGCCGCCCCCCTCGAAGTTGGGCGGCGCGCCCGCCTGCAGCTCGGGCACCTGGAGGTAGCCCTCGAAGCGCCAGCTGTCCGCCCACGCGACCTGGAAGGCCCAGCGGCTGGCTGTGGGCGGGGCCTCTCCCGCCGCGAAGTCGCGCACCCGCAGCATCTCTCCCAGCACGTCCTGGGTGGTGAAGACGCTCAGCGCCGCGACCTCGGAGGCGGGCACGTCGAGCGCGGCGAGGGCGGGCTCAAGCACCCGCCACCAGGCCGCCAGGCGCGGGTCCTCGGGCGGCTGCGGCAGCTTCATGCGCTCGAAGTCCGAGGTCGCGCCGAGCAGGCCGTGGACACCCCCGGCCGCGCGCAGCACCACCAGCGCGTAGCGGGTCCGCTCGCGCAGCGGGAAGCCCAGCTCGGGCCGCACCACCAGGGTGTTGGCCGGGGTGAACTGCCGGGCGGCCGGGAAGAAGCGGGTGGCCACCGGGACGCGCTCGCCCCGGGTCGGCCCGTCCGACACGTCCACCAGGAACACGCTGTCGGCGAGCGCGGCCGCGTCCAGCGGGCCGTCGAAGGTGAAGTAGCCGGCCTGGTTGGTGCCGAAGCCGACGGTCTCGGCCTCGATGGTGTCCAGGATGTCCTGCAGCATGGAGCTCGGCCCCGGGTTGGGAAAACCCGCGAGGTCGAGCCGGCCGTCCGCGCGCAGGCGCGCGTCGCACGGCCAGGGCGACTCGAAGAAGTCGGCCCGCGCCGAGCGGGCCTGGAACAAGAGCGCCGTGCCCGGGACCGAGCAGTCGGTCCCCTCCGGGCAGCCCGCGCCGCCCCCGTCCCCGCCCCCGCAGCCCGGACCGCAGGCGGCCATTCCGATCGCCGCCAGCGCCAGGAGAGTCCGCCTGCAGCCCATGTCCGTGCCTCCCTGTCCTCAGCGGTCCAGGCCGCCGGGCGGCGCCCTGGCCGGCATGCGCTCGAGCATGCGGGCCAGGTCCGCCTCCTCGAGGCCCAGGTGCCAGTTTACCAGGTGGTCGAGCACGTGATCCAACCAGGCCGCGCGCCGCGCCTCGCCCTCGGCCTCGCGCAGCCGGGCCACCCGGCCGATGAGCAGGGCCACCGCGCGATCCTCGCGCGGCGGGGCGCCCCAGCCGCCGGTGATGCGGTGCACCGTGCCCAGCGGGCTCGCCCGGCTCTCGGCCACCATGGCGGCGGCGCCCGCGGCGAAGGCCTCGAGCCGCTCGGCCGGCAGCCGGCAGGCCAGGCGCGGCAGCGGGAGCGCGCGCACCTCGTACAGGTTCACGTTGTGGTTGGAAGAGGTCAGCCGGAAGCGCCACTCGAGCGGCGCGGAGTTGAGCAGCCCGAGCAGGTAGGCCCTGAGCGCCCCCTCGGGGAGCTCCTCGCGCGGGCGCGGCACCCAGGCGTTCACCGAGTTGCCCAGGTACACGCCCGCGGGCACCTCGGCCGCCACCAGCCGCCGGCCGGCCTCCAGGTTGACGATGCCGGTCTGCACCACCCTGGCGCGGGCCACGTCCGCGCGCCAGCCGCCGCCCCGGGCCGCGCCGAAGCCCTCGGCGTCCAGCCAGCGCTCCTCGGGCGGGTCCAGCCCCAGCTCCACCCGGTAGGGCGAGAGGTGCGCGCCTCGCACCAGGAGCGCGGAGGCCGGGGCGGAGCGCATGAAGGGGCGGTGCTCGGTCTGGTCCACCTCACCCACCCGCCCCTCGGCCAGCTCGGACAGCTCGCCCGGGTTCAGCGCCCGGAGCCGGGCCGCCAGGCCCACGCCCGCGGCGCCCTCCAGGGGCAGGGGCAGGTTCTCCGGGTCCAGGGCCGCCAGGTGCTCGAACTCGAGGCGCTCCTCGCGGCCGCTCGCCCCGTCCACCACCCGCACGCCGTGCCCCGGGGCGGAGCGCTGGCGCGCGGACAGCAGCAGGACGCCCTGCCCCACGCCCTCGAAGGTCCGCAGGCTCTCCTGGAAGAAGACCACCTGGTCGATCTGCCCCCGCCGCAGCAGGTGGGCGCGCAGCGGCGTGGAGGCGCGATCCATCAGGAAGCTGAAGGGCAACACGATGGCCAGCCGGCCGCCCGGGGCGAGCAGCTCGAGGCAGCGCTCGAGGAACAGGCGGCAGGTGTTCAGCACCCCCTCGAGGGAGCGCTGGTACCCGGCCCGGCGCAGCAGGGCGGCGTAGGCGCGCCGGCGCGGCTCCCGGCGGAAGCCGGTCAGCACCTCGAAGGGCGGGTTGGTCAGGATGAGGTCGAAGCCCTGCCGGCCGGGGTCCCCGGCCGCGGGGAAGGCGCGCGTCCAGTCGATCGCCCCCGGCGGTGGAGCGGCGTCGGGCCCGGAGCGGAGCGGACCGGTCAGGGCGTCGCCGCACACCACGGCCGCCGGCGGGCCTCCGGCCAGGCGCCAGAGGTTCGTGCGGGCCAGGGCCACCGCCAGGGGATCGCGATCCACGCCGAACACCGCGGCGGGCCCCAGGCGCCGGACCGCCGCCGTCAGCAGCCGGCCGTCGCCGCAGGCCGGGTCGAGGATGCGCGCCGGGCCGCCACCTGGCGGCAGGCCGTCCAGGGCCAGGTCCACCAGGCGCGCGACCATCCAGGCCGGGGTGTAGAACGCGCCCCGCGTGCGGCGCTCCTCGCGCGCCCGGCCGAGGGTCAGGGCGCCGGCGCGCCTCGCCAGATCGAGGTCCTGGAGCCGCTCGTAGAGCCGCTCGGGCTCGGCCTCCGGCGGGGGGCTGGCCAGCCGGCAGGCCGGCCGGGCCTCCTCCGGCGCCGGGTCGAGCGCGGGATCCAGCAGCGGGCAGCCCGCGGCCGCCGCCTCGTCCCAGGCGCGCTCGGGCTCCACGCCGGGGTGCAGCCCGGCCAGGGCGCTGCGGCGCAGCAGCGCCAGGACGGCGGCCGCGCGCAGCGCCGAGGCCCTGCGCCCCGGCCAGGCCCGATCGAGCGCCCGCGCGGTCTCGAGCAGCGCCCCGGCCACACCGTCCCGGCCCTGGCGCGCCCGTCCCATGCGGCTGCCCGGGGGGCTACTGGCCGCGGCAGTGCTTGAGGATGTCGATCTTGAGGTCCTCGCAGCAGGTGTCCTTGCCGAAGTAGATGTCCCACAGCACCCTGGCGAAGTCGAGGCCCTCGAGCGCCGGCCCGAGCAGCTTGCCGTTCTGCTTCATCAGGGTGCCGGTGCCGGGCAGGTAGACGAACTCGAGCACCGTGCCCTCGCTGCACTCGTCCTTGAAGTACCCCTCGAAGGTCTTGCGCTGGGCCTTCAGCTTCTCCGAGGCGTTGGCCGGCAGGTGGTCGCCGAACGACTCGCTGATGGTCGAGGCCATCTTCTCGGCCGAGACGTCCCGCAGCATGTCCATGCGCAGGTACCTGGGCTCGTCCTTGCCGATGATGTCCGCCACGGCGCACGAGCCGCTCTCGGAGTAGGCGGCCATCGCGTACACGTCGACGAGCCACTTCTCGCGCAGGCCGGCCCCGACGAGCTTCAGGCCCTTGCCCTCGACCGTCACCGCCGGCTGGTAGGTCTTGCCCTCCACCGTGGCCACGCCGGCCGCCAGGGCCGTCGCGGAGCACAGGCACGCCACCGAGGCCCACATCGCTCGCCGCATCGCCGTCCCCTCCTCGCGCCCCGCCACGGGGGCTCACTTCTTCTTGTTGTGGAGCACGGTCTTCACCCGGGAGAAGATGCCCCGCGGCCGCTCCTCCTCGTCCGCCGGGCGCATGTTCACCTGGGTGGTCTTCTTCTGCACCGTCTGTCCGGCCACCGGCATGGGCAGGAAGCGCAGCCGGGTGTCGCCGAGCTCGATCAGGTCGCCGGCCTGCAGCCTCGCCTCGCGGATGCGCTCGCCGTTGACGAAGGTGCCGTTGGTGGACTCGAGGTCCACCAGCACCCAGTCCTCGCCCTGCCGGTCGAGGCGGGCGTGCACGCGGGAGAGGCTGGGATCGTCCGCGATGGCCACGTCGCACTCGTCCCCGCGGCCGATCTCCTTGATCAGGCCGGTGAGCGCGAACGTCCGCTGGCGGCCCTCGTCGAAGAGCTGGAACATGCTGGCACCTCTCCTGCCGCGGCCCATGCTACCCAGCCTGCCCCGCCCAAGGCAAGCCCCACGGGGCGGGCTCAGCCCGGGGCGGCCAGCCCGCGCGCCGCCGCCAGCGCCCGCTCGGGGGTCAGCCCCTCGAAGCAGCGCTCGCCCGGGCACACCTCGCGGCGCCCGGCGTCGCACGGCGCGCAGGCGGCCCGGCCGTGGACCCGCGCCACCCGCTCCCCGAGCGGGCCCCACGCGGCGGGATCGGTGGGCCCGAACAGCGCCAGCGTGGGCCGGCCGAGCAGCGCGGCGAGGTGCGTGGGGCCCGAGTCGTTGCCGACGAACAGGGCGCCCGCCAGCAGCAGCTCGCGGAGCTCGGCCGGCGCCGCGTCGGCCAGGCTCGGCCAGGCGCCGCCGCCCGCGTCGCGCACCGCGGCCAGGGGCGCCGCGTCGGCGGGCCCCCCGCACCAGGCCGGCCGCCAGCCGTCGGCGGCGAGCAGCCCGGCCAGGGCCACGAAGCGCTCGGCCGGCCAGCACTTGACCGCGCTGCCGGCGCCCGGCGCGAGCAGCGCCGCGCGCTCCGGCGCGAGGCCGGCGGCCGCGAGCCTGGCGCGGCCGCGCTCCGCGGCGCCCGGCGGGGCGGGCAGGCGCGGGGGCCGCGCGGGCCTGCCGGGCGGGGCCAGGCCGGCCTGCGCGAAGGCCTCCAGCGCGTGGAGCGCGGCGTGGACCCCGGGCGGGGGCAGCGGCAGGAAGGCGTGCACCTCGCCCGCGCCGCAGGCCGCGAGGTTCTCGGCCAGCGCGCAGTCGCCGGCGGCGGTGAACGCCACGATCACGTCGTACGCCCCGAAGCGCGCGCGCACCTCCGCGGGCGGCGCGGCCTCCGGGGCGAACAGGTGGTGCAGCCCCGAGCCCTCCACCTCGAGGGCCCGGTCGGCGCCGCCGGGTCCGACCAGGAGCTCGAGGCGGGCGCGGTGCCCGAGCAGCTCGAGGATCGCGCCGGGCTCGCGCCGGCGCACGGCCGCCAGACCGGGCCACAGCAGCAGCGAATCGCCCAGCCCGCCCACGCGGATGACCAGGATGCGCCTCGCGGACATGGGCCGGAGCATGCCAGCCTGGCTCCCCGGGAGTCAACCCGGGCGGCCCGAGGTTTGCGGGCCGCGGGGGCTTTCGGGTATGCTGGCGCTGGCGAGGCCGCGAGCATGATCAACGAACGTTCAGCGGAGTGGAAGAAACTCCACCGCGAGCTCAAGATCCTCCGGGCGCGGAAGGCGGCCTCGGGCCGGCTGCTGCCCAAGGAGGAGCAGCGCCTGCAGTTCCTCGAGCAGACCCTCGGGGACGCCTCGGAGGTCAAGCGCATCGAGGTGACCGAGGAGGCCTCGACCGGCGCCACCCGCACCACCGCGGACGGCGCCTTCGCCACCGAGGTCTCCGAGGATCTGCTCGGCGAGGCGGAGGAGTTCAAGGCGGAGAAGGCCTGGGAGAAGGACGTCCAGCGGGGGCCGAAGGCCAAGGTGGTCAGCGACTCCAGGGAGGGCAAGGCCACCTTCAAGCAGAAGGGCCTGTCGCCCTTCGCCGTGGATCTGGCCGACGACCTCAAGGGCCTGGGGCTGGAGGAGGAGCAGGCGGAGGAGGAGCCGCAGCCCCACCAGCCCGGCATGGGGCGCTCCTTCCAGATCGAGCTCGGGGACGAGACCCCGGTCGCGGGCCAGGCGGCGCCCGCCAACCCCTTCGCCATCCAGCTCGACGACGGCCTGTCCGCTCGCCTGGAGCGCGAGGCCGCCCGGGCGCCGCAGGTCCCGGATCTGGTCGACCGCGCTCGCCAGGCCGACTTCGACGTGGAGCCCGAGCCCGAGGTGCCCACCCGGGCCGACGACCTCGACCCGGAGCTCCAGGCCCTGCTCCGGAAGACCGGCGGCATCACCGCCGGGGAGGCCGCCGATCGCTCCCGGGGCGCGCGCACCAGCTTCGAGGTGGACGGCGGGGAGGAGTCGACCCGGCTGGACGACCAGCTCCTGCGCCAGGCGCTGCAGGAGGCCGAGCAGAAGGGCCTGGTGGTCGAGGAGACCCAGACCTGGGCGGTGGACGAGCAGGGCCGTGAGCTCGAGGTCACGGCCGAGCCCGAGACCACGCAGGCGCTGAGCGCCTTCGATCTGCCGCCGCCCGCCCCGGCCCCGCGCTTCGCGGCCGGCGACACCACCCCGGGCGCGGACGTCGCGCCCGAGCCGAGCGTGGTCCGGCCCGAGCCCACGCTGGCCAACGTGCCCGTGGAGACGCAGGCCGAGGGCTCGCCGGCCGGGCTGATGGAGGGCGTGCCCGACATCTCGGACGACATCCCGGACATCTCCGACGCGGCCGAGGCGGAGCTCGGGCTGTTCGTGGAGCCCGAGGACGAGCCGCCGGCGCGGCGGGCCCAGGCCGAACCCGACTACGACTACCAGAAGGCCATGCACGACGACCTGGCCGCCGTGCCGGAGTTCGAGGCCGAGGACCTCTCCCAGGTCAGCAGGCCCGGCGCGACGCAGGCGACCGCCTCGGAGCTGGACTCCTTCTGGGGCCTGGCCGAGGACGCGCCGGCGGCCCCGCCGCCGCCCAGCCAGGCGCGGCCCGCCGCCAGGCCCCGGCCCGAACCGGTCAGCGCACCCTTCCCCGAGGAGGACACCGGCCCGAGCATGCCGCCCCCGCCTCCGGCGGCCAGGGCTCCGGCCGGGGCCAGGCCGCTCCCGGCGCTCAACCTCCAGGCCGCCCGGGTCGCGCCGAAGCCCGCCAGGCCCCCGGCGCCGGCCCAGGCGGCCCGGCCCTCCGCCTCCCGACCGGCGTCCCGCGAGCCCGTGGATCAGGGCAAGGGGCTGATGACCAGCCTGTTCGGCGAGGAGGACGACGCGCCCGCGCCGGCCCGCGCCCGGCCCGGCGCCGCCGCCCGCCCGGCCGCCCGGCAGCCCGCCACCCCGGGGAAGCCGGCCGGCGCGCCCCGCCCGGCGGCCGCCCGCCCGGTGGCCGCCCGCGCCGCGGCGGGCGGGGCCGGCCGGGGCCGGCCGAACGACCTGCGCGGCCCGCGCAAGGCGACCGTGCACTTCAAGGACGGCGCCAGCAAGCGCGGCACGCTGGACGAGTTCGACCTGGACGCGGACTGGATCCGGCTCGACCCGCCCGCGGCCGGTCAGGGCGAGGCCGAGGAGCTGAACGCGCTCGCGCTGAAGGCCATCTTCCTGCTGCTGCCCCCGGGCCAGGGCTACCCGACCAAGCAGGGCACCGGCGTGCGCCTGCGCATGATCGACGGGCGCATGCTCGAGGGGAGCTCCCCGGACTACCACCCCCAGCGCAAGGCCTTCACCCTGTTCCCCAAGGTCGATCAGGCCAACATCGAGCGCGTGCTGGTGTTCAACGACGCGGTCAAGAACATCTGGCTGCAGGAGGAGTAGGCCCGGCGTCAGTGGCGCCAGCCGCCCGCGGGGGGCTCGTCGTCCCGTTCGACCACCCGCAGGCGCCGCTTGAGCCGGCGGTAGCGGACCTTCATCCAGGCCAGCCGGAGGTAGCCCCCCAGCCGCGACGGCCGCCAGGCGCCCGTCACCAGGAGCAGCCCGGCCAGCATGCCGCCCGCGTGCGCGGCCAGGGAGACGCGTGACTCCCCCAGGGTCAGCGCCTGCAGCAGCCCCAGGCCGATGAACAGCAGCACCAGGTGCTTGCCCTTGATGGGGAACAGGCCGAACAGGTAGATGACCACGTCGGGGAAGTTGACGCCGAAGGCCACCAGCAGGGCGTACAGGGCGCCCGAGGCGCCCAGGGTGGGGGCCTCGCGCTGGGAGGGGAACACGGCCGCCACGAGCAGGATGGCGACCGCGGCCAGCACACCCGTCAGCAGGTAGAAGCGCACGAAGCGCCGGGCGCCCCAGAAGCCCTCGAGCGGCGAGCCGAACATCCACAGCATGAGCATGTTCCACAGGATGTGGGAGATGCCCATGGGGTCGTGCAGGAACATGTAGCTGAGCGGCTGCCACAGCCGCGCCCGGCCGAACACGCCGTCGTAGGAGATGGCCAGCTCGTCCAGGATGAGCCCGAGCCCGCCCTCGATCCGGCCGACCACCAGCTCGACCAGGAACACCACGGCGTTCGCCAGGAGCAGCCACTTGACCGCCCGGGTCAACCTGAGGCTCAGCCCGAAGCGGTTGAAGGCCGGCTGGTAGGGGGTCTGGGGCATGTGGGCCGCTCCGCGCCTCAGCCGAAGAAGGCGTGCGCCAGCGCCACCGCGGCCACCACGCCGAACAGGTCGGCGAGCAGCCCGGCGGCCAGGGCGTGCCGCACGCGGAAGACGCCCACCGCCCCGAAGTACACCGCCAGCACGTACAGCGTGGTCTCCATGCTGCCCTGGATGACCGAGACGAGCTGGCCGAGGAAGGAGTCCGGGCCGTACTGGGTGAAGATCGAGCTCATGTAGGCGAAGGCGCCGTTGCCCGACAGCGGGCGGATGATGGCCATGGGCAGGGCCTCGGCCGGCATGCCCGCCAGCTCGGTCAGCCGGCCGACGCTGGCCTTCAGCAGCTCCATGGCCCCCGAGGCCTTGAACATGGCCACCACCACCAGGATGGCCACCAGGTAGGGGATGATGCGCACCGCGACCTGGAAGCCCTCCTTGGCGCCCTCCACCAGGCTCTCGTACACCCGCACCCCGCGGGCCACGCCGTACAGCAGCAGCCCGCCCATGAGCGCCGGGATGGCCCAGAAGGAGAAGGCGTTCTTGACCAGCGCGAGCACCCCGGTCGCGGGCGGCGCGCACAGCCAGCCCACCAGCGGATCCAGCCAGGGCGCGAGCGCCCTGAGCGCCTCGGCGCCGGCCGTGACGCGCTCGACGCGCAGCACGAGGCTCACGTGGTGGTAGACCAGCGCGGCCAGGAAGCCGGCCAGGCTGAGCCACACGAAGGCCCGGGCCACGGGCCCGGCCCGGCCCGGCGCGGTGACCGACACGGCCGGGGTCTCGGGCGCGGTCGCGGCCTGGGCGGCCTCGAGCTCCGCGGCCACGCCCTCGGCCGGGAGCTGGTAGCGCCTGAGGCGCTGCAGCAGCTTGACCACCAGGATGGCGACGAGCGTGGAGCAGGCGGTCGCCAGGAGCGTGGGCAGCCAGATCGAGGCCGGGTCCTTCGAGCCGGCCGCCGCCCTGAGGCCCATCGTGCCGGTGGGGAACAGCGACAGGCTGGAGGTGTTGATGGCCAGGAACAGGCACATGGCGTTGGTGGCCGTGCCCTTGTGGCGGTTGAGCTTGTCGAGCTCCACCATCGCCTTGATGCCGAAGGGGGTGGCGGCGTTGGCCAGCCCGATCATGTTCGCGCCGAAGTTCATGATCATGGCGCTCATGGCCGGGTGCTCGGTCGGCACGTCCGGGAACAGCCAGCGCATGGGCGCGCGCAGCAGGCGGGCCACCGAGCCCATCAGCCCGCTGTCCTGGGCCACGCGCATCACCCCCAGCCAGAAGGCCATGATGCCCACCAGCTTCAGCGCCAGCCAGACCGCCTCCTGGGCGGACTCGAAGGAGGCCAGGGTGAGCGCCTGCATCTGCCCGGTGAAGCCGGCGCACAGGATGGAGAAGACCAGCAAGCCGATCCAGATCCAGTTCATCATGCTGGGTAGCAAGGTCGCCCAGCCCCCGCGAGGCTGTCAAGGGTCGCGGCCCCGCCCGGTCGGGAGCGGCGCGATTGTGCCCCCCCCCGGCGCCGGGGTACATTCCCCGCCGGAAGGAGGCCCGGATGCCGCCCAGCCCCCTGCTGGTCGTGGACAACGCCCTGGACCACGGTTTCTACCGCCCGCTCGACCACTGGACCGAGGCCGCCGGCTTCCGCCCGGACTGTGTGCACCCGGTCGCGGGCCAGGCGCTGCCCGCGCCGGGGCTCCACCGGGCGGTCATCCTGACCGGCTCGGAGGCCTCCATCTGCGAGCGCGCCCCCTGGGCCGAGGCCGAGGCCGCCTGGGTGCGCGAGGCGGCCGCCCGCGGCGCGCGCATCCTGGGCTCCTGCTGGGGACACCAGCTCATCGCCTACGCCTTCGCCGGCCCCGGGGCCGTGCGCCGCGCCCCGGCCCCGGAGTTCGGCTGGCTCGAGGTCTCGGTGGAGGACGCGGGCGAGCTGCTGCCCCCGGCCGGCTTCGCCTGCTGGGTGTCCCACTTCGACGAGGTCGTCCCGGGCTGCCACCCGGCGCTCTGCGTCCTGGCCCGCAGCCCGGGCTGCGCGGTGGCCGCGCTGCGCTGGGGCGTGCTGCCGGTCTGGGGCGTGCAGGCCCACCCCGAGGTCGGCCCGGAGGAGGGGAGAGCGTTCCTCGAGGGCTCCATCCCCCGCTGGCCCGCCCACCGGGCCGACTTCGAGCGCGCGCTCGCGGGCCCGGTCCGAGACAGCCGCGTGGCCCCGCTGCTGGTCAGCCGCCTGCTCGCGGCCCGCTGAGCTGGAAGCAGAAGCGCGCCCCGCCCGAGGCCGCGCGCTCCACCCACAGGCGGCCGCCGTACAGCTCGACCACCCGGCGGGCGATCACCAGGCCGATGCCCGCCCCGGGCCGGCCGCGATCGCCGCGGAAGCCCAGCTCGAACACGCGCTCGCGGTCCTCCGCCGGGACGCCCGGGCCGTCGTCCTCCAGGCAGTAGATCACCGCCTCGCCCTCGCGCCGGAAGCCGAGGGCCACGCGGGGGGCCCCGGGGCCCGCGTGGTGCTTCAGCGCGTTGGACACCAGGTTGTCGAGCAGCATGCCGAGCTTCACGGGGTGCGCCCGGACGGCCGGCAGGTCCGCGGCCACCTCCACCCGCACGCCGCGCGCGTCGAGCTCGGCGCGGTGCCCCTCGAGCACCTGGCGAAGGACCGCGGCCAGATCCACCTCTTCCCGGCGCGCGGCCTCCTCCCCGAGCAGCACCAGCTCCTGCAGCCCGCGGACGACCCGGGCCATCTGCTCCGCGCCCGCGCGGATGCGCTCGGCCAGCCGCTGGCCCTCCGGGCCCAGCGCCTGGCCGCAATCCGCCAGCAGCATCTCCGCGAAGCCCTTCTGCGCGGTGAGCGGCGCGCGCAGCTCGTGGGTGACCGCGGCGGTGAACTCCCGCAGGTGGCGGTTGCGCTCCCGGAGCGCCTGGTTGGCCTCGCGGGCCTCGCGATCGGAGGCCTCCAGCCGCCGGTTCGCCTCGAGGAGCTCGGCGTGCAGCGCGTCCCGGGCGAGCTCGGCCTCGCGCCGCGCGGTCAGGTCGCGGAACACGCCCCAGAACCCGGTCGCCCGCCCGGTCGCGTCGCGCACGGCGTAGGCCGAGACCTCCAGCCACACGTCCGCGCCGTCGCGGCGCCGCACCCGGTGGACCGCGCCCTGGACCGCGCCCTGCTCGCGCGTGTGGTGGACCAGCGCGGCCATCTCCTCGGGCGTCGTGAAGAAGTCGCTCATGCGGGGGGCGCTGGCCAGGAGCTCCCCGGCGTCGGTGAACCCCAGCAGGCGGGCCCCGTGGTCGTTGATGAACACCAGGGCCGGGGTGCTGTCCACGGCGAACAACCCCTCGCAGAGCTGGGAGAGGATCAGGCCGACCCCGGGGCCGTCGGGCAGGATGGTCTCCACCGCGCGCCTCCTCGGGGCTGACAAGCGAGCTTGTCGGTCCTCCGCAGCCTGGCGCGGGCCGAGCCCGCCCGCCAGGACTGGGAATTTCCCCCGGCATGCGCGCGTCCGTCAAGCCCGCTTGTCGCCGCGCCGACCGAGCACCCCTGGCCGCGCGGCCGCGGGAGGGCTTCCGACGCGCAGGGTTGGAGCACGGCGTCGTAGCTGGTATCATTCGTGCAATGCCTGCGCCCGGGCGCAGGAGGGTGCGATGCGGCGAGGACTCCGGCGAGCACGGCGAAGCGCGTGGAACGGACTCGGGCTGCTGGCCGGGGCGCTCCTGACCCCGGCCTGCGGCGCGCCCGAGCCGGGCTTCGTCCCCCCGCTGCTGCTCGACCGGGCCGGGCTCGAGGCGCAGGTGGCGCTCGCCGGGGAGGCCGCCGGCTTCGGCCGCACCCTCCAGGGCCGGCTCCCGGAGGAGACCTCCTTCGCCGCCGCGGTGGTCGGCGTCGCCGGCGACACCCAGCTCGAGCTCTCGCTCGCCAGCCCGGCCGAGGTCGGGCTGGCCCTGTACGGCCCGCGGCGGGCCGACGGCCTGTTCGGCGCCGCGCGCTCCTGGACCCCGCAGACCCGCCAGGGCGGCGCCGCGCTCTTCACCTCGCCGCTCGCCGCGGGCGGCGACTACCTCGTCCTCCTGGCCACGCCCGGGCACGCCGGGGCCGACTTCGGCCTGACCGTGACCTGCCTGGCGGGCTGCGCGGCGCCGCGCTGCCCGGCGCTGGTGTGCGGGCTCTACTGCCCGACCGGCCTGGCCCCCGACGCGGAGGGCTGCCCGACCTGCGCCTGCGCGGCGGGCTGCGCGGGCGACGCGGACTGCCCGCTCGGTTTCGGCTGCCAGGCGGGCAGCTGCCGCCGCGAGGCCTCGGACTGCGCCTGCGCCGCGGAGCCCTACGCGCCCGTGTGCGGGCTGGACGGGCGCACCTACGCCAACACCTGCGAGCTCGCCTGCGCCGGGATCGGCCTGGCCGCCGAGGGCGCCTGCGCCACCCCGGCCTGCGCGACCGACGCGGACTGCCCGGCCGGCATGCGCTGCCAGGCGGGCGACTGCCGGCCGGCCTGCGACTGCGGCGCCGCGCCCTTCGAACCCGTGTGCGGCCGCGACGGGCAGAGCTACCCGAGCGCCTGCGAGCTCGACTGCGCCGGGGTCGGCCTCGACCACCAGGGCCCGTGCGACACCTGCAACCCCGAGGTGTGCGGCGACGGCCTGGACAACGACTGCGACGGCTACGCCGACGAGGGCTGCGCCGGGAGCTGCGCCGCGGACGACGACTGCCCGGCCGGCCAGCTCTGCCAGGCCGGCACCTGCGCCGCCGCGCTGGCCTGCGCCTCCGGGCTGGACTGCCCGGCCGGCCAGGCGTGCCTGGCGGGGGTGTGCCGCCCCCAGGGCGGCTGCGGGATCGAGCTGTGCAACGGCCTGGACGACGACTGCGACGGCCTCGTCGACGAGGGCTGCCCGGCCTGCCGCGCGGACACAGACTGCGCCGCGGGCGAGCGCTGCGAGGTGGCCACGGGCCGCTGCGAGCCGGCCTGCCAGCCCGAGCCCGAGGTGTGCGACGGCGTGGACAACGACTGCGACGGCCTCATCGACGAGGGCTGCGCGGCGTGCGCGAACGACCTCGACTGCGCCGCGGGCCAGCTCTGCCTCGACGGCCTGTGCGTGGCCCCGCCGGGCTGCGCGAGCGACGCGGACTGCCCGGCCGGCCTGGTGTGCCTGGCCGGCCAGTGCGCCCGACCCCTGGAGGACCTCGACGGGGACGGGTACGCGCCGCCCGAGGACTGCGACGACAGCGACGCCAGCGTGCACCCCGGGGCGCTCGAGCAGTGCGACGGACTGGACAACGACTGCGACGGCCTCACCGACGAGGGCTGCCCCGCGCCGTGCGCGAGCGACGCGGACTGCGCGGCCGGCATGATCTGCCACGAGGGCGTGTGCGTCACCCCGTGCCGCTCGGACGCGGATTGCCCGGCCGGCCAGGTGTGCGTGGGAGGCGTGTGCAGCCCATGAGCCGCGGCCGCCCGCCCCGCCCGCCGCCGCTGGCCGCGCTCCTCGTCCTCGCCACGCTCGGAGCGGCCGGCTGCAGCGACGCCCTGTCCTCCCTGGACGCGGTCCAGCGCGCCAACCGCGAGACCTTCCCCTGCCACCTCACCCCGGACTTCGGCCGCCGCGGCCAGGAGCTGACCGTCGAGGTGCGCCTCGACCCGGGCCTCCGCGCCCGCCTGGCCGGCGC